>OJCB01000498.1_pt1 | contig 14621 bp, 9 predicted proteins | sample 1591501 | NCBI WGS metagenome assembly OJCB01 (sample SAMN05416813, study PRJEB24817) | seawater metagenome | isolation source: Sea water | place: Canada:Atlantic | collected 2013-07 | reverse complement strand
ATAAGAGACAGGTCCTCTGTGGACATCACCCCGGAGAATTCAGCCATGATGCGCGGCGGCATCCGTTCCACCGGGGTTTTGGATCCCATCACGGCAACTGTGCTTGCACTTGAATCCAGTGATGAGAGCGCCGGTTCCAGTAATCGCTTCATCCTCGTTAGCTGTGACCGTCAACACATCACCGACGGAAATCGATACCCGGCAAACATGCTCGGAGATGTCAGGGCACTCGCAAGTCGAGCAGTTCCCGAAATTGAACCGAATCAAATCATCTTGATGGCAACCCACACTCACGTTGCCCCTTCAGTGCAAGCCGATCCGGAATATCTCAAATTCGCTTCCGGAAAAATTGCGGCCGGGATCGAGCAAGCCTGGAAAGCAAGAAGGCCGGGCGGGATCAGTTTCGGTCTGGGACATGCTGTCACCGGTCACAATCGGATCGCGACCTACACCGACGGGAAGTCCCGGATGAGTGGCAGTTTTCAAAAAGGCAGCACCGGGAATAAAGCTTTCAGCCATCTCGAAGGCATCGAAGACCATTCAGTCCATCTTCTCTACACCTGGGATCTACAAAAGAAACTAACCGGTGTGATCGTCAACATAGCCTGCCCCGCTCAAGTTCAGCGTGGCGACAAATTGAGCGCCGATTTCTGGCACGAAGCCCGTGAGATGATAAGGGAGTCTCTGGGGGCTGATGTTCATATTCTTCCCCAACTCAGTGCTGCCGGCGACATTGGCACCACGGTCATGGTGGAAAAAAAAGCGGAGCGCCGAATGCAGAACTTGATGTTTCCCGACGAAGCGGATGATCGAAAAATTCGCCGCCTACAGATTGGGAAGAACATTTCTGAGGCTGTGATTTCCGTTTTACCCCTCACCCGCACTACCATCGATTTTGCGCCAACACTCGGTCACCAACAGGAAATCATTCCGCTGACAGCAGGTTTTCCAGAACCAAAAAAGGACACGAAGCCTGACTTCCCGGTGGAAATTAACGCCGTCCGGCTTGGCGAAGTAGCTTTTGTGACCAATCCGTTTGAGTTCTATCTTGATTACGGAATGCGGATCAAAGGAAGAAGCCCGGCAACTCAAACCTTTGTCGTTCAACTTACAGGAAGCGCCTCTTATCTACCGACGGAGAAGGCAGTGAGTGCAGGTGGATACGGAGCAATCCCGAAGACCTGCGTCATTGGACCTGCAGCCGGAACCAGAATCGTGGAAACATCCCTGGAACTGCTGGAGAAACTATGGAGCGAATAGGGAGTCACATCTTCTTCTCTCCCGACAATTATTAAAGATGAAGGACGGTTCCGTTTCTACTTCTCCAACAGGTTTTTTCGCAGCAGCGATTTGCCTTTCGATGGTCTTCCCTTCTGTCATTTTCGGTGACACAATCAATGTGGATATCAACTCCAGTGGCAGCGCCACCGAGACGGCAAATGGAGGGTTCTGCGATTCTGCCGATACGATTTGGAACGGCATTGATGGTCCGGAGTTTTCAGCCTCCAATCTGGCGTCCGCAGATGGTCAAACAACTGAAGTCGGAGTCCGTTTGCGGACGTTCGGCGACGGGACCGCTATCACATCCGCTGGCGGAGGTGATTTCTTTTCGGATGGAGTAGAAGCCAATGCTGTCTACGTAAACCTTACCGGCCTAAAGCCGTTCAAGAAATATGAAATCGTGCTTTATCAGATGCCCGATAGTGAAGGCATCGCCATCGTTCCCGCTCCGGTTACAGTTCCAGGCATTCCCAATTTTCGCCCCTGTTTCCTTGATACCTGGGAATCATTTTCAGAACATCGCAACTGGAGGTATGACCTTTCGCCTATCGGATTCCTTGATGAGACTTCCACGAATCCCACTGGTCTTCCCGGGCTTGAAGATCGGGATTTTGTCGTCGCCTCTGGTGGCGAAAGCGATGGATTTGGAGAGTTATTCTTCATTATCTCCCGGACAAGTATCGACGAGCCCGCCCGCCTTGCCGGTTTCCAGCTATGCGGGAATTTGAAGCCGTTTTCCAGACCATACCAACCCGACCTGTCACTCAATGTCGGCAACTCAGAAGGCGCTAACATTTTTGAGGATAGTGCCCGTCTTCAATGGGCGAAGCAATCAGTGCGCAAACGTAGCGATCGCAAGACCAGAAAATTTCTACTCGAGAATAAAGGAACAGCCAGCGACCGAATTCAATTGAAAGCCCGCGATGGTTCCATTCGGAGAACATCCAGAACCGTTTATCGCGTGGATGGAAAGAATCGGACGGGTGCCTTGCGCAGAGGGAACCTTACTCTCGCCATGGATTCTGAAGCGCAGGCGAGGATCAATCTGCGGATCACACCGAAGTCACAGACTCTTAACAAAATCCGTGTAGAAAATTCCCTGAAACTGACCGCAATATCCGAAAACGACCGCTCGAGGCGTGACCAGATTCGTTTCGATTCCGCAGCAGGAAGATATCCGACCCGCCACCTCGAGCGGTTCTGCAAGCCTCTTGATGATTTGCGGGACAAAATTCGGGACCTGTTTTGAGTATCAACTCCAGGGTTTCTTGTCGGCGTTCAATTGACCCAGCTCCCGCTTACTTTTCTAATCTTCTCTCAGGAAGAATCGAATAGAGAACTAAAGCAATTGCGGAACTCGACAGGCCAAATTGGAGCACGATTTCCGCTGCTTCATCAAAGAACTCCGAGTCATTGATGCCGCTACCAGCGTTCATCAACCATAACGACAAAGATAGTCTTCTTACAGTGCTCGCATTCCAGTTCGAGGACCTCAAAAACTGGAGGCGTGAATGACCGTGTATCCTCCACTTCCCGATAGACAGAGTGAACACTGGAAGAGCCTGTCGCCCTTTCATCCTTATTTTCGCTCTGACAAAATGGGCAGGTGGCAAGGATCATCTAATTTCCCTAAGTATTCAGAAAACGAAGGCTGGAATCAGTGTTTCACAATTGGTCTTCCATCAATCAGCAGGTGCTTTTCCACCTCAAACCAAAGGCAGTAACAAAGAAAGAATAATGCTCATGAAAAACGCGGTTGCCCCTAACACACACAAAAGCGGCGTCCAGGATTTGAGGGCTTCAGCTTCGGTGAGCCCGCTCATTTTGGAGAAAATCCAGAAGCCACTATCGTTCATCCAGGAACCGATCAGTCCCCCGCCCCCGATTGCAGCAGCGATATAGACTGGATTGAAACTCAGACTCATTCCTTCGATCATGGCAGCAATCATCGAAGAAGCGGTGATAACGGCAACGGTTGTAGAGCCCTGGGCAACTTTCAGCAAAGCCGAAATGACGAATCCCAGGAAAAGCAGCCCCAGTCCATTCCCTTTTGATTCTGAAAAGACATTCGCGATTGCCGGGCCGATCTCAGCGACTTTCAGCATGGCACCGAAAGCACCGCCGGCCGCTGTAATCAAGATGATCACTCCACCTGACATCAAGGCTTCCTCGATCGATTTGGAAAGCCCCTCTTTCCCGGGCCGGCACTGCGATATGTAAACCCAGAGAGCAATTGCCGCCGAAACCAGCAGGGCGAAATTGGCATTGCCCACCACTGCAGTCCACTCTGCAATCGACAGCATGGTTTCGCTTGCTCCTTCACGTTCTGCAAGATAGGACGCGACCGTATTCGAGCTGATCAGCAGCACTGGAAGCAGGATCGGAAGAATGGAAAGAAGGAGCGATGGAAGTTCTTCCAATGATTTTCCGCTCGCATCGTTTGCCTCTTCATTCGGTTCACCGGTAACCGTGAGCGGACGCATCGGAATTGGCATTCTACGATCAAGCCACGCACCAAAGAGTAAGCCGGCGGCAGCGGCGGGCAACCCGCAAAGAACACCAACCAACATCATCGTTCCAATATCCACTCCCAGTTGTCCCGCCATGATCAGCGGTCCCGGGGTGGGAGGAACCAAGGTATGAGTTACCGCAGCGCCTGCAGAAATGGCGAGAACATACTTGAGATAGTTCGTCCCCGTTCGGCGGAAGAGCGACCGGGCCAGTGGAACCAGAAGGTAAAAAACAGTGTCGAAAAACACAGGGATCGAAAGAACAAAACCGCTTCCAGCCAAAGCCACTGAGGAACGCTTTTCGCCGAGTAGTTTCAGAAATGCTCTGACAATGCGATCCGCCGCGCCGCTGTCCATCAGGCATTTTCCGATAATGGCCGCGAGGGCAATGACGATTCCAATTTTTCCGGCATTGGATCCAAAAGCCTCTGCAACACGGGAAACCTTAACGGCCACTTCCCCGGGTGCCAGAAAGCTGACGACTAGAGCAGCGGTGATCAAGGCGACAAAGGCATTGATCCTCATCCCGATGATCATGCCAATGACAATGGCCACGCCGATCAGCAGGACAACAAACGGGTTTTGAAAAAAGCTGAATACGAATTCCATTGAAGCGCGAGCCTGTCAGGAATCGGGAAGATTGACAATCCCGTATCTCAGGAAATTCCGGAAAGTGATCAACCGTTCTCCAGGTGTCCCTCGATCAAATGCGTCGTGGAAATCGCCTGCCAGGTTTCCGACATCGGATTGGGCGCATCTTCGTTCTGAGCCCGTGCCACGGTTTCGTCGACAATCTGCTGAATCTCTTCGTCGAGCGAAACCAGTTCCGCCTCCGTCTGAATTGATTCAGCGACAATTTTCTCCCGGGCCACTTTCAAACAATCACGCCCCCATTTTTCTGAACGTGCCTTGTCCGGAACATAACTGGCATCGTCGTGCTCCCCGTGCCCGGCAAGACGCAAAAGCTTCCCGACGACCATCTGCGGTCCGCCGCCATTCCGGGCCCGGTCGATCGCAATCCGAAACGTTTCGAGGCACTCATCCAGATCAGTCCCGTCGATGGAATACCCTTCAATCCCGTATCCTTTGGCACGATCAGCAAGATCATCACATTTAAACTGACGGTCTGTGGCGGTGGAGTAAGCAAACTGGTTGTCAGCTATCGCGATGACCAAAGGGAGATTTTCTACTGCGGCCTGATTCACTCCTTCGTGAAATGCTCCGGTCGAAGTTCCGCCATCACCGGAAGTGACAGCCCCTACAAATCCCGATTTGCCCTGAAACCTTTTTGCGATCAGCATCCCGTTGATCACAGGAACCAATGAACCCAAATGACTGATCATGGCCGGTAATCCTTCTTTCGGTCGGCCGCGGTGAATGTTCCCATCGCGTCCCCTCATCGGGCCAAGCACGGAACCAAGATATGTCCGGGCCGCATCGTCAAGGCTCTCACCAAATGCCACCTTGCCCGCCTGATCCCTGATCAAGCCTCCGAACACATCGCCGCCGGATTGATCCAGTTGCATTCCCAGAGCGACGCTGAAGGCTTCCTGGCCACGTCCCAGATAAACGCCACCCACGACCTTTCCCGAGCGGTAGAGCGCCGAGATTTTATCCTCAAACGTCCGCGCCAGCACCATCCATCGATACGCTTCGCAGTAGGAATTGGAGCACTGGGAATCGGATTCAGTCACGGGAGTTTCTGAGGCTGTAAGTATTTCTGACACCTTTACTAATGTTTGAGCAGATACGCCGTCTAGGCAACGGATTTTTCTTCTCCCGGATTTTCCTGTTCTACAGAAAATTATCAGATGACATGGCCTGTGAAATGCTCTAACCGTCCGAAATCCCCGATATTCATCAACTACAAACTACAACCAACATCAAAAACATCATGAATATTGTTTCACCTGAGAAAGCTGCCGCCATCGCTGAGCGGGCTTACTTTATCTATTTAAACCGCCTGTCCAAGGGGATCCCGGGCGATGAACACAAGGACTGGCTTCAAGCAGTGGCGGAGAACGACGCTCCTCCTGCGGCTCCCATGGGAGCGAAGACTTCTCGAACGTCCGCAAAAAGCGGGGCAATCGAGCATCTGAAAAAAGCAGCGACGATCAGTGAGACTTCGAGCTCGAAGAAATCTGCACCGAAAAAGAATCAGCGAACACCCTCAGCAGGAATCGATCTGATCAAGGGAATTGGTCCTAAGATTGCTCAGGAACTGGTAATGCACGGTATCTGCAGTTGCGCAGATCTCGCCATCCTCAAAATTTCTGACATTGATAAGACACTACCAAAACTCGCTGCCCGCGCCCGTCGGGAAAAATGGCTTCAGCAGGCCAAAAAACTGGCTTCGAAATAGCCGAACAATCCGGACAATCCGGACAAATTGTATTGAGGGGGAAGTGCTTTCGCATAAGCATGGCCTCCCCATTACTCTTCGCGAACAGCGATTCCGGCGCATCTTCAGGTAATTATCCCTCAAGGGACGATCTTGCCATTATCGAAAATGGCGCTATATCTCAAACCCACTTATCGAATCATGCCTGTTTCTATTCCAGAAATTCCAGAAGATGCGCCATTCTCACCTGAGCAGAGAGAGTGGCTAAAAGGGTATATTACCCAATTGGTAAAATCTCTCCCCTCCGCTGCGGGATCCGATACTTCAGGAAAGGCGAATTCAGGCGAAAGCAAGCCCCGAGCGGTATTCCTTTACGGCAGTCAAAGCGGCAACGCTCAAGCACTAAGCGAGTCTTTTTCCGAAACACTGAACAATGACGGCTGGGCTGCAGTTGCCGTCGATATGGAGCATTTCTCCACCATTGATCTGCCGTCCGAAAAGCTCGTCCTGGTCATTTCCAGCACTTGGGGTGAAGGCGATCCTCCGGACAACGCCATCGAATTCTGGGAGAAATTCAATGGGCCAAACTTTCCCCGATTGGAGAAAACAAAATTCTCTGTTCTTGCTCTTGGCGACAGCAGCTATGCGGATTATTGCGAAATGGGTAAACTTTTCGACACCCGTTTCGAAGAACTGGGTGCGGAACGAATCGCTCCCCGCGTTGACTGCGATGTGGACTACGAAGACCCGGCTGACGAATGGTTTCGCGTCAACATTTCCCAACTCGACGCCCTCGGTAAAAATCAGTTTATTCCGGAAGGTGGATCTGTTCCGGCAGAAGCGGCTGGAACTGCCGAACCGGTCGAGGAAAAGGAAGTGATACCCTGGGGTAAGAAGAACCCATTCCCTGCCCCTTTGCTGGTGAGCCGAAAACTCAATCTCGAACCTTCCCCTCGCGACACCAGACATTTGGAATATTCGCTGGCCGGTTCCGGTTTCACTTACGAAGTGGGTGATGTCGTTGCAACCTATCCAAAAAATGATCCTGAACTGGTGGATGAAATGTTTTCCGTCCTTCCTTTCAGCACCAAAGTTTCCATCGCACTGAAAGACGGCACCAAGAAGCCGCTTCGTGACGCGCTGATGGAGGATTACGACATTTGTACGATCAACAAAACGATTCTCAAAAAATGGGCACCTCTCTGCAGCCATCCCTATCTGATCGCTGCAATGCAGGATGATGAAGAAATGGCCAAAATCATCGAAGGACGACAAGTGATCGACCTGCTCTATGATTTCCCCGCTGATTTCAAGAGTGCCCAGGATTTTGTCGGCATTCTACGGAAGCTGACTCCACGTCTTTACTCGATCGCATCGAGCCTGAAAGCTCATCCCGATGAAGTGCACCTCACCGTGGCAAAAGTGACCTACGAGACCCACGGCCGCACTCGCAAAGGAGTTTGTTCCACCCACCTTTGTGATGGCATGACCGAGGGAGATACCGTTCGGGTTTTCCTTCAAAACGCCAAACATTTTAAACTTCCGGAAGATCTTTCCCGCGATGTCATCATGATTGGTCCCGGAACCGGCATTGCTCCGTTCCGTGCGTTCCTTGAAGACCGCAAGTCCAGCAAGGCAACAGGTAGAAACTGGCTCTTTTTTGGCAATGCCCACGAGTCGACCGATTATTTCTATCAGGATGAATTCGAGCTCTACGCATCAGAGAATGTTCTCACGCGGATGGATCTTGCCTGGTCAAGGGATCAGGATCACAAGATCTATGTGCAGGACAAAATGCGCGACAGTTCCGAAGAACTCTGGGAATGGGTTAAAAACGGCGCTCACGTTTATGTCTGCGGTGACGCAACCTACATGGCTCCTGATGTGGATGCCGCCCTTAATGAATCTATCCAGAAACACGGCCAGATGAGCAATGAAGATGCTGACGCCTATGTTGTCCAGATGAAGGCGGACAAGCGTTATCAGCGCGATGTTTATTGAGGGAACACAGATCCTGTTCCCGCAAGGAAAGTGTTAAGGAGGCGGTAGAACGTCAAGACAGGTATCCTCCGCCCTTTTCTCCGGAACCACCTGAAGTCTCACAGAACCGGGATAAGAGAACCGGTGCCGCAAGTGCGTCATTGTGGAAACCGATGGCAAGATGTTCACTTCTGCCATGAAACAGCGATTTAGCCTGAGTATTGCATTCCTTCTTCCTCTTCTGATATCCACCTTGCAGGGAGTTGCGCAGGAGAAAGTGGATCTCAATCGAGTACATGCCCAAAGGACGCTGGAGATCGTCAAGGGCATTGAAAACTGGAAAGATTTGTTCAACGGAAAGGATCTCAGTGGCTGGACCGGCGATACGGAAGGTTACATCGTTAAGGATGGAGTCCTCGTTTGCCAAAAAGGAGCGAAGACTCTTCAGACTGAAAAGGAATACAGCGATTTCGTGCTCAATTTTCAATTCAAGCTCACCGAGAGCGGAAACAACGGAATCGGGATTCGTGTTCCGGATGGCGGGGCTCCCTCAGCCGACGGCATGGAAATCCAGGTTCTCGATCATCGTGGGGAAAAATACAACGGAATGAGCGCTGACGGAAAGAGAAAGCTCACCTGGTTGAAACCCTGGCAGGTTCACGGCTCTATCTATGGTATCTACCCAGCAAAAACGGGTTACCTCAAGGCCTTGGAGGAATGGAATGAAGAGACCATTGTCTGCATCGAAGATCATATCATGGTGATTCTCAATGGAGCCGTTATCGTCGACGCCTACCTCGAGGATCTCACGCCAGTGGACGGAAATCCACACCCCGGAATGCACAACAAGAAGGGCCATATTCTCCTCGCCGGTCATAACGACCATATTGAATTCAAAGATCTCAAACTCGCAGAATTCTCACCCAGCCCAAGCAAACCGGACACCAAAGCTGACAATACTCCACCGGCCGGTTTCAAGACAATTTTCAATGGTAAAGATCTCAGCGGTTGGAAAGGACTGGCCGACAGAGACGGCAGCAAACGCAGAGCGCTGGAAGGCGACGCCCTCAAAGAAGCCCAGGCAAAGGCGGATGAAAACATGAAGGAACACTGGAGCGTTATCGATTCTATCCTCACCTACGACGGAACCGGACAAAGCCTTTGCACCGACAAGGATTACGGCGACTTCGAAATGTATGTCGACTGGAAGATTCCACCCGGCGCCGACAGCGGCATCTACCTGCGCGGAACTCCACAGATCCAAATCTGGGATCCATGGGATCCACGCACCAAAGACAAACCGGATCCGGCAAATTCCGAAGAATGGGTCGCCGCTTATAAAAACGGACGCAACCTCGGTTCAGGTGGGCTCTGGAACAATCGCCGCTCCAGTAACCGCCCTCTCGTCCTCGCCGACAAAAAGCCCGGAGAATGGAATACATTCCTGATTCGAATGGTTGGAAACAAAGTGACCATCTGGCTCAATGACAAGCTGATCGTGGATCGCACCGAACTGGAGAACTACTGGGATCGCGTGGGAAATCGAACCGCTCCCCTTCCCCGCGCCGATCAGATCGAACTGCAGCACCACGGAAGTGAGCTGTTCTTCAAAAACATGTACATTCGCGAGCTGCCGTATTGAGGGCGTAGTCATTCTTTCGCCAAAAGAAGACATTCCCACGGCGCTGCGCAATACATAGCACTCCAACGGATAGTCAGCGGCTTCACTGGATGAGTGAAGCCGACGACCTCACTTCGCAATCTTTTCGTCTCCTTCACCGTGACTTTCGGCACTTTTACCGGGACCGGCATTCTTCCCTCCCCGACTAATCAGGTAAGCAATCAGATCCCGTAGGTCACGCGGAGGCAGAGACAATCCCATAGGAGGCATCGCTGATACCGGCGGAGTTACCGCATCCACATCTTTCCGAAGGATCTCGAGTAATTTCCCATCAATGCCTGCCACCTTGAGTATCTCATCTGTTTCCTCCGCAATCTGCCCCATCGTCACAGTCCCATCTTTCAAGGTGATAGAAGAAAGCCCAAACCCCTTCGCCACCTCTGCATTCGGATTCACCAATGACTCCACCATCTTTTCCGGCGAGAGCCTCTCACCGACCTTCGTTAAAGCGGGTCCCTGAATTCCTCCATTAGAACCCACTTTGTGACACTGAAGACAGGCACCCTGATTCCGAAAAACCAACTCTCCCCGGCTCACGTTTCCTCCGCTTTCACTGAGTCGAAAGACTGCCTTCGGGTCGGAGACCGCATATTCAGCTGCCAGCTTTTTGGCGGACTCATCCGTCGACAACTGCAGGGCCAGGTAAAGGTCGAGCCAAAGTTGGGAGCGGATCTTCGCGCTTTCCTTTTCCTCCCAGAATTTCGAGACCACCTTTGGATTCGACTGATTCAAACCATCAATTCCCGCGCGAGCTTTTTTAAGCGGACCGGAAGTCACCGCCTGTTTCGCCTGGTCAATAATCCCCTTCACATTCAAAGCAAATCCATGGCTCATCGCGGCAGCTGAAACCGAGGCATTTTTGTCCTTAATCAGTTTTTCAACAAGTGGAAGCGCGCCCTCGTTTACAGCACTGACAAGACCGTCCAAAGCCGCAACACGCACTTCAGGATCCAATCCTTTTTTTCCAACAAAAGTTCGCAAAGTCTCCTCCTCTACTTCCACGCCACTCCGCTCAGCGAGATTCAAAGCCAGAGCAGCGAGATTTGGAGGCAAATCCCTTCCCAGCATTTTCTTCAAGGAGTCCCCGATTGCAGAGCCCAGAGCGCTCATGCTTCGCTCCCCCCCGGATAGAGGTCGATAGGTTCCAAGAACGGGATCAGTGACAATCTTTTTCTCCCAGAGTTGGAGTGCATGAAGAGCCGCTTCGCGAACGCTTGCATCCAGTCCGTCTGCCCCGGCAATTGCTACCAGCCCCTGAGCACTGTCGTCGCCACCCAGCCTGTAATTTGCGGCCACGATACGGCGTTGGATCGTCTTCGGGAATTCAGAGATGTTCGCCCCCAGGTCCGACAGTTGCCTTCCAGCAGCCCCGTCAACAGCCGAGGTGTCGTAAATCGCTCTGACCGCTTCATTGCGAATCAAGGGATCACTGTCCGAAAGGAATTTTGCCACTCCGCCGCTTTCCTGACGCCTCAGGAAAAGAAGGGCCGTCAGGCGAACCTCTTTCTCAATCGCATTCGCCCGGGCAACAGCAGCTTCTTCAGTCCCGACTTGCTCAAGGCCGCTGAGACAGGCGTGTCGTAAAACGGGATCCAATCCGGAAGCCCCTGTCACCGCAGCCATCCCGTATAGCGCGTCAATCGCTTTGGGATCCCCTTTCTCCGCTACCCTGCCGAGCGCAATAGCAGACAGCGAACGAACTCGTGGTGATTCATCATTGAGCGTCTCGACGAGACGATCTCTCGCCCCTGAGAACCGAAGGCTTCCTAATGATCGCGCTGCATTCGCACGGATCTCCTGCTCAGAGTCTCCTAGCAAATGAAGGAGATCCTCTCCCTTCCCACATTGTTCAAGGCCCCAAACGCCATGGAGTCGAGAGGTGACGGCAATGCCCTTATTCTTTGCAATCGAGTTCAGAGCCTCAGCTCCTTCAGCGGCGCGTTTCACCAACTCAAACTGGGCAGCCTGTCTCACTCTCTTATCCGGAGAATTGACCAGCTGAACAAGACCATCGACAGACTCACCCTTGAATCCACCTGACATGATCGCCGCGACATTCTTACCTGCAGCCTTTTGCTTCGTGTCCTTTGGCACCAACACTTGAATTGCTCCATTTGTGTTGATACTCCAGCCGCCACCGAAATCGCAGAGATAGATATTCCCATCGAAGCCAAGCTCAACATCCGTAACCCCGACCCCTTCCACCAAAACTTCTTTCGGAGTCGCGATATAACCGGCCCCTTTCGGCTCATACCCCACGATCAAGACCGTGCAGTTTTCTGAGGGACCGCGGTAATTGGCGAGAAGAAACTTCCCTCTGAGGTCCTCCGGAAGTGAGGCCCCCGATAGATAGGTCACCCCGGAAGGTCCCTCGGCCACATGAGAGGCAGGAGGATATACCCACTGCGGTTGCTCCTCTGTGTAGGTCTCAAACATTTTCTCTTCCACCCACATCGATTTTTTCGGGTGAAAAGACTCCCAATCAAGATGAGTCACATAATGATGAGCCGACTGATGCGCCATGTTCCATCCGGAATCAGATCCTTCCAGCGCATAGACCATTCGCGCGACGTCACCAATATCACCAGTGTTGTCGAAAGTGAAAAGGTTCCCGTATTCATCAAAGACGAGTTCCTGAGGGTTTCGCAACCCGCGGCAGAACACTTCGAAATTACGACCGTCAGAATCGCAACGAAAAATCGCCCCGCGACCGGGCTCTGAATAAATCGTCCCGTCATCACCGGTAACATGATAAGCCCGGTCACCGACGGAAAAGTAGAGTCGCCCGTCCGGCCCCCTCGTAATCCCGTGAAGATCGTGGCCGATAAACGAAACGTGAACACCGAATCCTTCAACAATTGCGTCGTGAGAGTCCGCGACACCATCATCATTCTGATCCGTCATCTTCCACAGATTCGGGATGCAGGTAAAATAAACGGCATCGTCCTCCGCAAGGATGGAAAATCCGATTCCGTCCAGTGGTTGATTGAAATAATCGGAAAACAAAGTGCGATGATCCGCTGCACCGTTCCCGTCCCGATCTTCCAATCGAATAATCCGGTCTGCGGTATCTGTGAAGAATGTCGGTGGATAGAGCGCTTTGTATTTCTCGTAAAGCTTGAGCCGATCATCGACCGTGACGGCCTGGAAGTCCTCACGAATCAGCTCATTGGATCCTCGCAAATCAGGAACTCCTTGCCAGAAGCGGTTCGCTTCAGAAACAAAGATCCGCCCTTTCGGGTCAATTCCGAGGCTACCCGGATTCTCCACAAATGGAAACTTCACCCAGGTATGAGCATTGAATCCCGGGTGCTTCAATACCCCTTGAAATGCCTCAGGCTTATTCTTTAAGGGCGGCAATTCCTTTTCTGGGACTGTAGGCAATTCTTTGGCGCGCTGAGTCAGCTCCTGGACGGTAATCCCGTAAGCTGAGGCAACAGTGGCGGCGAAGAGAAAAGTAAAAAAGAGCGTTCGTTGGCGAATCATCGGAGGAAGTGTTAATCGGAATTAACACTTTCACGCGTGGATGCATTCCGGGCAAGCCGGACATCACTCAAACATCATTTTTCTGCCAGGGAGAAGTTCTCTAGCCCTGCATCTTCGCCCAGACAGCGATCGCCGTTTTCACAGCCAAACCACAGGCCGTGAAAAATCCAACGATTGCCAGCCAAATCATCCAGCGGGGAACCCGGCGATCTCCAGTAAGATCGGGACGAGTTCCCAGGTAGATCAAGGCTGCAGCCAGCGCAGGAATTCCCAGGACAGTCAAGGCTTGAGCAATGGTGATCAAGGTCACGGTGCTTCCACTTCTGGTCAGAGAAAAGATCGCGACAACCATTCCAACAACCAATGCAAGAGCGGTCAAATGAATGGGCCATCTATCGGTAAGGCGACTCCCCTTGCCAATGCTGTCGGACATCACCGTTCCACCGATCATGGCATTCACGAGGAAAGAACTGAACGCACCGGCAATGATTCCCAAACTGAAAATAACCGTAGCCCAGGCGCCGAACAAGGGCTCCAACTGCCTCGCCACATCACCCACGCCCGCAAGCGCAATGGGGTCAGGCCGTCCGTAGAACATGCGGTAAGCGGTGAGCAAAATGACAATCGTTACCAAACCTAGAACCGAAATACTGACAACCGAGTCGGTCAGCCCTTTTTTTGCATCGCCTATCCCCCATCCTTTTTCTTTAACAAGATAAGCCTGATAAAATGCACCCCCGACCGAGAAAGTCGTTCCGATCATTCCAAGAAGAGCAAGAAGATCCCCTTTTTCCGTTGGAGCAACAGGCTCAAAACCTCGAGCAGTCAGATAGGCCACGATAAAATTCACAACAAAAGCGACGACCATCACGCCAATAAGAAGCTTCATCAGCTTCTCCACCGACTTGTAGAGATTCCGCATCAGGTAAAGCGTCGCGATCACGAAGACGTTGAACAGAACGAGAAGGCCGACTTGCCCTGAAATGGGTATCGCTTCCTCCCCACCGCGGACAAGTTCTGCCAGGGGAAGTAAACCGGCGACGACCGCGATATTGTTACTCGACTGAAACAGCGCAACGAGAATGAAAAGAATCAGTCCCACCGCGACAGCAACCCAACGCCCGAGCCGTGAGGAAAGCTCATCGCAGGGGCTTCCCTCGTAGCTGACACCGATCCTTGCCGCCAGCGCAACCATACCGATCATTAAAATTGCGGCCACCATCACCACAGGAACACCGGCCAGGCCGAATCCGGCACCGACTTTGGAACTGGTAAGAATGCTGCCCGGTCCAAGAACCACTGCCGCCACCACCTGTCTCTTATACACATCTGACGCTGCCGA
>OJCB01000497.1_pt1 | contig 14695 bp, 5 predicted proteins | sample 1591501 | NCBI WGS metagenome assembly OJCB01 (sample SAMN05416813, study PRJEB24817) | seawater metagenome | isolation source: Sea water | place: Canada:Atlantic | collected 2013-07 | reverse complement strand
CAAATACATTCGGATGACGTAAAAGGCGGCTACAGCTTGCAGCCGCTCCCTTCATTCTTCGTGCCTTTGGAAAAGCCTTTCTGTAGGCGTGAACAGTTGCGGGCATATTTAGATAACGGCAACCGTTCGGAATAGCCCCGTATGCACTAAACATCGCGAAATTCCAGTGACGGACAGATATCGGCCTTTCCATCTCTCTCCTATAGGGCGGGAGTTTCGCGGCCATAGTTTCGCTAAGTTTGCGGGCGATTACTGCAGGCCTTCCAACAGGCGGTTTAACCCGCTCTATGACAATCCATCCCAATGCCTCGGCCTGTGCGACCTCTTGGCGTAAAATTGAGAATCGCCGCTGCAACTGACGAACCGTCTCCGATCCACCTTGCCGGTCCAATATTTCGAGAAGCCGAAAGAGTCTTTCTTGTGAGATTTTCACCGATTACGGCTCAATCACCCGGACGCGATAGAACATTCTTGTCTGTCCAGGCTCGTGAGGAGCGGTGAAAGATTCGATGGTGCCGGTTCCGGTTCTAGCGGGACCTACGGAGGTCCATATCGCGCTACCTTCAGGACCAGTGGCCTTTTCAAACTGATAGCGGATGCCCCCAACCGTCTGGAAATCCAGACGAAAGCCTCCGCCAGGTAGCGGGGTCAGGTCGGATGGAAGCAACCCGGAGTTGGCATCCTTCGGATCGGTTCCGGCGAGGTATTCGTCGATGTTGCTGTAGCCGTCGCCGTCTTCATCACCATCAGGGTCGATCAACCGGCCGAATATGCGAATCGACCAATCCTCGAAAGATTCCGGTTGCGCGGCGGTGACGGGCACGCGTTCAATGTGGCCTTGTTTGCCCCGGCCATAGGTGAAGTTTTCCTTGCCGAGGGAAACGAAGGCGGGTTCCCCGTTCACTTCAACGGTGCGCGTGTAAGCAGTGATGTCGTCCGTTAGAGCGAGGCTATTCGGAGTAGGGTCCAGGTTGCTGTCATCACCGAGTTTCCGCGTCTCGAAGGGAATGTGAACGAGATAATAGGTTTCGGAATTGACGGTCACGAGCGTGAAGTTGGTGATCTCGGCCGATTCACTATTCCCGCTAATCCTCCAGGAAAGTGAGGTGGGAGCGGAGGGAGTAGAGTCGCCCGAGGCAGTGTAGGGGCCGTAAAAGATAACGGCAGGTTCTGGGATCGCATCTTGAGCATTTGAGTGCTCTGTAAGAAATACGAAGAACAAACAAATAGACAAGAAAAATGGAACGAACATAAGAGAATGAATGTGATGCTTTACGAATGATTTCTACCAAATCTGAAGATACTTACCGATGGCAATCCCATTACTACTCAGACGGTAATCAATAAGAAATTTATCTAGTCATATATCTATAAACCTCGAAATCAAACCTATGCGGATCTCGATTACGACTTCTTTGAACGGATTCAACTTCGTTCGCTACGGCAGTCACGCCTGCCGCCGCCCCTTTCACGGTATGCTCAACAGACATACCAATTACTTCTCCGGCTACAACTCCGCCGCCTATACACGCCAAAGCAGAAATCCCTCCCCCAAGGAACACTCCCAACGGCCCCCCAATTAAAGCTCCCATCGTCGCCCCCTTGACGATAATAGCGGGACAAGAGGCTAGGATTGCCCCTTTGCCTATATCTCCCACTAAGCCGCCTGAAATTTCAGCCGTTGCATCCACACCGGATTTGCACCCAGCTGAATACATATATTTGTGAGCGTCCATAGACGTATTGACAAACGGCAATTGCTTCCCAGCTACCTTCAATACATCGAGTACAGTTCCGCCCGCATCAAAGACGAATTCTGTAGCATCTTTCGTGGCATCGCAAAAAGTTTCGACGGCGCTTGAATTCCTATCACTTAGCCCCGTTGGGTCACACAAAACAGTAGGCCTTGACCGACAGTAGGCGTAAGGATTGCCTCGCTGCGGTGACTCGCGCACGTAAGCCGATGAGGCAAGGACGGGGTCAAAGGAAAGGAACCTTCCAATACCGGCTGTTAAATAACGAGCTTCAAAATAGTGCGTATTAGACTCCTTATCGCGTTCTTTTTGCGAAAAGTCATAATGAAGAAGATTTTGCTGCTCATTCGAATAGCTAGAGCGAGTAGCTCCAAACGGAAGAAAAGATCGCTCAACCTTCAGATTACCGTCTACATCCGTAGTTGAATTCGTAGAACCCAAATGATCCTGATGATAAAATTGCACACCATTCGCCGGATCCGACGGCGTCACTGTAAAAGGGGCCGAGTTCACCGAGAACAAGGCTTCACCCGGCTTTAGTTGCCCGTTCACTCTCTCCAAATCATCAGCCCCCCCCAACTCCCCACCAGGTCGAACCCGCCACAACTGAGTTTCGGCATCGAAAAACCAAAGATCAGAATCAGCCGGAAATAAACTAGTCACTTCGATTGGCTCGAAAGTATCGTTGCCAACCCAATGGCGGCCAACGACGTAGGACCTTTCCGCCGGTGATCCCGGGGTGCCCTGCAATGGCAACTCCCCGTTCTCGCTTGCACGGATGCGGAGCAAAGTCCCAAAGGGCAAAAATTCCGTCGCTCCGATCGAATGATAGCTGCCGTCGTTTTCGTCAAATCGGTAGGCCTGCTCGACAATTCCTCCGGTCAATATTGAACCGGCGTCCGAAACGTTTACGGCCAGGACACAGATATTCCATCCTGCCTGAAGACTGAATCGCTGGATTCGTCGCGTCGGGTCAAGGCTTGTCGACACACGTGCTACCCGGGTCTCACCGTTCCATACGTATTTGACCGGTGCCCCGTCCTCGCGGATTTCCCAGCTGCGATCGGGGTAAAGGACGACCTCAGGAAGTGTTGAAGACGTCCCCTGGGCATCCTTGGGATACACCTCCTTGCGGATGCGGCGATCGGAATAGTCATAAGTGTATTTCGCCATCATCAGGTCGTTCTCGACCTGAACGAGGCGATCCTTAAAATCCCAAGTGCAAAGGAGGCCGTCGATATCAACCATGTTGCCGTTCGCGTCGTAGGAATAAACACGCCCCCCTTCACTTACTCCAGTGAGCGCATGTGGGCCCGGTTGCGGATCAGTTCTCCCTTGCCTCCCAGCCGGTCCTGCACTGCCACCGTAGCTCATACCGCCGAGATTCGTGACAGACAAGCCGTTCTCGAGGTGATCGATGTTGGAAGCCTTACTGATCATGTTGCCGATCCGATCATAGCCATAGCCGATGTGACCACTAGTCTCGGGGTAATCGACCCGAGTGAGGCGGTAGAGATCGTCGTAGTCGAAAACCTGAGTATTCTCCCTTTCAGTGAAATCGGGCTCTCCAGAGAGGTTCCGGTTATCATCGATTTGGGTGATATTGGAAGCTCCGTCGAAGGTGTAGCTATAGTCAATCAGCGTTTTCGCTCCGGTAGTGACCAGCGTCTTTAACCGCAACCTGGGATCGTAGCTTAAACTGGTATCCACACCGTTGCCGTAGCTGGTGGACTGTATCTGCCCTGAGGCGATGTAGTCCACTGCGGTAATGATGTCTCCTCCAGGCCCACCCGAAATCGTTTCAAGGAGATTGCGGGAATTGTAGGTGTGCCCGACCCTGTCACCGTCAGGATATTGGTGTTCAATGAGACGGTCGAGTGAATCGTAATCATAGCCGCAGCGATAAGAAACGAGCACCCCGTTGAGCGGATCAGGTACGCGCTTTACCTTCCACACCATACGCCCCCGGTCGTCGTAGGAGAGATGCTCTTCTCCGCTGAGATCTCGCACATAGGCCAGTTGGCCGCGAATATTCGCCGCCGTATCGGAAGTGCCGTCTCCCATGGTCAGCCCGGCAACACCCTGATCGTAGAAGTAGGAAACGTCAGGAACAAGCCCAACAGCATCCTCGTAATCCTCAGTGAGAATACGATTTGCGCCGTCATAGGAGTAGCTGTTTCGCTGCGCCTTCGCATCCACTGTTTCTACCAAATTGGAAGCCGCGTCGTAGGTGTAGAACATCTTCCCCCGATCTGGATCTTCCATAAAGATCATTCGGCCAAGACCATCATGTCGGAACCACTTTCGATTGCTCTGCGAATCGGTGATTCCAACGAGATTGCCCTGTAAATCATAGTCGTAGCGGGTGGGCCACGTTTCGCTCCCAACCAACTCATCAACGCCAACAAGACGATCAAGTCCGTCCCTGTATTGAACATGCGGAGTGTTGGCATGTGGGCCGGCTCCAGCGTCTTCTTCATCGAACAAGGTTTGCTTAAGAGGCCGAAACTCTGTAATTGAAATAGTCCGCGCGCCCCCTGCAATCTCAGGAGGATTCACGGACCGGATGTTTCTCCCCACGGCATCGTAGTACATCGTCACCCGGTCTCCATTTGCAGGCGGAGCGACAAAAGCCGGCGTCCCTGCAAAAAATGGCAGGTATGTGTCGCGCTCGTGCCCCCTACTGGTGTAGCGCTTCACCCCCTTGTATACGAACTGCCCGGCTGTCTCGCCTTCCTCAATGGTACCAAGCTTGTGCCCCGCCCCGTCGGAGATCTGAACGATATCGAAAGTACCGCCGCCGGCAACCTCGCGCGAGCGAACTGTGACCCTGCTCGTCACCGTGCCTCCCACCGATTGCAGGGCGAGATTACCCAAAATATCGTAGTGATACTCCTGTTGTCGGACCCGGTCTGTCAATTGATAGGCGAACTCGCTCGTAGGTGCCCCGACACTGTCTCCGGGTTTTACGATACCGACAATTCGAAAAAAACTATCGTATCGATAGATACTTACTTTCCCATTGTAATCCGTCGACGAAGTAATGACACCACCTCCCTTATCATAAGTAGCTGAAGCACTTAGAGTTCCACCAGGTCCCCCGGTGTCTATATGCTCACCTATCACATAGGTTTGAAATACAGGGTCATAGTCGAAGGTCCGGACGTGTCCTGCTTCGACGCCATTAAGCGGATCTTTGACCTCGATGGGATTTCCGAATCCGTCATATTGGTAGCGAGTCGTGACCGTCCCCCCACCCCGTGGATCTCCGTTGACCTTACTGAATTGTTCAATGGGAGCATTTCCTGTGCCTATATACTTGACCTCCTCAGTGAGAAGACCACGATTTCCCACAGCTCCCACCCCCTGATTGTCATAGATATTCTGGGTATGCGAAACGAACTGTCCCGTCTCGTCGGTCACGGAAGTGTCGGCAGGCAGGCCAACGATCCACGCAGAAATATTTTTTGCGAACAGCGTCGTGGTCACTCGCTCATCGTCGTATGAAAGGCCACCTCCGGAAGTCACACCTAATTCCTGTTTCAAGACAGCATTCCCGAAATGATCCACACCGTTTACCGTATGGCTGGATACTGCTGACGTAGGTGTTCCATGGGAATCAGTCGGATGCAGAGTTCCCACTGCATCAATAATCTGGGTCGACTGTTGCGCCGGGAATGGGAAGGTCACCTTCTGTCCATTAATCACCCGGAACGGCACATCGGGAAAGCCGTTCTGCGGATTATGAATCGTCTTGAGTTGCCAGTTGTTGACTTGCCGGGTGAAGACGACGCTATCTGAAGCGATTTGGCCATCATGGGGCCCTTCATCTGATTCATCGATGAACCCGTCCCCATCGTTATCGGCTCCGTCAAATTCGTTCGTCAAGAGTGTAGTCTCGGTCCAGAGCACTTTTCCCTTAAGGGCCTCTTCCTCATACCCACCAATGGGATCGAACTCGTCGGTGAGATTGTTCCCGTTGTTATCAATCCCGTCTGGCACACCGGTATGAAAAGCCATTCTTGTAATCGTCGAAGGAGAGTTCACTTCAGGCGCGGCGCCACCAAAACCCTGGCGGTCGTCCCCCCTTTCCACTTTTCTGGCAAATGAGAATCCCCGAAATTCCTTTTCAAAAGCATCGTAGTATCCATCGTGATACGCAAAATCGGTTACGTAGACATCCTCTCCGGGAATCGCATCCAGATCGAGTCCAAAGGTCTTTGTAATCCGCTTGACTACCTGGGAAGCGAACGGAAGCCGGGTAGTCCAGGGATTCCCGCCATCCTGCGCCGCCAAATAGAAATCGGTCGTGGTCGCATAATCTATCTGGGTGAGCAACCCGATCCCGTTGTCGATAACCCGAAGTAAGTTTGGTTTGACCGCCCCAATGAAGTCCACGTAGTCGATCCGGTAACCACCGGCACTTGGATCGAAATTTTCCCAGAGTAGATCGGTACTGCCATTGCCGTTGATATCGGCTTGGGTCAGGATCGTGGTGCCTCGAATATACTCCGGAGTGCCTGCCACCTCGAAGCGCCCGGAATAGCCACTGTTTCCCTGATTCACCCAGTAGGACACGAAGTCATAGGAAGGAACGAGCACGTCGGCAATTCCATCCCCGTTGATATCCCGGAGGAACACATCCTCGATCGGAGCCACACCCAGATCCATATTGCCGGCTATCGCGGTTCGGCTCCCCCAGTAACCGCGTCCACGATTGGGCCAGAATTCCACCTCCAGATCTGTGCCGAAAAGCCGAATCCTCACCAAATCGAGAAGCCGGTCACCATTCATGTCGGCGAGTTTGACGTAAACATTCGATTGACCCGATGCTTCAAACTGGATCCCATCGGAGTAGGTGATGTTACCCATCTGATTTTCCCCGTAGAGGTAGATCCCGTCTTCCTCCCAGAAATCACCCCGGTTGTAATAATAGATGAAACCGGCTGAGGTCGTCCGCATGAAATCCATGCGCTTGTCGTTGTTCAGGTCGAGGGTGCGAACGCTTGGATCGTCTAGATCGAAAGGTGGATAGGACGGTTGAAAGGCAACTTCGGTTCCCCAGGCGGGACTGCTTTCATCATTACCTCGCGGCAGAGTGGTGTTGGGGTAGAAAGAAAAGAGCGACTGGGAACCACCTGCCTTGTGCACCAGGTCGATGCGACTGTCGCCGTCAAAATCGGCAAGCTGGACACCCGGATTATCCAGGGTGACCCCCGTGGGAAAGGAAGTGAAAAGTGTTTCCGCCGAAAACCGGCCGTAGCCCCGATTGTAATACACACTGTGCCTCCCATTCTGCGGGTCCGTAAAAAAGAAGTCAGGGAGGGCATCAGCATTGATGTCAGTCAGCGAAACATTCGGATTGCCAAGTGAATAGAGTGGATTGTTGGACAGAGTGCCGCGCTGCACCTGCTGCACATCCAACCGCGAATAGCCGAGACGTAAGGGGGGAAGGTGGTTTTCCAACGCCGGTCCCTTGTCGAACTGAGTCACCTGCCGAAGCAGGGAAAAGGACAGCCCGGCATCGGTGGGAGTGATTCCCTCGATAGGGTCATCCGCTGGAAGGACATAATACAGTCCATACTGCCGAACCAGAGCTCCGCCCGATGTTACCGCGATACGGTAACAACGCCGGGAGGTCTTCACTTCAAACCCACTCAGGAACGAGCTGAAGACGTCGGGCCGAATCTCATAGGCAAAAGAAATCGCCTGGTAGTTCGCGCCGAAAATCGAGTATCGGATCTCCCCGCAGTAGATATCCCCCGGAGATTCCGGGAAAGTCTGATAGTGGTATTCCATCCGGTTGCCATGGACATCGATGACGTTGTCGACGCACCATTTGAAGGTATCGTCAAAGGTAGGGTTGGTGATTCCGGGCCGAACAATCCGGGATGCATTCGAAGATATCGCGGTGGATCCCAGGAAATGACGGGTTCCGTTTTTCGAATAGACAATCCAACCGGATCCGTTGCGGACGATTCGCTGAAAGGAAGACTCGTTTTCCACCCTGTAGGACCCGTCGCTGAGAGGCACAAGCTCCTCTCCTCCAAGAGTGAAAGTGTCTCCCGATCCATAATTAGGAAGGCCCTTCTCCGTCTGGCGTTGAATCGACAACTGGCCGCTATTCCACGCGATCCCGAAATGACTGTTTCCCCCGCCGGAATTGTAGCGGAGAGTCACCTCAGGCTGCAGCCCGGCAACCCCCGGGGGTGAAGCAATCTTCACACTATAGCTCGAAGTTCCGCTGTTCAGTTGCGGCTCAAAGGAATCTCCCAGGCCTTCTATCGATCCTGGACCGGAAGGCAAAGATATTTTTTCCAGCCCAACCCCGGTGCTCTCTTCCGATACGCCTACGGCCGCAGTGGCAACGGCAAGCGCAACAGCCAGAAACATTCGCGATGGTGACGGAGAAAACGACATAAGAAACCGGTCATTGGGAAGCGGGCAAAGTAACTGGGCCCATGGGTGGACCTGGTGCCCCACTACTGCCTCCACGATCTTCTTTCAGGGCCGCCGACAGGCGTTCGGGGAATTCCTTGACGGAGTATCCGTCGCGCAACTTTTTCAAATACCCGTCATAGGCATTGAGCCGCTTCTGCCGATAGACTCGTTGCCCTATCGAACGCTTGGCCTCGTTGTAGGGCGTTGTCCGTCCCTCGCGGCGCTCGACGAGTTGAACCCAGAAAAGCCCCTTCCCTGTCTCAATCGGTCCCGCTGTCTCATCAGCCTCTTTCAGACGAAAGATGGCGTCCAGCACTTCCTGCAGATAGCGCTTGTTTGAATCGCCTTCTGTAAGCCAGTTTGTATCGCCTCCCCTGCTGCGGTCAGCCGGATTGTCCGACAACTCCTTTACGACTTCGGCAAATGTCTTCCCGGCAGAAAAGGCCTCCTCCACTTTTTTGCGCTTCGATTCCAGGGTAGAAGCCCCCTTCTCCACCGGCATCAGGTGCAGCACTCGTGCCCGCGCCAGAGTAGGCTGGGAAAACTCGGTCTCCTTCCTTTCCTCATAGAACGCTTCCAGTTCCGCATCATCGAGCACGGTATTGCCAATCTCCTCGTCAATTCGGTCCGCGAGTAGTTTCTGCACCGCCAGCCCTCGCACCATTCTCCGCACTTCGGGATCGTCAAAGTAATCTTCTTCCTCCGCCTGTGCCGCCAACAGCTCGAAATTGATCGAATCCCGCATCGCCTTTTCCGTGCCGTCTACCCCGTAGAGATCATACCCATTCTTGGCAGCAGTGGTACGAAGATCCTCAAAGGAGATCGGCTCACCATCGACTTCGGCCATTATCTTATCCGGAGCTATTTTGCGGTGATCCGCTGATTCATCCGAGCATGAAACAAGGAACGCCACCGAGGCAATGACACTAAGTATCAATTCAAAGGAAGCCCTGCAGCTAATATCGCGGATCTCGGATACTCCCCTGAAACCGAGCCAACTAGAATCCGGGGAATTCGGGAGGGTTGCCATAAGTATAGGTAAAGTGGAGGACGATGTCCTTAATTCGACTGAAATCAACGTCACGATTCGTAGGGCTTTGGGTGTCGATCTTTAAAATCCACCCAGTAGCTGCAACGGGACGATTCTTCAGACCGTAATTGACGAATTCACCCTGGGGCCGCCCCCCGGTGGCACCGTTGATTTTTGCGGGAAAAGCGACTGCAAAGGCTGTTCGATTCTGGTCCGGCACGTTAAAGGTGAGACGGAAAATGTCGTCAGCAGAGGGAGGCTCGGCAAAAAAGCGCCGCATGCTCACGGTGCCGCTTTGAATGAGATCAATCTCTGTCACCTGCCTGTCACTGAAACCCGATTCTGCGAAGACCTCTGCCCCTATGCTATCGATACGCATATTCCAGCGGCTTCCTGTCGCCGGGAAGAAGCGATTGTCCTCGATGGTGGTGCCGAAGACAATTTCCAGGCCCGGGTTGGTCGGATTGTAGAAATTCGATACGCGATTGGTCTCAAGGAAGTTTCGGAAGGCCTCGATGCTGTCGTTAAGCGTGAATCCTCTGGCCGGATTCGGGACCAGATTGAGGATGTCCTCCCGGATCGAGATTGGCTCCGCCGAGATCGGCCCTGAATGATTCGGTCCACGGACGCTGGAGTTGTTTATCCGGCGAAGCTTACTGTCCCAGGCACGAAGCCCGTCGAGGTAATCTTTTGACTCGTCCGCGTTGCGGATAAAGAAGAGCGAATCCACCTCTGTGAACTTGTCGAAAAGCGGGTTTTCCAAGCTTGCAGGTTCGTCGCTTGATACAGGAACTGTGATCGGGTTCTGGTAGCCCTCGGTCCACTCGTATTCCAATGTCTTGGCGAGCCGGTAGAGACGATCAATAGCGAAATCGAGTTCCGCGTCCGCACGCCTCATTGCATCTGAGACCACTACCCGGAAACTCGGGTCCTGAAAATAAAGGTCGGCAGCAGTTATACGAGTATGCGATAGATCTTCGATGAGGCGGTCCATCCGCGAAAGGGAATTATCGAGGCGGAGTTGCTGCGTGCGAAGTTGGTTTTCACTCCGTTCGATATTGATTCCCAGATTCCCCAATTCTAGAAGCATCCCTCTCACTTCTCGTTTCAATTCCACATCGTTTATAGAAATGGTCTGAAGCGTCTGCAACGCTGTCCGCTTTTTATCAGCAATCCCTTTGATAATCCCTCCAGCTATTGCAAGGGGACTATTCGATGTACCTGCCACAAAATTAAGCATCCCCTCGGCAATTCCCTGCATCAGGTCAACTGCAAAGAGTTCCTCTACTGTCTCATTGATGATCCCATCTACCTGGGCATTTGACCATTTAGCTAGCTCCACCCGCTTCAGCAGATTCACTAAATCATTCTTAGCCGCTTCCACACCCAAGCCGGAATCCAGTAATGCAATCACTTGCTCCCCCATATCCCCGAGAATCGCGGGATCGGCTTCGGGATAATCCTCCAACAATGACTCGACCCGCGAATTTACAACGTTCCGGAAATCGCGTTGATCGTCAACGGTCTGGAGATTATTGTAGAGAGCCGGGTCGATTCCCGTCAGGTTACGCAGTGGAGTGATGTAGCTGTTTCGCTGGGAAAGGTGTTCGTTACGCAGATCTGCCTGATAGCGCTCCCAGGTTCGTTCCTCCTGACGGGCATTGATCTCCTCCGCCCGGGCGTCGGCCACGGCGTCCTGCGCATCCTGATAGGTGGCAGTGAAGCTCTCGTTTGGAATAAAAGAGCCATCGTTATTGAGAGGATTTTGCCCCGAATTGATACTTTCAAAAAGATCTCGGGCATTCTTGACGTGGGCGAGCAGGTTATTACCCTGATTCTGAGCGAACTCCTGTTCGGACTGGCCCGCCGCCAACAGTGCCATGCCCAGATAACTCTGAGTGGCGACAATCTTACACTCCTCTTTGGATTCCTCGCGAGCTGTCTCATCCTGCAAAGAAAGCTTAAAAAGTTTCTTGGCCTTCTCCACCCGACCGAGAGCACCCCGCTCCATGGCAGTGCTGAGCTGCCAGTATTCATTCTTGATGGGGATGGGGCCCTGGCTCAGGGAGGGATCGCGAAACTCCACATAACGTGGAAACTGCGGGAATGGCTCCGCGCCTTCCGGCGCCCGTGTCCGCATAATATCAGTCCCGTAAGTTTTTACGGCGGTAGATGCGTATTGGATCGGCGCATGATAGTCAAGCAGGGCCGTGTCAATGGCGGCGGTCTCTTCGCGTGCGCCAACAGGCGAAGGCAGGACGTCGGGGGGATTATCCGGATCGAAATTCAGAATTCGGGGATACTTGATCCGAAGCGCTTCGATGAGTCGCTGGTTGGCGATCATCACCTGTCCCTGAAGAATCTCATTCACCACTTCCGCCATCTCGCGGCGTTTCACCGCATTGTTTTCATCTCCGACGAGAGCATTCTGTTGGTCAAAAAAAGCATCTTCAAAATGCCCCAGGTAGACGTAGCGATTGTTATTCACACCGCGGGCGGTGTATGCGCCAATGATATCCTCCCAACCATACACCTCCGGAAAGCCACGTCGATAAGCCCGGCCGAGAGCGAGTGAATCGGGCACCGACTGGATCTGAATGAAACCCCGCTTCGTCTCCGTTGGGGAAGTCTCGGTTCCGTTCCCGGCGTCATACTGAACACGAAGTGCCACATCATATCTGGTAGGTTGTCCGGGATCCGGAAACGTGTAGCTGGGATTGGCCTGACGCTCCTCAATGTCACCACCGGGAACCAAATCCTCCCCAAAAACGCCATTACCATTGAGATCCCAGTAGTAGGCCGATATCTGACCCGTCACTCCCTCAACAAAATCCACATCAGAAAAATACTTAATGGCGACACCCGGTTCGGCGAGACGGGGATTAGCGGAGAAATTCACCCGGATACTGGCATCGGCTACCGAGCGATCTTTGATGGAAACGTCAGGATCGATCGTTGCGTCGAGACCGAATACGTCCTCAGTGATACCTGTCTGTGTAAACGTTTGGGCACCCGTCGTGACTCGGAGAATTGGAGTCACCGTTTGCACTCCGTTGCTTGCCTGGCTTTCGTTGAAAGTTGAAATCCACGATGTGTTGATATCGGTTGGAAGAATGGTGGATCCATTCACCGTTTTCTCCTCATCCCACGTCCCGTCACCGTCAAAATCCCACTTCCAGCTGAGGATGTCATCATAGAGAATACTCGATTCGTTCTCTAAAAAAGTAAATACTACCGAATCCCCTTCGAAGGCCTCGTAAGGACGTGCGAAGAATTGCAGGTCCTGGCCTCTCGATAGACTCGAGGCCAGGAAGAGAACTCCAATGATGGGAAGCAGGCGAAACATTTGAGTGAGGGGCTAATATTTGATGATGTAATTCACGTAGGCGTTTTTAGGGCGGGTTTCCGATCCCCCCGAAGAATTGGTGGTTACAGTCCCTGAAATCCCGCCAGCAGCTGAACTTTCCACTTTATTTCCGGTAGCGTCTTCATTTCGGACTGGAAAATTGTGGGTATGAGCCTTGTACATATCAAGCTGGTAGGAACCCACATTATCTCCAGTATTACCTCCCGCAGAGATCACAGTCCGATTATTCCGGTCAGGATCAGTAATGTGGCCAGCTGCACGCCCCCTTAAAAAGAGTCCACGCAGATCAGGAACTCGGAAATTAGTCCCATTTGTGGTACCCCAAGCCGTTCCAATCGCGTCGTACAAATCACTGTAGGTTGTGCGATCCAAAAGCTGATTGTGACAAAAAAACCACCCAGCAGGTGCTGATGCTCCTCCATAGGGAGCAATCGTTCCTGGAGGGACCAAACGGCGTTGCAAGGCCGCTGTTAACTCAGCAATATCTATCGAACCATCTGCTATCTTTCCACCTGTAATGGAATTCGCAGCAATCTCATCGGACCCGACAGCCCCACTCGCAATCTCATTCGCTGTAATTCCGTTCACCTGGATCCGATTCGCTGCAATCCGCGCCGAACTCGGATCATTGCTTCCCCCCTCTAGAATGGTCGTCCAATCGTGCCCAGCCACCTTCTGCGCATTTTTCGCATGAATCGCCGGAATGATCATCTGCCTTGGCACCATCTCCGGATCAGCAGTCAACGCACTACTGTCCGCATCCACTGTGATTCCCAAATGCTTGGTAGCCGAGAAATTCATCGTATCGAGCGCTTCAATACTGCCGAGAAAGACGTTGATCATACCATTAACGACTCCCACCTTCTCGTGCCGTTCGGTCCACTCGGAGGATCCTCCCACCGCTTGAGAATAGAGGTTGAAGGTGATTGTATACTGCCCCTGATCGTATGCCGTGCCCTGTTGGTCCGTCAACCGCCCCTGAAACGGAATTAGGTATGGACTTTCCTGAGCAGAAAGTATCGGAACGATACTGGTCAACCCAGCTAACAAGGCAATTCGCAATCTTGCTTTCATAATTTTAAAATTCATATGGTATTTTGATCAAGGCTCCACCCGCCCGACTTGAAGTTGAAAATCTCCCGCCCGGGACTGTTCTGTTCCAAACACGAAGCCGCCAAAGGTTGAAATCAGGCGATAACGGTCGGGAATCTCCTGCCCTCCCACTTCAGGCTGATCGTATTCAGTGAGAACCCCATCTGCCACCTCGGGAGATTGATTGTGAAACAAGGTTCCCTCCTGCGTGAAAAAGTCAGTGTCTTCCCCGTTGGGATTGAAATCGTTTGCCACAACAATGGCTGGATCACGGTCGGTGTCGAATGCTGCAGAATCTCGTTTTGATTCCTGGTAGACTTCTGCCGAACTCACGTCCACGAGCGCGGGGTTACCGTCATTCGAAATATCATAACTCGCCACCGTGGTCGGATTCGCCAACTGGACCACCGATCCGGCATCCGAAAGAGGCGAAGCCATCGCTCCCACAAAACTCACGCCGACAATCTGGTGAGTGGAGCCTGCCGGATCAGGCTCAATCCGATGCGCCAGAACCGTTGTTTGAACAACTACAGGACTTCCCGGACCATCTCCTGTTAATGTGGCGGTGACGGTGTAGTTTCCTGCTTCCGTGAAATTATGGTTTGCTTCAGTCAGGGTGATTCCATCCTCATTATCGTCAGTGTCGGCAACGGTCGCTGATCCATCTCCAAAAGCCCAGGTGGTAGTTGGATTGGCCCCGACGTCGTTCACAAGATCATCGTAAGGAATCAGGAGCGCAAACGAGGTGTAAAGGGGAGCAGATCCCACATAGGGAGAAGCGCGCAACTCAGCGGAATCGACATCCACCTGTCCCAACTGGATATCTCCCAGAGACACATCGCTGTTCGACAGGAGAAAAGAAACCCGATTGGAGCGGTCGCGTTCGTCAATGACCTCACCTCCAACACTGACAACCTCTTCGAATCCAGGGCGCGCTATAGAGAGCGTATATCCATTTTCACTCCTGTCTCTTATACACATCTCCGAGCCCACGAGACCGAGGCTGATCTC
>OJCB01000491.1_pt1 | contig 14867 bp, 11 predicted proteins | sample 1591501 | NCBI WGS metagenome assembly OJCB01 (sample SAMN05416813, study PRJEB24817) | seawater metagenome | isolation source: Sea water | place: Canada:Atlantic | collected 2013-07 | reverse complement strand
CTATCCTCTTCGTCGGCAGCGTCAGATGTGTATAAGAGACAGATTCAATTCTTCCCTCACGAACTCCCCCTCTGGATCAAGAACCCGGCAACAACTGACGATCCCGGAGTCGGAATCGGCCCCGTGGAAATTACCGGGCCTCTCATTGACGAATGGCCACCTCAAAGTCATCAATCATTATTAGGTAATGTGGACCTGAAAAAAGGTTCTCTTGAAGATGCCCGAAGGATTTTGAGCAGTTTCGTTCCCCGGGCATTTCGGCGAGAGATCACTGCTGCCGAAATCGAGCGATATCTGAAACTCGTCTCAGACAGGCTCGACTCCGGACGGAATTTTGAGTCGAGCTTGCGTGTCGGCCTTGAAGCCGTACTTTGCTCCCCCAATTTCCTTTACCTGAGAGAGAAATCCTCACCGCAGTCTGAGTCGATATCGCCATCAGAACTCGCCAGCAGGATTGCCTATTTCCTTTGGAGTGCTCCGCCTGACCAATCCCTCCTCGAGGCAGTAAAGAACGGGGACATCGCTGCTGAAGTAGAAAATATGTTGGCCGATCCGAAATCGGATCAGTTCATAAAGAATTTTACAGGGCAGTGGCTCGCACTTCGTGACATCGACGAAACCACTCCCGATTCGAAACTTTACCCAAACTTTAACGAGTTGCTTCAGGTCAGCATGACGAAAGAAAGTGAAGCCTTTTTTCGAAAACTCATTGAGGAAGATTTGGATATATCCAAGCTCATTGATTCGGATTTCATCATGGCCAATGAACAGCTCGCCAAGCTTTACAATATTGAAGGTGTCAGCGGCCTTGAAATACGGAAGATCACTCTGCCTGCAGACAGTTTCCGTGGCGGAGTCCTTACCCAGGCGGCAGTGTTAAAAGTAACCGCTAATGGAACGAACACCTCTCCCGTCGTCCGCGGAGTCTGGGTGTTGGAAAACATTCTCGGCGATCATGTTCCCCCTCCCCCGGCGAATATTGGAGGGATCGAGCCCGACATCCGGGAAGCCACCACAGTTCGTGAGCAACTCGACGCCCACCGCAACTCCGAGAGTTGCCGGAGCTGCCATCAGTTGATTGACCCGCCCGGTTTCGCACTCGAAAGCTTTGATCCAATAGGAGCCTATCGCGAAAACTATCTCCAGTTCAAAGTGAATCCGGAACACGCGGACAAGGGCTGGGGCAGCGTCGTCAAAGCAAAGGAAGTCGATGCTTCCGGTGAGTTAAAAACCGGGGAACCCTTTCAGAATATCCAGGAATTCAAAAACCTTCTGCTGCGCGATCCGAACCCCTTCGCTCGAACACTCACTCAGCGCCTCCTCACCTACGGGCTTGGACGTGAACTGGGATTTTCCGACCGTCCCGCCATTGAGAGCATTGTCAAAAAGACTGCAGAGAGCGGAAATGGACTCAAAACCTTGATCCGGGAAATCATCCTCAGCAAACCTTTCTCTTCTTACTAACATGAGCTCGTTCACTCGTCGTCATTTTCTCAGATCCACAGGCATCGCTCTCGCTCTCCCTGCTCTCGATAGTTTTGCAGCAGCGACACCTGCCAAACGAATGGTGGCAATCAATCTTCCTCTGGGTTTCCTCAGCGAGCATTTTTACCCAAAGGACTCCGGGGCCGGCTACACTGTCAGCCCATATCTACAGTTGGCCGAATCGATTCGGAATGACTTCACCGTAGTTTCAGGGACCAGCCATCCGGAGGTCGATGGAGGTCATGCTGCCGAAGCATCCTTCCTCACCTGCGCCCCACACCCCGGCTCCCGTGGATTCAAAAATACAATATCGCTGGATCAACACCTCGCTTCGAAGATTGGAGATACGACACGATTTGCTTCGCTCACCCTTGGAGATAAGAGCCTTTCCACTTCTCCCAATGGAGTCACAATTCCCGAGGAACGTTCTCCTGCAAAACTCTTTGAAAAATTGTTTCTCACTGGCTCAGCGAAGGACATTTCCGCACAGAAAGAGCAACTTAGTGACGGACGAAGCATTCTTGATTCCGTTCTTGAAGAGGCCAGAGCAATGCAGTCATCAATCAGTCAGGCGGACAAAGACAAGCTGGACCAGTATCTCACCGCCGTCCGGGAAACGGAACAGCGCCTGACAAAAGCAGACCAGTGGCTGGACACTCCAAAGCCAAGGGTGCCTCCGGAGAAAAATCCCGGCGACGTAGATGGGAAAGATCCCGTCGGAAGGCTCCGCGCATTCTTTGAAGTGATCCGACTGGCACTGCAGGCCGATTCCAGTCGCGTCGTGGCTTTGTCAGGCGCAAACAACAGCCTGGTTGCGCCACTCCCCGGCGTTAGCATGGGATATCACGCACTATCTCATCATGGCAAGAATCCGGAAATGATGAAACAGCTCGAGGTGATCGACCGGGCCACTATCGCTGCCTGGGTGGAATTCATTGCCGCGTTGAAAAATACTCCGGACGGAGAGAGCAATTTACTCGACAATACTCAAGTATTGCTCGGCAGCAATCTGGGCAACGCCAGCGGACACATCACAACCAATCTCCCGGTTCTGTTTGCAGGAGGTAGTTTCAAACACGGCAAGCATCTTGCCTTTGATCAGAAGAATAATACTCCCCTGGCAAACCTCTTTGTCTCCATGATGCAGGATATGGGACTGGAAGAAGGAGAATTTGCTTCCGGAAAGACCACGCTAAGCGGACTTTAGATTGTCTGCATTCTACTGAAGCATCGCCTTGATCCAGCTGTAGAAATTCACGCCGATGTCACGATAGCCTGCGTCATTGGGATGAACGGCATTATTCTTGGGATAGCCGTAAACCGGGTGAATGCTGTGACTTGTGGGAACGGTGTAAATCCCCTCCTCCTCCCGGCCGCCGAAATCTTCCATCTGTCTCTGCACCAGGCGGGATTGGATTCGCCGCCAACCGGATCGCGGGTATCGCGTTTTGTAGTTCGCGACAAACGCTCCATCGCGGGCGTTCGGAGCGGGGGTAAGCCCAATACCAATTTTTGCGTCCGGAGCAGAGGCTTTCAATTGCTCGAGAAAAATCTCAGCCTGCTCCATCATTTGGTCGATACGTGATTCAATCGCGGCAGGATCGTTCGGGTCGGGATGAAAGCAGTCGTTGATCCCCAAAAGGATCGTGATGAAGTCCGGAGTTTCCCCTTCATGAAATTCTTTGAAGTATCGATCTGCGTTCAGCGCCGGCTCCTGATCACCTTCGGCGAAGAGAAACGGACTGGTCCGCATTTTCCCAATCTGCTTTTCTTTCGGAGCATACTGAGAATTAAAGCGTTTCCAGGTCCAACCCCCGTAGCCTTCGTGGAAGACCTTGGGCTCAGCAGACGCAGGATGATGTGTCCCCAGCATTTTCCAATCTGGGTTGCCTTCTTTCTCCAACAATTCTGCCATAGTGTTCGGATAGCGTGAGGCATTGGTAAGGCTATCGCCGACGATCAATAGCGAGATGCTCTTTTCGTCACCCGCTCCTGCCGGCGCCACCCGAATCGTAAGATCTTCCTGATCCAGAACTTTTCCGGCTCCATCAAGAAGGCGAACTGTCATGTTATGATCACCCGCCTCACCAGACTTCGCCAAAAGCGTCCACTCGTCGCCAGCTAGAAGACCCAGCTTGCAATCCATTTCAAAACGATGTGGCACGTCTTCTTCGAAAAGGACGAAATTTCTAAATACGAGTCCTGTTTCGACTCCTTCGACGGCGTAAAATACGTCCGGAACTACGAGACTCAATTCCTTCTCATCGCTTAGTGCTTCTCCCGGGAAAAGCGGCAAACACAGTGAGCAGAAAATGAGTGGGATGAGAAAAAGCCTTCGCATCAAAAAGACTACTCACCCGAAAATCGAAATCAAGAGCGGCATAGCGGGAGACTTCCGCCTTATCCTCTGCCCGAAAAATGGCTAGTTTTACCAGGCTACCCGGCGACTTCACTAGGCGAGCGAAGTTACGCTCAGAAACTAGTCGAACCACCCTGCTGACGGCTGCGCGTAAGGACGGAACATTTCCACAACTCCGGTCGGCTCATTGTAGTAAACCGCACGATTCATTCCGAGATCGGAAGCTTTTCCGGAATCAATCAGGCTGGCGGAATCCGCCGCGCTCATTTGGAAAAGAACCTTCTTCTCAAACTCAGCCAAAGCCTTTCGACTGATACACCGGTTCACATTGTTGTAAGTATCCAGCGAGACAATGAAGTGATACCCGAGAGCGGCCCCTTCACAAATCAGATCGTTCAAAGAATCCGACGGCTTCGCATCTCCTTCGCCTTCCTCCAGCGAGAAACTGAAATCCTCTTCGTAGCGGAGCTTCTTGTAGCGCTGCAGACCAAGAATAAAAACGAAAGTCGTGATGTCGCCGGCAGGTGCTCCACCCTCCCCTTTTGCTTTCATTTCAGCGGCCAGAGAGTTGAGTGTATCTCCCATCTCATGCGAGGCAGGAACTTCAACCCGCCCTTCCAAATGGGGCATCACCTCTTTTAACCAGCTCTGGCTGTTGGGGTCACTAACCTGACCATCAATCAAAACAATGCGGCACCGCTCTCCCATTTGCGAAGCAAGCAATCGGATACCGACCGCAGTCATCGCTTCGACGGCATCTTCACGCTGCCCAACGATCATCAAATTACTGCCGCTCTGACGCTCAAAGGGAATTTCGGTGGGCCCTTTGATCGCATTCGGAGCGCCGATAAAGAGTCGTGGAGTTCCAGATTGTGCTCCTTCACCTAGCAAGGCCGAAACCACTTTATCGTCACCAACATGAGCCGGAGCATTCCCCTCAAATACCACCTGGGGCTTGTCATCCAACCCTCTGGCTTTCGCCATTTCCTCTACCTTGCTCAGGTAAGCATCCCGACCTTCATCCGTCATCCAGACAACCTGAAACGGCGAGTTCGCTTCGATCGCACCGGCACTGTCATTATAAATACCCTCTCCGGGACGCGTCAGCATCCGGGGTGCCGGATTGGTATCATCCATGATCAAATAGGCATCCGCTTCGTTGCATTGCAGCGCGATACGAATCACCATCTGCCCAAGAGTTGCCCGCGCCAAAGTAAAAGCTCCGCCAAGTGTCTGGGAACCCAGAATCGCATGAACCCCGAAAGCCCGCCCCTGTCTCACGATACGATCCATGAGGACAGCAGCCTGTTGAGAAATCTGATCGTCTTCGACAAAGAATTCCTGAAACTCGTCAATCATCAGCAAGGTTCGCGGGACCGGGTCTTTTCCACCCGCTTTGACGTATCCCGCGACATCCTGAACTCCCATCTCTCTGAACTTTTCCCCTCGCGCTTTTAATTCCTCGTCAAGACGCTGCAAGACACTGAGACCAAACTCACGGTCACTCTCGATCGCGATCACCCTGGCATGCGGCAAATTGTGATCCGCGTAACATTTGAACTCGACCCCTTTCTTGAAATCGATCAGGTAAAACTCCACCTGATCCGGATCACACCACAGCGCCAGATTGGTGATCATCACGTGGAACAGAGTCGACTTACCGGAACCGGTTTTACCTGCGATCAAGGCATGCTGACAAGTGCCCTTGCCCATTGCCAGGTATTGCAACTTGGTCGCCCCGGTCCGGCCAATCGGAACCCGCAATTCCTTATGTGTCTCCGATGACCAGAAATCCTCGTCACCCGGAGCAATGTGCTCAAAGGGAACTTCGATTCGGTTCGAGTCACGGTTCGCTTCCCCGATCTTATGAACCCATTCAATCAACTGCTCATTCGCAGGCGGCTGGAAAAATGACAGCTGCAGCCCGGGAACCGGTGCATCTCTGAGTGAAAATCCATCACGACCCGCCTTAACACAAAGACAGGAATTCCGGAGATCTTCCATCGAAAACCCGGAGGGTAATTCCGCACGCTCATCACAATGGATCAACATGAACACTCCGCATCTCGCTCCAGCTGATGCGATGCTCTGCAGTCGACGCGCCGCCTCGTCAGTGAACTGCTTGGGGAAATCAGCAATCACTATGAAGTGATACCTTTCCGCAATCGTTCCGGCCGCCTCGTTGTATTCAGAAATCGTATCGTATTCATTCCTCAGATACATCTGAATGACTTTCTCCATGTGGTCGCAAAGCTCACACAGTCTTCGCTCGATCTGCTCGCTCTGAGTTCGAATGCGAGTGTTGATCAAAATTTCCTCGTAGTCGGCGAGATGCATCAACCCGGCAAAACTTTCGCCAAGCCCAACTGGATCAAACAAGGAAAAGGAAAGGCGTCCCGGAGGAGAACCCGCCAGCAATCCAAGAACCATATAGTTCAGCGCATTGATTGCCTCCTCTCGCCCCGAGTTTTTCGTTTCGATAAGAAGAGACCCACACTCCGGGAATTTCAATCGCAATGGGACATCAAAATTCGTGTCCGTCGCCAGCGATAACTGACTGTCTTCCCGCAAGGCTGCTTCAGCGCTTTCGAGCGAATACCTGACAGCACCAATGGGAAGGGTCTCATTTAACTCCGCAGGAGCCACCCACTCTGCTGGCGAAATCTTGAGCCACTCCGGCTCTTGCGTAAGTCGTGCAGATTCTTCGGAAATCTTCTTTTCCTGTGGAAGTATTTCTGTCCCCCATTCCTGAATCAAAGCGGATCGCTGTCCGGCAAAATCGGGGATATCAGCTTCTCCGGCAGCCACTCTATTCAGTTGGTCAGCACCTTTGGTCCGAATTCCTTCGATGGTCGCATCCAGCATTTCCTGAATGGATTTCAGTCGAATTTCCAAATTGGATTTCAACTTATCACGCAATGCCTCTCCCCGCTCATCAACCGCCGCCGGGGATTCATAACGCGTTTCATGTTCGAGACTACCAGCCCCTTTCAATCCCTGATCAAACTCATTTTTCACCTGCTGGTGAGCGGCTTCGATTTGCTCGACTCTTGCAGCCAACTCTTCATCCGCACCCTGAACAAAATTTTGCCGTAGCGATTTGGCATCGACCAGACATCGTCCACCTTTCTTGAAAAACGCACTCGCCTGAGCGCTTCCGATTGAATACAGCAGGACGATAAAAACAACAAGGCCACCAGTGACCGCGAGAATCGGCAGAATGCTTGCCACTTTCGCGCCCGTGATCATTTTGATCACGCTTGGCGCAACAAGTCCCAGAATGATCACTGATATAATCAGGATGACGAGAGGGACACTGCTAAACAACATGGGCAGCGGTTGTTTCTTGAATAAGGCCACCGCCTTTCCAGACTGACGGTATAGTGCATCCAATCGTTCCTCATCCGCTTCCGCTGCAGGAGGAATATTCTCAATCTTACCGGCCAGTTTGTTTTTTACCGACTTGTATCCCTTCAGAGACTTCAGAGCTCGCTCTTCCAGATTCTCAAACTTCCCCTCACGATCAGCAACCGTGGACAAGGTCGCCTCATGTTGAGCCCGCGCCGCCTTCAGATTGGTTTCACGCTGCTTCCCGGCGTCGATCAACTTCTTTTGGAGACCGTATTTGAAATGCCCTTCCTGCTGTCGAATCTCTCCGATCAATCCGTTCCGCACATTCATCTGTGCTTTGTCGGTACGCTTCTTTCTGGCTTTGGCAGTTCGCTCGGCCAGTTCCCTTTTCTCACCGGCAGATGAACGAGCCCGGTCAATAGACTCCTCCATTTCCCGTTCCACCCGAAGCTTCTGCTCTTCCAGCCCCTGGCGCTGACTGGAAGAATTCAGGCGTTCCGCGTAATCGATGCGCCCTTCCCTTTCGGAAAATGACTGCACACCTGACGTAAAGTCCCGGATAAGTTCCAGGGTTTCCTCTGCTGATAAACGGTTAGAGCTCACAATCGTGTTTTAATTTTCTAAGCATCTTATCGAGATCCTCCATCGCCGCCACTGCGTTGTCCACTGTGGAGAACAATTCCTGCATGTAGCCTTCATCGAAATCTTTGCATTTCCCGTCCCGCCAGGTCTCCTGAGTCTCCTGCCAGGTACGGACCAATTCCCGGGACAGACCACTTAGACGGGTTCGACTGGATTGAAGACTCATGTTGAAATTACAATTGGGAAATTATGAACTAGGATTGCCCCGGATTGGAATAGGCATGCAGATTCTTGACCGCTTCTGCCAAAAAATGAAGTGCCCGAATCATGTCGGTATCGATGAAATGACGAAGCTTATCCACTTTTCGGGCTTCAGTCTCAACGGTGCTGTCATAATTTCGGAGCCAGGTGGTGACGGCACGGATTTTCCCCTCCACTTCGCGCATTTCCCGACGCTTGTTGTTGAGCTTCATCTTGTGCCCCGTTTTGACATTCGCCAAATTAGACATTCTTGCGGTGAAGAGCTCCTGCTGAATCATATCAAGCTCCTTCTGCTTTCTCTTCATGACATGGTCCAACTTCATACGCTGCTCGCTTTGCAACCAGACGCGGGTGCGCTTCACTTCTTCGCTGACTTCGTCGAGGACTACAGAGATTTTCTCCACAAAAATCACCAGACTGGAACGAAAACGTTCCAGACTCTCCACGTTGGTCACATTTGCCTTGTCTGCCAAAAAACGGAAACGTTAAGTTAGTCAGAAAATCGATTAGCGCTGCCTCAGGTAATCCTCAATACGCTGGGCTTTGCGAAGCAAGAACGGCCCCTGCTGATTCGAGCTTTCAATGAATCGACGCAGAGTTTTCATGGTGTCGGTAAAGTCCTGTGCAAACTTGAGATGCTCCTGATCCTGCCAGGTATCGCTCAGAGCTCCAAATCGCGCCTGCAAAGATGACATCGAGTTTTGAAGGTCGCCGTTAAAACGCTTCAACTCCTCGGCGAACCGCCTTAACTCTTCAGGATCTACAATTGCTTTGGCCATAGGACAGGATACTCCGCAGGATGGATGAGTGACAAGAAGGAAATGAACGGCCGATGAAAAATCGAAATCAATCCCGATGGGCACACAGCCAAGCTCCAAGTGTTCCTACTTCGCCGAACAACATTTCAAGGCCGCTACCATCCAGCTGTGATGAGCCAATAGGACGCTAATTCCACCGGTGTTTGCTACGCTCAACCACGGGGCTAAAGACTTTTATAGCTTCGGCACATTAAAATAGGGAACCATCCCGGACACAAGGCCCGCCAATTCGATCAATCCGCTGCCCTCTACGGTTGCGAAACCGGAAGGTTCCGCTATGTAATGCCCAACCAGCCTGCAACAATTATGCTTACAATCCGGAATCTCTCTAAATCCTACGGGGGCAGCAAACTCTTCGAAGAAGCTGACCTTCAGGTCAACTACGGCGAGCGCGTCGCTCTGGTCGGTCCGAACGGTGCCGGTAAGTCGACAATTTTCCGTATAATCCTTGGAGACGAGGAGTCCGACAAAGGCACGGTTGAAAGGGACGAGTGGACTCTGACCGGCTTTCTTCCCCAGGAAAGTGAAGACGTCGGCGACTACACCGTCATCGAAATCTCTACCGGGCGGGCGGGAATGATTCAGGAACTGGATGCGACTTTAAGAAAGCTCGAAGCCGCCGGAACTGTCGATGTTCCCGAATACCTCGAAGCCCAGGGAAAATACGACGCCCTCAACGATCCCAAGGTGGAGGCCAAAGCAAAGAAAATGCTCCGCGGACTCGGCTACAGTGAAAGCGATTTTGATCGCCCCGCCAAAGAGATGAGCGGTGGTTGGATCATGCGGGCCCACCTCGCCCGTCTCCTCGTCATCGAGCCCGATCTGCTGATGCTCGATGAGCCGACTAACCACCTTGACCTGATGTCACTGCTTTGGTTTCAGGATTACCTGAAGAATTATTCGGGCGCGATCCTCATGATTTCTCACGACAGGGAATTCATGGATGAGCTGGTGGAGTCCGTCTACGACATCGACAATCACAAGTTGCTTCACTACAAAGGAAACTACGAATCCTTCGTCGATCAACGCCACAAGAATTACGAAAACCGGAACAACGCCTACAAGAATCAGCAAAAACAGATCAAAGATCTGCAGGAGTTCGCCAACAAGTTCCGGTCCGTTTCCTCCAAAGCTTCCCAGGCTCAGTCCAAGCTCAAGGAAATCGAGCGGATGGAAAAAATCGAGAAGCCAATGGCTCCGAAAAAGCCTTTCCGCTTCCAGATTCCGGAACCTCCCCGCGGCGGGCAGAAAGCAATCACCTTGGATGGCATTCATCAGGCCTACGGCGATCACAAAGTTTACGAGGGTATCGATCTCACTATCGAAAGGGGCGAGCGCACCGTGCTGGTCGGACCCAATGGTTCCGGTAAATCGACTTTGCTGAAGATTCTCGCAGGTGAGCTGGAATTTCAACAAGGAGAGCGCAAGCTCGGGCACAACGCCAAGATTGGCTATTTCTCTCAGCATCGTTCCGCGACCCTGGACCCGAATGCCTCAGTTGTTTCTGAAGTCATGAATGCTGCCCCCACCCTTCGCGAAGATGAAGCCCGGGGAATTCTCGGGTCTTTCATGTTCCGAAAAGAGGAAGTCTACAAACTGACGAAAGTCCTCAGTGGTGGCGAAAAATCCCGTCTCAACCTGGTGAAGTTCCTCGTTGATCCGCCGAATATTCTCCTGATGGATGAGCCCACCACTCACCTCGATATTCTCACGGTGGAATCGCTTATCATGGCGCTGGGAAATTACGAAGGAACGCTGGTCTTCATTTCTCACGATGTGCGCTTCATCAAGCAATTGGCGACCGATGTCATCCACGTGAATGCAGGAAATGTCCGGCGTTTCCACGGGGATTGGCAATATTTCCTCGACAAATCTGATGCGGGCGACGAACGCGGAGCACTGACTGCGGAATAAAGCCCACCCCTTATTTCACCTCCTTCCTGATATGATTGAATCCCTCCGCGCTCTACTTCTTGATTACAGTCAGGCCGATGGACCGGCGAAGCGAGAAGAGGTCGAGAAGAAAATTTGGGATCAGTTTGGCGTTGAGCGCTCCGTTCTTGTCGTCGACATGTCCGGATTCTCGGCCCTGACAAGAAGACACGGCCTCGTTCATTTCCTCTCAATGGTCCGACGGATGCAGGAGACAGTCCGTCCGATCATTCATGATCACACCGGTTCGGTTGTGAAATTTGAAGCCGACAATGCGTTCGCCACTTTTCCCGATCCCGAATCAGCGTTGCGAGCAGCCATCGAGATGAACAAAGCGTGTCATGAGGACAACCGTGACTATTCAGACGAGTATGACATCGAACTTTCCTGCGGGATCGATCATGGGCGAATTCTGCTGCTCGAAGGAAAGGACTTCTTCGGCGACGCCGTCAACACCGCAAGCAAATTGGGAGAAGACCTTGCCGTGCAGGGAGAGATCCTCATTTCAAAGAGCTCCTTTGCCGCCATTACTTCCGAATTAGGGACCACTGAAAAAGAGGTCAGCTTTTCCATTTCCGGCCTCCCCTTTGAGGCTGTTTCCATCCAACCATAGATCCCGGGATACTCCGCAACCGCGCCCGTAGCGTAGCGGTGAGAGCATGGGCTATTCTCACGGCATGTTTCGAATCGCTCTGTCTCTCTATGCCGCACTTTTTCTGTTCCCATTTTTGGGAGAATCCGCTCCTGTGCCGAAGGCTTCCCTGCAGTTTGGAGATGTCTCCGTCCTACCGGACGAAACAGCAGCCTTGCAAAAGCAAATCGACAATTCCAAGGGAACACTTCTTCTCGCTCCCGGTGTCCATCGAATTACATCAACTCTCTCCTTTAAGCTGACTCAGTCCCGTAGCTGCATCATTCGTCCAGCGTCAGGCGCCGCGACCTTGATTATGGACGGAGCCGGTCCGGCGATTCGGGTCGAAGGTTCTCATCAAGGCACAGCATCGCCGAAATCTTTTGATGTGAAGACCTGGAACGAGCGCATGCCGATCATCGAGGGAATCGAAATCGTAGGAAACCATCCCGAAGCCGACGGGATCGAACTTTTTCAAACGGTAGAACCAGTCGTTTCCCGGGTAGCGGTTCGCTGGTGTCGACATGGGATCCGTCTCGCCGAAAGAAACCGCAACGTCACCATCTCGGACGTTCACCTCTACGAAAACCAGGGAGTTGGTCTCTATCTCGACGACGTCAACCTCCACCAGATCAATGTCTCGAACTCACACATCAGCTACAACCGCAGCGGCGGAATCGTAGTTCGTGATGGAAATGTCAGGAACTTGCAGATAACGGGCTGCGACATTGAGGGAAATATGCCGGCGGATGACACCTCGACCTCAGTGGCAAATATCCACCTCGATGTTTCGGGATCAAAGGGAGATAGAACAAAATCCATCGCCGAGGTCGCCATCACGGGTTGCACGATCCAGCACAGTTCCAACTATAGTGGAAAGGATTATGACGCCCTTGCTCCGGGCGGCGCCAATATCCGATTGTCAGGAAAAGAGATCTGGCCCATCGATTCCGTCACAATTTCCGGCAATGTCATTTCCGATACCTCGTTAAACATTGAAATCACGGGATCCACAGACGTAACGGTTAGCGGAAATACATTGTTCGCGCCAAACCCTGACAATCTTCGAATTGCGGAGAGCAAACGTGTCGTCGTCAGCGGAAACACTTTCAATCCGCGGCAATTTGAACGTCCCGGAAGAATCAGAATTGAAAACAGCTCCGATTGCATCATTTCCAACTGCACCTTTCGCGCCCTCGATACTCCCGATGGAGCCATCATCATTGAGGGAAGCGAACGCATCTTGATGAATGGAAACATTCTCACCGAATGCAGCAGTGGCGTCCTCGTGAAAGATTCGTCCGATATTTCCCTGAAGAACTGGATCGTCAGCGGCCTGCCTGAGGGAGTTCCATTTCTTCGTAAAGAAGGCGAGACAAAGAATGTCGTTACAGACTGAAATCCTGAGGTAGCCCTCCCCACAATCCACGGCGGATAGGCAGCCGCCTCACCCGACGAGTGAAGCCTGCCTTAATTCAGACCACTCTGATCTCCACCGGGCGGGCCGGGCTTTACCAGCCTGAGATCCAACTTCCAGTCCGCCTTATCCGAAGTTTCAGCCAGCAGCCTGCATAGCGAATGTGCGATCTGGGCATTCAATGCGAGTTCAATTCCACCTCCATTTTCGGGATGCAGGCAAAGTAAAGACCCGCCCTGCGGTCCGGGTTTGATCGCAATTCGAAACAACAGAATCGGTTGCTCACCCAGCGGAAAACTCTGACTCTCCTCATACGGAGTTTCAAAATTCGATTTCTGAAGATTCTCCCGATGTTCAGCCTCGATCTCGATCGACTCTTTCATCTCCTCTGCCGGATCCGGAACCCGTGGCATCTCCGAAGGAATCCCGGCTTCAGCGCTTTTAGCTTTCATGTCCATGCGCAGAAGATCTGCCAAAGCTTTGAAAAGCAGCTCCGTATAGCGCCGGGTCATCCAGAATCGGAATTCATGTCCCCCTTCGGTGTTGACCCGAAACATCATCCGGTCTTCCGCCGGGACAAAGGTCAACTGCATCTGGTGGAGCTTACTCATAGAGACGAAACAATCCCGAGTGATCCAGATCTGCGCAACCCTCTTCTTCGACAAATTTCACCCACTGTTGCAGGGAATTTTTCAAAGTGGGAGAATCCAGCCCGACTTCTTCTGCGAGTTCGCTCATCAATCGAACATCTTTCAACTGCAACTCACTGCGACCGCCGGGTTCAAAGTCACGTTTCACCATGCGTTCCCCATGCAGTTCAAGGATGCGACTCTCGGCAAAGCCGCCCCGTAGAGCATCTCTAACAAGGGCTGAATCCACCCCGGCCAACTCGGACATTCGCAAAGCCTGAGCAACCGCATCAATCGTTTGAGCAACGATCAATTGGTTTGCCAACTTGGTAACCTGACCTGATCCCGCTTGCCCCATGTGAGTCACCTTTCCTCCGACGACTTCCAGAAGTGGTCTCGCTCTTTCAAAAGCATCACTCTCGCCTCCAGCCATGATGGTTAGGTTTGCAGCCTCCGCTCCCACCTGCCCGCCCGAAACCGGGGCATCAATCCACTGGCCACCTTTCGCAGCAATTCGCTCCCCGAACTCCAGCGTCTCCCGATAGCCGGTCGTTCCAAAATCGATCACGGTGACTCCGGTCTTCCAGTAACCTTCCAGAATATCAACAATCCCGGCGACGACGTGATTGTGAGTCAAATTAAGACAAATGAAGCCGTCCCCCACCGCTTCAGCGAGAGTCGCAGGATCTGTCGCCACGTTCATGCCGCGCTCGGCTGCGCGTTTCGCAGGACCTTCGCTACGATTCCACACGACCACTTCCGCACCCGCATCCTGAAAGTGACAGGACATTGGCCAGCCCATATTTCCCAAGCCGATGAATCCGATCTTGTAACCTGAAAGAGTTTCGCTCATGTTCGCATCTTTACTGATTATCAGGAAAATCGCGAATGAAAGTTGTCATCACCGGAGGAGGTGGGTTTCTAGGATCCCAGCTCTGCAAAAAATTGTTGGAACGTGGAACTCTGACCGGCCCATCCGGCGAACAGGAACCAATCGAAGAAATCGCCTTGTTCGACGCCTATTTTTCTCCCGAAGTCGAGAGTCAACAGGGTCCAATCGATCAGGTCACCCTTTTGAAACGTGATATGGGAGAGCGCGACGCGGTCTTCGAAGCGATCGATCGCGACGACATTGCCGTATTTCATCTGGCGTCCATGGTGAGTGGAGAATGCGAACAGCGTTTTGATGACGCCATGAGAGTCAATCTCGATGGAGGTCGTTACCTGTTGGAAGCCCTCCGGAGTCGCGAAGGAACTCCAAGGTTTGTTTTTGCCAGCAGTGTCGCTGCTTTTGGTGGTGAAGTGATGCGCGATCCGGTTTCAGATGCATCGAAACGCACTCCGCAGACTACCTACGGAACTGTCTCTTATACACATCTGACGCTGCCGACGAAGAGGATAG
>OJCB01000488.1_pt1 | contig 14914 bp, 9 predicted proteins | sample 1591501 | NCBI WGS metagenome assembly OJCB01 (sample SAMN05416813, study PRJEB24817) | seawater metagenome | isolation source: Sea water | place: Canada:Atlantic | collected 2013-07 | reverse complement strand
TCGTGGGCTCGGAGATGTGTATAAGAGACAGGCAGTAGCATCCGCTTTGCTAATGGGGTGCGTTCCGTCGGTCAGCACTTCAAGTCGGTGAGTCTCATTCTTCCCTTTCAAAATCCGGATAGTCTTCACCCCTTTCAATTTCCCCAGTGATCTGGCGATGGTCTTTTTGCAGGCGGTGCATTCGACACCACTCAATGTGCCCCCGTAGGTAGTATCCGCGGCGGAACACGGCAGACAGAAAGCAAGAATGGTAAAATAGAGAAGAATACGAAGTTTCATAATGGTTCAAAAAAGATGGGTTCACGATTTTTAATCGCAAAACGCTTGCATTATAGAACGCTGCGCTTTAAATGCAATCAATTTGCAATAACAAACTTCATCATGAACTCACGAATCTTTCTATTTCTCGCCACACTCGGAACATTACCGGGTAATGCGCAGGACAGCCACGACGCACATGACGATAGCAGCGCCTACGAATACAAGGTGGGCGAGGTCAACTACTTCACCGGCGAAGGGGTGAACCCCGGCGGTTTTCTTTTCCCCGAACTGTTCATCGATACGACAGGGGGAGTTTTCGAGCCCGGCACGAACCCTGAAGATCTTGCCACGAATGAGCACGATCCGAGGTCCGAGGCTTCCATTCAAACCATCGAAATGCATCTCGACCTGAATCTGAACGATGTTCTCACTGGCGGATTCCGGGGAGTTGCGCAGGAATTCGAAGGCTCATGGGAGGGAAATCTGGAAGAGGCCTACCTTCACCATCGCCTCAATGAATATCTTGCAATCGGTGGCGGGCAATTCCTAAACGAATTCGGATTTCAGGCCTCAAAACACATTCACGTCTGGGATTTCGTAAATCAGAATTTGGTCAACAGCCGGATGCTGAACGAAGGCGAATTGGCCACTCAGGGCGGAGAAGCCATTTTCAGCCTGCCCGGAAATGCGGGTAGAATAATCATAGGAGGAGGAGGCGTCCGAACTCACAATCATGATCATGACCATGGTCACGGGGATGAAGAGGAGCATGGTCATCACGAGGATGAAGACGGGGATCATGATGAAGACGAAAATCACGATGAGGAAGAGCACCATTACGATATTGATCAGGCCTTCTTCAACGACTGGATTTTCTCGACCGATGCGCGCTTTCGGATGCCTTTTGACGACAGCATGACAACTACAGCTTCGATCGCTATCGGGGAAAATGGTTTCGGGGAAAATACCTATGTGTACGGAGTCGGGTTGGAAAAGGTCTGGGGCGCGCATGACCACGGCAACGGTCCCGAATTTTGCGAAGACGCGGTGATGCTCCGCTCGGAATTTATCGGACGCAGTATTCATGGAATCGACGACGAAGATGGCGGCGCTTTTGAAGCAGACGACTACGGTTTCTCCACGGCGCTGTTCTACGGGCTCACCGAATCCACAACCCTGTCGATACGTCACGACTGGGTTTCGGAGTTGGCAGAGTTTGAACAATCCGAACGGCACCGCTTTTCACCCGCTATAACTACATTCCTCGACAGAGGAGAACGCATCCGCGCACGGATTCAATACGACTACGACCACGGTGACGATCTCCCCGGTGAACACGCGGCGTGGCTGCAGTTGCAATTTCAATGGGGTGGACAGGGAGGAAGCCACATTGGCCACGACCACTAGGTAGATTCCGGAACCCCGTGACTAATTTTGCGCAGCTTTGGGTTTGTTCGACTCAACAAGAGACCTCACTCATCCTCCTCATCCTCCTCAATCGGCTGAGCCAACACAAAGGGCGAAACCACGAGAGCCTTGAACGTTTGATTCGCCTCTTCCCAATACATCGCATGCGGCGTTGATGGCTGAAGAATGTCGCCGCTCTTTTTCCACACGGCTACTTTGTCAGCTTCGTCATCAGCCAAAGCTTTTCCCACTTCAGTGATTTCCAGGGAGGGATCGACATACAGAAGCGCGCCGCTGGCGTAGTGCTTCTCCAAATACTTCCAATCTACCTTGCCGGTGTATTTTTCCAGTTTCTCTACGGTGTCGGCGGTGTCTTCGCCGAGCATTCCGTATTCCAGGATTTCCTCCGGATCCCCGGAACCGTTTTCCTTTTCACTCATTGGGGCAATGGAGCAGTTTCTACGACTTTTTGAACAAAGAATATGCCAGCGATACTGGCGGTCAACAAACTGGCGAGAGTTCCGCCGAGCATGGCTTTGAAACCGAGAGCCGCCAGTTCGGGGCGACGCTCCGGAGCTAGGGCTCCGATTCCACCAATCTGAATTCCAATGGAACCGAAATTCGCAAAGCCGCACAGGGCAAAGGTCGCCAGAAAAACCGTGCGGGGACTAAGTTGATCGGATTCGATTAATCCACCCATTTGCAAGTAGGCTAGAAATTCGTTGGTTACCATCCGGGTTCCCAGCAACTGCCCCATTTGCAACACATCGCCGCTTTCCGCCCCGATTGCCCAGGCAAAAGGCGCAAACAGAAATCCAAGAATCGCCTCCATTTTAAACCCCTCGAAAACTCCGCCGCTGAGCGAAAACACGATGCCATTCAGCCAACCTTCGCCGGGACCGAGCCCACCGACCCAGCCGAGAATTCCATTAATTAAAGCCACCACCGCGATGAAGACGATCAGCATCGCTGCGACATTCAAGGCCAGCTTGAGCCCCTCCGTGGTTCCGTTGGCCAAAGCATCGAGCGCATTGCGTCCCACCCTGTCTTTTGGAATGAGAAGGTCTTCGTTAAATTTCTCCCGCTCGGGAACCAGAATTTTAGCGATCAGGAGGGCGGCGGGCGCATTCATCAACGAGGCGGTGAGGAGTTGCCGGGCCACCAGCAATTCCGTTTCCCTGTCGCCACCGCCGAGGGTGATCACGTAAAGGCCGAAGACACTTCCGGCGATCGTCGCCATTCCACCGGTCATCAGGGACATCAGCTCCGATCGGGTCATCCCAAGGATGTACGGTTTCACCACCAGCGGAGCTTCCGTCTGCCCGACGAAAACATTGGCCGCAGCAGCAAGGCTTTCCGCCCCTGACAAACGCATCATTCGCTTCATCACCCAGGCGAAGCCAAAGACGATCCGCTGCAAAACTCCGAGGTAGTAGAGCAGCGAGGTCAGCCCCGAAACAAAGAGAATCGTTGGCAGCAGCTTGAAAGCGAATCCGTAAACAGACGGGTCGATCAGTTTCCCAAACATGAAAGAGGCCCCGGCATCGCTGTAGGACAGCAAATTGATGAACCACTGCGAAATGGCCTCCACAAGGAGACTGGCCGGCGTTTTCAGAATTAAAAACGCGAGAAGGAACTGCAGAAAAATACCACCACCCACCAGCCGCCAGTTGATCTTCTTCCGGTCACCGCTCAAGAGAATACAAAATCCGAGGACGATGAGGATTCCAATGAGTCCCCGGAAAAGATAAGTGCCCGTCATAAAAAATCTCCCGAACTGTAGGGCGAGCGCTCCGCTTGCCTTTGGAAAACTCCCGAATTGTAGGGCGAGCGCTCCGCTTGCCTCTGAAAATCTACCCGCATCAGCGGGGTGAAGCCCTTCGCAGTTTTGAGCGCTGGAGCCAACGAATTGCGTAACCCGCTGGCGCGGTATTCTTTCACCATCATCAGGCGGAGCGCCCGACCTACAGTGCTGCTGCAATAGAGAGCTGTTGGGTAATCACACATTTTTGCTCGACGTCTCGTTCCTTTACAATTCCACTTCCTTCCCGCCGTCGCGCGCCGAAGCAAGGCAGGCATCGAGGACTTGCTGCGTTTTCAGAGCGATCTCCGGCCAATAGGAATCCGGCTTTCCGCCCAGAACCAGTTCACTGAATTTTCGGAACAGCTTGGTTTCCTGCGCAGTTTCATGGCTGTCGGAATATTCGCGAACCGACCGAACATCTTCGTGTTTCTCCATCCTGAACTGGCAGATGTTGTTGGCGGTCACGAAGTGCTGCACGGTAAAATTGGCGTTCGCGCCAACGGCCGGCACCACAAAATCATCCATCCAGATGCTGCCTTTGGTTCCGCTGATGTGGCACCATTGCTGCAGATCGGTATCAAAGCTGCAATAAATCGAAGCAGTGACATTGTCAGGAAAAACCATTTCTGACGAAAACTGAATCGGAACAGCGTCGGGAGAGTCCGGTCGGCCCGACTGAGTAATCATGCGACCGCTCACCCGGGTCGGCATTTGGAAATTCATCGCCCAAAGTGCGATCCGGATATTGTACCAGCCCAGATCACCCAGACTCCCGAGCGGCTCGAGATCACTGTGCATCCGGATATTCTCCTTCAAAAATTCTTCAGGAGCCTGAAAACTGAACTGACTCGTAATCCGACGAACTTCCCCGACAGATTCGCCATCATCGAGAGCCTCACGTAATTTGGGCATCCGGTCGCTGTGCATGAACATGACACCGTCCATGTATTGAACTCCGGCAGCATTGCAGGCGTCGATCTGCTCCTGAACCTGCGCGGCATTGGTCCCGCAAGGTTTCTCACTGAGAACATGTTTCCCCGCGGCAGCGGCCTTGAGGACCCAGTCTTTCCGAATGCCGGTGGGCAAGGGAATATAGACCGCGTCGATCTCATCGGAATTGAGCATCTCCTCATAAGTGCCAAAGGGGCGCGGAGGAGGATCATGAGGAATCTGCGCCTGATTCTCATCAATGTATTCCTGAGCGCGTTCCACCGTTCGGCTGGCAACTCCCACGAGCTGGCCATTTCCACTGTGATAGATGGATTGCCAGTTTTTCCGGGCGATACCTGCGGTTCCTAGAATTCCCCAACGACATTTCTGATTCGACATAGGCACTGGGTATACCCGATTCGGGCGGCCGATTCAAGAGGGTATCGTGACCGATTTAACCCTCATTGGTCGAAAAAGAGGCCCGCACCAGAAAAAAAGTTCGAACATTTTCCGGGGGCTTTTGTCTGTAATAGTGATGCATGAAATAACTTACAGAGTTTACCGGGCTGCAGGCCTTTCGGTACTTGCCCTGTTCGGATTGATCGCAGTTTTGATCGTCGGCCTGGGCTTGTTCCGGCTGATCTAGCAATTTTAAGACTTTTGGTGGTGCGAAAATGGGTAGCGGGTTCGAAATCTTCTGATCTCAACCCGCTGCCTCATCGCCGTCACCGATTCAAAGTCGGCGCCAACCAAAGCCCCCAATCGACGGCTGTTCCGTCTCCACCATCTTCAGTGATTAGTTCCAATTTCTTTGCAGCTTCAATACTGACAGAGAATCCGGACGACTCGCCTTTTTTGATATCGTAAATCTGCCCCGGCTTCACAAGTTGCGAGCGGAACACTTCTTTTCCGTCGACCTTGATCACGAACACGACGCTTCCGCCTCTCTGCTCAGGAAGCCCAAACTTGCCGGTGAGCCTTTTCCAGGAATGCCCTTCGGGAAATTCGTAGACGTGTCTGGCTGGAGCGTGGGCATAGATTCCCCTCTGGAAAAGTTGACCTCCCGAAACGATTAAAAACTTGCCTTCGGGAATGAAATCGTAAGCGGGCTCTCCCCAACCCACAGAAGCTTCGGCTGGAGTCACAGCGGATAGCGGAAACGATTTTTCGGAGTCAGAAATTTCGCCGGAATTCTTTGTCTTCCGATCAGGACTTTGGGCTTCCAGCAAACGCAGAGCTGCATCTTTGCGAACATCGTCCTTCGGAAATTCTGCCGCGATCTCTTTTGCCCTTTCAATCTGATTGTTCCTCAACGCTTCGATGAAATCAGCCAGACCGATGGTGATTTTCATCAGGGAGATATCAAGAACTCCTTTGGGGCGAAATCCGAAACTGGATTCCCAGGTCGAGGTGGCGCCATTGGCCATCAGAGCGACGACCCGAATCTGAGAAGACTCTTTGCCACGCTGCAGCGGATAACAATCGAGGGAGAATTTTCCGCTGGCATCCGGAACTGTGCAGACGGTTCGCGAGTCGTAGTCCCCGCCCCCTTCCGGATCGAGGTAGGCGACCAGTGCGTATACCGGAACCGGGCTGGTGATTTTCCCGGACACGGAAAAGTGTTCGTCGACTTCCTTCACTGCTATTTCAGAATAAGTCGCACGTGTCGGTTGGTTCATCCCTTTGACCGATCCGGAAAACTGGGGATGAGATGCCAACCTTAAACCGTGGGCTAATGTCAGGAAACTGCCGCGACCTTCACTGCGAAGCTGATCGAAATAAGTCCGATTTCCGGATCCCATCAATGCCGTGCCGAAGGCTTCCTTTTCATCGCGACGCTCGCGACAATGAGGCAAGCCCAGCGAATGCCCCAACTCATGAGCAACTCCACCAATGAAGATGGAATTGTGTTTCCCTAGCGATATCTTTCCATATTCCCCGTCACTGATGATGGGCTCTTTCAGTCCAAGGTTTTTCGTGTCGAGCTCCACAGAATCCAACTGCCAGGCGGTTCCCCCACGATAATTTCCTCCCGCGTAGTAGGGACTCTTGTGGACGAAAGTTTTTTTCTCCGGGTCCCAGTCTGAGAGATTCGTGAAAATCACAACCGTCTCGCGATCCGGATTGATGCCTGCCTCTTTTAATACAGGAACACAGTCGGCTTTCACTTTTTGGCCGTCAGCCTTTTTATAGTCGGCATATTTCCCCGCACCTATCGCCTCGTGGATGACCAGATTCTTTTCATCGTCATAGTCGAACTGAATCGTCCGATGGCCAAATCCAAGCCTTTCCATTTCATCGCCGTAAAATTTCTGTATGTGCTCCAGAATCCGGGTGAGCCGTCCCTGTTTATCAGCCGGGAATTCGCGATCAGATGGGCGCCAGCAAATCACATGAAGTTTCCGATCACCTGGTTTCGGATTCGCGGCGTGATAGGCATCGAGAATTTTCAGGGCAGCTGTGACGGTCTCCGATTGAGCTTGATTCAGCTCAGCCTTCTCGCTTTGCCCGCAAGCGAGCAGTGGCAGTAAAACAACGGTCAGCACAACTGAGAAAACAAACTTCATATGGCATCCACCCTCGTCGTCCGCGCAGCGGGAAGTCAAGCCACGCTCCCGTTTTCCTGTGGCATAAAATTCTCTCCTCCGGAATTCTTCCGGTATTGCGTGTCAGGCAAATAGGGAGATTCCTTTGTAGAGTTCTGATACCATGAACCGCCGTCACTCCTTCGCCCTGCTTCTCGCCCTGGTATCAACTCTGGTCCCGGCATCCCTTGAAGCCGCCGAAGAAAAACCGGAACCAGACGATCTCTGGAAATCCGGAAGTGCCAGCGTCGTAATCACCCCTTCCCGTCCTATGCCCATGTCAGGCTACGCAGGAAGAAAAAGCAATCCCTCGGAAGGAACCGAGCAGGACCTTTTCGCCAAGGCCCTCGCCATCGAAGACGGCGAAGGAAATCGATTGGTAATTGTAACGACAGATCTCATCGGGATTATTGAGAAATACCGCAAGGATGTGGAAGCCGCTGTCGCAAAGAAATTCGACCTGCCGCGCAAGGCTCTTGTCATGAATGCATCACACACACACTGCGGCCCCTCCTACGGGCGTGATGAGTCTGTAGACTACTACGATGAGCTCGTATCAAAAACGGTGAAAGCCATCGGCGAGGCTTTGAACTCGATGGAGCCATCACGACTTTATTACAGCTCAGCAAAATGCAGTTTCGCGATGAATCGCCGGACACCTTCTCCCGAGGGATTTCGGAACCACCCCAATCCCGAAGGGCCTGTCGATCACACCGTCCCTGTTCTCAGCGTGAAGAATGAAGAAGGAGAACTGAAGTCTGTTCTCTTCGGATACTCCTGCCACAACACCACGATGGGCTTTATGAAATGGCTGGGCGACTATGCCGGCTACGCTCAGGAATACTTCGAAGCTGATCATGAGGGTGTCACCGCCATGTTCATGAACGGGTGCAGTGGCGATCAGAACCCCTACCCTCGCAGCCTGCTCTATTTCGCGCAGCGGCATGGACGAACTCTTGCTACGGCTGTGGAAGCAGCGCTGGAGACGAATCAACGTGCTTACTTTCATCAACACGAATTAACCGGAACGGTGAGATCCACCCTGGAAACCGTGAACATCCCTTTTACTGAAGAATCCAAACGCGGCACCTACGACTACCCCGTTCAGGTCATTTCCTTCGGCAATACGCTTTCCATGATCGGCCTGGGCAGTGAGGTGACGGTCGATTACTCGCTCCGCCTGAAACGCGAACTGGGATCCGAAGATGGACCTGCCATCTGGGTCTCCGGCTACACCAACGACTACAATGGATACGTCCCCAGCAAGCGCGTCTTGTTGGAGGGAGGGTATGAAGCCAAGAGCCGCCCCTGGCAACCCGTGCTGGAAGAGAAAATCGTGGAGAAGGTACATGCGCTCCACTCGGGCTTGTAGTGAGTCCTCCCTGACATTCCCACCGGGTTACGCGGTCGACTCGTTAGGAAATGCAGGACTGCGATGTCCTTTCTCTCGAATCACCAGCCCCTTTACGAAAGGATTCCATTCACCACATGTCCATGGACATCGGTAAGTCGGAAATCTCTTCCTGAGTAACGATAGGTCAATTCTTCGTGATCGATTCCCAGTTGGTGGAGGATCGTGGCGTGGAGGTCGTGCACATGGACCGGGTTCTCCACTGCGTGCATCCCAAACTCGTCAGTCGATCCCCAGGTGGTTCCTCCTTTGATACCGCCTCCGGCAAGGAGCATGGAAAATCCGGTGTGATGATGATCGCGCCCTGCTTTATTTTTATCCTTATTCTTGCCCAACTGCGAATAGGGAGTGCGTCCAAACTCTCCGCCCCAAATCACAAGGGTATCTTCAAGAAGTCCCCGCTCTTTCAAATCCTGAAGCAAAGCGGCGGTCGCTTGATCGCTATCCGCACACAATTCGCGGTGACGGGAATCATTGTTGCTGTGACTGTCCCACGGCTGCTTGTTTTTCTTATCAACGTAGTAGACCTGGACGAAGCGAACCCCTGACTCAGAAAGGCGACGAGCAAGAAGGCAACTTTCTCCGAACCTCGTGCTTCCATATCGTTCCCTGACCGATTCCGGTTCCCGGGAAATATCAAAAGCTTCCGACGCTTCCGCCTGCATCGAGTAGGCCAGTTCCATCGCTCGAATCTGAGAGTCCAGCTTTTGCTCCTGCTGTCTCTTTTCCAGGTGAATGCGATTCAGGGAACCGATCAGGTCGAGTTGTTCACGCTGTTTGGAGCGGCTCAAATGGGGGTGATTCAGATTGGCGATAAGTTTCTCCACCTGCATTTCATTGGTGTCGACAGCCGTAGCCTGATGTTCCCCCGGAAGAAAGCCATTGGACCAGAGCTGAGGGCCGACCACAGGACGCCCGGCCGATAGCGTAATGTAACTGGGCAGATTCTGGTTTTCGCTCCCAAGCCCATAGGAAACCCAGCTACCGATCGACGGTCGGATCGGTTGAGGATTTCCCGAATGCATAATCAAAAGCCCCGGTTCGTGATTCGGCTGGTCCGTATGCATCGACCGGATCACACAGAGATCATCTGCATGCTTCGCCATATTCGGAAAGAGCTCACTCATGACGAGCCCGCTTTCCCCGTGAGCGGAGAACTGGAAAGGACTTGGCATAAAGCCGCTGGTCTTCTGCTTTCTCGCCGCCTGCTCTTTCGGGACTTCCCCTTCGTGTTTGGCCAGCGCCGGCTTGGGATCAAAGGTGTCCACATGGGACGGCCCCCCGTTCATCATCAGAAAAATCACCCGCTTGGCCCGTGGCGGGAAGTGGGGCCTGGCAGCTCCCAACAGATGGGAATCGCCAAGAGCTCCGGCGAGTCCAATCGCTCCGAATCCTGCACCCATTCTTTGAAGGGCTTCGCGTCTGCTGGGAAATGGGTTCATCATAGAATAGAGGCGGCAGGGATCTTTTTTTCAGTCAAGCCACGAGAACTCGTTCGATGCGAGGAGGGCCTGAGCATAATCTTTCCTGCTGTTTCCTTTGAGATATTCCAGACCCAGGTTCCGCTCTTCTTCCAGCGGGCTGCGACCGAAGAGCATGGCATAAGCTTTGTCGATCGCCTCTTCCGGTGATCCTTGCATCCCCGCGGCAAGCGCTTCGCCTCTCGCCACGACAAGAGGGTGATTCATGACAAACAGTTTCTGAATGGGAGTGGTCGTTTCAGATCGACCCGGGCTGTGAAGATTCGGGTCGGGAAAATCGAAGAGAGCCAGCATCGGATCCAGCTGGAGCCTGCTGACCTGAGCGTAGACTGCCCGGCGCCTGGCTTTCAGATCACTAACAGCAAAGGACGGTCCCCCAATTTTTCGATCGAGATCACCGGAAACGGCAAAGAGAGAATCTCTCCACATTTCGACCGGGAGACGTCTTCGATTCATTCGCCATAGAAAAGTATTGGCCACATCCTCCTCTACCTTTTCCTCAAGCAAGTCACTGGACTGACGATAAGTCGCGGAAAGAACGATCTCTTTGACCAACCACTTCAGGGACCACTTGCCGTCATGCATGAACCGGTAGGAAAGGTCATCCAGTAATTCCGGATGGGTCGGCCTCTCACCGAGACTGCCAAAATTGCTGGTCGTGCTGACCAGGGGCTGCCCGAATAATTCACCCCAAACCCGATTCACCCAGACTCGGGCAGTGAGCGGATTCGTCGGACTGACGAGCTCATTGGCCAGCTCGAGGCGTCCGCTGTTTTCTTTGGAAAAGGAAACCCGCTCCCCTCCTCCCAGCACGGTGAGGAATCCCCGGGCAACTTTTTCGCCCGGCGCAGTGGTATCGCCCCGCTCATACACGGGGAGATCCTTCACCGCCTTCGCTTCCCGCACCAGATGATCGGCATCAACCGGTTTCTTGGTATTGCCATCCGGTTTCATTTCGCAATCCTCCACCATCGGCTTGTTAAACATCTCGGTACTGGCAAAGACCCCGGCGAGTGCGTAGTAATCGCTCGTCGGAATCGGATCAAAGAAATGATCATGACAACGGGCGCAGGAAACCGTGAGCCCGAGGACGCCGCGAGTCAGGGTGTCGACCCGGTCCTCCCACTCATCTGCCATCACCGCGAGATCACCGCGTCGATAGTATTTGGGGCCCAGCCCCATGAAGCCGAGCGCAAAGTGCATCTCTTCATTCTTCGGATCAATCAGGTCCGCAGCCAACTGGTGCCGGAGGAAGTCATCGTAGGGAAGATTGTCGTTCAGCGCATGAATGACCCAATCACGATAGCGGTAGGCATTCGGATAAGTGAGAGCACCATTACTCCCCACAATATGGGCCTGATCTTCAGCAAAACGGGCGACGTCGAGCCAGAGCCGCGCCCAGCGTTCTCCAAAGTGAGGCGAATCCAGAAGAATGTCGATTTGCTCCTCATAAGGGAGTTTTCGCATGGATTCCCAATCCGGGGGCAATCCCGTCAGATCGAAACTGACCCTGCGAAGAAGCGTGTGTGCGTCAGCAGCTGGATTAGGAGACAAGCCGGCCTCCTCCTGTCGCGCAAGAACGAAAGCATCATGAGGTTTTCGAACCCATTCGGAATTCTTTACGGGCTTCTCCGGAATCGAAACAGGAACTTTGAAGGACCAGAAATCCTGTGCCTTAACATAGTCGAACGGCTCCCCATCTCCCGCGAGAAGAGGAGAGACCAAGGCGGCTGCAAGATAGCCAAGGCTCAACTGTCGAAATAGAAAACTCATTCCTGAAAAAGGTACGCTCAAAGAGTATCCTGAAGGAAGCGGGAGACAAGGGGTGCAATCAGGGGATGCCCAAGTGCAGAAGAAAATTTCTTTGCTTCGGACATTTTTCACAAAGATACCCTCTCAACTGCAAATCACGCCCCCGCCCTCAACACTGCGAGGATAAAATCGTAATTCGGCAAACCAGCGTGGCGGATAGGCAGCTCTCAGCACAAAGGAGTCAAAATTCTCCAATGGGCTTGGGAGGGGAAATACGACTGAGAAAGGCGGGAAGCCCACGTTTCGCGTGAGGCTGATGAAATCACCATAGCACTGAGGCCCGGGAGGACCCGCGCTTGATGATAAAAGCAATCTCGCAGCATTGAAAGGGAAGGGGTATCGAAACGTGACACCCTTCCCTATCTTGCCCGCCAAGATTGTTGTGCAAAGAATAATCTCCACCCTCAATTCGAGGACCACCTCTTCCGGTTTGCTCCCCTGTACGGGGGAGCAAAGGGTAAGAGGGTAAAAGGAAAAAGACTGCCCCGGCGCGCGATAGCGCACGCAGAAATGCGAAGCGAAATCGCAGGACACGCCGAAGGCGCGTCAATTCAGGGACTTGCTACGCGAAACCCTTGGATGGAGAAGATGGTGCCCGGGCCGGCCTGGCCCCGTCTGGAGGACCTCACCGAGCCCACGTTGTTGTGGAACGCGCCGCCACGTGCGCCCCGAGACGTAGTTAGGATAATTGTTTCGTTCCACTCCCACACGTTTCCTCCCATGTCGAACGCACCGTAAAAGCTCGCGCTTCCCGCGCCACCACTTCCCACTGTTGTCACGTTGCCATCTTGCCCATCCCAGTCCGCTCCATTGAGGTAATTGGCGATGTTCCCATCGTCATTGATGATCTCTCCAATCGCGTTCACCGTGCCCACCGTCGGCGAATCGTTGCTCCCTGATGCGTAAAACCAATAATCGTCTGCATCCCCGCCCTCCGCGGCCGGCTGGTGATAAGCCGCCTTGTACCATTCGTCCTCGCTCGGAATGAAAAATTTCGCGCCCACGTTGCGTGTCACCGTATTGGCCGCAATCGTTCCCGCCGTCAGCGCGTAGGCTCCATCTTCCGTGGTGCTGTTGTCCTGCGCGCCCACAAGCCGCCCGTTGTGGAGCCAGTTGCAGAACCGACAGATGTTCCAAAAACTGACCAAATTGACTGGTTTGTCTCCCATCGCCGTCTTGGTGGCGTAGCTGAAATTCGGCGAAGTCCCGACCTGCACAATCCCACCCCACGCATTGCTTTCCATGCTCGCGTCGAACAGCCCGTTGGGGTCCTCCGCCGCCACCGCGTTGAGGAACGCCACATACTGCGCGTTGGTCACCTCGTACTTCCCGATCTGGAAGGCCTCCGCCACCGCCCCGAAATTCTGCTCCGGGTCGTTCCCGTTCCCCGGATTGCCCACCGTCACCATCTCGATAAACGGCTCCGGCTCCGGCTCCGGCTCCGGCTCCGGTGCAGGACGACGCGCTACCGCCAACTGCCTCTTCAATTTCTTAACCTGACGCTTCAACTTTTTCACCAAACGCGTTAGCGAAGCCTGACTGGCCGCTTCAAGCTCCGGCGTTAGAAACGCGGGACCTGCTGCTCCCAGTATAAGGCTCAGGCACAAAGCCCAGGCGACGAATTTTTTAGTCGGGAACCAGCTGTTCATGCGCAATGGGGACGGTTTCTTAAAAAGTGTCCCTGTTTCGACGCCGGTTAAAGCATCCCTCTCGTTTTTTGGTCTTTGTTCTGACATCGTTTATTCTATTTTTTGTTTGAGAAAGACCCTTCGTTTAGAACCTTCCGTATATACTTCCGGAAGCCGCCCCCGCTTGTTTCACTTTATTTATCAAAATCTTTATCAGCGCGTGGTCCTGCCAAGATTGAGGGAGCAAATGACGATCGCGAATGAGCGTTTCCGCCTCTGTCGATGACGCGAAGAGAGCCTGAAATATTTCGGAAAGGTTCGCGCGACTCTGTAGCGAACATTTTAGCGAGAAGGGCCCCGCTTGAAGGATGCCGTATGTGGTGGAGCCTAAGACAATTCAGAAGATAGCTCGGGAATTCACGCGACCCTGAAACAGAGCTAGCCCCAATGGGGACCCGCTTTTATTCTCAATCTTCTTTCGGGATTGAATTCTGCCATTCTCCGCACCAGTCGCCCGCTTCAGTATTCGGGAAAGAGTCGCCCTCTTCCGGATCGCTCACCATTGGAGGAAACCGTCGGCACTTCCCATAGCGATGAGACGACATTCCTGCAAAATTGTTCTCGTAGTTCCAGAACCGGCAATTCTGGCAACTTTCGCGATCATTTATAATGATACTCACAAGAACAGTATTCAATGATCTGTCTCTCAATGTCAATCAGTGCAGAGAAACAAAGTATCCCTTTAGACTTTCCTATCCAGAAAGCTCAGAAGCGGCAAAGGAATGGCAAAGAAAAAACCGCCCTTCGGAAGACCGGGGCGGTTGATGTTTGAAGAGTGGTGGCTCGACCCAGATTTGAACTGGGGACACAAGGATTTTCAGTCCTCTGCTCTACCAACTGAGCTATCGAGCCGTTCTCTTCAGAACTTCCCGCAGAATCCGTGATTACTCGCCGATTTCTGCGGGGTGAAAGGTTTACCCGACTGTGCCGGAAAAACAAACGGAAAATTCACCGTTTTTCGCTTTCCTGACCATCGGGTCAAAACGAATGGATCAAGGCAGGACTTTTACCGCCCACTTCTCGTAGTGAACTTCGCTCTCAGGGTCGTGTGCCTGAATCCCGAAGGTTCCTTCGGAAAGTTTGCGGCCATCGAAATTGGAAGTTCCGGCTCCGCCCTCAGGCTCTGTGTAATCGACGGTGGTCTCGCCGTTCACTTTGATATGAATGCGCTTCCCTTTCACGGTGATGTGGTAATCAAACCACTCCCCGTCTGTGCTGGGAGCTTTTTCACGAACTTCATGCTCGCCACCCGTGGGAGGTTCCTGACCGTCCTTCAGGACAACGATATTCTTCACGGCATAAAGACTGCCTGTTTTCTTCGGGTCCTTGTGAGTGGAATTGACCTGGCACTCATATCCTTTATTCGGCCAACCCTCGTCCTGAACTTCCGTGTGGAAATAAACACCGCTGTTTGCCCCGGGGAAGGTTTTCGCCCGCACCTTCAATTCGAAGTTTTTGAATTTCCCGCCGTTCACATCACCGGTGTAGAACCTGTCTCTTATACACATCTCCGAGCCCACGAGACCGAGGCTGAT
>OJCB01000487.1_pt1 | contig 14923 bp, 7 predicted proteins | sample 1591501 | NCBI WGS metagenome assembly OJCB01 (sample SAMN05416813, study PRJEB24817) | seawater metagenome | isolation source: Sea water | place: Canada:Atlantic | collected 2013-07 | reverse complement strand
ACGAGATCAGCCTCGGTCTCGTGGGCTCGGAGATGTGTATAAGAGACAGCTATGGCTTTTTCCGTTTCCAAAGCAAAGCCTACAATCAATTGGTGCGCTTGTTTGCGTTGGCCCAATTCTGCCGCAATATCTGGCGTTTTCACCAAATCGATCTGGAAGGTATTGGTTTTCTTCTTAATCTTTTGATCGGCGACAGTAGCAGGACGATAATCCGCTACTGCGGCTGCAAGAATAGCTATATCTGCTTGCGGAAAAACGGCCAAAGCGGCTGCATACATTTCCTCCGCCGTCTCTACTCGTTGAATTTTCACCCGCTCTTGCGTCGTGTCCAATGCGGTAGGTCCTAAGATCAAGTTCACCTCTGCGCCCCGTGCCGCTGCTTCTTCCGCTAATGCCATCCCCATTTTACCAGAAGACCGATTGCCTATAAACCGAACGGGATCAATAGGCTCATAAGTTGGCCCCGCGGTAATCAGGATTTTTTTTCCTTTTAGTGAACTATCATTGGCGAAAAAATCGCCGAGATGGGCTACAATATCCTCGGGTTCCGCCATACGCCCCTCTCCTACCAAGCCGCTGGCTAGTTCTCCATGCCCCACCGGAATCAAATGATTTCCGTATGACTTTAACTGTTTTACATTTTGTTGCGTGCTGGGATGATGCCACATATCTACATCCATCGCGGGTGCGAAAAAGACCGGGCAACGTGCCGATAAGTAGACGGCAGCGACCATATTATCAGCAATGCCATTAGCCAACTTACCCAGACTAGTCGCTGTGAGGGGCGCTAGCAGCATCGCGTCGGCCCAAAGCCCCAATTCGACATGATTATTCCAGCCTTCGGATGTACTCACCGAAGTATACACAGGATGCTGAGAAAGCGTAGACAAGGTCAGTGGACTGATAAAGCCCGTAGCCGCTTGGGTCATAATCACCTTTACCGATGCTCCAGCTTTAATAAGTAATCGGCATAGCGACGCAGCTTTATAAGCCGCAATACTCCCCGTAATACACAGGATAATTTTCTTTCCACTCAAATCCGACATGGGGTCACGGTATTAATACACAAACCGGATGAAACACCTTCGTGTAAGCATCCGGTTTATGTGATGTGGGGGCAAGAAAAAAACATCATCATTTCTCTTATCCCATTATAACAAATAGAAGAATCGTTGATTCTAGTATTTTTTCTTCTTTAGATCATTGTTGCGATAATACAATTTACCATCTGCATACTCCTCAGTCGCAATAATTACCGGATTAGGTAATCGCTCATAAAATTTGGAAATTTCAATTTGCTCTTTGTTTTCATTGATTTCTTCAATGGTATCCGTAGATACAGCAAACTCCTCCAACTTATTATGCAATTCGTGCTTGAGATCTACTGACAACTGACGTGCGCGCTTGGCAACCACGACTAGTGTTTCATAAATATTTCCAGTTTCCTTAGCCATATTGTGTACATCACGCGCTCTGACATTAGGATCTAGACCTTGCACTTGAGTTTTGATATCTGACATCTTCCAGTTGTTTTAATTTTTTCTTTGTATTGGCTAACATGACTTGTACCTCTTTGAGGAATTTTCCTTGGTCATAGCGAGCCACAAATTCTTCTGCTTTTTCTTCTGCGTCCTGGTATCGTTCCTGTTGTCTTTCTACAAAACTATTCTCAGCCAACAGGTAAGCCGCTCTCACGACCATGTATCTTACTTCCACTGCATTGGGTGTTTCAGGGAAGTCTTTCAAAAGGTTCTCAAAGGTTTGTGTAGCAGATTGATACTGCCGGAGGTCAAAATATAACTTACCTCCCTCAAATGATTTCTTCTCCAGCTTCAAACGCATTTCGTCAATCAAGCGGTTACATTGCTCGACCCTCGGACTTTGCGTATAAGTATTTACAAAATTCTGGAAAGACTCGATGGCCTTGTTTGTATTCGTTTGATCCAACCTATAGGTAGGGGAAAGTTGATAATAAGAATAGGCGATCATATAATCGGCTTCTTCTTTTTTAGTACTCCCTCCAAAGGTGGTTGAAAAGTTTTTAAAGTAGTAGGAAGACAAAAGGTAGCGCCCCAAGTAATAATAGGTATAGGCATACTTATAATAAATATCTTCGGCTTCTTTCTTACCTCGATAACTCCCAACGATCAATTCGTAGAGGGTTTGTGCCTTTTGCCACTCTTCCTCTTCATAGTATTTATCAGCGGCTTCCAGCATTTTAGCCGCATCTCCACCACTCCTAATTTTCTCAAACTCACTCTTGCAACTTACAGCTGCAAAAAGGGCTAAACACAGTATTGGAATCAACTTGATTTTCATAAGGGTGCAAATTTACGTCTTTTTTAAGTGATGTACAATTTTTTTTTCTTGATCACAGCTTGAATAATCAGTGAAGCCAAGTTAAAATCTTTCGTTAAAGAGTACCCAAGCACGTTAAACAGTTGGTTAGGCTAAATATTAATTTCTCACTGACCATTATTGGTATGGGTTTAGCAAGACTTCTGAGAAAACTTCAAAAGGCTGAATACTAGCTGTTTTTGAATGGCAATTATCGTGCTAATCACAATAAGATCAACTATATATTAAAAAATATAGCTATTGAAATGCTAAATCCTCCAAATCCTCTCTATTTTAGCCAAAGGTAATTTTTACTAGTCTGTGGCGTTTTAAGTCGGAAGTCAAGTTTCTAACATAAAGTGGACTTAATTGTTGTTTTCTGAATTACAAGGACTTACCACTTTCGACTTTCGACCTGCCTGAACTATTGTTTTTTGGGGCTCGTTATACTTCATTTCATGAAACGGCTGGAAGAATTTAGATTATATTACAATCACACTTTGCATCCTGAACTGATGAGGATGGAACGGCGGCGCTTACGCCTCCTGCGTTTACTTTTCTTTTCGGGGATTGTACTGCTAGCCTTATTTATCTTCGCCCTCTATCTAAATCTCTTGGTGATCACGCTGGTTATTCTGCTACCTATTGGGTTTTATATCGGGTATTTAGGTTATCGTATCCGTGTTTTCATCCAGACGTTTAAGCCCAATATTGTCAATTTGATTCTAGATTTTATTGGAGACACGCCCAACTATGGCCAGATAACATATGATGAAAAGAAAAAGATAGATAAATCCATCTTTAAACGCAGTGGCATCTTTTCTTCTCCGATGGACTATTATATTGGGGAGGATCATTTTGAAGGGCAGATTGGAGAGATGCATTTCCGTTTTTCTGAGCTGCGGGTGCGAGAAGTTTCCCAAGTAAGTAATAAGCTACAGGAGATTTTTGAAGGTGTTTTTCTTCATGCGGCCTTTAATGAAGAGGTGGAAGGACGTATCATCGTATGGCCTAGAGCAGAGCGCCAATACCTAACCCGAGCCATCAAGGATTTCACTTGGGCCAGGGGCCAAAATGTGGACTATGAAATACTAAATGAAAACTTTCGGGAAAAATTCTCTGTTTATGCTACTGAAGACACACACGTTGTAGGTATTCTCACCGAACCCATGCAAGAAGATATACTGGAATTTTTGGGTAATTCTGATCGTCGTATGTACCTCTCCTTTATAGATCGGGAGATATTCTGCGCCATAGCTGAATCCAAAGATTTACTAGAACCGCATTTATTTCAGTCTAACCTCAGCTTTGACCTAGTCCGTGAGTTTTATATTGATATTTCTCGTAAATTAGGAGTAGTCCGAAGCTTTGATCAGAATTTATAAACAAGGGAATTTCTTTTTATTCCTATTAAAATGTAGTCAATGAACCGCTTTTTCACCCTCGCACTGCTTATTACCTTCAGTTTTACTCAAACATGGGCACAGGTCGAAGCGCCCGTTTCTTACTCCCCTACCGATGCAGACAAAGCACTTTTGTGGGAAGTGAGTGGACAAGACTTACCAAAACCCTCCTTTGTCTTTGGTACTATACACATGATCAATAAGGCTGATTTTTTCTTGACGGAAGGCGCCAAACAAGCACTAGCGAGTACGGATAAGATCACTTTTGAGATTAACATGGAAGAAATGGGCAACATTGCAGCACTCATGCCCGTCATGATGAAGATGTTTATGGCCGATGGTAAAACGCTTAAAGATTTATACAGTGAGGAAGAATATAAGCTAGTAAAAGCGCATTTTGAAAAATTGGGTTTACCCTTGGCATTTATGGGTCGAATCAAGCCGATGTTTCTGTCAATGATGGCTTCAGAGGATGCGATGAACATGCAAGATCCAAACAAAGAAAGTGAGATTGTATCTTATGAAATGGAGTTGATGAAAATGGCACAGGATCAGGAAAAGGCAGTTGATGGACTAGAAACAGCAGAGTTTCAAATGAGCTTATTCGATAGCATCCCCTACGATGTACAAGCACAAATGTTAATGGCTTCTATCGAGTCTGATGAGACGGATAGCGAAAGCAACCAACTGGAAGAAATGGTCAAAATGTATAAAGACCAAGATATTCAAGGCATGCAACGTATGGTAAAAGGAGACACAGGCGGCATTAGCGAATATGAAGAGTTATTGTTGTTGCGTCGCAACAGGAATTGGATTCCTGTCATGGAAGATATGATGGCTAATAATCCTACTTTTTTTGCCGTTGGTGCGGGGCACTTAGGGGGAGAAGAAGGCGTGATAGCACTATTGCGTAAAGCAGGCTATAAAGTAGAACCGGTCAATCGATAGTGGCCTAATACATCGCTCATTCAAGTTGCGATTTGCGAGTGTGGCAGCTACTGGAGAAGTCGCAACTTGAATTACCTGATTAATACCACATCTCCTTTGCGTTGCACTTGGTAGATTTGGCCACAAAGTTCAAAGGAAGCCTCTAAGTACCATACAAACACGGCTGGTTTTAGTAATTGTCCAGCTATTACCCCATTCCAGCTTTGGTTAATGGCCGTGGAATAGAACATCTGCTTGCCCCAGCGGTCAAAGATGTGGAATTTGAAATCCATTAGCTGAACATCAGGGGCAGTGAATACCTGTATGACTTCATTCACTCCATCTTCATTAGGTGAAAAAGCATTTGGAACATAGAAGAGGTCACTTTCCAGCCCTCTCTCAGGAACAACGCTGATTGCTTGCCTCACTTCATCACACCCATTACTGACGATCACCTCATATTCTCCTGGCGTATCTACTAGTAAGAAAGGGGCACTACTACCATCTTCCCACTGGTAAGCTAGTTGATTATTATCTCCCGATAGAATGATAGGATTAAGACTAACAGAACTTCCATCACAAGGTATAGTTTCGGGCACTACACTCAAGGACAAGGCAGGGATTTCGGGGATCACAAAAGCTTCTTCGTACACACAGCCATTTTCATCCATTAACTTAAACACATGCGCGCCGCTCTCTTGCTGTTCCCACAAAGTTGTACTTGAAAAAGGCTGGTCATCTACTGCATATTGGATAGGCTGTGCCAGGCCTGCAATATTGAGGGCTTGCACCGTACCATTATTGGCATTTTCACAGGTAGCTGTCGTGCCAAGATCAAAAGTAAGGGTAGGATGAGCAATTACATTGACGGTTAGGGTAGAATCGCAGCCGTTAGCATTGACTAGCGTATAAACAGCTTGTTCACCTATTCCCATTTCCTGCCCGTTGTATTCTACCATTTGCCCCGAACAGGCAAACAATTCCAGTGTTTCTTCAGATGGCGCGGCCGATGTCACCTGCAACGTGACCAAGGAATCACAGCCAGAGGATCCTGTCAGCGTAAAGGTTTCCTGGGTTCCTGGAGACCATTCTTGTCCGCCATAACTCACCGTTCCTCCTTCGCAAGCTACTAAGGCTAAGCTGGTCGTCATCACCGGGATTTCACTCACCCGAACATTTACGATAGAATCACATCCGCTCGCAGCTGTGAAAGTGAAGCTTTGTGCTGCTCCTGCTAAAAGGTCTACTCCTTCATAGTTGATAGGCTGACCGGGGCAAGTAAAGAGCTCAAGATCGCTTGCTACATTAGGTAATTCTAGGACCTGCACCCTTACAATGGAATCACAGCCGGTTGCAGTAGAAAGGGTGAAATCTTGTTGGCTTCCTGCCGGAATACTTATTGATTCGTATTCAAAAGCCGTCCCAGCACAGGCACTGACGACTAAATCGGTGATCGGAGCCGGCGTGAATAGGATCTGAACCATTTCTATCGAATCGCACCCCAATACATCCTGAAATAGGTTGGTAAAAGTAGTGTCTCGGCTAAAATCTGTTCCGTTATAACGCACAGTAGTTCCGCTACAAACGCTTAATTCTATAGCTGTATTAACGGTAATGCAGCGTTTGCTCAACAACCAATCGAGTTGTATTTCCTCCGCACATTCCTGTATACTCGTATCTTGTTGCACCACCGTAGCCATCATATTGAGTGGTAGACTTAAGGTGTCCAGTACCAGCAAATAATCATCGCCTTCTAAGCCAGGAAAGAGGTAATTTCCCGTTGTATCGGTCTGCGTCGTTTCTTCCAGAGACCCAGCCAAGAACCGTTGAATACTGATTCCGCTCACCAAGGTATCGGGCGCATCTATAACGCCATTTTCATTGACATCATAGAATACTTGTCCACCTATATCACCAAAACTTTCAAAAAGGGTCAAGTCCAAGGTCGCCGTTTCCAAGACACAACCATTGACATCCTCCATACTCAGCGAATAGCTACCGCTTTCGTCGATGGGAAGATTATTGGCAGTCCCTTCAGGCCCTGTTACCGACACCCCGTCTTTAAACCACTGGATGCTCACCACATCGGGTAAAACCGGGAGGCAAATCGTATCAGGGCTACATCGGCTATGGCAACCGCTAGGAAATAAGTCGATGACTGGGCCATCCAATACTTCTATGATATTACTCTGACTTTCACACCCAAAATCACTGATGGCTCGGGCTTGGTAATTCCCCCCGGCATTCACCGTAATAGAATTAGCATTTTCTCCGGTATTCCACAAGTAAGTCAGACTGGGATCAGGGTTGTTGATAGTTAGTGTGGTGTTCTGACCTGGGCAAATAGGTTGACTTTGATTAGACGTAATGGCAAAGCCTGCCGGAACCTGATGGATCGTCACAACGAAAGGGCCAATTTCAGCGCTACAATTATTCACGTTATCCACTAGCGTGAGAAAAAATTCGTACGCACCAGGAGAGAGCACATTACCACTTTCTTTTGTAAAGGAAAGAACTGGTCCTATCGTACCATCTGACCAGCGAAAATTATAGGGCAAATTACTATTCCCTTCCAACACAACATCACTTCCAAAACAAGCTTCGAAGGTGTCATAATGGTAGGCTATAGCGTCGCCATTTTCATCATATTCTACTGCACGGATAAAAGAAGAAGGGGCTGTTGTAAAAACAACGGGCAAAGGGTCTGGCTTATAAACACAGCCTGTAGCATCACTCATTACCAAACCCACTACATCGCTTTCCTTTACCCAAATTTGTTCTTGTATAACATCACCATCTGCTAAAGACCAAACCCAACTATCTCCTCCCGCTGGTGGGCTCAACAATGTACTGTCTCCTTCGCAAATTGGATTGGGCAGCGTACTGCTAATACTACCATTTAATGTATTGGGAACCACCGTAAATGTTTCTAGTTTTTGACTTCGGCATCCATAAACGTCTTCGACCATCACACTCACATCATAAGTCCCCGGATTGTCATAATTATAAGACACCTCCTCGCCTTCTAAAATAGCCGTTGTTAGCGGATCGTCAAAATCCCAAAAGGTACGAATCAAGTTAGCACTTGTATTCACGGTATATAGTTGCCCCGTACCCTCGCAGCGTGGCCCGCTATTCACGATGGTAAAATCGGGAGCCGCTTGGACTTCTATTTCTTTGGATAAAATGGACTGACAACCATCCACTGCAGTAATCGTAAGGCTCACAGTATAAGTACCACCAGTCGCAAATAGGTGGGTAGGATTTTGAGCAGCGGAAGAATTATCAATACCACTGGTTGGATCTCCAAAATCCCAGGCCCAGCTAGCAATACTTACGCCAGGTAAGAAAGTAGATAAATCCGTAAAGGTGATGGCACTTCCACTACAAGCCAAGGACGACAGAAAGTTAGCCGCCATGGGAATTGTATCTACTCGCAAAGCAAAACAGCCACCAGCATCGGTTCCATCCGTATAATCAGCCAGTACAAATACCCGAAAGTAGCCTGCTCGGGTGTAAAGATGTGTCGGTTGATCAGCCGTAGAGGTATTATTGGCGCCACTTGCGGGGTCATCAAAAAACCAGTTGGCCGTCCCAGCTATCATTCCACTCGATAAGCTTTCATACCTTCTTTCATTGCAATTTAGAGCAGGCGTGATCGTGATCGCGGGGTTAGCGTTGGCTGGACAGTCAGGAAAACTACCGCCACCAATTCCTCCTCCCCCAGTGCAATCTTCCACCAAAAGAATCTCATTGGAGGTGGCCACACAACCATTAGGCAGGAGCGCCTCGACGGTATAACGTCCCAATGCCGTAGCCGTAAAAAGCGGACTATCCGTCCCGACTGGCTGTCCATCTCGGAACCATTGGTATTGATAGGCTTGACTCCCCTCTAGCGCAAATAGGCGTGCTTGTGGAGCGCTATTGCAATAAACCGTGAAATCAGGAGTAGAGATACTAACAATAGGAGGGGGTAATGCTTGTATGGTAAAAGCGGTATCCTGTGTGCAGCCTTGGGCATCCGTCACTTGTAATTGATATGTCCCGGCTCCAGTTACCAAGGTGGGATCTTCCGTCAACAGGTTATCCACGTCATCCAGCCAACGATAGGCTGAAAACGTGCTTGCTGACTGAAGGGTCACCGTTTCATTGGTACAAATTTCAGCTGGGAATAGCGGATTAACCTCCGGCAAGGCATTGACCGTAATAGTCTTACTGACTGTTTGATTACAAGCTGCCAAGGAGATCGTGGCGGTACCAGCTGCCTGCCAGTAGACATCCATTACTGGGAAAATTGATTCGGTAATTAAATCTCCGGTATTAGCTGGCGACAATTGCCAATCAAAAGCAATGTTCTCCGGTAGGTCGGTCTCAAAGCTTACCAAATCTCCCACACAGGCCTGCGTAGGCCCGTTTATATCATTTAGAATAAAAGTAGTTACATCAATATCCAACGGAAGTGATCGACAAGCGGCACTATTTCTAGCGATTCGTGTCACACTTAGTCGGTATGGCAGCGTATTTCCCCAATTCACATTGATAGAAGCGCCTGTTTTTACATCCTGATTGCTACCATTTATAATTTCCCATTCATAGTCAAAATTAGCAGCGCCAATAACTTGGTAATTGTAGACTTGCCCCGTACATATAAGCGTATCTCCACTAATAGCTGCCACGATCGGCGGTAATCCCGCCACTCGGACCGATCGCTGCACCTCTGATAAACAAAAAGCACTAGGGTCATCTGGTACGGCAAATAAGGTATATTCCGCTGGAGGAAAGGGCCATTCGGTATCCGGGGAAGCGATGGGATTAGTAGATTGCCAAAGCGTATCTCCTGCGGCATTTACAATGCCCCAATTGGCCAAGAGTGTCGCATTCGTTTGATTGTTGATGGCAGTGAAAGAAGCCATGTCGCCTTCACAGACTTCCAATGGGCCTTCCACTCGAAAGGTGGGCTGACTAACTACCGCCAGGGTATCTGCCCCGCCACAACCTAGGAAGCAGTTTTCGTAATTGACGGCCACCCACTGCGCTGTATTTCCTGCATTACTCCAATCTACTATCACCTCATTCGTTCCTTGCCCTTCGACGATCGTTCCCCCATTGCTCGACGCCCAGTTGAAACTAGTCCCCGAATAGGGTGGCAATTGATAAGTTTCTATCGCCGAACTACAAATAATAGAAGCGCCTTGAATACTGGCAGTGGGAGAAATAATAGGAATTTGAAAAGTGGTAGGCGTAGGGCAGGCACTAAAACCCGGACAATCACTCACTAATAGTTCAATTTCGCCGATATCACCGGTCATCCATTGAATCGTAACGAAATCATCACTAGTTGTACCACCGTCTATAATATCGCCATTGTCGCTGACGGTCCAATTGTAGACGCCGCAAGTTTGCTGTGCTGTATAAGTTATGCTTTCTCCTTCGCAAACGGTCCCGATACAATCCAAACTAGGACTTTCTGCTGCCAATACCTTCACCAACATACTGGTAGAATCTACACAAGCACATTCATTATAGGCCAATAGGCTGACCGTATAGGACCCCGGTTCAGTAAAAGTAAAGCTAGGTTCCACATCCGTAGAAGTACCCAAATCGCCAAATTGCCATTCGTAAGTCTCGGCATATTTGGTATCGTTTTGAAAAACTACCGTTTCGCCACTACAAACCGTCAGTTCATTATTATCAGCTGGTACTAGGGTGCTAATGCCTGCTTTTGGCAAGCTGATGACTTCGATGCAAGTCGTCGCAAAGGCTTCACAGCCGCCGGCAAAATAAAAAGCACTCACTTCGCCAAAACCGGGATTCCCCCAATTGACCCGCACACTTTGGGATAAGGAATCAATCTCAAAATCTTCTGCTCCGCTGACCTCCCATTGTATTTGAGGGAAAGTCCCTCCAGGGCCGATGCCTAGGGAATCAAGCGTATAACTAACGGTGGTATTCGCGCATACTTTTGCGCAGGGAATGGAGTCGATAGGATTTTCGGAAGAAGAGGAACAAAGGGGAGCGTCAATCGGGATGACTGAAATGGAAGTTGGATTCTGAATGTTTATTGCTGTTTCGAGCGTGATCACAATATCGGGTCCTGTTACGGAAACGATAAGGATCAAGTTTTGAGGCGTGGAACCATTGCTAGTAAATTCGTCCCAGCAAATTTGTACATCTTTACTATTACCGACTCCTTCAACGAAGTTATTGCCGGAAAGTACACCCCATTCATAACGCTCCTCCCCTGTTGCTTGAAATTCGACACTATATTCGTGGCACCCTCCACATACCTCCTGCGGCCCAATAATGGACGGCTCTTGGCTGTAGAGCATGTTCAAGGATATCAAACAAAGAAAAAATGTGAGTGTTTGTTTAATGTTCTTAATGTGGAGAAAGAGATGACTCTTTCTCCACCTAGCACCTGTTAGACAAATGCCAAGTTTTTGGGCTGTGTTCATGCTGTGCGTAGTTGAACCATCAGCGGGTTATCAAAGGTAAAACAGGTACCAAAACACGGCACATTATCTGGTTTTCTGCGCCAAGTCTCTTCCTAAAAGGGCAATGGATGATACTTGACTAAGTCATTTAAGAAAGAGTCATTTGAGAATAGTAAATAGAGAGCAGTAGTTCAGGTAGTTAATAGTTGGGCACATAATTACCTTTACCGATCACTCTACGAGTAAGAACTCTTTCTTTCTGTTTTACCTCGATGCTCGCTTACGCTTTTATAATTTGTTGTAGTTGGTCGTTATTAAGAAGACCCGATATGGATAGGATACGTTGCCTAGGTATTTTATTTATTTACGCACTAGGCCTGTTTTGCGTTAAAACAACTTTGAGAAGTTGTTTTAACGCAAATAAATGATGGCGTGGAAGTCATTGAAAATCTTCAATAATCTAGTCCTTTATCGCTTTTTTCACAGCTACTGATCCAGCTATTCAGTTCTTGCTTCATTTCTGCTACTATGGCTGGAAAGGCCGAAGCAATATTCTGACTTTCTCTTGGATCTGATAGTAAATCATATAATTCAAAACTTTCCCCTCGATCCGTACTAATGAGTTTGTATTGGTCGGTTACCCAAGATCTCTTTTTGGCAAATTGAAAACCAATGGCCTTCCCTCTTTTCTCTTGTTGTTGTTCCAAAATGGGTCTAAGATTGAGCCCATCGATAGGTCGGGTAGCATCAGGATAATCAAGGGATAGGTAATCGAGAATAGTAGGGAGATAATCTTGAGTGGCCATGGCCACATCTGATTGCTGGCCAGCTGCTATTTCTTGCGGCCAGACCAAAAAGGCCGGAACCCTAACTCCTCCTTCATACAAGCTTCGCTTACGCTCTCTAAAAGGGCCACTGCTGCCTGGTGTCCGATCCTCGGGTCCATTATCGCTACAAAACCAAAGCATAGTATTATCTGCTACGCCTAATGTTTCCAATTGATCCCACAAGCGTCCCAGCTGTTCATCCATGGCAGAGATACTGCCATAAAGCAGTTGTTGTTTATAATCTGCTGCTGAATATAGGTCGCGGTATTTTTTCCCAGTGACCAAAGGCAAATGGGGGGTATGAAACCAAATGGTGCTAAAAAAGGCGTTGCCATCCTTTGTCGCTTGATCCACAAAAGGCAGTACGCGATCCATGATAATACGCGCATCATCACCGTCTAGATTTTGCAACTCCATTTGCTCTTCTCCTACCCAATAATGAGTACCATAGCTGGTAATAGCCCGTTCGTCCCCTGCTTCTACCGCCGCCCAGCCATACCGTAAAGACTCTCCTTTTGCTGTATCAAACACCAAGGGTTTAATCAGCGGATCCCAGGTTGGTGTTTTAGATTCGGAGCAAAAATAGGTGTCATAGCCATGGCTTGTGGGTAAAGCATAGTGCGTAGAATCTCGTGGAACGCCTCGATTGGAGTCCTTTATCGTTCTCGTTAAAGTACCGAGATGCCATTTGCCAAAATGACCTGTCGCATATCCATTCTCTTGTAATAATTCAGGGAGACTTATCTCTCCATCCGGGAGATGCCCGGCGTTGGCAGTATAAATTCCCATGCGGAAAGGATTTCTACCCGTCAACACACTCGCCCTCGTAGGTGAACAAACGGCTGAAGCCGCATAAAATCGATTCAACACCATCCCTTTTTTGGCCAATCGATCCAAATGAGGTGTTTTGATCACTGGATGGCCATTAAAACCTACATCTCCCCATCCCAGATCGTCGCACATGACCAGGATAATATTGGGACGTTCCGCCGAAATCGTGGGCCCTGTAGGGGAGCAGCCAGCAAGGAATAAAAGAAGTCCGGTGAAGCTTTTACACAGTAATTTTCGCATAAAACCAGGTGTTATTCTTTCAGCAAATATTCAAGTCTTCTGTTTACCAAATCGTTAGGCTTAGCCGTCCATTGTGCAGGAAACATATCTCTCGATAGATCAAAGGATAGGTCAGGCCGTCTTTCTTGTAGTAAGGTAACTGTATTGAGTATGAGGTTAGCTTCGGTCTGATTCTTGGCCTTCTTGAGTACATCCTTAAGTACGCTTACCAAGCCTTTCTGCCCCGTCAAACCCATAAATTCTGCCGCTCTAGTTCGCACCAATATCTCAGGGTCACTACTGGCTATTTTTCTGGCTTTAGTGTACAGTGGCTTTGCTTCCTCCCCAAATGTACTACATACGATAAGCCCCCAATAGCGTTCCCAAGGGTTGTCACTATCCAATGCCTTGGTAATCCCTTTTTGGGCTTTTGAGAATGGCTTCAAGCTTAAGTTGGCAATATTGATGAGTTTTGCAATTTCCTTTTTGCCGGCTTGTCCAAAAGCGACAGGATTATCCAAGCCTTTCTCTAAAAAATAAGGCTCAGGATAGAAACTCAGATCGGGCATTGATTTTAGTTGGCGATCTAGGGTTCTACGGAGTTGCTTTAGTATCTTGGCATAGGCCGGATTATCCGCTAGATTATTGATCTCATGTGGGTCCTCATCTAAATCATAAAGGGCTTCTGCAGACCTGGCCTCAAAGAATTGGCTTTGGGCTTCATTGAGTTTTCCTTGGTCATACAGCTCTCTCCATTCTTTAAAGGCTAGCATTTTATATCGATAGAAATTAAATAGTCCATCAAAATTAAAAGGCTGGAAATTACGCATGTATTTGAATCGGCCCTTTCGAATGGCACGTACCAAATCGTATTTTTCATCAAACCTATCAGCATAACTGAAAGCAAGGTTTTTCCGATTTAAGGCGCTCTTTTTCACTCCTTTCCCCAAAAAAGGCCGACCATCCATTTGCCCAGGCCGTGAAATACCCGCTAAGTTGAGTACTGTCGGACCCAAATCAACAAACTGGACAAATCCATCCATTCTAGTGCCAGGGGTTGCCGGTGCGAGGTGCTGCCACTTCTTAGGAAAACGAACAACCATGGGTACATGTAGGCCACTTTCGTAAATATATCCCTTGCCGCGGGGCAATACCCCGCCATGATCTCCGTAATAAAATATGATGGTGTTCTCCAGTTCGCCATCGGCGGCTAGTTGCTTGATAAATTCGCCGATCTGTGTATCTACTTCCATGTGAAGATCGCGATATTTGGCGTTGGTATAACGGTACAGCGGCGTATTGGGGTGATAGGGAAACACGGCTACCGTTTCTGGATCGGTAATGGTCTTTTCCGTTTCCATTTTTTTCTTAGAGAAATGCAGTTGACCTTCATGAGAACGTCCAAAATTCTGCACATGGAAAAAAGGCTGCCCTTCCTTCCTGTTGCGATAAGAAGCTTGACGGGAGGATTGATCCCATACCCCATATGGCTTTTTGAAATTATAGTCTTCTTTGCTGTTGTTGGTCGTGTAGTAACCGGCTTGTCGCAGATAGGCAGGGAACATTTGTAGCCCCTGCGGCAAGGTAGCAAACTGCATACGGCGATGGTATTGCACCCCTACTCTGGGCGCATAACAGCCAGAAATAATAGTGCTCCTGGCCACAGAACAAACGGGAGCATTGGAGAAGGCATGTTCAAAGACTATCCCTTCTTTAGCCAACTTTTCAATGGCTGGCATCGGGGCCCCTCCTTCTTCGTACAATTTGAGGTAATGCTTGGAATTATCTTCCGATACAAGCCATACAATGTTTGGCGTGTCTTGTGCCATTAGGAAAGTAGGTAAGGCACTAAAACATAGGCAGACCAGGTAAAAGCTTAATTTATTTCTATTCATGCCTGTCTCTTATACACATCTGACGCTGCCGACGAAGAGGATAGTGTAGA
>OJCB01000483.1_pt1 | contig 15005 bp, 9 predicted proteins | sample 1591501 | NCBI WGS metagenome assembly OJCB01 (sample SAMN05416813, study PRJEB24817) | seawater metagenome | isolation source: Sea water | place: Canada:Atlantic | collected 2013-07 | reverse complement strand
GAGATCAGCCTCGGTCTCGTGGGCTCGGAGATGTGTATAAGAGACAGCTTTAAGAGTGAAGCGATTCAGGCCGACAACTTAGCTTTTTCGGCAGGCGCTTCTGGGTCCTTGGAGGTGAGTTCATTCCTATTGGCAAATCCCGGCGACTTAGTCGTTATCCCCGCTCCCTCCTACCCTATGTATACCAAAGATTTTGGCATAAAAAGTGGAATGGAGCGCTATGATTTGCAGACCCATTATAACATTGCGGATCACGAAAGTTTAGCCCTGGTTACCATACCCCACCTGGAGGAAGCCCTCTTGGCAATAGAAGCACAAGGAAAGGTGTTTAAAATCTTACTCCTCACCACTCCAGATAACCCGACGGGCAGTATTTATTCGCTAGCGCAATTGCGAGAAATTGCCCAATGGTGCATGCAAAATAAGATCCATTTATTAGTCAATGAGATCTATGCGCTTTCACAGATAGATATTGAACAAACCGCCATCGCGGATGACTATTCCGACACCTTTGAATTTCAGTCTTTCGCTACGATCATGGCCGAATTTGAGAGCGAATACCTACACCTCTTGTATGCCCTCTCCAAAGACTTTGCGATTTCGGGTATGCGATTTGGGATTATTCATTCGCTCAATCCCGCCTTTATGCAAGGATTGGGCAATGTCAATATTCCACATTTGGTATCTAATATGACGCAGTGGTTGGTCGGTGAAATGTTTAAAGACGAGACATTCATTGCCCACTATATCAAAGAAAACAAACGTAGAATTACGGAAAGTTACCTCCTTGTTATACAACAACTGAAAGCTTTCAATATCCCCTATACGCCAAGTCGAGGAAGCCTGTTCGTTTGGGCCGACTTTTCTCAATTCCTGAAAGCGGATACGCAGAAAGGAGAAGAAGAACTGTGGATGGAAATCTTTCGGCAAACGGGGGTCCTACTCACCCCTGGCATGGGTTTTCAACACCAAAAACATGGCTTGTTTAGGATCGTACATACAGCGGTTCCTACCTCAGATTTGAAAGTGGCCATGCAACGGTTGTCTACGTTTTTGGAACGACGGTAGAGGGCTTGGGGTTTCTCTAAGACAAGCACCTCAATGCTATTCTCTTAATTTGTGAAGGGGCGAAGTAGTGAAGTTAGTATTTTGATGGGTTAGCCCAAGGGGCTTCTATTAAAAGACTTAGAACATCTATAAGGTAGTACTTCAGCCATGAAATTCATTTAGCAATCGCTATACTAGAAGAATCTGTATCTTTGATGATCTGGTGGAGTGATAAATCTATTTTGTCCTCAACTAAGATAATACATGCCTCTTGAGCAAATGTTTCTCTCACATGATGAATAAGAAGCTATCATTCCTATTCTGTTTGCTTTACTTTTTGGGTTCAGCGCAACTGTCTGCTCAGTCTGATCCCTCAGGCTATACCTTTATTCAAGTAAAGGACGGAATCTCTAAGCGGGGCATCAATTCCATTGTCCAGGACCACCTAGGCTTTTCCTGGATAGGCACTTTCGGAGCAGGCATTTATAAATATGATGGGCTCGATTACCTGTCCTTTCAACACATAGCAGCCGATACCACTTCCATCAATAGCAACCTAGTTAACTGTATTTATAAAGATAGCAAAGATCAAATTTGGATTGGTTCTGAGAATGGCTTGAACCTTTTTGACGCCAACTTCAACCGATTCATTGCCATCCACTTTAGCAGTGGCCGGGACAGTTTAGGACAAGATCCAGCGGTGGTAGACGTATGCGAGAATCAAGCAGGAGACTTACTTATTGGGACCAATCGTTATGGCCTCTTTCTACTGAAAAAAGGATCGAAACTGGCCACCAGTATTCCCTATGAAAATAATAGCCAAGCGCAAATTAATGTCTTAGATATCGAGCTAAGCGCCAAAGGTCACATCTATGCGGCTACCAGCCAAGGCTTAAAAATATTCAATGCAGATACAGGGCTACTGCAAGATGCTATCATCTATAACAATGATCAAAATCAGACCCTTAGCCATTCATTGACTAGCCTTTGGATCGACGAACTGGATAACCTTTGGATGGGTAGCCATGACCAAGGTGTTTTCAAAACGGCCTGTATTAATGCCAAAGAAATCACCTTAAAGTTCTTGGAACACTTTCCCATTAGCCAAAAAAGAATCTTGTCTATTACCGCAGATCAGAACCAACATATTATTTGTGGGACGGAAAATGATGGTCTGTTTATCCTCAATGAGCGGGGAGATTTGGTAAAACATCTGTTGCATGACAAAGCCACACCAGACGGTTTAAAGTCTAACTCGATTTGGTCACTTCTGGCGGATAAAGAAGACCGTATTTGGGTAGGTTACTATGATAAGGGCGTAGATGTATATGATCCGAGACATAAGAAATTTAGCAGCTTCGAAAGTCTTTTGGGAAAGACCAACTCTTTGGAAGCCGGTTCGGTGACGGGTATTGTTTCCGATGCTAAAGGTAATATTTGGATTGGTATGGATAGTGGTGGCGTAGATTATTACGATGTCGATAAAGGAAAATTCACGCATTTCCTAGCTACAGAAGAGAGAAACCAAGGGTCAGGTCTTACCAGTGCTGCGGTCCAGACCGTTTTCATCGATAGCAAAGAAAACCTGTGGGTCGGGAGTTGGGACGGTGGCCTGTTTCTAAAAAAGAAAGGAGAAGATCGCTTCCTTAATTATACGCGCAAAAGTACAAATGGAGCCTTAGTCAGTGATCGTATCGTAACTTTCGCCGAAGACGCTAACGGCACCATCTGGCTGGGCACCTTCGGCCATGGCTTAAACGCTTACCAGCCCGAGAAACAACAATTCATCTATTTTGATCAGCCTGCCTTAGGCCCGATCGTTGCCCGAATGAGTGATGATATGAAATCCTTTGCGGAGTCTCCAACAGAAATACAGATCTTGGACCAAGAAGGAAAAGTGCTGTTGGCAGGGGATAATGAAAGACGCTTTTTTGAAGCGGCCTGGATGCACAAATACAAAGGGCGGTATTACTTTTCCTATTCAACGGGAGATACTCATTTCATCTGTTATGCGATCGGAGATACCCCATATGGTCCTTTTACCTATCAGGGTAGAATATTGAATCCTGTGGTCGGCTGGACCTCCCATCATTCCATCTGTGAGTTCGAAAATAAATGGTACCTCTTTTATCATGATTCAATCTTATCGGAAGGCGTCACACATTTGAGATCTGCCAAGTTAGCTGAAATCAGCTATCGTGAAGATGGAACCATCATTACGCTTGATCCCTATAGGTCGTAGAAGATTTGCGCTGACAACTACCACACCCCAGTCACTTCATAAATTTTGCCCTTAATATTAGTTACGTTTGAACTAGCGGATAACATGATTTTTGTAAAATCGGCTGTAGGGAAAAAAAGATCGGTCAAGGCTACTGCTCCCTGATCCGCTAGTAATTCAGCAGAACTTCTATCAATGATCAAATCTATTTCCAATTGCTGGTTTTGTCCTTGGCGATCTGCCCAGTGCTTACCTACTGCGAATTTTTCGGAGAAGCTAATTTTACCGGCTTTCGTTCGATCACTATAAAAACGATTGGTCTTTCCATCTAGTCCAATCTTATACTCCTCCCCTAAATCATTGACTAGTTTGATCTCCAATGCTGCGCTTTCTAAATCCGCAACTGTCGCTTGTAGCTGAATCCGCCATTGACTAGTAGCTGACTTTTTGCTTTCCGTTAAAACTTCCTCCCCGTTTAGCTGGTCAAAAGAAAAGGCTTTTATCTCCTTCGTAAGTCCTTCAACTTCCGAAACAACAGCTTGAAACAAACGCGGACCCTGTGCTGTATTTTCTAAGCTTAAGGTTCGAGGCAAGGTCATCGCACTCCGCCATTTCTCAGTTGGAACCTCCCTAGCATAATCCCAATTACTCATCCAACCAATGAAGATCCTACGGCCATCTGCTTTGGGGATATCCGACCAAGTAACGCCAGCATAATTATCTCTCCCATAATCTAGCCATATCGCCTTTTCTGGCTCCTCACTCTCCCCTTGATCTATTGGCCCTAGCGCTTCTATAAAGGAAGGATCTAAGGTGAAGGCTTTGCCATCAAAATCACCAACGAAATACTGGGTAGCAGAACCACCATTAGGCCCACCTGGATTGATACTTAGCAGTAATACCCACTTCTCTTCTCCCGTATCCTCAATAGTTATGGGGAATAAATCGGGACATTCCCAAACTCCACCATGGCTGCCCCATTCCCGCCCAAAATCACTTAAAAAAGTCCAGTCTTTCATATTCTGAGAACCATACAACATAACGTGGTCTCCCGCAGCGAAAACCATTACCCATTGCGCCGAATCTTCATCCCAGATCACCTTCGGATCTCGAAAATCCCGGATTCCTGGATTAGAAATGACCGGATTCCCTTCATATTTAGTCCAAGTTCGTCCTTTGTCATTACTATAGGCAATAGCCTGGCTTTGGAAGGTCTCCGTTTTCTGTCGCTCTCCTTCCATATCGTGATAAGTAAAAATGGAGATTAGAGGTGGCTGACCATCTACGCCAAATCCACTCGTATTATTCCAATCCACCACTGCACTACCCGAAAATATATAACCCAAAGAATCAGGATATAGAGCGATCGGTAAATGTTCCCAATGCAACAAATCGGTGCTAATGGCATGGCCCCAGTGCATCGGGCCCCAAACGGTACCATCCGGATAATATTGATAGAAAAGGTGGTATTCTCCTTCGTAAAAGACCATCCCATTGGGATCATTCATCCATTTTTCTGGAGGCGTAAAATGGAACTGTGGGCGATGTTGTTCCGTATAGCTCATATTCGTCTTAGTTTGAGATTCATTCACTGGTCTATCTTGGCACGCCAAACAGCAGAGCAATAAGAGAAGAAGGCTATAAGGTAATTGCATAATATTGATATTAAGGTACGGTTTTGTTGGTCTCTAGGATTTGCAATAGACAGTCATTTTGCGTTTGATGCGGTACAAATCCATATTACAAAAACTCACCAATTATATAGCTTTTTATTGGATAATTATAAAAAGGGACTGATGAGTTGATTCCTAGTTTTACAAGTTCGCTATGAATCTAAATCCGGATTTAGTTGTCTACATAAGGAAGAGCGTTCCAATACCCGTTTATTGGAATAGAAAATTGATCAATCAAAATCATAGGATGAAAAGAAAAGTCATACTATTGAGTCTGTTGTGCAGCTTTACTTTTTCCTTTTTATCGGCGCAGCAAAAGTTTGAAAAAGAGACTCGGATTAAGTTAGCCCAAGTTCCCCTATCAGCGCAGCAATTTATTGCGGCTATCCCCTTTTCTAAAAAAATAAAATGGTACAAAGAAGAAGGGCTGAGAACTTCATCTTATGAAGCCAAGACTAGGTATAATCAACATAAATATAGTATCGAGTTTGACACCCTAGGGCAACTAGAGGATGTAGAAATAAAAATCAAATGGGCTGCGGTCCCCAAGCCCATTCAAACGGCCATTCAGCAGCACTTAATGGAAACATTTGATCGATTTAAGTACAGTAAAGTCCAAGAGCAGCTTAGTGGCGAAACAGCAGCTGTACTCGATTACCTGCTAGGAAAGGGCAAAAAAGAATCGATCATTACGCAATATGAAATCGTGCTGAAGGGAAAAAAAGAAGGCCAAACACGTTGGTTCGAATACACTTTTGATGCACAAGGAAAGCTACAACAGCAAAATACGATCATCTTTCGAAACACCGATAACCTGGAATATTAGCCATGAAGCAGTTACTGATGCTATTACTCTTTTTCTGGAGTAGCAACACCTTTCTATCGGCTCAAAGTGCATATAGAGCAGGCTTACTTCCAGCGATCAATGTCAATCAAAAGCTGCCCGATCAATGGCGCTTGAATTACAAGGCAGAAACCCGCTTTATTATGGCAGAAGGAGCCTTTGCTGAACCTGCTGCCCTGGCATTGGATCATAGTTTGATTGATCTTTCCACGATTGTTTCTAAGCAATTCGGTTCGAATAAGTCTATTGCCGGAGGCTATTTGATCAGGCTGAGAGAAAAGGAAGTCAATCACCGTTTCATACAGCAATTGGCTATCGTTCAGAGATATGAGACCTTTCGACTGGCTCATCGCTTTTCGACCGATCAAACTTTTGGCTCAGAAGGCCCGCCCGAATTCCGGCTACGATACCGAATTTCAACCGACTTCGCGCTCAATGGCCAATCTGTTAATCAAAATGAGTTTTATGTCAAAGTGAATCACGAATATTTGGGCGCTTTGGAGGCTACTGAAGTAGATTTAGAAATAAGATTAGTCCCCCTACTCGGCTACTACCTGAATGACAATCGCAAAATAGAATGGGGGCTAGATTATCGAATTAATAGCTTTCTTAATGGCCCTTCTCGCAGTAGCTTTTGGCTAGTCATGAATGCCTTCCTAGTCATCAAATAGCCTGCCATCTGATGCATAAAAGCATATTACAGGACAAAGTGAGAACCCAGAGGACACCTCACCTGCGGCTAGGCAGAGACGACAGCGGAGAGATCGGCTAGATGCTAGGCAAAAGCCCCACTTCAGCAGTCTCTTTTCTGTCTTCTCTCTTCTGTCTTCTCTCTTCTAAGTATCTAGTAGTATGGCATAAAAGTGCAGGACAAGGAACCAAGGGCTCCTGTCCTGTACCAAACATCTCATTAAATGATCTTAATTTATTACTAGAATTCCCGGCCTCTCAACATGCCATGCCAGTACATTTTAGGCAGGCCATAGGCTTTCAAAGCATACATACTGTATCGCTCTTCAGCTTGATTGAACGGAAAACTCTCCATCGGTTGCTTATTGTAATCAAACTCAGCCAAAATGAGGCTACCATAGCCCGTAACTAATGGGCAAGAAGTATAACCGTCATAATGCTTAGGTAAAGTGCCACCTGCTAAGTAGGCCATAACATTGGCTGCCGTAGTAGGCGCCTGCTTGCGAATAGCAGCACCTGTCTTAGAAGTAGGTAAATTGCTGCAATCCCCCAGCGAAAACACATTGGAATACTTAAGGTGTTGCGTCGTTTCTTTGTTGACCTCTACCCAGCCGCTATCGGCTGCAAGTGGGCTATTAGCAATAAAATCGGGCGCGCTCATAGGAGGCGTAACATGAATCATATCGTAAGATTCGATGATTTCTTCACCAGATTCCATGTGCTTGAATACAGCTTCTTTTTGATCAGGTCGCAGTGCCACTAAATCCATTTTCCAAACCCGCTCAATGTCATATCGGTCTGCCACCTTGGTCAAGGCATCAGCATACTTTTTGACTGCAAATATGCCAGGACCTCCTTTGATAAACTTCTTCTTAATATGACCCGCTACGCCATTTTTGCGCCAGTGATCCGAAGCCAAATAAGTGATCTTAATCGGTGCTCCACCACATTTAATAGGGGTAGATGGATGCGTAAAGAGCGCCGTTCCCTTCTTCAATTGGCGGATATTTTCGAAAGTGCTTTCCACCGTATCATAGGAGTAGTTACTACAAACACCCGTACCGGCCTTCCCTACACTTTCTACCAAGCCCGGTATCTTGTCCCAATTGATTTGAATACCCGCGGTAACGACTAGTATATCATAGGTATGCGTGCTTCCACTTTTTAGCGTAAGACTATTGTTGTCGGGATCAAAAGTAGCTACACTATCTTTAATCCATTCTGCACCAGGTGGAATGTAATCAGCTTCTTTTCTTTCCGAAACCTCCTTCGGAAACACCCCTGCACCAACGAGGGTCCATATCGGTTGGTAGTAATGTTTTTCACTAGGATCAATGATGGTTACGCCAGGAGGATTAGCGTTATTGCGGAGCATAGCGCCAACGGTAAGGCCTGCGCTACCACCACCTACGATGAGTACTTCATGATGAGCCATACTATTTTTGTTTTAGGATTTTTTAAAAACCACATTGAGCTGCAATCACCTGTTTTATAAAGGCTTGCAACTTTACATATTCGACATCTCAACTATATATTTCGTCCGAAATGTTTGAGGAAATTCATGAGGAAGCCCAGGCCTTTTTGTCGATCTGGATCTTTTAGGAGTCTCAGCAAACCAAAAATCCCACCGACCTTGACAGGCGGCTCGCCTTTGGCATTCGTTAAGGCGGTATTTGCTGCACTCGCCGTTTCCATTAAAGTACGAGGATCAAAGCCATTATCAAAAGCTTGCTTCATCCCTTCATCGTACGTATCCATAGTCATCGCGATGAGTCCTGGTAATTGATCAGTAATAGTGAGCAATCCATCTAATTTCTCAGCCATCGCAGGTGCGGTCAATTTTTCGGCCATACCTAGGGCAGTGCCAAGACGCTCTTCAATAGAGACACCCCTTGCATCGGCGCTGCGGTAAGTTTCATCGAGCATATCGCCAGCCATGGCCACTAGTCCGGGGCCTTGGTGCATCAGCGTGCTCAGCTTGTCAACGGCGGCTTCTAAGGTGTCGATTCTTGCCAGTAGATGATCAATGGCTTGGAGGGTGCGGTCATCCGCTAGCCTGGTCTGTACTTGCTTTCCAGCCATGGTATCTGGCCAAAAGCTAGCTGAGGCTTTGTTGTTTGTTTCCATAATATCTGGTTGAAGGATGGTCAATAGCTTGTGCGAACAGCATAATCGAAAGCCAGATTTAATCAGGTACTTACAGCTAAGCTGCTGAAAGTTGAAGGCTTTGATAAGCCCCTCCCTTTTGACATTCGCTTAATTCATTACACAAATATAATTACATACTAAGATATGAACATTTATTCATATAATACCAAACAGATACCCTAAATCTTCTTTATCAGAAGAAAAAGTGTACTCAAACTACAGGTACTTCTGCTGACTTATTTATTTTGTGACAGTAGGACTTTTATTGCTAGCGGAATCTGGCGATTTGGTGTTTCCATCTTCATCGAGATAGTACAAATCTTTGCCTGGTTTCAATGGCCGTTTAAACCACAGGGGCCGACGAAGGCCACCTGGACCAGGTGCTGGACGGGTCATAGCTAGCCATTCTTTGTAATTTTCAAATGACTTGTTGGTGTCCACAAAAAGATCGCCGTATTTATCCCCTTCATGTGGCTTTTCAATCCGTACTCTTTGGTGCCAACAGTGCATACCACTGATGGGATCGGGGTGAACCGCATGCGTGATATTCTGATGCACGCCACCATCAGTCCAAAAAATACGCTTGCTATCAGGATCTTTGCTATCAAAAGGCTTCACACCTGAGAGGGTTTGCATTTTCCAGCCTCCATTGCCATCATTGGCAATCGAAACGGTATTGGTGGCCCAGCGATTGCCGGCATCTTGTCGTCGTCGCCAGCGCCCCAAGTGGTGGGAGCAAGCGATTACGCCCGGCTTCATTCCTTGCGTCACCCACACCTTATCGATAAAGTAACCGATATCGGTATTGAGTCTTACCAAATCGCCGGTTTGGAAGCCCCAACGTTTGGCATCTTCCGGGTGCATCCATATTGGATTTCGATTGGAGATTTCTGTCAGCCATTTCGCGTTACCCGAACGAGAATGAATCAGCGTAGGGAGTCGAAAAGTGGGAAGCAGGCAATATTCGCCTTTTTCTTTATCTAGCTTTTCGGGATGAATATGGCTTTTGATATAAGTGGGAATGGCGTATTCTCCCCAACCCCAATCAATCATGGTTTGTGAATAAAACTCATTTTTCCTGGAAGGTGTTGGAAAACCAACAACGGCCTTTCCATTTATCATCACCCCTATTTCTTTACCGGCTTTGCGTATTACCTTAGAGCGTTCATCTACCTCACTTCCTTCTAGATCCGCTTCAGGTACAGGATGTAAGTGTTTTTGATAGCTGTGTTTTTCCACTTCAAAAGCACCGTACTTGCGCATGTACTCGAGTTCAGTCAAGCCTTCTTTTTTAGCGGCAGCTGGCAAGCCCTTGGTATGTTCAAAGATGTACTGATAGTATTCGTCTATATTGATTTTCTCTCCTTTGCGATAAGGGGAATGGAAATGCTTTCGGATACCCAAACTTCCGTCTGGATCAATGCGCCAACTTAGCTCAATCCAAAACTCATCCTCCTCCCAAACTTCTCCGGGATTAGACTCATAGGTAAAGGTCACCTCTTTGCCCGCTCTGCGCGCCGCTTCTCGCAACACCGGCTGTCGGAAGGCTATCCACATACCCGAGTGCGTAGCGTAGCTATTGAGGTCATGGCGTTCGGCCGAATGCCCCATAGGCAGTACATAATCCGCAAAAAAGGCGGTTTCGTTCCAGGTAGGTGTCATGGCAATATGCATTCCTATCTTGGATTCATCTGACAAGGCCTCTACCCAAGAGAACCCATCGGGATAAGTCCACACCGGATTAAATACGCGGGTGAAATAGACATCCATCTTTCCTCTTCCTTCTTTTAGAAAGTGAGGTAAAAGGAAGCTCATTTCAAAGAAAGACAATGGGTATTCATTTGGAAAATGCATTTTATTCCAAAACTTCTGCGCAGGTGGCGTATCAAAAAACTTAGGCTTAAACTTATTCCAGCTATTGGGAGAGGTTCCACCTACTGTTCCCACACTTCCAGTGAGTACATTCAAGAAATGCAGCGCGCGTGATACGCACCAGCCCCCGAGGTTACCACTAGCGGCGCTCCGCCAATTGTGCGTGGAAAAAAATTCACCAGCCTCTCCTATCTTTCGCGCAACTTCTACTATTGTTTCAGCAGGTACGCCAGTTTCTTCGGCAGCAAAAGCAGGCGTATACATTTCATACTCTGCTCGCATTTTGAGGATATAGTTCTCAAAGGTTACTGCCTCTTCCGGATATTTTTCCTGCAAGTAGTATTCCCAATTGGTCCACTCTTCGAGAAATTTTCTATTGTATAATCCTTCATCCAGAATCACCTTTGCCATCGCCAACAAGGCTGCTGCTTCCGAACCTGGATAAGTTGGCATCCAGTAATCGGACATACTTGCGGTATTGGACAGGCGTGGGTCCATACAGGCTAATTTCGCCCCTTTCATTTTGGCTTCGATGATGCGCTGAGCATGCGGGTTGAAATAGTGCCCACTCTCTAGGTGTGCTGAAATGAGTAGAATAAATTTAGCATTGGCGTGATCAGGTGATGGCCGGTCGTGGCCGTACCATATGTTATAACCGAATCGAGCACCAGAGGAGCAAATATTGGTATGGCTATTATGCCCATCGACACCCCAAGCCTGGAGTACCCGATTAGTGTAACCTTCATGACCGGGTCGCCCCACATGATAGGCCACTTCATTATTTCTTCCTTCTTGCAGCGCTTTGCGAATACGCCCCGCAATATCATCTAATACTTCGTCCCAACTAACCCGCTCCCACTTTCCTTCCCCTCGGGCACCTACTCTTTTTAGTGGGTATAAAATTCGATCGGGATCGGTAATTTGATTAATCGTAGCAGGTCCTTTTGCACAGTTCCTTCCTCGACTACCGGGGTGGTAGGGATTGCCTTCAAACTTGCGAATACGGTTCGTATCTTTATCTACATAAGCGGTTAGGCCACAAGCACTTTCACAATTGAAACAGGTAGTGGGAACAATCGTATAATTTCGCTTCTCGCGCTTGGGATGTTCCGTTGCTTCGTACTCTGTCCAATCATCCCATTGTTCGGGTGGGGGAAAAGCAGTGAGCTGTCCTTCTTCCGTCAGGCGAGGGATATTCGGACTTCTATCTTCGTTTAAATTGGGGATTAGGCCCAATTTTTCTGCTATATTTTCTATGAAGGAATGCTTCTTTGCCATGTTATATTCGCTTTGAGATGAGTCATACTAAGTCAATGGAATCCGCTGCGGAGCCTCCACCCATATGTGTTCAGTAATATAAATACCGGCGATTACCAAGGCCCCGGCTATTGCCAAAATAACAGTCTGCTCACCGCCAACTAGCAATAGTCCCACCGGCAAAAGGTTACCCATAAAAATAACGCCCCAGTAAAACAGTCTGGCATAACGCCCCTTTGTAATCATTTTGACCGTACGTTTAGCATCTTCTGTCGGATGAGTAATATTTACTTCCAGCCATAAGGCAAAAAGATTAAACCCGATACTACCGTAAAGCATATAAGTCAGATAGCTAGTCCAGCTGGCTGAAGTTTCAGTAAATAAATCTAATAATAGAAAGATCGCAGCGCCAGCCATCAAACTGTGTACTAGCATATGGAAAGCCAGATTGGGGCTTTGCCAAAAGTCTCTGCCCTTTGCTTGCGCAAAAAGAAAAGCCGTATAAATAGCCACGAGGACAGCCGTCAGTAGGGCCGAAACGGCAAAGACAAATTGCAGCACATCCCAGCGAAAGAACATAGCTACTGCCAGTGCAGTAAGCAATCCTCCATACACCGTGATGGCATATCCACCTTTCACCAACCAGGAACTCCAATGAGGTCGCAATAAGACATATAGAAAACGCTTGGGCTGATCTAAGTCCATGACTAGCAAAATACCCGTAGCGAGTAAGAAAAGTAAAGCGATCCCAATCCCCTGCCACTCTGTACTGACACTAACCTGTCCCCAACCGAAGATGGCGGCGAGAGAAGGAACAATGAAGGCTCCCGCAGCAATCGCTTTGGTCACCACATAACCTGACACTTCCCAACCCCATAATATTCCTTTCCTTGGAGTATCATAAACACGCCGGGCCTCTTTCCCCATTAGCACTTCTACCGATTTTTTGGGCCCGTTCGCTGCTATTTGACTGGCACTATCATACTGCTCATTGGCTTCCAACAAGGCGGCCACCACATCCCCATTTGAGAAAGCCATTTTTTCGGCTTCTTTGGCAAAATGTCCGACGCCCATACTTTGTGAACTCCATATATGGTCACCTGTATTTGGCGTAGCAGACGGGTTCAATGAAGATTCATCCGCATCGATATAGAATAGGTTGGGTTGGGTTCCTTTTTCCGGTTTCCTCACCGTTACCTGCTGTCGCGCTAACAATTGAGCAATTTCAGATTGAGCATCCTCCATATCCCCTGAGATAATGGCTTGCTCTGGACAAACATTTACACAGGCAGGTTCAAGCCCCACATCAATCCGATGTGCACAATAATTACACTTGGCAGCAGTCTTAGTAGCCGGATCAATGTACAAGGCATCATACGGACAAGCCTGCATGCAAGATTTGCAACCGATACATCGATCTTTGTCAAAATCAACAATGCCATCTTCTCTAAAGAACAAGGCTTCGGTGGGGCAAATTTCAACACAGGGAGCATCTGTACAATGATTACAACGCATCACTGAAAATAACCGCCGAGTGTCAGGAAATTCTCCCTTTTCGACTTGCTTTACCCAGGTCCGATTGACACCCACTGGTACTTCATGCTCGGATTTACAAGCAGTTGTACAGGCATGACAACCGATACACTTTCTATTGTCGATTACAAATCCGTATTTCATCTTTATTGAATAATTGGGTTAGTTTGTTCCGATATAGTGGGGCCAGCCACGCTAGGCTGAGCCCGAAAACAGTCTAGTTTTGCCTTTCGATTACCCTACGCCTCGGCTTCTTTTGTAGACGGACAAACAAAGGCAGTAGTTGGAATGCCTGAAGCTGCAATATCACTGAAGGTACCGTGTATATTAATGAGCTGCTCATACCCTCTGGCTTTCAAGATAGAAGCCGCCACTGTAGAGCGGAATCCACTACGACAATGCATATAGTAAGCTTTGTCAGGACGGATTTCACTCATGTTAGAATTGATAAAATCCAAGGCAAAATGCTGCGCTGTTTCAATATGCTCACCACTCCACTCACCCGGTTTTCTCACATCGAGAATATTGATGTCCGGTGCGTCTTGGTATCGCTTGGCTAAGGTAGCCACATCAATCGTTTCTACCTGATCTATTTCCTTTCCGGATTTCCTCCAGCTTTCAAATCCACCCTCGAGATAACCAATCGAATTATCATACCCAACTCTAGCTAAACGTTTTACCGTCTCTTCTTCTCGGCCTACTGGTGCCACGATTAAAATAGGCTGCTTGAGGTCTATGATCAAGGCTCCAACCCAGGGAGCAAAGGTGCCATCAAGGCCAATAAAAATAGAATTAGGTATAAATCCTTTTACAAATTCCTCTTTCGAACGCACATCTAATACCAGTGCTTCTGTTTCATTTGCAATGGTTTCAAAGGCTGCCGGCGACAAGGCCACCGCTCCTTTTTCCATCACCGCATCTATGCTCTCATAGCCCATCTTATTCATCTTGGCATTTTTGGCAAAATACTGTGGTGGTGGCAATAAACCGTCGGTAACCTCTTTAATAAACTCGTCCTTACTCATATCCGCTCGGAGTGCATAATTGGTCTCTTTCTGCAGGCCAAGCGTACTCCAGGTTTCGGAGCTCATGTTTTTACCACAAGCCGATCCTGCTCCGTGTGCTGGGTAAACTAATACCTCATCAGGCAACGTCATTATCTTGTTACGGAGGCTATCAAAAAGCCACCCTGCCAAATCCTCTTTCGTTATCTCCCCACTTTTTTGTGCCAAGTCGGGTCGACCAACATCTCCAATGAATAAGGTGTCACCGGTGAAAATGGCATATTCCTTTCCGTTTTCGTCTAGTAGCAAATAAGTCGTACTTTCTGGCGTATGCCCAGGGGTGTGCAGTACCCTTATTGTCAATTTTCCCAATTTGAATTCCTCCCCATCGGTAGCTAAGTGCTTTTCATAAGCCGTATCGGCATTAGGGCCATAGATAATCTTAGCCCCGGTTTTTTTGGCCAAGTCGAGATGACCCGACACAAAGTCGGCATGAAAGTGGGTTTCGAAAATATATTTGATGCTAGTTCCTTGCTGTTGAGCCTTCTCCAAATAGGGCTTTGATTCTCGTAATGGATCAATAATAGCCGCTTCTCCTTCGCTCTCGATATAGTAGGCTCCCTGTGCTAGACATCCCGTATAAATTTGCTCAATGATCATATATATAGGCTGTCTCTTATACACATCTCCGAGCCCACGAGACCGAGGCTGATCTC
>OJCB01000482.1_pt1 | contig 15010 bp, 7 predicted proteins | sample 1591501 | NCBI WGS metagenome assembly OJCB01 (sample SAMN05416813, study PRJEB24817) | seawater metagenome | isolation source: Sea water | place: Canada:Atlantic | collected 2013-07 | reverse complement strand
TTTAACGGTTGTCCATTAGGATCCAATTCGGCATAGAAAAGTTCATAAAAAGTTTGCCCTGTTTCTTCATCCACTGGCCCATTTTTTCTTCGCGATACATATACAATTCCATTGTTGTACAGTACCGGAGAAAATTCCATGCCATCCGTATTGATATTGCTGGCATTAGATAAGCTGATATCACGCCTATAATCTTCTCGGCCATAGAGGGCTTCAAATTTCTTATTCTTCCTTTGGGCGGGAAGCAACAAGGGGAGTAGGCATAAAATCACTAATGGGTAGAATAACTTAGCCATCATTTGTTCCAATTGGTTTTGTAGAAGAAATTACCGCGGACACTTCTGAGCTAGTACTTAAAAGAAACGGGGACTGACGAAGCTGTCGCCTTCAGATTGTCCGCCAATACAATAACGTACCACCGCTTCTATACTTCCACTGTTATACGTGCGTAATTCTGAAAGCGTTGCATCGTAAGAAATCCCGATCAATAAACTCTCTGACACCTGTGCGCCAAGTAATAAAATGGCAGATTCTCCGATTCCGCTATTGATTGATCCGCCCAATCGGTAGCCCAAACCGGCTGTTACTTTATTCTTGAAGATAAAGTTGAGATTGACATCTCCATCAAAGGGCGTTCCGTCGACATACTTTAATAAAACTTGCGGCTGTACCTGAACATTGTCTCCCCAATCAAATAAAAGACCAGCCATTGTATATATGTGACGCACTTCTTTGGAAATAGTGACATCTCCATCGGCTAAATCGATATTATTTTCAAGTAAACGAGGCAAGGAGAACCCTAAATAGAAGCGTTTGCTACTATAATAAATACCAAAACCAAAGTTGGGTACAAACTTGCTTTGTAAATCGGCAGGGATTGCTCCATCAATATCTTTAGATTGTATAGCTTCTGTCTGGCTATAGTTGATTCTCAAAAAACGAACAGAGGCCATCAGGCCAATACTTAAGGTTCCTGGCCCAAGATTTGGGCGATAAGCATAGGCCGATTCAGCAGTGAGCATTTCCGATACACCGAGGGTTTGTCGATGCACAGTAGCTCCTACACCTAGCCTTTTTCCCCATAAGGGAGAATTAAAGGTGACCAGTTGTGACTCTGGTGCCCCTTCGAGGCCAAGCCATTGGTTTCTGACCAATGCTGTGATGCATGTACCGTCATTGCTACCCGCATAAGCTGGGTTTAGGCCCATTTTGTGGTACATGAACTGTGAAAACTGGTCTTCTTGCTGGGCAAGAATAGGGAATGCAAATAGTAGAATTAGCGGAAGAATATATAGCTTTTTCATATGACTGAAATTCATAGGGTGATTTTAGCGTTGGATCAAAACAAAACCATTAGTCGATTCGCGGCCACCTCCATATTCGATGATATAGAAGTAGGTGCCATCTGGGAGATTTTCTCCACTGTAGGTACCTTGCCAGTCATTGTTGTAAGGGGCGCCTGATTTGAAAACCTCATCTCCCCAGCGATTAAAAATCGTAACCTGACTAGCACTAAAGGCCGATTGATCCAATAAACAAGGGACGACGAAAGCATCATTAATGCCATCTCCATTCGGTGTAATAATCGAAGGAGCCTTACAGCTCGCGTCTCCTCCAACAATCAATGTCACTAATGCCGTTGGGTTTTCACACCCCTCACTTACCAATTGATAGGTAAACTCGATCGTACCTACAAAGTTGGCTGGTGGGGTATAAACCACCCGGCCATCAGCATCAACATCGATCATGCCCTCCTTGGGAGGATCTACTATTTGTATTTGTGTATTAGGAACTAGAAAGTCATTGGAAATAAGATCTAGTTCTGCATCCATCTGAAAATCTATCGAAATAATGTCGGCATTGGCAATGGGATTCTCTTTATAAAATACGTTGATCGTATCTCGTGATCCTTCCCCACAAAATCCTTCATCAATGGTCCAAATGAAAAGATTTTCTCCGGGTGATAACCTACTGACATCAGTCAGCGGATTATCTATATCATCAATAATAATATCAGGGTTAATTGTAGACCATAATCCTTGACTACCTACGGTAGGAGGCAGCGCCTCTAGCAGACTAATACCTGCATCATTACAGGCAATGATATCATCTCCTGCAAATGGTTTCGGATCAGAAATAATAACCAAAACATCGGAGCTATCACGGCCACAGACGGTATTGATGGTCCAGGTGAAAATATAGACGTTATCTGGTTCGAGTCCAGTGATTAGACTGGAAGCCATGGTGTCGCTATCTATTTTCACGCCAAGGATACGTTGTGCTTCAGGTTGTGACCAGGTCCCAATACTTCCCAATTCAGAGGGAGGCGTTGCGCCTAGGTTGACAACCTCATCCTCACAAGCCAGTATATCATCCCCTGCTACCGCTGTTTCTCCTTGACGAACAGCTATCTCGACATCGTCAGCAGAGTAATTAACACAAGCGCCATTAGATAGGGTCCATCTGAAAATGTATGCTTCTTCTTGCCTTACTAGTCCATTTACATTGGTGCTGGCTTCATTTTGATTCGCAATGGTAATTCCCATATCATCTGATACCAAGGACCAGCGCCCCGTGCCTATAGATGGCATCTCCGCATTGAGCATATGGGTCCCTACGCAAATAGATGTATCTATCCCTGCAAAAGCCTGGCTAGACGGGACTAAATTGAGCTGTGCAAAGGTAGTATCACTTCTGGTCGAGCTACAACCGTCTAAGGTAGCTGATACATAAAATGGGAATACTCCATCTGATGTATAATTGGTGAAATCAGTGAAAGCAAAAGTGCGACTAGTGTCTGGTGTCTCAAGTGGTATAATAGAAAATCGATCGAACCAGCTATAGGTGGCCCCAGGGGTCAGACTAGAATTGCTCAAGGATAAGTTAAGGACCGCTTCGGGGTTGCTAATACAATGTGGTCCATCATTGCTGACCATTGGAATACTCGGACGGGCCTTTACTTTCATGGCTACTTGTGCCGTATCCGATGGGCAACCATTGACCACCGCTACAACTTTATAGGTACCATCTTCACCAGGCTGGTTATCTGAGTTAAAGGAAGGGAATTGCACGGAAGAACTAAATTCAAATCCATCAGCACTCCATATATAACCTGCCCCATCACTTGATGTGGCCGATAAGCGAATATTATCCCCTCGACATACAGGCGTATTAGAAGAGGCTTCGATATTTGGAATGGGGTGCACCGTAATAGTGCTTAATTCCGACTCTAAGGACGGACAGCCGTCAATCACAACATATACTTCATAGTCTCCATCGTCAGTCAGACCCGCATCATCAATTGTTAGCATCCTATCGGTGGTAGTCACCATGGAGCCATTGCCTTTTTTCCAGAAATAGGTCACCTCCCGTCCTGGGATATTGTAATCAGTAGTAAATAAGGTAATCCTATCGCCATTACAAAAGGAAGAAGTTCCATCTTGCGTGAATGGTTTCATGGGGCGCTCAGGAGCATCTTGTAGTTCGACAAATAGCGTTTCTACCACAGAACATCCTTCATTGGTGGTAACTGTCACTGAATAGGTGCCAGATTGAGCACCCGTAGCAGCTGGAATGGTAGCGACACTTCCTTCAAACTGAAAGTTATTTGGACCAGACCAGGAATAGGAGAAATTTCCATTATCCGGTGGGAAAGTCAAAGCAGTAAGCTCTACATTAGTCGGTGCATAAAAACAATTGGGAGCAGAATAACTCAGATCGACTTGGGAGATACCATCCAAGACTTGCACAAAAACGGAAGCCGTATCCGCACAACCCGCCAAGGAAGTAACTTTCAAGTCATAATTACCTTGATCCAAGAAAGAAGCATTACCTATCGTTAGATTTTGAATGGTCTGTTGACTCTCCAGTCCAGGTCCCGTCCACTGATAGATCACACCACTTAAATCAGATATACCCTGCAGTGCAATATCTCCACCTTGACAAACTGGATTGGGTATTGCCGCTGCGCCCGCAGTGGGCCGAGGATTGACTACGGCCTGTGTGGGATTGGAAAGATCCGATTCACAGCCATTTCTTATGACAAACAATTGCCAAGCACCAGCATCGCCTTCATCTGCATTGGGAATACTAAAGCTCGGGTTAGTCGTGACAAATTCACCATTCCCTTCTTGTATCCAATGAAAGGCACTCACGCCAGTGGTTAGGGTAGAAAAACTTAAGGTATTATCGCGACAAATAGGGCCATTATTAGCTATATTAGGAGTGGCTGGCTTAGCTTTTATATTCAACTCTACGCTCATTTGATCAGAACTACAGCCATCTTTACTGATTACTAAATTATAGAACCCTTCATCTAATTCACCCAAGGGGCCGATTTGTGGGAATTGCTCTGCCGACACAAAATCATTGGGTCCCGACCAAGCATAAACCAAGCCTGTCCCAACTGTCGATGTCCCAAGATTGATCGTCTCTCCTTCACAGATGGTTGTATCTGAGAAAGTCAACTGCACAATGGGTTTTTCGATGGTCTCTATGCGTTGAACATTAGAAGGGGCAGAGGTGCATTCGTTGGCTTCTACAATCAAATAGAAATCGCTAAAGCCTAGATCATGGGGACCAGGTATTGTAAAAGAAGGGACAGCAGTGGAACTCAATAATGTTCCGTTGGGCGGAGCGCCCCTGTACCAATGATAAGTTACATCATTATCGGGGGGAAGATCCATTACACCCAGTACTATATCATCCACACTACAAATAGAGCTATTGGTTGAGATAGCGGGGCGATAGGTAATCTCTTCAATATCAACTAGAACCGTCCCTTCAGATTGACATCCGGTTATTCCTTCAATCACTACTTTATAAACACCCGATAGGTCGGTATTTACATCAGGTATCACGGGATTCTCTTCTGCGGAGAAAAATATATCGTTTAAATACCATTCATAGGTATAGGCCTGGCTGCCAGGTCCAGGTGGGTTGGCAAAAAGAAAGAGTGTATCTCCACCACAAAGATTAGGTGTGGCAAGCGGTGCTGGCCGTTCGAGGGTTAGGCCAAAGGTAGTGGCGCAGGTAGATTCTAGACCCGCTCCATCTCTAACGGTTAAAACAATATCTACCGTACTGCCTGCATCTAAACAACTAAAACTGCTAGGCGTAATAAACATCGTATCAATGGAGCAATTGTCAAAACTACCCAAATTGACATCTGACACATCGAAGACTTCAACATCCAGTCCGGATGGATTAATACTTAAATTACCAATAGATTGACAATTGGCAGTCGGTGGAGTGGTGTCTTCTATCGTCACCATGTAGCTACAGGTATCTGGATTGCCACTGCCATCAGCAATGATATAGAATACTTCCGTATCGCCTAAATTGAAAGTATGAGTAGGAGATAAAGCCGGAGCTTCCATCATGGTGAGTGGTAGGGTCGTAGCACCCTCGGCATAATAAGACGGTGTTAGGCTGCTATAGTTTAAGGTTCCAAACATATAACTCGTCCCATCATTATCTCCATTTGCAGTCACAGCATCTGAATCACAAGGATTGATACCATCTCCTGCTACTCCAGGTGGAACGACAACCTCTTTAGGAGCTACGCGTAGACTTAGGACACCATCGATGGCCCAGGCATTAAAAGTCGCTGCAGGGATCATGATCGTTAATAGTCCTGGTGTTGAACAGTCAGCGTCACCCACCGTCGATTGTCCCAACAGACTTTCATCCTCACCGAAAACCTCCACGAAAGCTCCTGTTGTATTAAAGTCTCCTTGGAAACTCAGGGTGAAACTGGCAGGGCCGATCGCATTCGCGGCGACTGAATTGAAATTAAAAACCCGCTCATTCGCTACAAAATCCGAAAGGTTAGGATCGAGCGTGAATGGGATAAGTGCGCTAGCAGTATCTAGTGGAAGTCGCTGACTATATTCTCCAAAGGCATTACAATTATCTGTCACTGTGACGGGTAAAGGTAAGGTAACGGTCTTTTGACAAGAATCTACAGCCAAGCTCATGATGATATCATCCGGACAAGTTAGCACGGGCGGTTCATCGTCTATCACATTAATGGCATAAGAACAGCTGTCTACATTGCCTGCACAATCACTTACAAAGTAGGTAACCATATGCATACCTGCATCGAGCGTTACCATTTGGGTGCTGATGGGGGATACTGGAACTTTACTACCTTGATCAATCTGGTAACTATAGGATATACCATCTAATGCTTTGCCTTCAATATCTAAGGTGGCGCTCACCATACCCATTGGCGTACAGATGGCATTGATGGCAAACTTACCTTCTAAATCTGCCGGAATATTAGGTTCTAGTCGAATTTGGATCTGACCATCCGAAGCCCATGTATTAAAGGAGTTGGCAGGAATGGTAAACTGCTGCATAGAGTTGCCACATTGGCTGTCGGTCAGCGCAGTGGTCCCCAATAAAGTCCCATCTTCTCCAAATACATTGAAAAATTCGTTAGCTTCTTCTCCATCTACACTGGTCAAGCTGATACTTAGTGTACCATCAGCAGAAGCGGTTACGGGTAAATTTTGTGTGAGCAGTAATGTTAAGTCAATTGCATTAACCGGTATATCACCCTCTTCTCCTACTTCGGCATCCGAAGTGATCGGCGCGCTGGCGTTAATAGAAATAGACTGACTACTAGAAATATCACATTCTTCTGTGATTTGCGGCGGAACAAGGCTGACCGTTGCGTCGCAATTCCCTCCATCTATATTGATCGTAATATCTTCTGGGCAGACAAGCACTGGTGGGTTGTTATCTACAAAAGAAAAAATGGCGGTACTGGTATCGCGATTTCCGCAAAGGTCTTCTACGATAAAATCTACCGCTTGACGGAGCAAAGTATCACTAGCTGCTGGGCAAGAAAAATCAGGCAAACTGGGTGAGTTATTAGTGCCAGCGTTGACCGCAATCCAGGTGAGTTCTTCCGCGTCTGCGCAATTGTCTTCTGCATTCGCACCCGCTCTATCATCAATCCAAGTCATAAAGACTTGCTGCAAATCCGTGCCATCCAAACAAGATACACTCAGGTCCTGCGCCTCTTGTTCAAAAGTAGGTGCGGATTCGTCATTCACTGTAATCAACTGATCTAGTTCCGTGAAATTGCCACATACATCGGTCACCTTCCAGGTCCGGCGTATGGTCCTATCATCAGCACATAGTCCATCTACGACAACATCAGAAAAAGTGACAAGCGGTGCGCTGTCGCAATTGTCCAACACATTAGTTGGCTCTCCAGTCGCACTAAGATCATTGGCTTGATTACAGTCTACCGTTATATCAGCAGGAACCTCAAAAGTAGGCTTCTGCTGATCCGCTACGAGTATGGTCTGTATTTTACCTGTTACATTACCACACAAATCTCGTGCTCGCCAAGTACGTACAATAGTTCTATTATGAATACAACTACCCGCTTCCTCTGTATCCGTGAAAAAGAGACGGACACTATCTGTGGGCGTACAATTATCCATGGCATCGAGTACATCTCCCGTAATGCTTAAATCAGTCGGGTCTTGGGTACAATCGATGGTAATATTGTCGGGCACCGTAAAGGTAGGTGCATTATCATCCTCAATTGATATCGTTTGTTTGAAGATCGTCGTATTTCCACAATTATCGGCCGACATCCAGGTCCTGATGATACTATATTCATACTCAGAACAGGAGCCATCCTGTACTTGGCTATTGGTTTCTGAAAAATTTAATTCAGGGGAGTTATCGCAGTTATCCACTGCGGTGACCGTAGGAAAAGGAGGGATCGGATCATCGCAAGAGAGGACAAGGTTGGGCTCAGTAGGAATACCGATCAATTCTGGCCCCACTGTATCTATTGTTGTATAAGTAGAAACAAACTGTGAAGTATTACCACAAGCATCCGTCAAGGTAAAGACCACATTCACCGTGGCACAATCTTCCGTAAAGGTGGCCGGTGCATTGTCGGTTTGTCCAGTTGGACCGGCACATTCGGTACTAAATGCTAGATTGGTACCAACCGCTAAACGGATCGAATTGAGCCAGATATCATATCGAAAGGCACCGGGCGCGGCGTCTACTTTACTCAGTTCACAAGCGACTGTATCTCTGAAGGAGGGTATAGGAAGTATCGGCCCTTCGGTATCTGGAGAAATAGTAATGGTTTGAGATACAGCGGTCATATTACCATCCATATCTGTTGCCGTCCAAGTCCTTACTATTGTCCCTCCTGTGCAGATATTAACGGCAGAGGAGTCGGGACTGTCCACCGGTGCTATCGCTTTCGGAAAAGATGGGTCAGTATCATCAGTAGCCATCAAACTTATCTTGGGCGGTAAGTCTGTAAGGCAGCTAATAGTGACATCATCGGGTTTAGTGTCTGTGAAAACAGGTGGGTTAACCGCTTTTTCGCTGACAGAAGGCTTAGATTTAGCAGAATCTGTACTTGTTGTCGCAGCTAGGTTGACGGTAGAGAAAACTATACAAGATAGGCAGAGCCAAAGGATCAGCTGTACCCTGTACTGTAAATAGTTCTTCATATTAGTATGTTTAATCAAGGGATTATAAGTGGTAATTCGAGCAATATTTTTAGTGGTGTCTATAAGTGAAGGTAGTAATACGGGAAGCGCAGACGCTTGAGGTGGAATCTGGAATTGTGTTCATGGGGAATCGGTTTTTGTCATCTATACAGGGATGCAAATTATTAAATATTGACTAATTGAAAGCATTAGCCAGGGTAAAATATTTAGGAAACCATTGTTTTCCAGCAAATTTGGGCCTTAAATGCTGTTATTTACATAGTGCTGGACGCGTGGGTTTAATCGTGTAAGGTTTACCTGTTTAGGCCAAGGAAATTGCCATTAAACACCTCGGGTTTTAAACTTTTCCACAAAAAATGTCCAGTAGTTTGCTCTATTCTTCTTCTGTGCGGTGGGTCTGATCTTCTCTATCTCGTAATTTTTTATCTTCTACGTTGTCATCCAAAAATTGATTCAAACGTTCAATCTCTAGATTGGTCTTTATCTCTCCAAATTCATTAATCTTAATATCAAAGCCTTTTAACTTGTCATGTACATCTGGCTTTTTTTCCTGTTTCTTTTTCTTTGGCATCTTTATAGGGTTTGTGGGTACAAAATTTAGAGGTTTTATCTTTACATGCAAATATAGTACAATGCGATCATTCACAAATCTTATTGCTTTTTCACGATGGCATGTTTTACCATTGTATGTAAAAGCAAGACTTCAACAGCTATGCTAGAAAATACTAGCATTACTTGCTAAAGTCTTGCATTGTCAGCCTATACAGACCTAAACATTTATGCTGAAGGCGCCTTCATTTCATCAAACGTAGCAAAGCCTTTTGCCAAGCGAACTTGTATTTCTTCTCGGCCTAATAATTCCATTATTTCAAAGATATCTGGCCCCTTCACCGTCCCAGAAACCGCTACACGCACAATAGGAAGTACATCACCGAAGCCGAGTTCATTAGCCTCCATGTGCCCAACAATTGTGGTTTTGATATTAGCTGCTTCAAACGGATCAAGGCTGGCTAATAGTTGTTTTATTTCAGCAAAAAAGGCTTTGTTTTCAGGTTTCCATTTTTTTCTAACGGTTTTAGCATCATATTCTAGTTCGTTAGAAAAGAAGTAATAGCCTGCTGTCCAGAAATCGGGCAACAAGGTCACTCGTTCTTTCATCATCCCGCAGAAAGTCTGCAGAAAAGCCGTATTAGGGCTGAATCCTTTCGCGGCGATCATAGGACGAACCATCTCTGCCAAAGTCGCATTGTTTTGCGCTATGATATACTGCTGGTTAAACCATTTTGCCTTATCGATATCAAACCTTGCTCCTGCTTTACCTATCTTTTCTAGTGAGAAAGCCTCACACAATTCAGTTAAGGAAAACATCTCCTGCTCCGTACCGGGATTCCAACCCAAAAAGGCTAAGAAATTGAGTGCAGCTTGTGGTAAGAAACCAAACTCCCGGAAACCCTTAAAAGATTCTTCTTCTGTTGCCCCTTCCCACGATAGGGGGAAGACAGGAATCCCTAATTTGTCGCCATCTCGCTTGCTCAATTTTCCTTTGCCATTCGGCTTTAGGATAAGCGGAAGGTGGGCAAAAACAGGCATAGTCTCTTCCCATCCTAAGGCTCGATATAGCAATATATGATGGGCGGTACTGGGTAGCCATTCTTCTCCTCTAATCACATGAGAGATCTTCATCAAATGATCATCCACGATATTAGCCAAGTGGTAGGTAGGCATCCCGTCTCCTTTCAAAATAATCTTATCATCGAGTTCATTACTTTGGAAACGAACCTCCCCCCTAACGATATCATTGATTAGGACCACCTCATCTGTTGGTATCTTCAAGCGAATAGCATAGGGCGCTTCGCTAGACAAGAGTTGTTCCACTTCCGCTGCGGGTAGGCTGAGACTATTGCGCATACTCATGCGCATACCGGCATCATATTTAAAGCTATGCTTGCCTTTTTCTTTCTCTTCTTCTCGCCGTTTGTCCAATTCATCAGGTGTATCAAAGGCATAGTAGGCATGGCCATTATCGATGAGTTGTTGGGCGTATTTTCCGTATAGTGCTTTCCGCTCGGATTGTCGATAGGGACCATATTCTCCACCCTGTCCAGGACCTTCATCTATGCTTAGTCCTAACCATTCTAAGGAGTCGATAATATACTTTTCAGCACCCGGAACATAACGGGTTTGATCGGTATCCTCAATCCGTAAAATAAAAGTACCATTGAAGCGTTTAGCTAGTAGATAATTATATAAAGCTGTACGAACCCCACCAATATGTAAAGCCCCAGTAGGACTCGGCGCAAAGCGAACTCTCGGTTTTTCCATGTATCAAATACTATAATTCAATTAAAAATGATATTTGTCTAAAGTACATCTTGGGCAAAAAAAAAATTAGTCAATTAGCCTTATGTGTTACAATAAGTTGTTCTTCTTAAGAAAAATTCAAAAAAAACATACTTTTTTCTCTAAATTTAGCAGCGTTATCGAGCACACATGCGTTGTAGATAATAGAACCCTTTAGTAAAAGTAGAGGTCTTAATCGTTTGTACGCAAAAATAATATAAAATAGCGACCTCCCGTACTTTATTGTCCGGTATAAGCACGTCAAAATTTTACCCTAGTTATAACAACTGTCATTTGACAGACTGAAAGCCTGATTTCATCTTCTACCTTATCTGCTGTTATCAGTTAGTTAAGTCAAAGAAGAGTCAAATTAAGCATATCCAACAGAACTATAAAGGTATGGTTCTGAACAAAATAGATGAATATTTATTTCTTAATTATCCATGAACATTAATCCCAAATCATTATGTATCTAGTAAAGACGCCTCAATTTATCCAAAACCTGTTTCCCAACTTTACCTGGCGTATCCCTACTGAGGATAAGCAGTTGTATCTGACCTTTGACGATGGCCCTATTCCTGAAGTAACACCTTGGGTATTAGAGCAGTTGGCTCAGTACAATGCTAAAGCTACTTTCTTCTGTGTTGGAGAAAATGTTGAGAAACATCCAGAGATTTACAAAGCTGTAACATCAGCTGGTCATGCTGTCGGAAGCCATACATTCAATCACTTAGATGGGTGGGCCAATGACAATATTCCTTATTTCCACAATGTTCGACATAGTGCTAACATGGTGGATTCGGTTCTTTTTCGCCCACCTTATGGACGATTAAAGCCTAAGCAGGCCCAATTCCTCATGCGTCATTATCGAGTTGTGATGTGGGATGTTTTAAGTGGAGATTTCGACGCCAATATTAGTAAAGAACAATGCTTGAAAAACGTTACTCGCAATGCGGGAGCGGGTTCAATTGTTGTATTCCATGATAATGTGAAGGCCATTGATCGACTAGAATATGCTTTGCCTCGTGTATTAGAGCATTTTTCTTCTCTAGGTTATACCTTTAATACCCTAAATGAGCAAGAATTGATCAATAAGGTAGCCTTGCGTAAGAGCGCCTAATACCTATACAAAACGACAGTTTAATTTCTGTAATGCTACATATTAAGCCGCTGCTTTTTGCAGCGGCTTTTTCACTTTCCTCGATTTTAGTTTAAGCCTTATTTCTCAACTGGTCCTAAATTCAAACAGTTACTTCGTTGCTGTTTTGTCGCTTCTATGGCAAGCCGGAATCGAAAAGTTGTTTTTTAACGCTTACTTGATACCACAAGCCTGGTTTTTGCCGTTTTATAGTAACTTTGCGGCTAAGTTGCAACCGTACCTTCTTAACCCTCAGTTGATTAATCGACTCATGAACATTCAAAATTTATTTCCAGTGAAAAATATAGCTCTTCTTTTGCTTTTCCTCGGTGGTAGTACTTGGGCAATAGCGCAACGTGGATGGGAAGCAGGTCCTTGGGCTGGCGTTAGTTATTATTTTGGTGATTTGAATACAAGCTATGACCTTACCAAGCCGCAGTTCGCCGCGGGTATGATAGCTCGATATAATTTCAATAATCGCTTGGCATTGAAATTTTCAGGGAACTATGGATATATTTTAGCTGATGATGCAGATTCAAAAAACGTCTATGAACGTGCTCGAAACCTGAGCTTTGAATCTCCAATCATCGATGCTTCCGCTCAATTAGAGTTCAACTTCCTTCCTTATATACATGGAAGTAGAGATGAATTCTTTACACCCTATCTTTTTGCAGGCTTGTCTGCCTTCTATTTCAACCCACAAGCAGAATTCAACGGAGAGTTGCATGAATTGCGCGAGCTAGGTACAGAAGGGCAGTTTAAAGGTGAGGAATACTTCACCGTACAAGGCGCCCTGAATTTCGGAATCGGCTTGAAATTAGATATCAATTACGAATGGAGCTTGAATTTTGAATTAAGCGTCCGACAAACTTTCACGGATTACCTCGATGATGTGAGTACTGTCTATCCCGATCAGAGTGACTTATTACGTTCACGGGGAGAGATGGCTGTGATTCTATCCGACCGCTCTATTACTATCCCTGGCGTCGTAGAAGAAATCTTAGGAGAAGAAGGGCGTCAGCGAGGAGATAGTAGCACCAATGATACTTACCTATTCCTTGGGGTAGGACTCGTGTACTATTTCGGCGATTTGCGTTGCCCAGGCTACGGTAAAAACCGCTAGTTAGCGACTCCATTTTCCCCTATTTATTTATTGTCTTTTTGATGAGCGTTTGCTATTCTACTTCAGAAGTTTACTCAGCCATGGCATAGAAAACTTCTGAAGTCTAAGCCTTGACCACCATTTAAACAGATAATAACTCGATAGAGCCCAGCTAGCTATAAGATACTATAGAAACAGTTACATCTCTGAAGTCGAAATTGCCATGGGCAATAAAAAAAGCGTATTCCAACATCATATTGGAATACGCTTTTTGTTTCTTATTAGTGTAGAATTGCTACGGCTTTGCCACTGGTTTCTTAGGGAAATAAACCGTAAGAGATTGATTGACGGTTACCTCAGCGGTACGGAAACCATTCCATGCCATCAAATCCTCCAGGCTACAGTTGAACAACATGGCTAGCGTTTCTAGCCTATCGCCAGATACTACCTTATAAGTACTCTTAAATGTACCTTCGGGCATAGCCGCTTTTGTACTTTCAATTCCTTTCTCTGCCAAAAAGCGTTTAAAGGCGCCACTAGCAGAAGCAGGGAGTGCCAATAAATGGCCTGCCTTACTTTTAGGAATATAGTTATTGACGTAACCTGGGTTAAGCTTTTTAACCTCGGCAAAATTCAAGTTACACTTCTGAGAGATATCGTACAAACGCAAGTAATCATACACACGATACACTTCCGTATTTTGCATATCGTAGGATGGGTACTTAGGCGTCAAGCCGTGATCTTCGTAATGTTTCATTAAATAAGTAGCTGCCATAAAAGCAGGAACATATTTACGAGATTCTTTCGGCAAGTAAGGTAAGATGTCCCAGTAGTTACTACAACGAGCTTGCTTAATGGCTCGCTGCACTCTTCCTGCACCACAATTGTAAGCGGCCATCACTAATGCCCAATCTTGGAATTCGCGATATAGATAAGCCAATAATTTTACCGCAGCTTCTGTCGATTCGTACGGATTAAGGCGCTCGTCGATTTGATTGTTGATATTCAAATCAAAGTAACGGGCAGTAACAGGTACGAATTGCCAAAGGCCAGCAGCGCCAGCGTATGACTTGACATCAGGTCTTAAAGCTGATTCTACCATTGGCAGAAACTTCAATTCTGATGGTAATTGATAAAGGCTCAAATAGTGTTCGAAAATGGGGAAATAGACACTGGTACGACCTAAAATGTGTTCTGCATCTCTGTAACCAGCTGTTGTGTAGCGCTTGATGTGATTGAAAACATCTGCATTGTACTTGACTTCAAAGGGAAAATTAATTTGGTCAAGTCTCTCTGTGATCACCCCTTTTGTTTCGGCATTCCAAGGCTCAACGCCTTCGCCTAACAAACTGAGGGGTAGTCCGTTAGTTTTAGTGACCGTAAATAGCAATAATGCTATTACAGCAACTTTTGTCCATGGGAATTTCATTATAAACTGTTTTTAACTCAATAGTCAACAAAGATCCTCGGGATTATTAATAATTAAGACTTGGGATATGTTTGAGGACTTCGCGGTCGCACTATATGCTTCCGAAATTGACTTTGATTCTTAGCGTCTCATAGGGTGCCCGATCTTACCGGGGTTTTGTTAGCCTTCTCTTACGCATGAATCCATAAAAAGGGTTCAGCTTTAGAAAAAAGCCAACGCAAATCTATACTCTTTTTGTCTTATTGTCAACGAAAAGCAAGGGAAGTTATCCACAGCAGGATGCAACAAACTGTTTACATGGATTTTGCACGAATGGCAAAGTCGCTCAAAGTGAGCAGTTTAGCAAAGAAGAAAAGGTGAGCTTAGAATTTTTATACCATAAATAGGGTAGATGGCCGAATTTTATGTTGACGTCAGCGAGATCAAAATAGATACATTGAAATATGTTAAAGTTTTCTTAAAACTTTAACATGGAGGCCAAATCCTATCTTATTCTAACC
>OJCB01000481.1_pt1 | contig 15016 bp, 12 predicted proteins | sample 1591501 | NCBI WGS metagenome assembly OJCB01 (sample SAMN05416813, study PRJEB24817) | seawater metagenome | isolation source: Sea water | place: Canada:Atlantic | collected 2013-07 | reverse complement strand
AAGCAAATTCCTATCAATCGGCGACCCCCGATCTAAAAATTACTCCGGAGGAATTTACCGTGAAAGCGGGCAGCGCGGTAGGGTTGATTTTCCGGAACCCCGACAATCTCTATCACAAGCTTGTAGTCGTGAATGCCGGCGCACTCGAAACGGTAGGAACAAAGGCCGACGTGATGGCAAGGAAGCCGGACGGATTGGACAAAACCAGGTGCCCGACGATCCGAACGTTCTCCATTGAACCCCGCAGATCACATTGGGGATCGCCCGTTCCCATACGCTGCGGTTTTTTGCGCCTGACGTGCAAGGCGATTACCCTTATATATGAACGTTGCCCGGACAATGGCGCGTCATGAAAGTAGTCAAGTAATTTTTAATCCAGAGAAAACCAATGAGCAACAATATCAGAGTATTGAACGTGGGAGCGGGATTCATGGCCTCCCTGCACGCCAAGGCCTACCAGAAACTGGACGGTGTCGAAAACGTGGGAATCGTCACGAGAAATTTGAGCAGTTCAGAAAAGTTGGCCGACGCGCTGGACGGCGACGTTCCCCGTTTCACCGATTTCGAGGAAGCGCTTGAGAAAACTTCTCCCGATGCCGTGGCAATCAGCACTTACACGGATTCCCACTTCCATTATGTTTCGACGGCGCTGAACAGAGGTCTGCATGTCTTCGTCGAAAAACCACTCGCCGAATCCATGGAGGAATCGCAGGAGTTGTTCGAGCTCGCCAACAAAGTCGGCAGGAAACTGTATGTCGGTTACATCCTCATGACTCACCCGTCGTGGAACAAGTTCACCGAGATCGCTCATGATCTAGGGAAGCCGCTCGCAATGCGGATGAACCTGAATCAACAGGCCAAGGGCGAGTTCTACGACACCCTCCATAACATCATGCAGGTGCAATCGCCCATCGTTGATTGCGGGGTTCACTATGTGGATATCATGTATCAAATGGCGCAGTGCCGACCGGTCAGGGTTCACGCGATCGGGTGCCGGAACTGGGACAAAGTGCCGGAACACATTTGCAACTACGGCCAACTGCAAGTCGAATTCGAGGACGGGTCTGTCGGCTGGTATGAGGCCGGTTGGGGACCGAACATGAGTGAGATCGCCTACTTTATCAAAGACGTCGTCGGGCCGGATGGCGCAGCGAGTATCTCGGTCGTTTCCGACCGCTCCGACGACAAAGATCACCATGTCGAGGCGAATACAATCATCAGGCACTTCGCCGAACAGAAGGACAAGGAGTTCGTCAAAGAAGACGAGACGATTAAGATTGACGAACCCGATCACGAGGGACTCGCCTTTCTCGAACAGGAGGCTTTCATTGACTGCATCAAAAACGACGCCGACATGGCTGCGCACCAGGATCGGGTCATGACCAGTCTGCAGATCGTCTTTGCGGCAGACGAATCGCAGAAGACGAAGAAGGTCGTCGAACTCCGATGAAAACAATCGACCTTTCCGGCAAACTCGCCATCGTCTCCGGCGGCGGCGGCGAGATCGGCTACGCACTGTGCCTTGGGCTCGCCGACGCGGGCGCGAAGGTGGTCGCTCTGGATATCAATACCGACCGCATCGACGGTGGAAATGATCGCATCCTGGCCGTCCGTGTCGACCTTTCAGATACCGGCGAAATCGCTTCTGCGGTGGAGATCATTTGCGCCGAACATGGTGAAGCCGACATCCTCGTTCATGCGGCGGGAATCAATATCGCTTCACCCGTCGCCGACTTCGACGAGCAGGCGTGGGACGCTGTTTTCAATGTCAATTTGAAGAGCGCATTCTTTTTAGCGAAGGCGCTCGTTCCCCATTTTAGAGACGGCAGCATCGGCAAGATCGTCTTCATTTCCTCCATTTCCGCCCAGCTCGGATATCCCGGTCTCCACGCCTACACGGCATCGAAAGGCGGTCTTGATGCACTTGTCCGGAACCTCTCGACCGAACTGGCCGCCGACGGAATCTGCGTAAACGGGATCGCACCCGGAACTACGAAAACAGGCATGACGAAAGCCCTTTGGGAAGACGAGCAGAAATGCCGCGCCCACGAAGCGACCATCCCCATGGGGCGAGTGGCGGATTGCCAGGACCACGTCGGACCGCTGCTCTTTCTATGCTCCGAAATGTCCGACTACGTCACCGGCCAGATCATTTGCTGCGATGGCGGACTGACTTCTGTCCAAGCCGATTTTATCGATCTAAAACTACGCCATGGAAATGAGTAAAGTTCTCCAGGACCAAGTCGCCATCATCACCGGCAGCACCAGCGGAATGGGCGAGGCCATTGCCCGTCGCTTCGCGAAAGAAGGTGCCTCTGTCGTCATCAACGGCACGAACGAAGAGCGTGGCAAAAAGATTCAAGACGAGATCGTGAACGACGGGGGGCAGGCAGCCTTCTACAAAGCAGACGTTTCGTCGGCTCCCGAAGTGGAAGCGATGGTCGACTTTGCCGTCGAACAGTTTTCCAAAGTGACCATCCTGGTTCCCAACGCGGGCATTCTCGGCAACGGACTCGCTACGGAGATCAGCCTGGAGACATGGGACAAAACCATCGGGGTGAATCTCAACGGTGTTTTTTACCTGTGCCGCTACGGTCTGCCGAAATTGATCGAGGCAGGAGGCGGGACGGTGGTGATCAATGCCTCCATCGCAAGCTTCAAAAGCTTTCCGCAACACCCGGCTTACTGCGCTTCCAAGGGTGCTCTCATTCCGTTCATGAAAAATATTGCTCAGGATTACGCCGGGCACAAAATCAGGGCCAATGCTCTTTGCCCCGGTCCAGTCGATACTCCGCTTATCTGGGACTCGGTGAAAGCCTTTCCCAATGCCGACAGCATCATCGACGAGACCATCGGGATGACCTGCGTGGGTCGCCTGGGAACTCCAGAGGACGTCGCAGAAGCCGCTCTCTTTTTCGCAAGCGACAAGTCCAGCTTCATTACCGGGGCCTCCTTAACGATCGACGGCGGAATTATGTGTTAAATTATGTAAGTAAGCTTATCGCTCGCACTCCTCTTCATATTTCTACTGCCGGGCGATGCCGAACCGATCAAGGTAGGCATCATCGGAATCGACGCCCACGCCATTAGCTGGACAAAGATCATCAACGATCCCGAGGCGACAGGCGAACTCGCCGTCATCACCATCGTGGCCGCATTTCGCGGAGGAAGTCTGCCCCCCTCAAACCCGGCCGGACCGATGCCCCGATAAAAATCCTTGAATAAGCAAATTCCTATCAATTGCTCACGCAGTCTCCTTTTTCTCCTCGACTTTTTTCTCCATTTTATGGATCAAGACATGTCCATTGAAATGGGCTGTAGCGAGATGCAAACCATCGGGAGAAAGGCTGAGGTCACGCGCGGTGTCAGGTAGTTTGATACGGTGAAAATCTTCGGCTTCACCCGGTTTCCAAAACAGGAGATAACCCGCCGGGCCACCAACTGCGCCGATGATGGTCCCCTCAGGATGGAGAGCTACGCCCCAGACGACTCCACGCAAGGCTCCTTTGGACAGATGTTCGATCAAGGGAGGTGCCCCTTTTTTCCAATCGAAAATGACGACAGATGGATTGCCGATCCCGGCGAAGGCATTGGACACATTCGTGATCCCGCTTCCGGCAAGTTGAGTGCCGTCTTTGTTGAAGGTGATGCCGCGATAGCCGCCGATAAAGGCGAGAAACTTTTTGTCGTAGTTTAAAAGGTTCTCTGATTTCCAGGTGCGGATTTGTTTGCCGGTTCCATAATCCCAGACAATCAGATTGGTTTTCAGATCGCCCGAAACGAGGTGCTTTCCATCGGGATGAAACGCGAGGTTGTAAATGTGCGATTCATGACCCGCGAGTTCGCGGATGAGTTTTCCATCGGCTGCGTTCCAGATTTTCACCTTCAGGTCATTCCCGGCCGAGGCGATGAATTTTCCATCAGGACTCGTCACAACCGCCCGAATCCATCCTTCGTGCGCTGCGACTTCACGCTGAGGTTTTAATTCCCCTTCAGCGGCAGCGTCTGCAAGCGAGAACCAGATAAGGCGACCGTCTGTTCCGCTGGTGATGATCGTCTTTCCGTCTTTGGAAAAAGTCAGCCCGCGCACCCAGCTGTTGGTGAACAATTTCGTTTTCTCACCTGATTCGATATTCCAGCGCCACACCGCAAAATCCTGAGCGCCCGCAAACACGAATTTCCCCGACGGGTCGAACCGACACGAGATGAGAGGGCTCTCGTGTTTGAGCTCGTGTGCAGTGTGGGTTTGAGTCACGTCCATAGAACCAGAGGGTCGAAGTCGAAAATTACCTCACACCCATTCTACGGCTTTGGGAAATGCATTTCGAAGCGCATTTGTGGACCCGTCGGAACTTTGAGGATGCGCAAGAACAGCAAAGTCTCTCATTGAATGCTTCGGTTTGCAGAAATGAAGAAAGGAAAATCAGAGGGAAAAGAGTCGACAGGAAATTCTTTTGGGAAATAGTTGCCTGAAGAAATCGCACATAGCGCGGATTCGACAAAGAAGCGTAAAGGGGATTTGAAGGAAATGAGCAGCAGAGGAAAGCAGCGAGTTCGATTTTGCGTGATCAGTGTGTCCGTGTGGGTGTCAGCGTTCCTGCTCTTTTGTTTTCTTCGTCATGCGGGGATGGACGAATTCGAGTCCGTTGTCTTGATTAAAGAGAGCAATGGTTTGGAGAGGGTATTGATCTACGGAGGCGTCGGATTCTTTCTAGGGTTATTATATGCTCTTACGGATGGCTTGTTTGAGAGGCGATTCTTTGCCCGTCAGTCCTACGGTCGTCTGCTGTTAACCAAGATTGTCCTGTATTTTCTGATGATGAAAGTTCTCTTCATTGGGATGGTCATTTATCTCAAATGGAGTGATTGGGAATGGAACATGATCATCGGTGCAATTCGGTCTACCAACTATTGGGTCTGTTTGAGTTATGCCCTCATCGTGGGAGCAGTTTTTACCTTTGTCAGGCAAATGAGCCAGAAGTTCGGGCCCGGAGTTCTTTGGAATCTGGTCAGGGGAAAGTACCGAACCCCACGGGAAGAGGAGCGGGTCTTTATGTTTCTGGATCTGCAATCGTCAACAACGATCGCGGACCAATTGGGACACGTCCGTTTCAGCCAACTGATACAGGACTGTTTCATCGACATGACGGATGCATTGCGCCGGAGCGGGGCGGAGGTCTATCAATATGTCGGAGATGAAATCGTGGTGAGTTGGCCCAGTGAGAAAGGGTTTCGTGATGGTGTTGCAGTTCGCTGTTTTTTTGATATTCAATCCTATCTGAAAGAGCGGATGGGATACTATGATTCAAGCTACGGAGTTCAGCCGATTTTCAAGGCGGGAATGCATGTCGGCTGGGTGACGGTCGCAGAGGTTGGGGTGTTGAAGCGCGAGATTTCCTATCATGGAGATACCCTTAACACGACGGCGAGGATCGAAGGCTGTTGCAATCAATTTGAAAGAAACTTCCTTGCCTCAGGAGCCTTTGTCGAAGCGCTGGAACCCACTACAGAATTCCATATCGAAGAACTGAGCGAGGAGTTGCTTCGTGGAAAGAAAGAAGCAGTGAAGATTTTTGGGATTACCCTGGCCGCAGCCATTCCGGGGTAATGCACGGTTTCAGCAGAGCGACGACAAAAAGCGAGCCCTGACAATAAGCGGACGTCGAGCGAATGATGGGCTTGTTAGAATCGAGGAGGGATGAATAGGGCGAAAGCTTCCGCCCTTCCAGTTATCCATCGACACTCGAGCTTCCCGTGATCTCATCGGCGTAAACGTTTACCCGTGAAATTAAATCGAGAATCTCTTTTTCATCAATGTCTCTCTCCTCAAGGGTTTCGATGAGGTGTTCGGTGAAGCGTTGAAAGTGACGGATGGTGATGCCGATATTCTGGTGAACATGCGAGAGTGGTTTTCCGGTAAATTCAGCAGGACCACCGGTTGCGGCACTAAAGAATTCGCGCTGCATCCGATTCAGTCGATCCATGGGGACATGTTTAAAAAACGGCTCAAGCTCCGGGTCCGCCAGAACACGTTCATAAAAGTCATCCACCATGGATGCAATTCCTGCTTCGCCGCCAATCTGCTCGTAAAGGCTCGGTTTGGTCTCGCTCATAGAATCAAGGTCTTCTCTTTTTCGAAAACCGCAAACGGGTCTTCGCGTAGGAGGTATGAAATTTATCGCGCGGTACGATTCGTGCCATTTCCGGGGAGCAAGAAATGCTCTGCCTTCTACAATAAATGCCGAGAAAACAGGTCAGACCGTTGGAAGGTCGGACATGCCCAATCACGAAATTCACTGTCAGTATTTCTCTCAGGAAGACTTGTTAGGTGCCGGTTGCCTCGACCTCAATATGGCGATGGATGCCGCTGAAAAAGCGATCCTGGATTACAAGAACGGCGACGTTCTTTTCCCGGAGAAGATTGTCCAAATCTTCAACGACGAAACCCAGGAGCGGATCAATTGCCTGCCTGCGACATTTACTAAAGAGAAAGTTTGCGGAGTAAAATGGGTTTCGGTATTTCCTCCGAATCCAGTGAAGTATGGAATGCAAAACCTGAGTGCCGTCATCATCCTCTCGGAAATTGAGCATGGCTTCCCGATCGCCTTCATGGAAGGGACTCTTTGTTCCAATATCCGGGTCGGAGCGATGGGTGGATTGGCAGCCAAGTATCTAGCGAGGAAAGATTCCGAGATCATTGGTTTCATCGGTGCGGGTGAACAGGCCAAGATGCATCTGATTGCCATGAAAACAGCTGTGCCAAGCCTGAAGGAGTGCCGGTTCGCCGCCAAGGAGCCTGAAGAAGAAGCCAAATTCCTTGAGGAAATGCAGCCGCTCCTTCCTGATTTAAAATTCACCGCCGCGAATACTGATCTATCGGCAGCGGTTAGCGAAGCGGACATCATTGTTACCGCAACCAGCGCTCAGGGGCCGCTGCTCAAGGCGGAATGGATGAAGCCCGGGTCCTTTTACAGCCACATCGGCGGATGGGAAGATGAATACGCTGTTGCCAAGCAGTGCCAGAAAATCGTTTGCGACGATTGGGATACGGTGAAACACCGCACCCAGACTCTCAGCCGGATGTATAAAGACGGCGAACTGACCGACGATGATATTCACGGTAATTTGGTGAGTCTATTAGATGGCACACTTCCGGGCAGGGAATCCGATGACGAGAGAACCTACTTCAATGCAGTGGGGCTCGCATATGCAGATGTCGCGATCGCTCATGCCATGTATCAACGTGCAGCGGAAGCAGGAATGGGCCAGGATCTGAAGATTCAAAATGAAATGATTTTTGAGCATGCTCATCTTAAAGATTGGGTCCGCTTCTAGGGTGGGAGTGAAATTAAACAGCGGCGCTTTCGCCATCTTTTCGTAAAGAGGATTGGAGCTAGCTCCTCCAGAAACACTCTTCCAATCTCGGCACCAATAGCCAGGCTGAGTTGCACGGATTTTGTTTCCGGCGGAGAAGCCCGCTCACGCCACCCGGATATTTTTCGACAAGCTTCCCGTCACAAAAAATGAAATTTTTGTGACAAACTTTTCGTTCGTCCCTACTACCATCGAGAGGTATGGACGAGATTTTGAAAGACAGAATCCTTCAGGGCGATCTAGACGTCTACGGGGAGATTGTGCGGAGATATCAGGGGATGCTCATGAGCTATGCCCTGAGAAGGTTGAGTGACTGGTCGCAGGCCGAGGAGGTCGTTCAGCTCACCTTCATTCGCTCCCATCAGAAACTGGAAGAATTCGATCCGAACAAAGACTTCGGTGTCTGGCTCTGCGTGACCTGCAAATACCTCATTATGACGGAGTTGGAAAAGCGTCGTCGCGAAGCCAGTAACAAAACGAGGTACCGGGATGAACTGGAATTGGAACTCTTGAACGCATCTGTAGCGCCATCGGAGTTTGAGCCGGGTGCTGAATTTTGCGCATTGAAGCTTTGCATCTCCAAGCTCAAAAGCGAAGCCGCCAGTCTTGTGGAGTACAGATATTTTGGAAACAAGAGCTGCCAGCAAATTGCCAGGGAGAAAGGAAGAACCATCACCTGGGTGACTTCGAATCTTAGCCGGGTTCGCAAGTCCTTGCGCACCTGCCTGGAATCCCAATCCAACCCACGTCCGCAAGCCTGACATGACCGACGAACGACTGCAGGAATTGTTCGAGAGTTTCTCGGATGGAACAATCAAAGAACCGGAAGCCAGAGAGCTTCTCGAGTCTTTTGAAAAGGATATCTCTGTGAAGGAGCTCTTTGCCAGCGAACTGCAAATCTCCAAAACACTCCACGGAGCTGGGATTCTCTCGCACGAGCACCGGATTTCCAAAGAAGTGGTGGAAACCTTACGCTGTAGTGTGGATTCGGCTGATGTTTCAGCGGCTGTTCTTTCAGAGCTGCGTTCGATTGAGAAAAAGAAGAACGTCCCGTTTACTGTCTTGGCAATGGGACTCGGAGTAGCAGCCGTGCTGACTTTGGCTTTTGTTTTGACCTCCCAAAACGGAAACACACCAAAAGGTTCGATCGCTGTTGTCGCGAGTGCTGTTGATGCAAGGGGAGGGGGCGATGAGCAGATTACGACTAAAGGAACCCACATCGGGAAGGGACGTTTCGTTTTGAAAAGCGGCCTTGTCAGGCTTGATTTTCCCAAAGGAGTTCGAGTTACTCTGGAAGGGCCGGCTGAACTTGAATTAATTGGTGACGGGGAAACCCGCCTGCACTCTGGAAGTCTGACAGCCCATGTTCCGCCGGAAGGAATAGGATTCCTTGTCCACACGGAAAAGGCCAAAGTCGTAGACTACGGAACTACCTTTGGAGTTTCCGTGGGCAGAGATGGAAGCACGGGGGTCGAGGTTTATGAAGGCGAGGTCGGAGTGACTCCGAATACTGGGAAAGAGGAGAAGATTCTGACCGAGGGAAATTCCCTACGCGTTACCGGCGATACTGAAAAAATTCAGACAGAGAAATTGAAGGCCCGCCCGTTTCGTGCCTGGCCCATGCTGTTCGGTGTTCTCAACACCGGTGGAAATGTGAAGTTTGTGAACGCACAAGCAGTTAGGAATCCCATCGAAATTGTCGACTCAGAAAGCATCATCGTTTTCCCGGAGCGGTTCAATTTTCAGCCAAACCGTGACTTCCTAGTAACTCTGACGGAACCGGGAAAATACCCACATAGACAGTTGAAGGATAGACGGAAAACAATCTCCGTCGAGGGGAAGCGATTCAGCAGCTACCTCTTGCAATACAATCCACCCCTGAACGCAGCTGTGCCGAATTCCGATCAATTGCACTTCGAAGGGGAAGTGACTTTCGATTCCCCTGTTCTGGCAGTCATCACCAATCGGGAACAGCTGAATTCGACAGATCTAATTCTTGGGAAAAAGCGCTTCGAATATGCTCAGAATATATCACGCGGACTTGAGTCTGGAGATGCCCTGACCTTGAGCAAAGATCGCAAAACACTCCAACTAAACTGGCAGGTCATGCAGGCAATGAAGAACGGCATGGATCAGATTCGGGTCGTTGTTGAGGCCAGCACTGTCACGAAAGACTAAGGCACTTTTATTTTTCCAGATATGAATCCTCGATTCTCACTCCTCTTGCTAACAGCGTTCTTGGCTCTGATTCAGCCGTATTCGTCAGATGCGAAACCAAACTTTGTCCTCATCTTTGCGGACGACCTCGGCTACGGCGACGTGGGCTTTCAGGAAGGTGACGTAGCTACACCAAATATTGATTCGATTGCGAACAACGGGGTCACCTTGACCGACGGCTACGTGACATGCCCGGTTTGTGCTCCTTCCCGTGCGGGGCTGTTAACCGGTCGCTATCAACAGTCCTTTGGATTCTGGGATAACATTGGACCCTATCGAGTGAACAAAGAGGTGGAGCCGGGCATTCCGATCGATCTTCCCATTCTCTCCGAACGTCTCAAGGCTCTCGGCTACACGACTGGAATTTTTGGAAAGACTCACGACGGTGATTCCGAAGCGCAAATGGCGTTCAATCGCTGGGACGAATTTTACGGATTCAACAATGGCGCCTCGAATTATCTCGGAGATTTGAACCGCGAGCACAATCCAATTTTTCACAATCGAACGATCGTGAGTCAGACCTATGCGAAACGCGGGATCAAACAGGGCTCGATCAACAAGCAGGGAGTTCTCGTCAAAGATCTCGAAAACCACTTCACGGATCAGCTCGGCGACATGGCGGCGAAGTTCATCGAGAAAAATAAGGATGAGCCGTTTCTCTGCTATCTTCCATTCAATGCGATTCATGGCCCCTTTCAGGCTCCCCGGCCCCTGGTTGAAAAGTATGCTCACATCAAGGACGAGAAACGCCGCCTCGTCATGGCGATGCTCGACTCGATGGACCAGAACGTGGGTAAAGTGTTAGATGCAGTTCGCCGGAATGGACTGGAAGACAATACTGTGATCGTTTTCCTGAGTGACAACGGCGGACATGAAGCATCTCCAAATAAACCGCTTCGAGGCAAAAAGGGAACCTATTGGGAAGGTGGACTTCGCGTTCCTTTTTGTGTGCAATGGAAAGGTAAACTGGAGGCAGGAAAGACGTATTCTTATCCGGTCATTTCACTTGATATTATGCCAACCTTCCTGTCTGCAGCCGGCGGGGAAATTGATCCTTCCTGGAAGCTCGATGGTGTTAATTTGTTACCTTACTTCACAGGAGAGAAAAAGGGTCGCCCTCACGATTCTCTCTATTGGGTCTGGGGTGCGAGAAAAGCAATTCGTCATCTCGATCTGAAGGCGGTGACTCAAGACGATGGGGCTACCTGGCAACTTTACCAACTCGCCAAGGATATCTCAGAGGAAATTGATCTCGCAAAGAAGCGTCCTGAAAAACTTGCCGAACTGATGGGGAAACATCGAAAGTGGGAGTCCACTCTCATGCCTCAGCAGTGGGGATGGAAAAAAGATCTGGGATTCAAGGATCCTGAATTCGGAAAGCCGAAGCCCTACCACGCTCCCGGGTATTTCTAGTAGTAGAAAAAGGTGTGCGGTTTGTGACAAACTCTTTTCCCGACCCTACTGAAATAACGACATGAAACTGTTTTCTTATATTTTGGTTCTCGCATTCAATCTCAGTGCGCTGTCTGCGGAAGATCGTCCGAACATTCTTTTCCTCTTCAGTGACGATCATGCCCTCCGCACCATTGGTGCCTATGAGGGCTCGATCAACAAGACGCCCAACCTCGATCGTATTGCCAGCGAGGGTGCCATTTTCAATCGATCATTCAATGTGAATTCCATCTGCTGCCCGAGTCGGGCAGCCATCATGACCGGTAAACACAGCCATGCGAACGGGATTTGGGGAAATGGATCTGAATGGGACGGCGCTCAGTGGGTTTATCCAAGGGCGTTGGGGAAAGCGGGATACCAAACGGGCTTGATCGGTAAATGGCATTTGAAAGGAAATCCGACTGACGAGTTTCAGAGTTGGGAAATCCTTTCCGGCAAAGGCGGACAGGGTTCCTATTTTAATCCGAAGTTTCTCAGTAGTGAAGGAGAGGTTCAAATCGAGGGCCACTCGACGGAGATCATCACAGACAAAGCACTCGATTGGCTCAAGAATCGCGACGGTGAAAAACCATTTTTGCTCTGCGCACAATACAAGGTGCCGCACATTCACCGGATCCCCACGCCTGACCACATGGGTGCTTACGATGATTACGAGTTCCCTGAGCCGAACACTCTGTTTGATGACCTCTCGACGCGCTCCCCTTTTGTGTCTGACACCTGGATGTCTTTGAAGGGTATGAAAGGAAGCGTGCTCAACATCGCGCCTTCGAAAAAAGAACTCGCCGGGAATCCCGAAAAAATGCCGTCCTTTCTTAAGGAGATGACGGAAGCCCAACGCGATGACTGGCACAAGGCCTACGATCCCAGGAACCGTGAATACCATCGGCTGGAGAAAGCCGGGCTGCTCGAGGGGCAGGCAGGCGTGCGTTATACTTATCAACGTTTTATTAAGGACTACGTACGATGCATCGATGGTCTGGACGAACATGTGGGGCGCATCTTAAAATATCTGGACGATAACGGTCTGGCCGAAAATACCATCCTTGTCTACAGCTCTGACCAGGGCTTCCTCACGGGTGAACATGGCTGGGCCGAAAAGCGGTGGATGTATGAAGAGAGTTTTCGCTCACCACTTTTGATTCGTTGGCCCGGAACGATTTCGGCTGGAACGAAAGTGGAGGCACTTGTCCAGAATATCGACCTTGCCCCGACCTTTCTCCAGGCTGCCGGACTTGCTGTACCCAATGAATTGCATGGCGTCGCGATGCAAGCCGTGCTGGCTGGTGACATTCCCAATGAATGGCGGAAAGATCTTCTCTATACCTACTACGACGGTGGCATTCCAAAAAATCGTGGAGCTTACAATATGCCTCGTCATGAGGGTGTTCGCGATGATCGCTATAAGCTGATTTCTTTTTATGATCACGATGCGTGGGAGTTCTACGACCTCCGAGTCGATCCGCGTGAACTTTCGAACCGATATGATGATCCGAAGTATCAGACTGAGATCGACCGGATGAAAGGTCGGCTCCAGTCATTGAAAACCGCGTATCAGGTTCCGACCCATCCAGGGCTGCCCAAACGGAAAGGGCATTGAAGGAAACGCATCAAGCTAAGCATTTTGATATGAACATTCGCCTCACTATCTTCACGATTCTATTCCTCTCTTTTAGCGCACAAGCCGAACCGCTTAAGGTGAGATTCGGCACCGCTTCCGAACTCGCTATTCACTATGGGGACGTGGACGTAACTGGGAACGCCAGCCAGAATGACAACGCAGCGGCACCCCTCATTTCGGTCGACGGACTGGATCTCGATGGTGCAGGAGCAAACGATGATCGTATCGAAATTCAGTTTGCAGTCACTTCTTCGAAAGGTCAATCGGATCGGCTCGCCGCCGGATACCGACTCGATCCGGGAACAACGCTCACTTTTGAAATCACATCGGCGAGAATGATTTTTGGAACCGGGAAAAGCAGTGCACTCACGGGCAATGTTGTCTCAGCCGAAGGGAACAACAAAGGTGCGACTGTCGAAGGGAAAAAGATTGAAGGAGCCTACCTTTTGAAGAACACCTCCACTCGCAACAATCGTGCCCGCTTGATCGTTGCGGAATTCGAAGTTCCGGTGGATGCCTCAAAACTCGAGGCACCGGCAGGGAAGCTGCCTGCTTCAAAGAAGAAGGTGGGAACACCCAGTGTCACCTCCAAGCCTGTCATGGCGGTGGCTCCACCTGTCATCGAATCCGACTCTCTGAAATTGCCTCGTCTTTTCTGCGACGACATGATCCTTCAGCAGCAAACTCAAAACACCTTCTGGGGATGGGCTGAGCCGGGCGAAGGAATCACTGTGAAGTCCAGTTGGGGAAAAAAAGTCACCGGAACAGCCGATTCCGGGGGCAAGTGGAGGGTCTTTCTTGAAACACCGGAACATGGAACCGGACACTCCCTGACGATCATTGGGAAAACGGACACCATCAAAATTTCAAATGTAGCGATCGGAGAAGTCTGGCTCTGCGCCGGGCAATCCAACATGGGGTGGGCCATGGGAAATTCCTTTGAGGCTGGGAACGAATCGGATGTCAATCTTCCCGATTTTCGTATCTTTAAATCAGTTCGGGAACACTGGCATGAACCGCTCGAAATTCAGCGCGATCGTCTCTCGCAGTGGAAACCCTGCGATCCAGAGACCGCTGCTGAAACGTCCGCTGTCTCGTATTATTTTGGTAAAAAGCTGCACGAAGAACTCGGCGTACCGGTGGGAATCATTCAGCAGGCTTATGCCGGAACTCCGATCGAAGGCTGGATGCCCTGGGAAATCCAAAAGGACGATCCCCGGTCCATTGCCCATAGGGCAGAATACGATCAGACTGCGGAACGTCAGACCGGGTCCGGCATTGCAACAGGGTTGAGCGCCCTCGAAACCTGGAAAAAAGAACTGGCCGAATACAATGCTCACATCGATGCCGGTGAAACTATGAAAAACAACGTGAGACCGTGGTCTCCGCCGATCATTACGAAGCCTGCCAACCTGGGGCATCAGTATCCGGGACATCAGTTCAATGCGATGATCAATCCAGTTCGCCCTTATGGAATCCGCGGCGCGATTTGGTATCAGGGTGAACGAAACGCAAAGAATGTTCCTCAAGCGTTCCACTATCGAAAGCAGCTGGCAAAGCTGATCGGATACTACCGCGAATCCTGGCATGAACTTTCCAATGGGAATGTCGACAAAGACTTTCCTTTTCAATTCACTCAACTCCCCAGTTGGACTCCGCCTCAGACCGATCCTGTGGAAGGACTGCCTGCCCCATGGGTGGTTAGCCGGGAAGCCATGCGACTCGTTACTCAGGACGTATCTAACACCGCAATGGCGGTCTCCATCGACACCGGCGACGCAGTGCAGCTGCACCCGAAAAACAAAAAGCCCATTGGCCTCCGTCACGCCTATCTAGCACTGAAACAAACCTACGGAAAGGACTTCGTTGATTATGGCCCCCGCTTCCAAAAGCAGGTCGTCGAAGGAGATCATATCGTCCTCGAATTTGACTCCATCGGAGGCGGCCTCGTCGCCGCAAGGTCAGGTGAGCTCGATACTTTTGCGATCGCCGGCGAAGATCAGCAGTGGCACTGGGCAAGCGCTAAAGTCCACGGCGATACCATTGTCGTCTCTTCACCAAAAGTGCCCGTGCCCGTCGCGGTCCGTTATGCCTGGGCGATGAATCCTTCGCAGCGGAATCTTCTCTACAACAAAGAAGGGATCCCTGCATCGCCCTTCCGAACTGATGACTGGCCACTGTTTGAGCCCGGGACTGAAATCATCGAAGTGGAAAAGCCCGCGAAGCTCGAAGAGAAAACCAGTGTCGATTGGAAGCGACCTGTCATGACCCAATAGATTTCCACCCCTTCGCCTACCATGAAGAACCTGTCTCTTATACACATCTGACGCTGCCGACGAAGAGGATAGTGTAGAT
>OJCB01000477.1_pt1 | contig 15092 bp, 9 predicted proteins | sample 1591501 | NCBI WGS metagenome assembly OJCB01 (sample SAMN05416813, study PRJEB24817) | seawater metagenome | isolation source: Sea water | place: Canada:Atlantic | collected 2013-07 | reverse complement strand
ACGAGATCAGCCTCGGTCTCGTGGGCTCGGAGATGTGTATAAGAGACAGTTGGGATTGTTTGCGGGTCGGACGATCTGGTAGTTCAAATCGACTCCGTTTCGTTGACCGTAGATCACATTGACGGTCTCCTCTGTTGCCGGATGGAAATACCACCAGCCGATTCCTGCGGTGAAGGTGAGAAGCAGGATTATACAAAGTAGGCTTCGCAGAATAAAACGAAGCAGGGGGCGCTTTTTACGAGGCATTGATCAGAAGGTTATTTTTTCAAGCGGACCAGAATTCGGAGACGTGCTGCTTCGAAGTTCCCTGCGTTTTTGGAAAAGGTCCAGTCTCTCGTCTCGCCTGCGCTATTCCCTATTCCGAGATCCGCGGCGGCTCCCGACTTCCATGCGTTGACCGCAAAAACCGTCTGCTTCGCCCCGGTATTGTGGATCTGCATGCTTCCGTATCCAGCCGCTGCACCAGAGATTTCGTCGCCGGAGTCGTAAATGCGATCAGATGCGCCGGGGACCTTTGTCGGGTTACCGGGGCCGTAGTTGTTCGGCCAGAATTCAATGTTTCCTGCAATCATTTCGCCTCCAGTAAGTTTTTCCAAATTGGAAAGAATGGTCAGATTCGACAGGTTCTTTTGAAAGAAGGCTTTGGAGGCGGGTGTCGGAACGCCGATCTGAGAAATCTTGTCGGTAAAGGCGTCGCTTGATACGTAGACATATTGCAGTGGGCCATCACCCTGGCGGAGTTCCATGAAATAGGCGATCCGGTCGAATGCTCCGGTGATTTCTTTGGAGCGGTCCGTCGTGTAAGTGATCGCTGAACTGAGATTTTTAAGATCAAGGTCGTAGACAAGTTCATAGTCTTTGGCTTCTTCGATTTTTAATTCGAGGAAGTCGTAGTTGGGAACAGTTCCCGCTCGAAAAGGAGAAGCCGGAAGACCGGCTCCATTGGAGAGATTGGGCTCAGCAGTTTTGTGCCAGCCGTATCGCATTGCTGCGGGTTCTTTGATCTCAGATGAAGAAAGGTCCACGGAATCTCCGTTGATTGTGGCAGATGCGTCTCTCCATTCAGCCTGTTCCCCGATGATTTGAAAATGGGTGAGTGGCTTCCCGTCACGCGATTTCAACCCGCCGGCAGTATTGGAGAAATTGACGCGAATTTTTCCGCCTCCCGTTTCCACAGAATCGTAAACAGGGCCCGACGCAACAAGGTCGGATTTCCCGTAGTCATTCTTCAATGCCAACAAGGCGAGGCGACGTCCCACTTCCTGTTTGTTTGCGGGATGAATGTTAGAAATGTTTCCGATATCGTTGATGACGACCATTCCCGTGTTCGGAATCTCCAGGCTCTTCGATTGAGCTTCCCAGAAACGGGGGAGTATTGCCGGGTCTTCGCCTCCATACTGAAAGGGGGCAATCTGAACGTAGTAAAAAGGAAACTCACCGATGCCCCAGAGCTTCCGCCATCCGGCTACGAGAGCCTTTTTCTTCTCGTGATAGAGCATTCCTTCGGTGTGATTCGATTCACCCTGATACCAGATTGCGCCGCGCATTCCATATCCGACGAGGGGTGCCATCATTGCATTGTAGATGGCGGCAGGCTCTGTATGCTTCGTTATCGGAAGAAGGCCTGCAGGGAATTCAGGAGCCCTTGGCGCTGGTTCACCGGAGTCCAGGCTGGCCTTCGCAAGAGAGAGCCATCCTTCGGTATCTGCGATGTGCTTTTGCAGGGTTGCCCGGTAGGCGTCCGACTCCGGCATGGTTTGCAGAAGCCGAGCATGAATTTCATTGAGAGCTTCCACTTCTGCAAATCCCTCAAGGGGAGTCCATGGTTCAATGCGGGTTCCGCCCCACGAGGAATTTAACAGACCCACGGGAACACCGAGTTCTTTCTGTAAATGGCGGGCCATGAAGTAGCCGGCAGCCGTAAAATTCGGGACTGTATCGGGTGAGCAGACTTCCCAGGTAGCGGAAACGTCATCCTGTGGATAGCCATTTGTGGTCCTGCCAATTTTGACGTGTCGAATCTGTGGATGGTTCGCGGCAGCGGCTTCCTCAGTGGGATTGAGACTGCGAGCGACCGTCCACTCCATGTTTGACTGTCCTGAACACAACCAGACTTCGCCGATGAGGACATCATCAATCTCGATTGAATTCCCTGCGGAGACGGTGATTTGATAAGGGCCGCCCGCTTTCATTGCCGCGAGTTCTACTTTCCATTTTCCGAGATTGTCAGCGCTTGCTGACACCACCGCGTTTTCACCAAGCCTTATCGAAACTTTCTCTCCCGGGTCTGCCCAGCCCCAAAAAGGAATGGGAATATCCCGTTGAAGAACCATGTGGTCATTGAAAAAGCCTGGAAGTCGAACGTCCGCTTGAGCGGGGAAAGTGGCTGCGGTCAGGAGTAAGGCGAGGAAAAATCGAATGGTCATGATTCGGGTGAGTCTTGCGTGAAAGGAGATCATCAGCAAGCCCGTATGCGCGTTTCATTTGCGATGCCCGTGCACCGACCGTAGTTTGGTTTGATGAGCCATTGTTCAAGGCCAGTTTCGGATATTCAGGTGATCGAGTCTACTGCCCGGCTTCCATCATTCTGGAATGAGAATGCGGTTTTTGTAGCCAATCTCTTAGGGCTCTTTTTTGGAAATGAAGAAGAGACTCGAATGCTCGCCGAAGAAGTTGGCGAAGTTGACTCTTATGGGGGCCGGCTTCTTCCATTGTTGAATCTACTCTACGCTGGTAAAGAGAAGAATCTATTGATTCTGGAAAGGGAACCGGATCAGCACTTGCGCCGGTATTTTGAAGAAACCGCACAACTGAGCCTTCCCGAGATGACTGTTCTTCCTCATCAGGAGTATCTCGAACTGGATTCATCGGGCGTGCATCCAGTGATTGACCGCTTGCGAAGTCATTCCGCCAAAAGGATTGATGGTTATGTCACCGACGATATTCTCTGTCGCCTGGCGGATAAGACAGGCAAGCGTACTTTTTCCAGCACCGCGGGCAGTCGGCGGGGAAATAACAAGGGTTTACTTCATCATTTTTTGGAAGAGTCAGGTCTTCCGACGCCTCTCACGGAAATTGCAGAGAGCCCGGAGGAAATAGGAGGCTGTTTAGATCGCCTTGAAAGAGCGGGATTCGAATCCGCGGTAGTGAAAGCTCCGATGGGCGCGTCCGGAATCGGATTGATTAAAGTGGAAGCACTGGATGACCGCGGCAATATCAATCAAGCTGTTCCCGGGCATTTCTTTACTGAAGGACCTTGCCTGGTTCAGGGGTGGCTCAAGCCGACTCCGTCCGGTATCAAAAAAATGAGGAGCCCGAGTGTGCAGCTGTTTCTCAATGAGGATTCGGTAATCCTCTATGATATTACCGAGCAGATTCTCAGTCACGATAGCGTTCATGAAGGGAATGAGTCGCCACCGCCGTATCTGGCTGAAAATGAAGAGTGGCGTTCGGAGTTGTTGAGGCAGGCAGGGATCGCCGGAAAATGGCTGCATCAACAAGGCTATCGCGGAACTGGAAGCGCAGATTTTCTCCTGGCGGAAATGAGTGACGGCGGATTTGAAGTTTATGTCTGCGAGCTGAATGCCCGGGTGACCGGAGCAACCTACCCATCCGTGTTGGCGCATCATTTTATGCCAGACGGTTGCTGGCTATTGCGCAATTTACGTTTTACCGAGCCAATCTCCGGGAAAGAGTTACTCGAGCTTTTAAAGACCTCGCATGATCTCTATATTCCCGGCGAAAGCGAATTTGGAATCGTTCCGGTGAACTTCAATTTTGGTCAGGACGGTCTCATCCACAAAGGCCAGTTTCTTTGTCTGGCTCCCTCAGCGGGAGGAAGTAAGATGCTTCTGGCTATGGCAAAACTGGACCTTCCATGCGAGCCGGATAGAGATTAACAGATTTGATATGGCTATCGACAATACTCGTCTCCGGGAGAGGCTCATTCAATTGACGCGGGATCTCGTTCTGATAGAGAGTACCGACGATTGTCCGGAGGAGCGACGGCGTTGTTTTCAATTGCTTCGCAATCATCTGGATGAAGTCCCCGGTATTTCGATCCAGATGCTGGAGAAGAACGGTTATGAATCGCTGATCGCTTTGCCGGAGGGTGTGGAAGAGCCGATTGTCCTGCTTTGTGGACATCTTGATGTTGTTCATCACCCTGAAGCGGACAGTTACCGGTCCGAGATTCGCGACGGAAGAATTTACGGTCCCGGAGCGGGGGATATGAAGGGGCAGCTAGCGATCATGATTGAATTGATGCGGCAACTGGGACGTGAAAATTTGGGACTCTCCTGTGGTATCGCAGTCACATCTGATGAAGAGCGGGGAGGGGAGAACGGAGTGAAATTTCTGGTGGAGGAAACCGGACTTCGCTGCGGCTTTGCAGTCATTCCCGATGGAGGAGCACTGACGAATATTATCGTCGAAGAAAAAGGAATTCTGCATTTAAGCCTGACTGCAAAAGGAGTTTCGGCTCATGCGGCGAGGCCCTGGCTCGGGGTGAATGCTCTTGAGATTTTGACCCGTGACCTGGCAAAGGTGAAAGCCTCCTTTTCAGAAGGAACGCCAGAGTTCTCGGAATTCGAAGATCACTCCTCCCACTGGTTTTCGACCTGCACTCTGACGATGATTTCCACCCCGAATGACAGCCCTAACAGAATACCGGAGTCTGCCACTGCGGTACTCGATATTCGCTTTGTTCCTCCGGCAACAGCCGAAGATGTTTTGCGTGAGATCCGGGCACATTTAAGCGAAGGGGTCGATGCCATTCCCATTGTGTCCGCGGAACCAACCCATCTGGCTCCGGACGAAACCTTTGTGGAAAAGACGGAGGAAGTTACCGGGAGTAAAGCGTCATTGCTTCGTGCATCGGGAGGTAGTGATGGAAGGTTTTTCAGTGCTCAGGGGATTCCTGTGCTCCTGTCGAGGCCAGCAGTGGGAAACCTGCATGGGCGCGATGAATGGATCGATATTGATTCAATGGTGTCGTATTTCCACATTTGCCACGAATACGTTCTGAAGAAGTGTCAGGGAGATTGAAGTTTGTTCGACAACTCTTTTAACATCGATTTTTCAGGGAGCATTGAATCGTGTCCGTAGTCCCAGACCATTGCACCGGCGAGGCCGTGTTTCTTGACCTGCCGAATTCGGGGATCAATCGCGGCGGAACCGACGGGAGTGAATTCGTGGGATGATTGGGGAATCGCATCACGGCCATTCACTGCGATTTTCTTGTAGGATACGGCTCTTCTATCCCCACCAAGTTCTTTGCTGAAGAAGGGTGTTCCAACGCTGATTTTTCCGGGAGGAATTCCACCATCGATGGCGAGCTTTACCGAGCGCGCCATCCATCCCTCATATTCCTCCGGGTTCCATGGCTGATAGGACATCAAGTGAATGAGGTCGATATGGGTGTAGGCTTCAGCGGGAAGAAGCTTAGTTGGGCCAAGGGCGACAGTAACGAGTCTCTCCTCAGTTCGGAGAGCCGTCGAAAGGTCTTTGATCAGTTTTAGATAATTCGCCATTTCCAAATCGCCTTTGGGAAACTCCCAGTCCAGGTCAATTCCATCGAGAGAATGCTCTTCGCAAAATTCGAGAGTCTGTTTTACGAATCGACTGCGGTTTTCCGGTGTCGACACCGCAGATCCGAAATCGTTTGAACGGCCCCATCCTCCAATACAAAAAAGTACCTTCACTTCAGATTTCTCCTTTGCCTCTTTCCCGGCGGCCAGAAGCGCTTTCGTCATTCTTGAGAAATCGATCGAGCCATCCGGATTTGCTTTGGTCGAAAAGAGAATGAGGTGCGTGGTCCCATAGAGATTCATCTGAAAATCCTTCCCTACGCGGTAATCAGGCAGGTAAACCGTAAGCTGCCTGCCTTGAGGAATCTCCGCATTTATCGGAGCAATTGTGAGAAGAAATAGATGAAGGACAATGAAGCGGATACAGAATTTCATGAGCTTCCCGGAGTATGGAGGGGACTTGTATGCGTGGCAAGCTGGACCGCTTTGTTCGTGACGAATCTCCGGGGCTTTGCCAAATTTGAGGCTCATGAAATTCGCTTTCTTACCGGTTCTTGCTGTTTTCCTAAATTTGTCATTGTGTCCGGCTCGGGCAGCGGAGGAGCCTTATCCCTGGAAAGCTGCCGCAGCGAAAGCAAAAATCACGCCCACGGAAAATACCTGGATGGCGGGATACTCTGCGAGAAGCGGTCCTGCTGAGGGTACGCTTCAGGACCTCCATGCGAAGGCTCTGGCCATCGAGGACGCTGAGGGAGGACGCTTCGTTTTCCTTACCTTTGATCTCATCGGCATACCAAAGGAATTGCGTGTGGAAGTTGAAAAGATTGGATCCGAAAAGTTCGGACTCGAGCCCTCTTCGATTTTGATGAATGCATCCCACACTCATTCCGGACCGATGTTGCGTTTGTTCTATCCGCCGGATGGTGGGCCACCGCAGGCTTCGTATGCGAAAGTTCCGAAGGAGGAGCATGAGATGCGGGTGAAGCAGACTTTGGACTACCGAAAAATGCTTATTGGGAAAATCACCTATCTGCTGGAGCAATCGTTGAAAAACCTCAAGCCGGCGACATTGAAGTGGTCGGAGGCTCGCTGCGGTTTTGCGATGAACCGGCGCACTCCTGCTGGTCCGGGGAACTGGAAGAATTCACCTTATCCTGGTGGTCCTGTCGATCATCAGGTTCCTGTGCTCCAGGTTGTCAGTCCTGACAATGAATTGAAAGCTGTCCTTTTTGGATACGCTTGTCATGCGACGACTCTCGGGAATATGCAATACCATGGTGATTGGCCCGGGTATGCGCAGACCATCTTTGAGAACGAACACCCGGGCACCATTGCCATGTTTCTCAACGGCGCTTCTGCAGACCAGAACCCGTATCCGCGAAGAATGATCCCGTATGTGGAACGTCATGGCCGAGCAATGTCGACTTCGATTGAGGCCGCATTGAAAACTCCGGCAACCCTGCTTTCAGGTCCTGTGAAGGCCGCAATTTCCTGGCCGGAAATTGCCTACCAGAAGCCGCCATCTAAAGAGGCGCTGGAAGAAAAATCGAAATCCAAAGATCCTTATGATGCTCGTCATGCGGAGTTTCTCCTGAGTGTTCTGAAATCTACCGGCGGGTTGCCGAAAAGTTATCCGGTTCCGGTTCAGGTCGTCCGGTTTGGAGATTCATTGAGTTTGGCTGCGATCGGCGGCGAAGTGGTGGTGGATTATGCCATACGCTTGAAAAAGGAACTTGGAGAGAAGTCCGGCGGTGCTCCGGTTTGGTTTTCGGGATACAGCAATGATGTGATGACCTACATTCCCAGCAAACGCATTCTCGACGAAGGGGGCTACGAGGGTGGAGGCGCAATGCGTTATGTCAGGTCGACTGCTCATCCGGCGCCCTGGGAGCCTGACATTGAGAAAAAGTTAGTCGGAAAAGTTCATCAGTTGTTTGATCAATTGGGTAGCGGAGGGAAAAAGGGAGAATGATGAGACGCTGTTTGATATTGTGTTGTTTGGGGGTGCTGAGTTTTGTCTGCGAAGGGCAGGCTCAGACTCTTGTGGATGAAAAGTTCTACCATATTCGAAATGCAGAGCCACGGGAGTGGTCGCATTTTCCGGAGAAGGCGGAACGTCAGAGTTTGGAGATTCAATTTGATGTCGAGACTCCCGAGGTTTTCCGAGTCCTGACATTGAGGCAGAAAGGAACTAAGCAGACCTGGAGTGTTTCTCTGAACGGAAAAGGAATCGGTTCGCTACAGCGAGATCACAATCATCTCGAACACGGATTGCAGATTCCTCCCGGCCTGTTGAAGAAGGCAGGGAACGCCTTGCTTGTGGCGAGCAGTTCCGACAAGCCGGATGATATTGAAGTGGGGGATATCAAGCTGTGGGAGAATCAGTTTCCGGTCGATGATGAAAAGTCCGCGGCTTTGCAGAAAGCGCGTGGATTCAAGCGAGTCGTCCCGAAGCTAACTGGTGAAATATCTTTGAACTGTCTCGACAAGGATACCGGCCAACCGGTTCCATGCCGTTACACGGTTGTCGACAAGGATACGGGTGCTCTCGCCTTTATTGGGATTGAATCCGACGATCGAATCGCCGCGAGGGAAGGGGTGATTTATACAATCGATGGTCAGGCTACTTTTGAGGTCGACCGCGCGAAGCGATACTCGGTCTATTGTGGGAGAGGATTTGAATACAGTCTGGCGAGTGCCGAATTCTCGAACGTTCAAAACGTGAGCATGGAATTCCAGATCCAACGCGAAGTGAAAACGCCGGGTCTCGTCGCTTGCGACACCCACCTTCACACTTACGAAATGGATCGGCACGGTGACTGCACCGTGGTGGAACGTATTCTGTCAGCAGCGGGGGAAGGGGTTGAGCTGCCGGTCTCGACAGGGCATGACAAGCATGTCGATTATGCGCTGGAAGCAAAACGCATTGGTGCGGATCGCTGGCTGACTCCGGTAGTGGGATGTGAAGTGACAACTTCGCTCGGACATTTTAACAGTTTTCCGATTGAGGGGAATCCAGCACCCGCTGAGCACAAGCTTCGCGAGTGGGATCAGGTCTTCAAAAACATCTACGGGACTCCCGGGGTTCGTGTCTGCATTCTAAACCACGGTCGGGATGTCCATCGTAATTTCACGCCACTGGCTCCTGAGAATTTTGACTCGAAGAATGGGATGTTCCTGCAGGGTCGAAAGCTGCTTGCCAATGGAATGGAGATCATTAATTCCGGCGCTACCCAGACCGATCCTATGCAGTTGGTGGGTGACTGGTTTGCCCTGTTGAAAAGTGGTCACAAGATTTCGGCGGTCGGATCGAGCGACAGTCACACGGTGAATTTTGCCATTCCGGGACAGGGACGAACTTACCTGGAAGTTCCGGATGATTCAAAGGCAGGGGCTATTGATGTGGCCGCTTCGGTGGACTCCTTCGTAAAAGGAAAAACCTGGGTGAGTTTTGGTTTGCTGACGCTGCTGGATCTGGATGACAAAGAAGCCGTGGCAAAAGTTCGGGTGTTGGGTCCGTCCTGGACAACTGCCAGGCGTGTTCAAATTTTTCGCAATGGCGAACTCGTCAAGGACCTCCCGGTCAATGAAGCGGATGGAAAAAAGGCCGGCGAGAAGTTCTCGGCAAATTTCGCCATATCGGAATTAAAAGTTGAGAAGGGCGATTTTCTTTGTGCTGTTGCGACGGGGCCTGGAATTTCCGGTGCCTGGTGGCCGATGATGCCGCCGTATCAGCCCGATACTCCGGATTTGGAACCTTACGTTTTTGGGATGAGCCCGGCGGTTTGGGTGAAGTGATCAGAGAGCGATTACAAGATGGGAGAGACAGGAAATAGATCGATATTTTGGCCCGCGAAATGGTGCCTGCTTTTCTCTTTGATCCGGGGAGTATCTTTCCTTGCTGTCGCCGAAGAGCCTGAGTTGTGGTCTTTGCAGTCGGTAAACGTCTCAGCTGTTCCTGAAATTCCGGGAGAATGGCCGCTTTCGGAGATTGATCACTTTATTGCTTCGAAATGGCGGGACAAAGGGGTCGAGCCTGTTGGAGATGCGTCACCGGAAATTCTAGTCCGGCGTCTTTATTTCAATCTGACCGGTTTGCCTCCGACTCTTAAACAGATAAGTGATTTTTCAGAAACAGGATTGGAGGGAACCCTTGACCAACTTTTGGCCTCTCCGCGTTTTGGTGAAAAATGGGCGAGACACTGGCTGGATCTGGCACGCTATGCGGAGTCGAACGGAGCTGATAGAAACGTGGTTTTTGCTCATGCGTGGCGCTATCGGAACTGGGTGATTGATGCCTTCAATTCTGACCTTCCATACAATCAGTTCATTCAAGAACAGATTGCGGGGGACCTGCTTCCGGGGGCCGGGGATTCGCAACTTGTAGCGACCGGATTCCTGACATTAGGGCCTAAATCATTTCAGGAAACCAATCGGGAGAAATTTCTCATGGATATGGTGGATGAGCAGATCGATGTGATGAGTCGCTCTATTCTCGGACTGACCATCGCCTGTTCCCGTTGTCACGATCATAAGTTCGATCCGATTCCACAGGCCGACTACTACGCTCTCGCTGGTATCCTTCTAAGTAGTAAAACGCTTCATGGTCCGGGGCCGCTTTATTTTCAGAATCATCAGCACAACCAGCCTGTCCTCGCGATTGGATCAGAGAAAGAAAAATTGGATCCCGGGGTTCAGAAATGGAGGGGGGAGATTTACGGCAAAACGGTCAAAGCCATGACTCTAAGGTCAGCAGCTTATAAGATAAAGAGAACGGTCACAGGATCCCTTCGCGAAGGTGGACTGAAAAAGCCGGAAGAAGATCCTGCACTGTTGAAGATGCACAATGAATCCGAGGCGATGTATGCCGAGGCAAAAGAGTTGTTGGATCAAAGGGAGACGATGATGAAAGAGGTTCCCGCCAAACCCGGCTATGCGATGGTGATGCAGGAGTCCGGAAAGCCTGAGGATTGTCATTTGCGTGAGCGGGGCGTTCACAATGAGCATGGTGAGAAGGTTCCCAGAGGAAGACTGACAATCCCGGGTATGCCTTCGCTGGATGAAATTGGTGGTGGGAGTGGGCGCAGGGAATTGGCGGATTGGCTCGTTTCCGAAAAGAATCCCCTCACTGCCAGAGTCATGGTGAATCGCATTTGGTATCACCTTTTCGGGAGTGGCTTGGTCCGCACCGTTGACAATTTCGGGGTGACAGGTGACGAGCCGACTCATCCTGAGTTGCTCGACTACTTGGCGGAAAAATTTGTGGAAGACGATCAATGGTCTGTTAAAAAGTTGATTCGGAGAATAGTTCTTTCACGAACCTGGCAACTTGCCGGTAGTGGCGAATCAAAAGTTGGTCAGGAGCTTGATCCGGGAAATACCCTCTATTGGAGAGCGAACTTGCGAAGGCTCGATGTCGAAGCGTTTCATGATGCGGTGTTGGCAGTCAGTGGAAAATTGGATCTCAATCCACCATTGAAAGGGTCCTTGTTGGCGGATACTTTTCTTGGGAATGAGTATGGGAAACCCAGCGTCGACAGGGTTAATGTCAGGGCGGAGATGAAATCGTTCGCTCATCGTGCTGTTTATCTTCCAGTCGTGAGGAATGAAATTCCGGATCTTTACAAGCAGTTCGATTTTCCAGATGCGAACACGACAAGCGGAGCCCGGGGAGCAAGGACGATTCCCAGTCAGGCGCTTTTCCTGATGAACGACGAGTTTATCGAGGGGTGTTCGAAGGCGGCTGGAGAGATGGTTTTGACGCAAGGGTTCATGGATGACGGGAGTGCCCTTGACTGGGCGGCGCTTCAAACTGAGGGGAGGCCATTTTCCAGTGAGATTAAACGCGGCTTGGAGACTTATCTGAAGGAGCAGCGTTCCCATTTGATTGGGAAAGGGAAGTCAGCGGAAGAGGCTGAGCTTGAATCCTGGACAGACGTTTTTCAGGTCCTTTTCTCAGGGGTAGGGTTTCGCTTTCTTGAATAGACCTTTGCTATGAATGATACCGATTTTCCAGAAACTCCCCGTCGCGACTTTTTGCAGTCAACGGCGAGTGGTTTTGGCTACCTGGCATTGGCAGGTCTTCTCGGTGAATCGAGCGCGAAGGCTGCGAGTGGTGATGCGAATTCACCCTTCGCTCCAAAGCGTCCGCATTTCCCGGCGCGGGCCAAACGGGTAATTTTTCTTTGCATGAAGGGTGGGCCGTCGCACCTCGATATGTTTGATTACAAACCGAAGCTGCAGGCGGACGATGGGAAATCTTTGGGCTCGAACGAGAAGATCAAGATGCTCGGTTCGCTGTGGAATTTTAAACAGCACGGGCAGGATGGAATGTGGTTTTCCGAGTTGGTACCTAATCTCGCAGGATCTGCGGATGACATCTGCATGTTGCACGGAATGCAGACGGAGAATCCTGAGCACGCTCAGGCCCTGGATTTCCTTCATACCGGAAGCTTTCAGTTTGTTCGCCCCTCGATGGGGTCGTGGGCGGTTTACGGGCTTGGGACTGAGAACCGGGATCTACCGGGTTTTGTGACGATTAATCCTCCACATGTTCTGGGTGGAGCGAAGTATTACGGAAGCTCATTTCTGCCGGCCGCCTTTCAGGGGACACCTGTGGGAGAATACCAAAAGAATTTGAAAGATGCTCAGCTGTCCAATATGTCTCATCCGAGATTGAGTCGTGATGAACAACGAAAGCGTCTTGATTTATTGCAGACTTTGAATCGTGGAAAAGCGGCCCGGCTTCCTGAGAATCAGAGCGAGGTGGAGGCGGTGATTGAATCTTTCGAATTGGGTTTCCGGATGCAAAAAGCACTTCCGGCGGTAATGGATATCTCCGGGGAAGATCCCCGCACTTTGGGGCTTTACGGGATCGGTCAGAGCGCTTCAGATTCCTTTGGCAGGCAATGTCTCCTTGCGAGGAGAATGGCAGAGTCGGGTGTTCGGTTTATCCAGTTGAACGATGGAGATTGGGATCATCACGGTGGTCTCGCTGGCAATATGCCGAAAGCCTGTGGAAGGATCGATAAACCGATTGCCGGGTTGATTCAGGATCTCAAACAGCGTGGGCTCTTTGACGATACCTTGATCGTCTGGGGTGGTGAATTTGGTCGAACTCCGGATGATGGAACCCGGGACGGTCGCGGTCACAATGCAAAAGGATTTACGATGTTTATGGCAGGCGGTGGCGTGAAGAGGGGATTCAAATACGGTGCTACGGATGAGTACGGCCGGGAAGCTGTCGAAGGAAAAATTCATATCCATGATCTGCATGCGACCATACTGCATTTGTTAGGGTTGGATCATGAAGCCCTGACCTATAAGTGGGCGGGCAGGGATTTTCGCCTGACCGATGTTCATGGAAATGTTGCGAAAGAGGTTCTGGCATGAAGCGTTTTCTATTCCTACTGGTCGCCTCTCTTCTGTTCAATGGATCCTTCATTTATGCGGATGGATTTGATCTGGGCAGTGGAGGAATGATTGTCTTTGAGGTTGACGCGGGCGAAGTGATTCAACTTGCTGCCGCCGAACTCGCGCAGAAACTGAGTGCCACTACCGATTCGGTTTTTCTGACGGGGAATTATCAAGTCTCACCGGCTATTTTCTTAATTCGGAATCGGAAGCCGGTCGGGGCCCTTGAAAGAGACGGGTATGAGATTTCCACTTCATCCAAGACTGGTATTTCGATTACAGGAAATTCTGAGCTGGCCATTCAACATGGAGTGTGGGATTTGCTCCATCGAATCGGTTACAGACAGTATTTTCCGGGAGATGCCTGGGAGATCATTCCGGATGCGGATGAATTGAAGGTGGACATCAATGTGAAAGAGTCTCCAGCCTATGCGAGTCGAAGAATCTGGTATGGATACGGGCTATGGGAACATAACAAAGAAGCGTATCAGGACTGGGTGAAGAAGAATCGAATGGAAGGAAGCTTTTCACTCAACACCGGGCATGCCTACCATCGCTTGATCAGTTCGCAGCGGGCCGAATTCGATGCCCATCCGGAATACTATGCTCTGGTGAATGGCGAGCGGAAAAAGAGTGATCATTCAAAGCTCTGTATTTCCAATTCGGGGTTGATCGATGCGGCAAAAAGTTATGGAGTGGGATTTTTTGAGAAAAACCCTGAAGCGGACAGTGTCTCAGTTGATCCAAGTGATGGAGGAAACTGGTGTGAGTGTCAGGAATGTGTCAGCCTTGGGCCTCCCAATGACCGGGCAGTGATTCTTGCCAATGCGGTAGCGGAAGCGGTGGAGGAGAAATATGGGCCTGGAAAGTTTGTGGGAATGTATGCCTACAACTATCATTCGCAGCCGCCTTCCATTCGGGTGCATCGGAATGTGATTATCAGCGCTGCCACTGCATTCATTAAAGAGGGGATGAAGATAGATGAGATTGTCTCCGGATGGGCGGACAAAGGCGCGACCATTGGGATTCGGGAATACTACAGTGTAAATACCTGGGATCGAGATCTTCCCGGAGCAGCGCGTGGAGGTAATCTTGAGTACTTGACTGAGACTATTCCGAAGTTTCATAAAATGGGGGCAAGGTATCTATCGGCTGAGTCCAGTGATAACTGGGGCCCGAACGGCTTCGGTTATTATTTTGCCTCCCGAATGATGTGGAACCTGGATGATGTTGAAAAGCGCGAAGACATTCAGGAGGAGTTTCTTAAGAATTGTTTTGGTCCTGCGGAACTTCCGATGGCTGCGTTTTATCGACTACTCGACGGTTCTAACAAACGGGCTCGATTGGTGTATGACGACCTCCTCGCGAGAATGTTTGACGCACTGAATCAAAGCCGGGAGTTGGCAAAGGGCGATAAGCGAATTATCCGTCGAATTGACGACCTTATTCTTTATGCGCGTCACGCTGAGCTTTACGATGAGTATCGTCGGGCAGCCGGGCCGGAACGACAGAAAGCTTATGAGGCGATGATTCGTCATGCCTATCGGATGCGGGATACGTTTATGGTTCACAGCTATGCTCTCTACCGGGACGTTCACAATCGTGATAAGCAGATTGAACTTCCGGAAGATGCCTTTTGGAAGGTTCCGGAGGAAAAGAATCCGTGGAAGAACAGTGAGCGATATCCAGAAGACGAGATTGTGGCCTTTCTCAGAGAGGGCTTGGCAAATCACGAAATGGTCGAACTCGATTTTGCGGCGCGCGAGTATCAGGAGAAGAATCTGGTGGCGGCATCCAGTATCCTGAAACTGCCTGAAGTTGCGGCGGGAGTCTGCGAAGTGGGACGAGGGAAGCGTTCCTGGTTTACTTTGGTGGATAAGGTTCCCACGACCCTGGAACTGAACATTACCGGAGGTCTGATCGAACATTATCGTGACAGGGGAAACGTAAAGGTGAGGCTTTCGAAAATCGGAGGGGCCAGCGAAACCGGGGAGGAGATGACTCTGATCGCAGAAGACGACAGCGTTCCTCCTGATGGTAAAGAAAGAACGGTGAAGTTGAAACTTGAGGAGCCCGGAATCTACAGAATCGATCTGGAAGACGGTTCGGATATGACAAAAGTGACGCTGTCTCTTATACACATCTCCGAGC
>OJCB01000476.1_pt1 | contig 15094 bp, 26 predicted proteins | sample 1591501 | NCBI WGS metagenome assembly OJCB01 (sample SAMN05416813, study PRJEB24817) | seawater metagenome | isolation source: Sea water | place: Canada:Atlantic | collected 2013-07 | reverse complement strand
AGATCAGCCTCGGTCTCGTGGGCTCGGAGATGTGTATAAGAGACAGGCCTAAGTCCTTGCGCTTGGTTTTAAAATCTTCCGGGGTCATGTGATCACCCAGGCCATAAAGGCCACCCCGAATATCAGAAAATAGCAGGCTGTGATGGCGAGGTATTCAAGTGCGCGCTTCATTGTGTGACCTTTGTATGGTTTCATCGTGTTTGCCCCAATTCAATGAAGAGGTTTGTATAGGACGCCGGGAGCAACCGCGCATATTCCCGTGCAGCGTCCTCAAAATAAAACCGCTCCATATAGGGCCGTTGGGCGTCTTCGTAAGTCAGCACCCATGCGCCGCGCCCGTCGGGGCTGTATTTGGGGGTTACGTTTTTCATGTGTTTGTTCTCCTGTTATCGTGCGAGATTGCGCGAGACTACGCCGCCCGCGAGCGGCGCAGGTTCTCGCAATCGTTAGGCGTTCGTCCATGACCAAAACATATCCCCATCAAACGCCATCGCGTCCGGCTTTATTGAGACCGGGTATGGGTTGAATTTGGCAAGAAACAGGGCCGCAGCGGCATGGTGTGAGCCGGTGTCGCCCAACTCATAATCATATGCCATTGTGAGGCGCTCGGCGGGCGAGAACGTAGTGGCGGGCCGCATTGCTACGATCCGCGCACCCTTGGTGTTCGTCGGCCCGTAGAAGCGGGTGCGGATTGCCGCGTGTGAGGTGGGTTTGTCAGCGGCCACCAGTTGGGTGCCGCCGTTTACGTTGCGTGTCACTTTGAATTTTAATGTCATGGTCTTGTCTCCGTGTTGGCGGGCATGTTGCCCTTTAAGAGGAAGGGCCGAAGCCCCTCCGAGTTGGGTTAGATGTAAAGCGTTACATTAGAGCCGTCGCGATAAGTCGCGTCGATCCAATTTCCTATATCGGCCTGTCGAAAATCAGCGGTGAAGCCTAGCGCGGCTATGGCGCGTTTCGTGTGCGCTGTTTTGAGATTGCCACACGCCCAGTCGTAAAGAATTGCTTCGGCGGCTAGGGTGTCTAATGGCTTGCCTGTAATGTTCATGATTTTGGTCCCCTCGTTGGCGGGCATGCTGCCCTTGTGTGTATTATATATAGCGGACACTATGACCGTGCGCAAGCCCCTAATGCATCTTTTTTTCTTTTTTCCGCCACCAACCGCTCCGCCTCCGCGATGATCGCCTCTTTGCTGCTATACTTGCCGTACATATACCACTTAGAAGCGCCGTCTGACTTGATCGTCATGTACACGAACATTCCGCCGACGATTCGCTTCGCATCTGTGATGGTCATTTGCCGTGCTCCAGCGCCTTGTCGATGATCGACCCACCGGCATCCCCCATCGCCTCACTCGGATCACGCATGGCCTCCAGAACATCTTTTGCTGCGCCCTCGAATTGCTGCCAAGCGAGCAGCGTGGATTCTGAAAGCGTGAAATGCGGCGCATCAGGGTCAACGCCAAAATTCACAGCAATTGCCCGCGCCATCTTCTCGGTCATGTCCATCACGACGTCTCCCTTGAATTAAAACGGCAGATCATCGCTCGGCACCTTGCCAACCCTGGCAACCACTGCGCCGGGAAACGTGTCTTTGGCCGAATTAGCCAATCGCATTTCTTCGCTGGCAAGCAGCCGGACAACCTCGTCCAGTGACCAGATCGACACGTTTGGGTAGTCGCCTGACCTGACCGCAGCCGTTGCGGTCGCTTGATCCACAGCGATGCCAAAAGCTCTGCCGTCGTCGTGGCGGATGATTCGCAGCCCCTTGCCTACCTCCGCCGCCCCTGCGGCTTCTGCTTCGCTGCTGAGCGCGTTCCAGCCCTTGATCATCATTGCAGCCCACTTGGCGACCTGTTCCGGGTCATTCTCATCGATGGCGCTGTCGAGCCTTGCCTTGACCTTGCCGAACCTGGCCGCCGTCTCCGGTGCCACCAGTTCGACCAGTCTATCAACGCCCCACCGCCGCTCCATCTCGACCGCCACGGCGTCGAGCGGACGCAGTGCATGGTAAACAGCCTCGTCCGTTGCCTTGCCGATGCTCTGCGGCTGTGTGATCCGGTCGGGTCGCCCTGTTTTATATCGACGCTTATTCATAGGTAATTATCCCTCCTTATAGTTGGTCGCCGTAATGGCCTATTCTGCGTACAACTAACGGCGCAGTGTGACCGACCAAACAGGGAGGGCGCACCGTGCAAAGCGTTAGCGTGCACGGTCGTTAGTGTACTATAGGCCATTTGACCACCGTGCACCCATTTTGTCGTTGGTCGTCGTTGGTCGTATCGTTGGTCAGAGAATCCACCGTGCACTTTCATTTCCAACGGCATCATCCCAATTCCACCCAGTCCTTGACGAAAACGCATGTGCGTTTATTCCTATTCACCAAGGCTTCAGATATCTCAAAGCATCCACTATCGACCCATATCTTAAACATCGTCGTCAACCGTTTCCGGTCTGCTGTCGGGTCCAGACCGCATTGTTCGGCTATGGCCACGCCGATCCATGCGTCGCCTGACCGGACGTTTTCGCGGTATGGGTCGCCATCGGAATCCCTCTTTGCAACGGCAATCTGGATGGCCCTTATATCTGCTGGCGACACGCCGTCGAGCGGCCCCGGTGGCGACCACGGCGTCAAGACGCCTACCTTATCGCCTTCGCCAAACATGGAATTTGCGAGGTCAACGGATTCGCGTTTAAACCATCGCGCCTTGCTCGTTACGAGTGACAGGTTAGCCTTTGCACCGTCAAACCGGACATACATGTGCCGCGTGTCTTCCTGTACCCCCAGCGACTCCGCGTCGGCCTTACTCATGGCGAACATCGTGCTGACCACCCGGCAGACCCCCAGCAGCGCGCCTGCGCCGCGTGCTGCGTCCATGTCACCGGCTGCGCCGTCACCGTTGCCCTTTCTGGTGTGATGCACCAGCAGCACCGCACAGCCCGCCCGCTTGGCAATATACCGAAACATGCCCGCAACCTGTTTTATGTGGTCGTTGCTGTTTTCGTTGACGGTGTGCGTTTCCGCGAACGGATCGACAACAAACAGCTTGATGTCGTTGCGCTTGATTTCGGCAATGCATGCTTCCACGTCGGGCGTCTGGACGACGGCATCATTGCGTACCAGCCGCGCCACCATCAATGACCGCTCGTCGCCGGTATCCATAAACATTTTTTCGGCTATGTCTTCCGGCTTGATCCCCATATGGCGTGTTGCTGCGGCCACGCGGCGGTGCAGTTCGTCCCGGTCGTCCTCGTTATTGTATATCCAGGTGTTGCCCTGCTGGTGGCATCTGAACTCCGCGAAGTCTTTTCCGGTCGCAATTGCTGCGGCTATCTGGATGGTCAGGGTTGACTTGCCGACGCCTGGCGGTGCAACGAACGCGGTGACGTAGCCGGTCAGCAGTTGGTCGCCAAACAGCCAGGGGCGCGGCGGTATCTTTTTGGGGTCAACGATGCCGAGTGGCGTTGCCTTTACGGTGTCGGATTTGACTGTTGTTATAACCCCGTCCTCATCGACTGATTCCCATTCTTCTATGTCGTCGTTGGCCGGTGGCGGCACCGGCTGCGTTTCCGGTTCCCGGTACGTCGCCAGGTCGAAGCCATACTGCCCCGCCCAGTGATACAGCGATCCTGCCCCGATGTGTTTTACGGCGCCTATCGACTGCCATAGCCGTTCATTCTGCGCCGGGTCATCCTTGGCCGACCTGGCGGACCAGCGGCAGAACAGGTCGAACCCGCTGTCACCCATCGCGCCCTTTATGGCGTGCGCCGTCTGCACCCAGTCGTCGTAGTGCTCATCGCTATTCGGTATGTGCATCACTGCGGCTTCGACTTCAGCGGCCTTGCCGCGCAGTTCCTTCAAGTTCAAACCCAATTGCGGCGCTGCCGTCAGCCCTCGGTCGCTGACGCGGCCCTTGAGTTCGCCATAAGTTGCCATGACGCTGGACGCCATCGCCAGGAAGCGGCGCAGGGCGTCGGGCGTGACCTCGGTCAGTTCTTCCGGCGCGATGTCGATCAGCTTGTCATCTGGCCAGACATACCGAGATCCGGTGTCGGGATGGACGCCAGCGGCGACGAACTGCTGCCCCTCGCCGAGCAGTTCCGTGGCGGCGTCCACGCCGTCTATCTCATAAACACCGGTTCTGATTTTCTTCTGGAGTTCCGTACAGCGAAACAGCAACAGGAATTTGGGTGCCTTGCCGATCCGCTTCGGTGCGCTGCCCAGTTCTTCCTCGACCAGCTTTTCCAGATCGTTGGCGCAGAACGGGTTCAGCACATCGACATCGACGGCGACCAGATTATGCCTGCCGCCCAGCAGGACGCCGATGCTCTTTTCACTGTGCAGTGTGTAGTCTAGCGCGGCTCCGGGTCTGGTTGTCCACGCTTCCAGTATCGGCTTTTTACCGACGACCGGGGTTATATCGTAGCCCTGATCGACCAGCCTCGGCCCGAACGATTTATACAATGTGGCAGCCATGCCTATCCCCGTATCCGTTAAACGACTTTAAAATGCCCCCGGCTATTATTAACCGGGGGCAGCGTAAAGGCGTTTAGAAAAACTCGTCTTCGTCGGCCATTTCGGGTTCCGCTTCCTTTGCGGGTGCCGCTGCGGCTTTCGGTGCCGACTTTGGTGCCTGTTTTGGCGTATCATTCGGCAGATCGTCGGGCCGTGCCGCCCACTTGATCAACTTGAGGACCGGCGCGTAGTTGGTGCCGTGCTTCGACTCAACGGCTGTCGCGTCCTGCACTTGGACGACCGGCAAATTGCCTGCGTTGTCAGCCAGACCGGCTTCATACTCGGAATACAGCGCGTTCATAGCGTTGTTGAATACGCCTGCCGTGCTGCTGATTTCCCGCACGCCGCCAAGGGCTTTCGGGCTGAACACATGCACGGTAAAGCCGCGCTTGTACCCGTCGTCGGGCTGGTCGGCGTCCATCGCCCCGGCTGTGCTGTCGTAGACGAAATCCGGTGCCATCCCGGCAGCGAACTTCATATAGCCAGTGCGAATGTTTTCGAGGTCGAAGATGGCAGAAAACCCGGGCTTCACCTCGTATTCGTCGCCGTCGTCATTCTTTGTGTACCAGCGCCCCGCCTTGGCGTTAAATTTGAGATACGTGATGAAATCACCGCCGCCGCCTGATGGTAAACCTAATCCCATTTTACTATTCCCTTTTATTGCATCGAACAGTGCCGCTGTTCGCCGGTCAGTCGATTAGTATGGTATGGCTGACACGCTGTCAACATTAAACCGTAAGAAAACCTCCACCGGACTGCAATCCGTGCGGCGTTGGAACTTTACGTGATCAGAACCCGTATGCATTTTGCAATACGTTTTCCGACCCGCGCCAGAAATAATGATTGGGGTTGACCGGCACCGCCCGCCGCAGTGTCTCCGCGTCGCCCAGGGACAGGAAGGCTTCCTGCCGTGCCAACTGCTGCTTCATCAACGCCAGCTCCGCATCGACGTCGCCGTCGTCTAGCCATCCGATCTTCTTCGGCGTGACGTACAGGAACCGCACCTTTGAATTACCGGAGCAACGCTGGTAAAAACATCGCTGGCGGCGATGCGACGCGGACAGTTTGCTCGGCATCTTGGTGGTCGTTTTGAGGTCTACGACAAGCCCATGTTGCGGATATACGAGGTCCAGGAATCCAATGACGGGGATCTCCCAGCCTTCGCCCTTGGCGGTCAGGCTGACCTTGTGCTGCCCGCCGTCGTCAGGAAATTCCGGCTTGCCGTACTGCTGCAATTCTTCAATTGCAAGCGTGGCGATCGGCTCAATGATACCCCGCTCCTTCGTTATCTTTTCATCCAGGCCCAGCCCGATGCCGCCGTTCATCTTATCAAACTTCGCCAGCGCGGACGCCAGCGCAACGTCGAACCTGATGTCTTTTGCCAGAACATCGACCACGATTTCCTCTGCGCAGATTCCGCGCCACATCGCGGCACTGCCCGCCGTCTTCATCTTCAGGACGTAGCGCGCCACCCACTGGTCTGGAGTTTCTTCCCAGGCGTTTATGGCGGATACCGACGAATGATTGATGCGGTGTCTTTCAAAGCCGTTCATTCTGTGTCCCTTTGCTTTTCTTGTTCTCTTGCGCGTTTTCGTCGGCGTCGTACTGGTCTTTTTTCACCGCTTCACCAGCCCGATCCACACCGCCCACGGCACCACCACCATCGGCTCGGCGCGGTCGCGGCGCAGGACAAGGAAGTCATTGTCGCCAAGCCACCGCTCCAGCGTGGCAAACCCTGCCCCGTCCTTGCGCGCCTTGACCTCGCCGCACAGCGGTGCCGCGTCCTTGCCATAAGGGTAAATATCAATGTCGTGCGATTTGCTGGCGGAGAACTGGCCGATCCTGGCGTCAACACGCTCGGCATATACCCCGGCGTCGTTATGCGCCGCGACAAGCTGACGCTCGATCCGGTCGCCCTTCGACTTAGATGGGTGTGCCATTACTTCCCCCTCTGCTGCATAAAAAATGTGTCCGGTATTTCGACACCGCGTGCGCTCATCATCTTGTACAACTGGTAGTGCCTGGCAGGAGGTATGCCGCGCCTGCGCCAGTGCGACACGCAGGACGGCACAACTTTAAACACCTTTGCCATTTCTGCCGTGCCGCCAAAGGCGTTTACAACGTCGTCTATATTCATGATGCCGATCCGGTGCGGTTTTTGACTAGCTTATTTTACTATTACTGTGACGCAGCGTCAACGCCAAGGCACAATTTGAAAAAAGTGCCGGGGCGAGGCGAGGGAGGACAAGCCATCAGCCCCGGCGAGTGCGGCGCAGGGAAACGCCGAACACTATAATAATGCATCAAACACGCGGCGGGCAATGCGGGTTTTTTCCGCCAGCTTGCTGTGCCATTTCGCGGGGATATGCCCGCACTGACGCCACTTGCGTATTTGATCCTCGGTAAGTCCGGTGAAGGACGCTACCGCTTTAATCCCGCCTGCGCGGGTGATGATTTCTGATGCTGTCATGCGTGCTATTATATAGACGCGATTAATCGGGGCAAGACAAATAATCGTATAAAACAAGAATTTTTATCTTGTCATGCGGTATGGCTTATGCTTATATCTATTTTATCAGCAGGGCAATGCAGCCCGCTAGGTGCGCCCTGCGGGCTTCTGGGGTGCGACATACAGCGAGAGAGGCAAAAATGAAATACGAGACTTTTTACCAGGTGACATACTGGCGCGTTCTTGGCGACGCCATGTCGCTCGATTACACGTCTCAATATTTAGACAACGAAGAGGACGAGTTTCTTGACGCCATTGCCTTGGCGGAAAATAAAAGAATGCACATCACGACACAGATATGCGAGCGCGGTTTTATGCGCGAATACGACGCATATGTTCAGGCGGCGGAACGTGCGCTGCAAGTCGCTGCCGACCGGCAGCATGAGGATGAGTGGAGGAGGCCGCGATGAACAATAGCATAACTAATTTTACATTAGGTGATCCAGTAACAGTGCGCCGCAACGGTATGCCCGTTTCCGGCCACATATGGGGGCACACGTTTGCAAGCCTGCACGATCCAGATTGGTACGACGTTATAACAGGCAATGCCATCCTGACGCGGTTACGCGCGGGGGATATGAAGCACGACACAACAGGCAAGCGGATAGAGGCGACGCGATGACGATGAATCGGTTTGAATTGCTGACCGCAGCGCGTGCTGTCATGACAGATCGCGGAGCAGTGTATGGCAGTGTCCGTGATAATCACGAGCGCATTGCCGCCATGTGGACGGTGTTGCTCGGCGTGTCGATTAGCGCGCCGCAGGTTGCAATGATGATGGCGGCGTTAAAGCTGGCCCGGCTGGCCGCAACGCCGGATCATCAGGATAGCTGGGTGGACCTTGCCGGGTATGCAGCGACCGGCTCTGAATGTGCGAAGGGTGAAGACGATGGCGTGGAATGAAGAGAATATCGCGGTCCTGCGCGAATTGTATGCGCTTGGAGTGCCGACACGCCGCATCGCGGCTGAACTTGGGATGACGAAGAATCAGGTTATTGGTAAGGCGGGCAGGCTCGGCCTTGAGCATCCTAACAGCACGTCGCCTATTGAAGTTTATCGCCCGCCGTACCGCGATATTGAGACGCCGGATTTTCGGCATTGCCAATATCCGATTGGTGCTGTCGGCGAGCCGGAGTTCAAGTTTTGCGGCGACATTGTGAAGGTGAGCAGTTCGTACTGCGAGGCGCATCATGCGAAGTGCTACCGCCCCCGGCAGCGCCGCGAGGATGGCTTTGTGTATTCGGTGAAAAACTCGCTTTACAGGTTGTTTTCGTAGAGGGGATGAGTCGGCGTATCGCCGCTGGTAGAATGTTAAACCTTAAAAAGGAGAGCGAAAATGAAGATGATTGTAACTGAAGTTGAGAACGAAGGTCTTGGAGCACTGCTGGGGAAGCGTGTCACGTTGTTTTGTGGTATCTATATCTACACAGGCAAGCTGGTTGGCGTTAATACACAGTGCGTCAAGCTGGAAGATGCTGGGATTGTTTACGAGACCGGCGCGTTCACTGACGAGAATTGGAAAGATTGTCAGTCCCTCCCGAATGATTGGTATGTGGCGACCCAGAGCATCGAATCTTTCGGAGAACTAAAGTAGGATGTTTAGAATCAAACGAAATAGACCTAGGTCTGCGTCTGCGTCTGTGTCTGTGTCTTGGTCTGGGGCTTGGTCTTGGTCTGCGTCTGCGTCTGGGTCTTGGTCTGGGTCTGGGTCTGGGTCTTGGTCTAGGTCTGGGTCTTGGTCTAGGTCTAGGTCTACGTAAATATGTTTAGAATTGGCGGGGTTTTTTACACGATAAGCATGTCCGGGTTAAACGTGTGCCGGACGACTTCACCACGCTCTCGATGCAGCACAATCGCCTTCATGTCGCGCCTAGACCTGTACCCTTTTTCAGAGTGCCACGCATCCCTTGCAGCCAGCACTCTAAAACTTTCGCATTTTACGCCTGGATATTCGTGCGTGGCGTCGTGGTGGACATGGCCAGTCCACCAGAACCTATGTTGTGTTTCGCCCCAATCCTGCGCTCGGTCGTGCGCCATGAGCAAAGGCAAATCTTTCATCTTTACGCTGTCGCCGTGGTGAATGCCTATTAAGTTATTTCCGAAGCGATAATAATGGAACTTGGCAGGAGATGTGTCAATCGTCACGCGCGGCTCGTTTTCATAGGCGTGCGATAGGGCTTCCATAAGGAAGATGCTGGATGATGGATCGTGGTTGCCGCGCTCAACAATCACATGCACCGACTCATGCCGCGTCAGCGCAGCTTTAATGATGTAGCGCGTAGACCGGACAGCCGCGCGAACCATCTGGGGGTAGCGCCCATCTGCATCGAGCGTGTTTCTACTAGCTGGCGTCTCCGGCACGAAGCTGTCGTAATGGAGCAGGTCACCCATCAGTGTGATAAGCGCCTGCTTGCAAGGCGGTGCCGCCTTGACCAAATGGTCGAACGCACCGACCAGCAACCGCTCAGCTATGTTTAGGTCGTAATCATCACCAGTTTCTTCACGCCACGAAAGCATACCGAAGTGGTGGTCCGATACGTTGTAGCACGCCAGCAGATTGTCGGCTGTACTTGTTGGGCCAACAAGAGCCTTTGCTTTGGGTATTGCATCGACCATACCCTGCACGGCCTCTCGCAGCATCTGCTCCTGCCGCTCCTGCTCAATGGTTGTCTTAACCCACTCGCCTTTTATGCTGCCGTCTGCCGCGTAGTAGGTGGACCGACCCTTAACCCGGTAGCCGTCAGGTGCCATTCCCTCAAAATCCGCGCGCCCCTCCGGCCCAGACCACAAAGACCAGTCAGCTTCTCGGTAAATATCTGCTGCTGCGCGATACCAACTGGCGGACCCCCCAAGTGTCTTTCCAGACTCCACTGCTGCGGCCGCGATAGCACCACAACTGTTGCCGGGTGATACAACGCCGCGAGGCGCGTGACCGAGGCGAAGTTTCTCTTCGACTAGCTCAATGCGCTTTACGGCTTCTTCTTTAGATGTTCGAGGTGTTGGCAATGCTTTCAAGCCTCAGTGCGTGGCGCTCTGTCCGCTGAGGATTCTGCCGATAAATCTTGCTATCGCGCAGTTCCGCAGCCGCAAGAAATGCTCAGTGTAAATTTCCTTGCAGACAAAGCCGACAAAATGCTTATTCATAAGACCCAATTCGTAGCTGATCGGCCAGGGTGATTGCGCGCTGTCCGACCTGCGCGGCGTATCGGCTGTCCAGTAGTTCAGCCGCTGCGGTGTCCCAGTCCTTCACGTCGATTGCAGCGAGCATCTTGGTGAATTTTCCGAGATTTGTCGGTCCCATGTTGAAGCACAATTCAACCAGCGTTTCCTGCCGCACCTCATCAAGGGAATCGAACGTCACGATCAGCCCGCGCGTCATGGCGGTGAAGCGGTTGATGTCCTGACGCAGCAGGTATTCTGCTTCGTCTTGCGTGATGCCCGCGCCCGCCACACTGATGTCGATGCAGCGCCCGATTCCTATTGTGAGTTTACCCGCCGGGCAGGTATAGGCCGTGGCGCGGAAGCCCTCGTGCTCGCGAAGCGATGTGGTCAGCCGGTCGTAGTTCATTTTTGCATATCGATCTGTTTGTCCTGCCCGCTGCTGGAGCCGAAATAATACGCGACCACCGTCGATGCGGTGCCGCCCAGCCATCCGACGGCTATGTTGACGAATGCGATGTCTATCATCGCAGGTGGGAAAAAGGTGACGCCGCCTATGTAGCCGAAGAACGCGATCATAGTCGTGATGGCCAGCACCGCCGGGATTTTGTCTCCGGTCGCCATCTCGCGTTTGCGCGCGCTATCCCGGTCCTGCTGATGGATCGCCTCCAGGTCGATGTCCAGCTTCTTCATCTGGACCTTGAAGTCGGCCTCGGCTTTTTTGATCGCCGCCAGTTGCTCGGGCGATGCGTTTTTAATCGCCGCGTCGATGTCTTTATCCGACGCACCGTCCTCTAAACCTAACGCGGACGTGATCGCCTTGACAGCGATGCCGCCGACCGGCCCGCCTATTGCGGTGCCGAGAAGCGGTGCGACCGTGCCGATAATTGATTTCCAGTCCATATCTACTTTCCCGCGCTGATTGATGGGTGCTTTCCGTTGTGCATCGAAAGCAGCTTATCGACCTGAGTCCTGATGCTGGAAACGTCAGCGGTCAGCGTGGCTATCTCGCGGTGGCGCCGCTCCTGAATGTCCGGCGACATCATGCCGGAAAGGACAGACGTGCGCTGCGCCTGCATCTCGACCTGCGTTTCGTGGCGATCTACGCGCTGGTCGATCTTTCTCAACCGCATCTCGATATCGCCTAGCTGCTCGATTACCGACGCCAACCGCTGCTTCGCTATGGCAGCGGCGGCGATCACAGAGATCGCCATTCCGGCAAGGGTGAGGATCGTGGATGCCGAGAGTTCCACAGTTACCTGCGCCGTAGCAGCCGCTGCACAGTTCTGGTTTCGTAAATCCGTACCAGACCCCAAACGATGCTGATAATCGCGGCGATGGACGGGAGCCAGTCGGCGAGCGTGGATACGACGATGGACAGGCTCAACACGTCGCCGGTAATGCGATCCACATCGTTCATCTGGCGACTACCTTGACCAGCAGGACCACGATCAGCGCGATCAGGATTGCCTCACCTGTCGAGACGCCGATCATTTCTGTAGCCCATAAAGCGCGATCTCCGCAGTTATACTGCCTGAACCCGACAGCAGAAACTTCACGGCATCAACATCTGCATCCGCTAGGCGCAGCCCGAATCCGGTGTAATCGTAGCCGTTACCGTCGTAGCGAATTCCGCTCCAATGATGCTGTAGACGCGCGCGTTTTGCTGTCCCCGGAGTGTAGATGCTGACGACGCCGAATGATACTTCTGTTTCTGCATCGCCAAGGTATTCCGGGAAAACAATCTGCGCAGCCGACAGGCTGGTGCTCGAGCCGGTGCCGCCCGACGTGTTATAACCGTGGGCCACGTAGGAATAATCGCCAGCGCCAGAATCATAAATCGAACCGCCATCAGTGCTCGTCCGCAGCCACAGGATCCGCGCAGAGGTGTCGGACCACATCCTGCGCACAACGACACGGTACTCGTCGTAGAGCGAGTTATTGAAAGCCGTCAGATTGTGCTCCGCTGCCGTCGCGCTGATCGTCTGTAAAAGTACCCAAGTCCCAACCGGTATGCTCCAAGACGGGTTCGCCCCGGCACCAGCGGTAATCAAGGACTGCCCAGCGGTGCCTGCCGCCAGTTCAGTCGGCGCTCCGCTTGCGCCGTAGTAGATTGTGCCGCCCTGCGTGCCGTGCGCGACCTTGGCTAAGGTGACTGTGTTGTCTGGAATCTTGACCGTAGTGATCGCGTCATCTGCAATGACGCTACTCGTTACCTTTGTCAATGCCATGTCTATTCCTCAGTTGTCTCTACCTGTGGCACATCCACCGCAGCGTTAAGCGCCTGCACAACCTCTATCAACACCGGGGCTTCGTTACCCTTAATGTCGATACGAGCAAGGAACGCAATCGCGTTTTCAACGATGCGCTTTTCCATCAGGCCACCTCTGCCCACGGAAGATCAACCGGCTCTGCGACAGGGGCAACCATAGCCGCAACTTGCTCCGTGAGCGCCGCGTCAACCACATCGAGTTGCGCTCCCGCGTTGATGTCGTTTTTATCAATCAGCAGCGTCGCCTCATGTGCCTCAATCCAGCCGATCACGTCTGCTTCGGTGAGATTAACGAGCGGGTCGAACGGACCTTTCAGTTCGGCAGGATCAAACTCCATCGCCCGCGCATCACGCGCAACAGCATCGCCGTCCTTGCAGACGCGGCTGTATTCGACACGAACCACCACGTCATCTGCGCCATCAATAGGCTGGTTGGATTTGGTGAGAGACTTGATCTCCCATGAGAGTGTTGAGGTCATTTATCTATTCTCCTTGTATCGCCGCGATGATGAAGGCCAGAAGTTCATCGTACCGGATGCCGAAGCGATTACCTGCGGGCCGAGCAGGAACGAGAACTGTGCCGTCTTCGTCGGTTTCTTCCTTGATTTCGTCCCACTCGTCGTAGCAGAAAAGAGAGTACCGTGTTGGGTCCAGTCCTTCCGCAATGAAGGCGTCCCGCACTTCCTGTGCAATGACACCGACATGAATACGGGCCTTGTCACCTTTCTCCGCGACAGCATCATTGAACTTGAACTTCTTGACCATACCCTTGATGGCTTTTGCGACAACCAACTCTGCGGTATCAAGGTCTTTAATTTGCTGTTTTAACCGTTCATCTGACGTGTTGATTGACCCCGTACCGGCGTACACAGTGGACCACCGGAGGCTGGCAGAGCCAAGCGTCTGAGAATTATCGGCAGGCGGCGTGAACACGCCCGTTGAATGACGGTAACCAGCGGCTCCTGTGATGCCTACGTCGCCGGGCACAAGATCAATATGTCCGATGCCCTTCAGGCGAACGACGCCTCCGCTGCTGCTGTCGCCCGTTGCCCAAAGGTTTGCAGTTGTTGCCCCTGAGTTGTTTACCCATGAAACGGTTCCAAGTTGACTGGCCGTGTCGCCGTTCAATTTGAACTGGAAGTTATTAGCCTGTTGCAGCGTCGCTGAGTTGCCAGATGAGTTTGTTCCGACTGTGTGCGATCCGGTGGAAGCAAACGCTCCTGTTACTGTAACTGCGCCATTTCCCCACCGAATATGCTCTGCCCCGTTTGATATCAGATATCCAGTATTTGACCCGGAAGCGCCCATACCTGTAGCGGGGGTTGCTTTGTTGGGGACCAGCGTCGGGTTCGTTGATGAAGCAGCCTCGTTCATCAAGGCGGGGCCAGCGGCGTTGCTCAGAGAGACCTGCGAACCAAGGAATTGAGCCTGACCAATATTGTCAATCAGGAACCGATAAGCCGCTGCGGTGTCGTCTCGAACGCCCCAATAACCGTTTGGCAGCCCAACCGCGTTATCAAACGCGCCAACTTCCCATTGCCGGTTTGTAGTCACAAAAATGTGGCTGGCGTTGTATGCATCGGCGTGTGGGTTGCGGATTGCAGACCGGACGTGAGTTGTGGCGGCATTCTCGTAAACGTCGAGACGATAGGACGGAGAAACGCCAATACCAACGTTGCCGCTGGTTGTAATCGTCGTAAACGTACCCGCCGCAGCAGAAGCGCCGCCGATCACCATGCCGTCGATTGTGCCGCCGTTGATGTCGGCAGTGGTCGCGGTGAGGCCCGCGAAGGACGGGCTGTCCGTTGTAGCGACACCCTGATTGAGTGCCTTAACAGCCGTGATGTTCGTCAACTCGCTGTCCATGACTGCGCCAGCGGCAGTGACGTTGGCCGTGTCAGTAACGTCTGCGCCTGCCTCAATGCCGTCCAGCTTTGCGCCATCAACAGACACATCGCGCCCGTCCACATTGCCAGCCGTAATGACGCCAGCAAAGGTTGGCGTGTCCGTTGTCGCCACGCCCTGATCCAGCGCCTTAACCGCCGCGAGGTTGGTTAGCTCGCTGTCCATGAGCGCACCCGCCGCCGTGACGTTCCCGGTGTCGGTCACGTCTGCCGCAGCTTCGATGCCGTCCAGCTTCGCCCCATCAACCGACACGTCGCGGCCATCAACCTGACCGTCCTTCACCAGTACGCCGTCAATGGTCACGCCAGCCGCAGCGGTCGTCTCAGCGATGGTGTCGGTCGTAATGCTGTCACCAGCCGACACGACGATATTCGTGCCGCCGCTGGTATTACCGTTAGCAAGCACTTCCGACAGTTCGTTGCTCGACCCGATCTGCGTGTCAACGTAAGTCTTGATGGCCTTGGCCGACGCAATTGTATCGTCGCTACCGCTGACCGCCGACAGGTCAGTATCTACGAGGCCGCTGGCAAACTTCGGATACGTCACGGACCCATCTGCCGGGGTCTCGATGGCCCGCTGGCTCATGTGCATGACCTCGACATTGCCCGTGCCGGACGGCGGAGCAGTCGAGAAGGTCAGCGTCGTGCCGCTGAGGCTGTATGTGTTCTTCTGCTGGTAGACGCCGGAGACTGTCTCTTATACACATCTCCGAGCCCACGAGACCGAGGCTGATCTCG
>OJCB01000475.1_pt1 | contig 15115 bp, 8 predicted proteins | sample 1591501 | NCBI WGS metagenome assembly OJCB01 (sample SAMN05416813, study PRJEB24817) | seawater metagenome | isolation source: Sea water | place: Canada:Atlantic | collected 2013-07 | reverse complement strand
TACACTATCCTCTTCGTCGGCAGCGTCAGATGTGTATAAGAGACAGATCTAGCAGAAGAAGCCTTTTATGCAAAGCGGAAAGAAGAAATGGAAGTCGCTCAATCCAAATATCTAGCTGCTTTTGAATATGAAAAGGCGGCCGCATTACTGTTAGTAAATGAATACGAGCAAGAGCCCACCCGTTCTGTACTCTTTAGAAGTGCCGCTTGTCTTTTGCTTAACCTGCCCTCTCCTTCAGAAGATCACTTGCGACAAGCAGAACGAATGGTAGCATATGGCCTAAGTGGGAATCCGCCAGAAGAGATTGCGGACGAATTGAGGGCTGCCTGGCAGGAGTTGATGGCATACTTTCAACAAGAAGCGGCTTGATTTTGATTTATTTTACGTTTAGTGATAAGTAGCTCATGTGTAGACCAGAACACTTTCTTCCGGTGATCTATACAAGATAATCAATGAACATTCAAATCTGCTCCGACCTACACCTGGAATTTAATGAGAACCGCAAGTGGATCAAAGAGAATCCGCTCACCCCTAGCGGGGACATCTTGATCATAGCTGGAGATACCTACTACCTAGAAGATCAGATTAGACAATTGGACTTTATCAAGCAAGTATCAGATGAATTCCAAGCCACCTACCTCATTCCAGGCAACCACGAATACTACAACGGCTACGATGTGGCCACAGCGATGGAACCCACCTTTGAAAAGCTCCGAGACAATGTCATATTAGTCAATAACAAAGCCATAGACATCAATGGCTACCGATTCATCTTCACCACCCTATGGTCAGCCATACAGAGAAATATATTGGCGGTCATGCGGGGAATGACCGATTTCCGGAGCATTAAATTTCGAGGAGAGCCATTCAATGTCAATCATTACAACCAGGTACATCAATCCTGTTTGGCCTTCCTAGAGAAAGAAATTGCCAAAGAGGGGAAAAAGGTTGTCGTTACACATCACCTACCTAGTGAAGAATGCAACGTAGCAGAATTCAAGGGAAGCCTCTTAAATGATGCATTCTGCGTAGACAAAACTACCCTGATTGCACAGTCAGCTATCAGCGCCTGGATATATGGCCATAGCCATCGTAATAAAGAGGACTTTGACATTGGTGGAACCCAGATGATAACGAATCAACTGGGATATGTGGGGTATCATGAACACCTTGATTTTGATCGAAATAAACAGTTGGCGCTTGGGGATTGATTGGGAATAGGGGGGGCACTACACGCTCCATTGCTAGCCCATATGCTGTATTACATAAAAACACCATAAAATAGACCCTTTGATGACAAAATCCTACATACCCAGCTTTTACTATAGTTAAAAGCATAGTAAAAGCTGGGTATAGGGTGTTTACTCAGCTTTTACTATATTTGTGTAAAATCAGGCGTAAGATGAAAAGAGCACTAATCGGTCGGGAAAAAGAAATAGAAACACTAGAGTTAAGCTTCGACTCTAACAGGCCAGAACTAGTGGCGATCATCGGGCGGCGCAGAGTAGGGAAGACCTTCCTGGTCAAGCAGACCTATCAAGACTATATTGATTTTGAACTGACTGGCCTTCAACATGCCAGTAAAGCAGAGCAGATACAGAACTTCATCTTTGCCTTTCGCAACTTCTTTCCGGATTATGAAATAGAACAGAAACCTGGATCTTGGCTGGAGGTTTTCTTTCTATTGTCCAGCGCATTAAAACAAAAGAAGAAGCAAGAAAAGCTCGTTGTATTTTTAGATGAATTACCATGGCTGGCTTCTAAGCGTTCCGGCTTTATTACTGCCCTAGGATGGTTTTGGAACAGTTGGGCTACCAATCAGCATATAGTATTGGTGATATGTGGCTCAGCCGCATCCTGGATGATTGAAAAGGTAATCAATGACCGAGGAGGACTACATAACAGAGTAACCAAGCGCATTTTTTTAGGTCCCTTTAGTCTGGGCGAAACAGAAGCATTCATGCAATCAAAGCATGTCCACCTAAGCAGGTATCAGATTACTCAATTATACCTGGCCATGGGAGGAATTCCCATGTATTTAGATCAAGTCAAACCAGGACTGTCAGCCGTGCAAAACATCCAGGAAATTTGCTTTCACAAGGATGGATATTTGAGAAGAGAATTTGATCGACTTTTTTCTTCCCTATTTGACAATGCAGAGAACCACCTTAAAATCGTGAGGGCTTTAGCTACAAAAAAGATTGGGCTGACCCGCAAAGAAATCATAGCCATAGCCGGACTTAAGAATGGAGGGACGCTCACTACCACCCTCAACGAATTGAACCAGTCCGGATTCCTGGAAATATATGCAGGATATGGCAAGAAAAAGCAAATGAGTTTGTATCGCCTGACCGACCCCTACAGCTTATTTTACCTTACCTTTCTGGAACCACTAGGCGCCAATGCAAAAACAGACTTTACCAAGTTGAGTGATTTACAGCACTACAAATCATGGAGTGGTTATGCCTTTGAAAATATATGTCTGATGCACATTGATCAAATAAAAAAAGCCTTAGGAATCTCAGGGATTTACACCTCCGTTTCTTCCTTTGTCGTGAAGGCTCAAGATAACTTAGCAGGCGCCCAAATAGACCTACTCATCGACCGCGGAGATCATTCCATTAACCTATGTGAAATCAAATACAGCAATAAAGACTATGAGGTGACCAAAAAAGATGTGGACAACATAGAAAACAAAAAACGTGTTTTTCAGCACCATACCAAAACGACAAAACATATATTTACCACGATCATCACCACCTTTGGCGTCGTGAAAAATAAGCACAAATTAAATCAGATCGATCAAGTCGTCACCTTGGATGATTTATTTGTAAGCCTTGGCTAATGGCTATCGAGAAAATGTGCATCAATGATAAATCTCATGCCGCAAAAGGAAAGCTAATAGTACCTTTAGCATTGATAGCTAGAACAGCAAAGGCTAGGCAAGCTTTAATATCTTCCTCTTCCAAATCTGTAAACTCAGCTAAAATGTCTTCAGCCGTATCGCCAGCTGCTAAATATTCCAGGATGCTGGATACAGGGTAACGTAACCCACGAATACAAGGTTTTCCATGACAGATAGCAGGGTCAATCGTGATCCGGCTTAATAATTCATTTTTATCCATAACCCTTACCTTTCTTTTTTCAACAACAATTTAAGATATATACCAGTTTTTCAACAATTTAATCCCCCTTTTATTTAATTGTGTCCATGTACTTAAATCATTTTAATCACCAAGTAGCTCCACTGTCATTACTAAAATGCTAGAAAGGAAGAGGCTACAGCTCCCCTTCCACCACTAACTAAGCTGCCTGCACCCTTGAATCCTCCGCTACACCAGCTGGCATCGGCGCAGCATAATGCTGACTCAAAGAAATGGAAGCATTCTCCGTCAATGTATCCTCTCTGTAAATCGGATCCAGCGCATTAATAATGGCCTCCAAGGTAGTCACCTCTTCTTGCTCCAGCACCTCATAGCTAAAAGTGGCCAAATAATAAGACCCATGCTGATTGGTCCGCTGTTCCGGTTTGACCGTGAGTTTCACCTGCGTGAAATTGACCCGATCATAGTGCATATCCGCAAAAGTAAGTCGGAGATTATCGACACTATAGCCATGAAATAGCACGCTACACACCTGCCCGATCTGATTGATGAAGTAGAACTCCACCCATTTACGGCGGTCATAGCCGAGAATTTCATCCGCAAAGATTCGGTAAGCGATCGGAATAAAAGTAAAAGCCTCGCCCTTGTTGGTCAGCCTCGTCTCTCCTCGAAAACTCAAGACCCCACCTTTGGCGTCGAAGCGGTAGGCGCGTGGCGCCCCTTTGAGGTATTGAATTTCTTCAAAAACTTGGATTTGAGCGATGGTGGTTGTGGGTTGAAAATTTTGATTTTGCATGTGAATTGATTTATGATTGTGAAAGTCTTTAAGTCCGTATGTCTGTAAGTCGTAAGTCTGTAAGTCGGGTGTCGAAAGGTCTTTAGGTTGTAAGTCGGTATGTCTGTAAGTCGATAAGTCAGCATGTCTGTAAGTCGATAAGTCTGTATGTCGTGTGTCGAAAGTCTATAGGTCGTTTGCCAATCATGTGTTTTGTAAATGTATTGTTGAAGTACAATCAGTTCCTAGCCTTTTTAAGCCAATAAGAGCGATCCCTAGGCTATAGATTAACATATCGAACAGAGCATCCGCTATAGTTAGCAGGCTTTCCAGGGCAAATTCTTTCCGCCGTAGCTGCTTCGGTGAGAATAAACATATCCACAATGTAGGCGGCCATATAGAACTTGTGACAGCCGCCATAGCCCTGGCGTAAAGTCTTGCTGTAATAGCGGCGATAACTTGTATCATCGAGCACAAAACCTCTCTGCGCGGCCAAAGAATTGGCCATAGACCGGATGGTCTTCTTCTTTTGAGTAGACATATTTATTGGTGTTTATACCTGACGCAAAATGGTTTGGAGAATTCCCAAACCACTTTGGTCAGTATATGCAAGCATGTATTAGAAGGGTAAATAAAGCATTTCAATATTTTCCAATAGAGTCGTAGCGGGAAGTTCCGTACGAATCACCAAAGTTTGCGGACTGGGCCGATGCAATTCCATAGCCCCTTCCAGTTCCTTCTCCGGAAAAGCGTATTCAAATAAACGTTCCAGCGGTTCATCGATATAAGCGATCCACCAGTTTCTTTCCAGGTGTTCCAGCTTGATGATAGGAGCTAATGAAAAAGCCGTTTGCAGCAGTTCCTTACGTTCTTCCTCTTCCCGTCTAGCTTCGAGAATTTGTTCCTCCATTTCCCAATCTCGCATACATTGCAGCACATAGGGGATTGGAATATCGGAAGGGTGTCCGGTCTTTTGTTGAGCGCGATTCATGACTAATGTGTTATTGATTTCATACTTACAAGATACTGAAAACGAAGCGTTTATGCAAGGAAAACGTTGTTTTTAATTTACGTAATTAGCTAATAATCAATGATTTAGATCAAGTTGGATTTGCATCTTCATCCTGGCTGTTTTACCAGCCTAAGGGGAAAATCAAGACCCCCAAATCGAAGGGGATAAATGGGGAATGGGAAGGCGGAAGTTGGAAAAGCAGCTTAGCAAGTGGCTATAAGCCTCCTTACCTATCGAATAATGAATGATAGAATGAAAACTGGAACTACCAGCCCGAGTGCGAAAACAAGCCCCCACAACAAAAGACCAATACGAAGAAAGCTGTAGCCGGACAGGTATGCAAGGTGGAGATGCTAATTCGAGATTATGACTGGAGAGGATTAAGGTTTAAGGGAGAGGGTTTAGGGGCTGGCTATGGGCTAAAGGCGTAAGCATACTACCTTGCAGAGCTGGCTGGCGGAAGCTAGCTTGTAGTGGGCTATTGGGGTGAGGGCTTGTGTAAGAGTAGTGCAACCTTTCAACAGAGGGAAAGAATTAGTATTAATTTAACAAATAAGTTATTAGAAGAAGAATAAATTAGTTAGTTTAGTAATAAATAATATATATATATGTCTTTTCTGCCTAGGCCCTTTCTCTTGAGACTCCTCCTTATTTGCAGTCCTATAGCACTATTAGGCCAGACTTCTGTTACTAGTAATATAGATGATAACACCAATTGGACGTTATCTGGTAGCCCTTATATAATTGAAAATACTATTACTATTAACCAGGAAGCTATCCTTACGATTCAACCTGGCGTTGTGGTGAAGTTTTTAAAAAACTCAGCATCTCGTATGGCAGTAAGAGGAGGCGTTTCGGCCATTGGGACACCGCAGCAGCCCATCGTGTTTACCTCTTATCAAGATGATAGCTATGGAGGTGATACCAACGGTGATGGGTCGGCTAGTATCCCTACAGCTCAGGATTGGCGATCCATTAGTATCGAATCCAGTAGTGGAACCAATACGATTTTTTCAAATTGTATCTTTCGTTACGGGGGGCATTACTTTTCACCAGAAGGCGTAATACGAGTCATTAATAGTCAGCCCAATATTAGCAATTGTCAATTTCAATTCAATGCACAAGCACTGTACATCGCTCAATCATCAAGCCCCACTGTTACCAATTGTAATTTTGAAAATCATACAAGTGCTCCAATAGCTTTAGCTCTGGGGGCGGAAGTAGATTTCTCTGACCTAAGTTTTCAAAACAATGGTTTAAATGCACTGCAAATCATATCTGGATCATATACTGCTAACACCAACTATGTACTCGCACCCATTGATGAATCGATTTTCCCCTTCCAGTCTTATGTATTGGAAGGTGAAATAACAATTGGTGAACAGGCTACCCTGACCATCGAGCCTGGCGTCATCATCAAACACGATGATGCTGTATGGCGGAATATGATTAATGTAAATGGCTTCTTTTCAGCTAAAGGTACTTCAGCGCAGCCCATTACTTTTACAGATATCAAAGATGATGCTATAGGCGGTGATACGAATAATGACGGCGATGCTAGTGCCCCAGTGACTGGTGATTGGGGCGGAATACTATTGAATAGCACAGGTGAGTTGGAAAATTGCCAGTTTCGATTTGGCGGGAAGGTACTAAGCAATGTATATGATGGCGTTTTAGAAATCCGTGGCGGTTCGACCCTACTAAAGGATAATACATTCAAATACTGCGAAGTTGGCGTAACCATATCTGGAGGAGCTACCCCCCGTCTAGAAGGCAATAAATTCGAGGAATGCACCAGTGTACCTATCTCCTTATCACTAAGCGCAAGCCCTACTTTCTCTCAAAACCAATTTCTTGATAATCGAAGGAACGGCGTTGGATTATTGGCATTTAATTATAATACCAGTGGTGCAGATTATTCCCTACAGCCGATTTCTATTGATGATAATTCCGTAGCTCCTTACATCATATATGACGATGGCTTGATTATCGGAGAACAAGTCTCCCTGACCCTCTTACCAGGGGTGGTGATTAAGCATGATGCCTCGACTTGGATGAATATGATGGAAATCAAAGGGACACTTTTAGCCAAAGGAACCCTAGTGCAACCCATTATTTTTACAGATATCAAAGACGATGCTATAGGCGGAGATGCCAATAATGATGGCGATGCTAGTGCCCCAGTGGCTGGTGATTGGGGTGGAATATTATTGACTAATAGTGTGAATAGCATGGTTGAGTTGGAAAACTGCCAGTTCCGGTTTGGAGGGAAAGTTTTGAGTAATGTATATGATGGAACCCTAGAAATTCGAGCCGGCTCAACCCAGCTTAAGAACAATGAATTTATACAATGCGAAGTAGGGGTTACGATATCCGGCGGAGCCACGCCCAATTTAGAAGGTAATAAATTTGAGGAATGCACCAGTATACCTATTGCCCTATCTCTTAATGCAAATCCCAGCTTCAACCAAAATCAATTCGTGAACAATAGAAGAAACGGTGTTGGACTATTAGCATTCAATTACAATACTTCTGGAGCTACTTATACCCTAAACCCGGTTTCTATCGACGGCAATACCCCTGCCCCCTATATTATATATGACAATGGATTTATCATTGATGAAGGCGTCTCATTGACTATCCAACCAGGTGTAATTATAAAGCACGACTTTTTTCGCTTTTATGACCTGATGACTATCCGAGGGCAATTAATCGCTCAGGGAACGGTATCACAACCGATTATATTCACCACCATTTCTGATGATGAGTATGGAGGAGACACTAACAATGATGGAGCAGAAACCATACCCGCAGCTGAAAGTTGGAAAGGCATTCTTTTAGAGACTACATCGGGTAATAGCACTAGCATATCGAATTGTTATTTCCGCTTTGGTGGATATTCTCAGAATGGGGGAGATGCAGCATTAGAAATCAATGGCTCCGATCCAGTAGTAGCCGATAATATATTCTTCAATGGCGGCAGAGGTATGACCATCCGCCAGGGGGGGCAACCCATCATCAATAATAACACTTTTGATAGAAACAGTGTCATTCCCATTGCCATATCACTATCTGCCAGTCCTAGTTTCACTGGAAACAAATTTGAAAGCAATGCCATCAATGCCATAGGTGTTATTGGAGGTAACTATGCAGGCCCGGCCAGTTACAACTTAAAGCAAATCGATAACACCGGGGGGACCGAAGCCCCTTACTATTTGGAAGAAACCCTGACACTGGAGGAAGGAGTCCACTTAAATATAGAAGCAGGAACAGTAATAAAAGTAGAAGGGAGACAAAATGGGAGTGATATTTTTATCAGGGTCAATGGAAGCTTAACCGCAAGTGGTACGGAGACAGCTCCTATTATATTTACCTCTTCCCGAGATGACAGTGTTTTTGGGGATACCAATAACGATGGGAGTGATAGTAGCCCCGCATTAGGTGATTGGTTTGGCATTCGGTTTACGGATACAAGTGGAGAAAGCGGACAATTAAGTCATTGCCAATTTAATTATGGGGGGTATTATAGCATTGGAGGAACCACTTTATACGGTGTAGTTAGAGCAGAAGGGACAAGCAAACCTACCATAAGTAATGGTGATTTTCTCCTAAACTCCAGGGGCGTTGTTGCAGCGGATGCTTCTCAGCCAACCATTCAAAATTGTCGTTTTGAGCGCAGTGGGTGGACCCCTATTTCCGTTTCTTTAGCTGCTAAACCCGTTTTTACAGGGATTACTTTTTTCAATAATGGTAAAAATGCAGTAGGAATTGAAGACGGGGAATACGAAAGTGGTGACCTTACGTTAGAAAAAATCAGCCTAGCCGGTATCGATAATCTTCCCTACTATGTTCAACAAAATATCTCCCTAGGAGAGGCTGTTACCTTGACCATCGAACCGGGGGTCATTATAAAATTCAGATCGGCTTCTGATAATAACTTTGATAACGTCAGGATATCAGTTGAAGGCGCCATACGGGCCGAAGGCAGTATTGATGAGCCGATTATTTTCACCTCAGAACTGGATGATGAAATCGGTGGCGATACCAATAATGATGGTGGAAATACAGCGCCAGGTTTTGGAGATTGGTACGGATTTCTAATCCAAAGTACTAGTGAGGATCGAAGCCGATTTTCCTATTGCAACTTCCGCCATGGCGGCTACTATGCCCGCGGTAGTGCTTTTGCTTATGGAGTCATCCGGTCCCAAGGTAAGAGTAGCCCCGTGATTGAAAACTGTACTTTTTTTGAAACTTCCAAAGCTATCATCGCCGCCGATGAATCCACTCCTCAAATTTTGAATAACACCTTTGGCCGTATGGGCTGGTTAGCTGTCGGTATAGATTTGGGAGCAGATCCAACTCTCGTGGGGAATAGTATAGACGCTAGGCTTTCAATAGCAGCTTTGGGGATAGAAAGCAAAGATTATGAAGAAGAAGGTACCTACCAATTGAAGAAGAGAAGTTTTGCTGGAATAGAGAATGCACCCTATTTTTTTCAGAACGGGTTAGTTTTTTCTGAAGCCATTAATCTAGTCATTCAGGCCGGTATTGTTATGAAATTTTATTCTCCAGATAATAACGCCAATAACATTACCCTGATCAACAGGGGAACGCTAATTGCAGAAGGCACACAAGCCGAGCCAATTGTATTCACTTCTTGGCGGGATGATGAATTTGGAGGTGACGCGAACTACAGCTCTGCTACTTCGGCCACTAATCAAGATTGGATGGGATTGGTGATGCAAGGAGAGGGAAGCAATAACAGTCGTCTAAGCCACTGCCAGTTCCGGTTTGGTGGATTCCGAGATGCCTTCCCCGATATTTTTGGTGCGCTACGTCTAGAAGAGAGCAGTCCGACCATAGAGAAATGTACTTTTGAACATAATAAAAAGGGCCTGGTCACAATAGAAGGAAGCGACATAGCTATAGACAGTTGCGATTTTAAAAACAATGAAATTGGGCTTTCCAAAGAAGGAGGAAGAGTAGTAATTAACCGCAGTAATATAGTAGATAATTCAGTCTACGGTGTAGAAAATCTGACCACAGAGGATGTGGATGCCACCTCAAACTGGTGGGGACAAGCCTCGGGCCCCTTCCATCCAGAAAAGAATCCCTCTGGGCAAGGAAATGAAGTCACTGATTATGTCCTTTTTGAACCCTATTTAGAACGGAAGGTAGCCTTTGAAAAAGATATCGGTATAACTGCACTCATACGTCCACAAACCGGTTGTGAATTAGGGCAAGAGGCGATCATTGAAGTAGCCATTACAAATTACGGAAATGCCCCACAAACCGGCTTTGACATCGAAGTAGTCATAGACGAAGAAGTAAGCCTCCGAGAAAATGTTGGGAGCTTGGTCATACCGGTGGATAGTACGATCAATTATACTTTATCGACTACGGCCAATCTAAGCATACAAGGTCCTTATTTCATTGCCACATACACCTTACTCGATGGGGATCAAAATATCACTAATGACAGATTTGAAACCTTTGTCAACAACTATAGTGCAATCCCCGTAAATGCCAATTTTAATAATCTATTACCGATGAATGGGGACTCTAGTATTCAGCGTCCGGTACAATTTTCATGGTCATCTATCGAAAATGCTGATGTATATGACTTATACGTTTGGTTTGCTGCCTTGCCAGAACCCAGTGAGCCCATTGTTGCCGCTATTGATCAGATTACCTATCAATTGAATTCCAATTTCTTACCAGGAGTGAGTTACCATTGGAAAGTAGTGGCTAGAAACCCCTGTTCGACATTAAGCAGTCCTATACAAACCTTTACCATTCAGAGTCTACCCGATCTAGTCGTGAACAATGTCCAAGTGCCTTCTGAACCATTTTCCGGTCAAGAAATTGAGATCAGCTGGGAGACCATCAATCAAGGCACCAACAATACCGGAGATACCCGGTGGTTTGATGGAATTTACCTTTCCCAAGACCCCATACTAGATGTAGCCTTGGACACCTATCTCGGGGCCGTTTTCAATGACATCGCTCTAGAATCGGAAGAAGGCTACACACAAACAGCTACGGTCCGCCTTCCCCAAGGCATTCAGAATACCTGGTATATCTTTATCGTTGCAGATTATTTAGAATTTCTCCAAGAACCAGATAACAGTAATAATAGTAGCTATACGGCTATTGAGGTTAACCTGACGCCGCCGCCTGATTTGCAGGTGAGCAATATCATAGCCCCGAACAACGCCTTTTCTGAAGAATTTATAGCCATCAATTGGAGCGTAACGAATGAAGGTACTGGCGCGACTCTCGAAAACTTCTGGCGTGATGCCATTTATCTTTCCGAACAAGAAGAGCTGGACAAAAACAACAGCTTCCTATTAGGCCGATTTGATCATAGCGGAATATTAGAGGCGAGCGCATTTTATGAACGAACCGAAACTGTAGCTCTGCCCCCTGGCATCTTTGGCACCTACTACATTCACATTGAAACCGATGAAGGCGATCGTGCCTTCGAGTTTGCCTTTGAGAATAATAATATTAGCCGTAGTGACTCCATGACGATATTCTTAACGCCGCCACCAGATTTAGTTCCGCTAAGTATTAACAGTCCGGCGCAAGCCAGTAATCGAGAACTTGTAAATATACGTTGGACTGCAGCCAATCAAGGCGCTTCGAATATCACTGAGGGGTATTTTGATCGATTATATTTGAGTCCAAATCCTACTTTTGATGTAGATCAATCCACCCTCGTGGGGAATCTCTTCATCAATGGGCCCGTAAATATTGGACGCGAATATACCGCTCAAAGAACAATAGCTATTCCTGACAAAATAAGTGGCCGCCAATATATCTATTTAGTAACAGATGGTTTTGATGATATATTTGAATTTACCCAAGAATCGAACAATATATTACGAGGAGATCAAATTAACATTGTCCAACCTGACCTTGCCGTGACCGAAGTTCGTACCCAAGCAGAAGCAGAAGCGGGTGGGGATTTGATGGTGAATTGGACAGTCACCAACCTTGGCCAAGGAGACTTATCCTATATCGGTCGTACAGACAGTATTTTCATTGCTAACCAAGTCGAGTTTGATCGAGCAAATGCCACGCTCCTGGGAACACATACCTACAATAGTCAGCTAAGGGCAGGCCAGCGTACCATTCGACAACTCACTGTTCCTCTACCCAATGGCCTATCTGGTCCTTATTATATTTTCGTTTCAACTAATACGGATGAGGGTATCTTCGAAAATGGCCAACTAACCAATAACATAGGGAGTACCTCCTTAGCTATTAATTTTCCACCTTGGCCAGACTTGGAACCAACAACTGTCGTTGGGGTACCGGCCAGCTTGATTGCAGGTAATCGGATAAATATGACCTATACCGTGAAGAACGGGGGGCAAGGAGAACTAGTAGGACAAGCCTGGACAGACCGTTTATACATTTCTGCTAGTCCAGTATGGATACCTGGCGCCGCCAAAGAACTAGAGGAGTATACGATCATTAGCAGTCTACAACCCGATGGGACCTATCAAAAAACGACGAGCTTCATCCTACCCATGTTGCCAGGAGGTGCAGGCGTTGGCGTTTGTTTTCTCTATATCTTTGCTGATGCAGACAATCAAGTTTTTGAGCATACTGATGAGAATAACAATGTCCTACGCAGTATTCCCATAGATGTTACAGCACCACCACCCACTGATCTAGCACTACTGGCAGCAGTCTCGGCCGTAGATACCACCCAATCAGGCACAAGCCTTCAAGTGAACTGGTCGGTCAAAAACATAGGCAGTTCTACAGCTGTATGGGACTATCCATTCTGGTACGACGGAATATACTTATCTACCGATACCAATTGGGATGCAGGCGATATATTTATTACCGACTGGACCCATCCTGCTCCGCTGGATTCCAATGCCGTGTATATGGATAGTCGCAACTTTGTCGTACCACCTGGCCTAGAAGGGAATTATTACTTCTTAATGGTGACCGACCATACCAATCTAGTGGAAGATGGTGATCAACGGAATAATTTTCTTTCGATTACGGGAGATCAGCCAGCATACATTCGAAAAACCTTGTATCCCGACCTGCAAGCCCAAGCATTTGATGCTCCGATCCAAGGCACAGCTGGCCAGCCCATCAAATTGCGTTGGACCGTAGCCAATAATGGGCAAGGACCTACCCTAGGTGGGACTTGGACAGACAAAGTGTACCTCTCCACTGATTTTCACATAGACGGAGGGGATCCTATTCTGGTAACAGCCAATCGCAGTCAGCGTTTAGATATAGCACAAACCTATACAGATTCTTTTGAGGTTTTCCTACCTACCAGCGCTTCTGGTAACTACATTTTGCTTTTTAAAACCGATGCCAACAAGAACGAATACGAAAACCAGTTGGAAAGCAACAACCTAGCATCCAGCAACCTAAATGTATTAGTACCACCACCCTCGGATCTTATAGTGGCAGGCGTAGATTTTCCGGAGATGGCCGTCGTTGGAGAACCACTCACCGTAGAATGGGGCGTACAAAACATAGGAACCAATCCCGCATCGGGAATTCGGACGGATTTTGTCTATCTATCCAAGGATGCTACCTGGGATATTAGTGACATAGAGCTAGGAAATGTAGCCCTGAATCTCAACCAAGCCCCCGGAGTCCGTCGAACAGCCAGTCTGACCATGGATGTTCCTGGGGTTCCGCTAGGAGAATACTTTGTTATCATAAGAACAGATGGACTGAACAATATTATCGAAGACAACGAAACGAACAATATTGGCCTTTCAATAAGCCAAATAAGCATTGATGTTCCCGAATTGACTATCGCCGAACCTGCTGAAACCATCCTGCGCAACGGCAAAAACAAGTATTACAAAATTGTAATACCGGATAGTTTAGCAGGCGAAACCCTATTGGTAAACCTATTTGGAGATACACTTAATGCCAATAACGAACTCTACCTAAGTTACGAAGATGTACCTAGTCGTACCAACCATCAGTTATCGGCCACAGCCCCTTTTGCAGGGAATCAAACCATCGTAATACCAAGTCTGGAAGCCGGCGTGTATTACTTGCTCGCTTATGGTGTGAATACCGCAACTACTACCCAAGACGTCAGCCTATTGGCGGAAATTCTGGAATTTGAAATCCGCTCCGTCATAGCCAACCAAGGAGGAAATACGGGTAGTATGACGGTACGCTTGGATGGGGCTAAGTTTACAGCAGGTATGAACGTTAAACTGGATCATCCAGACCGGGGAACTATCGAGGCTAGAAACCTTTACTACACCAACAGCACCAGAGTATATGTAACCTTTGATCTAACCGGACGGGATGAAGGATTCTATGACCTCATTGCAGAAAAAGAAAATAGTGAACAGACTCAACTAAAAGATGGCTTTGAAATCACCACCGGAGCAGTCACAAGCGGTAGTGCCTTTGGAGACTCAAATAATGGCTTTGTCTGTTATATTGAAAATATTGGAGCGGAAGAATTGCTGGAAGTCAGTGTACAGCATCCGCCTAATACCCGCTTGAATCGCATTGTGGCGATGACTATTCAATATGCTAATAATAGCAATATTGATATTCCTACGCCGACATCTTTTTTCATTAGCCTGGCTGGGGCACCACTAGGCTTTTCTGTTGAAGAATTGAGTGAAGGGCGGGAAGAATTGATCCTCGAATTCAAAGAAGATTCTGGGCCACCAGGAATTCTACGACCAGGAGCAAGTGGAGCAATTACAGTATTTACAAAAGCAGTAGCCCCGATGCGTTTCTCTTTAATTTATGAATAAAATATTCACCATAACCATGGCCATTCATTTTAATCGTCCCATTCCGTTTGGAGTATTTGTTATGATATTTCTCTGTTATACCGGAGAAGTAAGCAGTCAAGATTTTGTAAGTACCAAGGCCAATATTGTTGGTCCAAATAACATTGTAATAAACAGCTTTACTGGAAACCTACACTATCAACGGGAAGATTTATTCATTCCTGGGCGAGGTTTAGATATAGAACTTACTTTTAGCTATAATACAGCTACAAGAGACAGAGACTGGGGGGTTGGAAGAGGCTGGACCTTTACCTACAATATGTCTTATCTTATTGATAGTACCGATATAGTAATTGAAAGAGTGGATGGAAGACGAGATCGGTTTAAAGATTCCGGAGAGTCATTTCATCCGCGGAAAGGAATATTTGATCGACTAGAAGCTGTCTCTTATACACATCTGACGCTG
>OJCB01000474.1_pt1 | contig 15130 bp, 15 predicted proteins | sample 1591501 | NCBI WGS metagenome assembly OJCB01 (sample SAMN05416813, study PRJEB24817) | seawater metagenome | isolation source: Sea water | place: Canada:Atlantic | collected 2013-07 | reverse complement strand
CGAGATCAGCCTCGGTCTCGTGGGCTCGGAGATGTGTATAAGAGACAGACAGTATGCTGCGCAACGAGATTCCTCATCAGACTCCGGAAGAGGTGATTCGTGAAGAAGCGATGCGACCGGTGACACAAAGAGTGACCTTAAAAGCGGAACAGGCTGTTGATCCGACTGCTCCGATTAACCCTGTTCCTGCGATTCCAAAAACAGCGCCGATTGTTCCGGTTTCTCCGGGGATGCAGGCTTCTACATCCGGATACGCTGAAGAGCTTCCCGCGACAGAGCACCAAATTCAGGCAGAACCCGGATCAGTGGAGCCAATTACCCCTGTTCCAATGCAGGCTCAGCAGCATCCCGCATTTGAGGAATTGCCTCAGCATGAGGAACCTCAGGTAGAGATCGAGCCGGCGCCAGTCGGGGAAGAACAACATCACTCGGAAGCTCCCGGCGATGCCGATTCCCAGACCGTAATGCTCAGCAGAGAACACACTGCTCCGATTCTTGCTGCAAACCAGCCGGCATCGACTTTGCCTCCGCCGAGAATGCCGAAGCGGCGTGACGGGTAATTATTCCCGGCCTGTTGAAGAATAGCTTTTTCGACTTATGGAAAATCGCGCGACGCCACCAACTCAGGCAAAACTGATGTTTTGGATCATTTGGGCTGCCCTTGCCTTTTCGATCATCATTTACTTCGTGGTTCTGAAGACAGTGGCGACGGGCTCCGAAGAGGTTTTGGAAAAACCCGACCAGTCGATCGTTCTGGTCTTAGCTGGTGTCGGATTGCTCAGTATCGCGGTGAGTTTAGGAATTCGAATTCTGCTGGTAAATCCACGGATTGGAAAATTGGCGCCCGGTGAGATCATGAAAGTTTTCCCACACTGCATCATTTCCTGGGCATTGGCTGAAGCCGTTGGAATCTATGGACTCGTCCTGGGATTCATGGGACATCCAATCGGGTCCTATGGATTGTTCTTTGTCACCAGCTTTTGCACGATGCTTTTTCTCGCGCCGACCTTTGCGCGTTTGGTTCGAGTATTGCCTGACGCCGAGTGAGGGGCAGCAGACCGTGCAGGAGAAGGGACACGCGGGATTGTCCTCTTTCGGAGATAGAGACTACTCCAACATAAAAAAAGCCGCCCGGAATTCATCCGGACGGCTCTTCTAAAAGTCTAATCAGTATTCCAGTGTGGAAACTTCTTACTCGTCGTCGGACTTAGGAGTCCGATCGTTGAGCGTAAAGCGGAAACGATTCCGGTTACGCTTGGCGTTGGCGCGGGCTTTGCGCTTGGTCTTTTGGGTAGGGGTCTCGAAAGCACGCAGACGGCGCATTTCTTCGATGATTCCTTCGTTTTCCATCTTTCCTTTAAGGCGCTTGAGCGCACGATCGATGGATTCGCCCTTTTTAACTTCTACGTCCGGCATGGTGAGTCTTGAGTGAGTTGAATACTGAGTAATTGCTGTTGGTTGTTTTCCACCGAAGCGGAAAAGGGGGATTCTAGAGGAGGTGTGCCGCTACGTCAAGGGCTGGAACCGATTTAGATGAACGGTTTTTTTGTTAGCACTTTTTAGCATTAAAGGCCTAAAAGAGGGGCGGGAACCAGAAATGCATGTTGCTCGAGTAAGCCGTAACTTCCGTGCCAGCTCAAATACTGGGTCAACCAAACCACGAAAACGTAGGCCGCGACGACCGGAATTGCTGCGAGACGGGAGATCCACCGGGAAACCCAGATACGGGGCTGCTCCCTTTTCATAGAACGACCCACGGCCCAACCGACTAGAATTCTTGCGGGAAAAATGAAGAGAACGAATACCAGATTCGGAAGCCAGGCAACTTCATTCGGTGTCAGCTCGATTTTCAAAAGATAGAGTGGAATCGCGAAGAGAAGAGTGATGAACAGCGCCATCCAAAAGGCGAGGGGAGCTCTGCGAAAGGACTGACGGGTAGATTTGATGGAGAAAAATTCCCGAAAATTTCCGGAAACGGCGAAGTGAGTCTGGAGGAACGGCAGATAGAGAACGACAATTCCGAGGAGGATTGCCCCGAGAAGTGAGGTGATAGCCGACAGGCCGACATTGGGAATGACAGAGGCGGCCATCAGGATCAAGACGGGAATGACCAGCCAGATTGCGGCTCCGGCAAATCCCTTGAACCCCAGGTTGAGGTAATAGGAGAGCCGGAGACTCTGCGCAAAGCTGAAGATCTTATTCCAGATTCTTGCAAATTCGCCGGTTTCGCCAAGCCAGCGAATAAACCGAACCGGAGCCGGCCAGAAGAAATGCCTCAGTTTCCCTCCCCGGATACAGGCCCAGATCAGGTGAAGCGTTACTGCAATGATCAGAAAAATTAGAAAGCCTTTCAAGTTTTGAGAAGCTTTTGATCCGGCCTTGATGAGCTCGGCGTCCTGCCAATAGGTGTGGACCAGACGGATCGGAATCGACCAGAGCCAGGTGCAGAGGATGATCTTCCCGAGGACAGTTGCCTTTCCGATTCCTACAAATCCGCTGCGGATCTTTCCGGAGACCGCGACACGGCGGGAGGCTTCGAGCAGGTAACCGAGGCTGAGGAGGTTGAGAATTGGAACCGCTGAGATTACAGCGAGAGCCAGAATCAGCGCTAGAATTCCGAACAGGCCATCAAACGCTTTTGCGATGAAACGGCGAAAACCGGGTTTTGATTTTATGATCGGCTCCTTTTCAGGGAGAGGTGGCGGATCAATTTGAGTGCTTGTCGGAGGCGCGGCGAGTTCCATTAGGAATAGATTAGATGTGATTGCGCCGGATTTGGTTACAAAAAAGACCTGACAATTTCCCTGTTTTCGAGAAGATACCTCTGCGATGGGGAATCCAAGTTCCATTCTCCACCGTAGCTATTCATTGGAAAAACCCTTCTGCATATTTGTAACATGATTCGTCCCAGCTCTCTTCTTATCACTTTATTGTTTGGCACCACTGCTGCCGTAATGGCAGCTGAAGAGCCGCAAGTTAACCGGGCAATACTCGGCATGTTTCAGCCGATCAGTGATGTCGCCGATAATTCCCAGAACCCGGTGACTCAGGAGAAGGTGGATCTCGGCCGGATGCTCTACTACGAGACCCGTCTTTCCAAGGATCGCTCTGTTTCCTGTAACACCTGCCACGATCTCGCGAGTTTTGGAGATGATGGCGCTCCGGTTTCCACCGGTATCGACGGGCAAAAAGGAGGGCGTTCCGCTCCGACTGTCTACAATGCTGCTATTCATATTGCCCAGTTCTGGGATGGAAGAGCTGCTGATGTTGAAGCGCAAGCCATCGGACCGATCACCAACCCTATTGAAATGGGAATGCCGGATGAGGCCTACGTGTTGAAAGTCTTGAATTCGATTCCTGAATATGTGGAGCGTTTCAAAAAATCGTTTCCTAATCAGGAGAATCCGCTGAATTACAAAAATGTAGGCAACGCGATCGGTGCTTTTGAGCGCAAGTTGCTCACTCCTTCTCCGTTCGATACGTTTCTGAAGGGAGACGACAAGGCTCTCACCAATGAGCAAAAAGTTGGCCTGAATACTTTTATCTCAACCGGTTGTATCACTTGTCACAATGGAATGGGTATCGGTGGTCACCTCTATCAGAAGCTTGGACTCGTGAAGCCCTGGGAAACGAAAGATGCCGGACGTTTTGAGCACACGAAGAACGAAGCGGATAAGGGATTTTTCAAGGTGCCAAGTCTTCGGAACATTACCGAGACCGGCCCTTACCTCCATGATGGGTCGATGGAATCACTCGACGAGATCGTAGCAAAAATGGCTGAGTATCAGTTGGGCCGCGAACTTTCTGACGAAGATGTGAAAAGCATCGTTTCCTTTCTCGGATCCTTGAAAGGGGAAATCGACGAGGAATTCATCAAGCAGCCGAAGCTGCCTGCTGATGGCCCGGACACTCCGGCCGCTGAATAGGATAAGTAGGAATTCATCCTGAGGTCTGGATCAAACAGGTCCGGTTTCGTTTGATAGATCGATCATGCCCACGACTCCTTCGGATTATCATCAGCTGCCGGCGAATCCCTCTAAAGGGAATAAGCTCGTTATTGTCAGTTGGATTCTGACTTTGGTCGTATGGGCTCTGGTCGGTGGGATGCAGCGGATAGAGATCGCTTTGCCGGATGGCTGGGATCTCTCGTTTCTACCGATGGTCAATGCCGGGCTCAACACTGCGGTGGCGATTTCTCTGGTGCTGGCAATTCTGGTGATCAAGAAAGGTCGCGCCGATCTTCATGCGAAGTTCATGAGTCTGGCGGTTTATCTATCGCTGCTGTTTCTGATAAGCTACGTGACCTATCATATCACCAGTGGCGAAGTGAAATTCGGAGGGGAGGGGGCGATCCGGAAAGTGTATTTTTTCCTCCTGATTTCTCACATCGTTTTGGCAGGGGTCAGCTTTCCGTTTATTCTACTGAGCCTCGCCTACAGCATGTCGAACCAGTTCACGAAGCATCGCAAGATTGTGAAATGGGCGTATCCGATGTGGCTCTACGTGGCCATCACGGGACCTATCGTATATTTGATGCTGCGGCCTTACTATTGAATCGCACGGCTTGATCACTTTGGACACACTAATCCAGCGTAATTACGCCGGTCGTGAATTCTTTGTTTGGTGTGACAATCTGTGATGCGTTTGGCATTGGCAGTTACACTTCTTCCGGGCCTTTTGGGATTGGCCTTTTCCCAGGCGGAAGAATTGTCTCCGGACGACACCGCATTTTTCGAAAAGAAGATCCGCCCTATCCTGGTTGAGCACTGTTACGAATGCCATTCCGAGGCTGAAGACAAGCGCAAAGGAGGTCTTTGGCTGGATCGAAAAGCCGGCTGGGAACTGGGAGGCGACACCGGGCCTGCGATTGTCCCGGGCGAGCCGAAGAAAAGTCTCTTTCTGACAACGGTGCACTACTCGGATCCCGACCTGGAAATGCCGCCGGACGGGAAACTGCCGGACCCTGTGCTCGAGGATTTGCAGGAGTGGATTGAACGCGGGGCTCCAGATCCGAGGGACAAGGCACCGGCAGTAGTTGAAAAATCCGTGATGGATATCGAAAAGGGGCGCGAGTTCTGGGCGTTTCAGCCGCGAAAGGAAAATTTTGAAGGTCGGGCTTCGATTGACGGCTTCATTACGGCGAAACTGGAAAAGGAAGGTATTTCTCCTGCGCCGGAGGCGAGCGCCGCATCGAGGCTTCGGCGCGCTAAGGTTGATCTCACCGGGCTGCTTCCGACAATAGCCGAACAGGATGAATTTTTTGCCAACCCTACTGATGAGAAGTGGGAAGAGATGATTGATCGGTGGCTGGCGGCAGATGAGTTTGGAGAACGCTGGGGGCGTCACTGGCTGGATATCTCACGCTATGCCGATTCCAGCGGTGGTGGACGTGCGATGCCGTTTCCGAACGCCTGGAGGTTTCGCGACTATGTTATCGATTCTTTTAAAGAAGACAGACCGCTCGATGAATTGATCACCTCCCACATCGCCGGGGATCTTCTGCCCTACAAAGACCTCGCTGAGAGACAGCGAAATCTGGTTGGGTCAGGATTCATGGTGCTGGGCCCGATCAATTTCGAAAATCAAAATAAGAAGGAACTCGAATTTGAGATCGTGGACGAGCAGCTGGATACTCTCGGTCGAGCTTTCCTCGGGATGACCATCGGTTGCGCACGGTGTCATGATCATAAGTTCGATCCCATTCCGACGAGCGACTATTACGCCATGGCCGGGATCTTCATGAATACTGATTTTGTGACTCATGCCAATGTTTCGAAGTGGCATACAGAACCGGTTCCACCTACACGCGAAGCGAAGGCAGTCATTGAAGCCTATGAAACGAAAGAGAAAGATCTGAGCCAAAAAGTTGCTGACCTGAAGAAGCAACTCGCTGATTTGGGAAAGGGGGCGGGAAGCCGGTCCAGAATTGTCGCTGCCGAATCCTTGCGCGGAATTGTTCTCACCAGCAAAGATGCAAAAATAACCGGCAATTGGAAGGAATCCACCTCTGTTGGTCGCTGGGTTGGCGTGCACTATATTCACGATATGAATGAAGCCCGCGGCTCGAAGTCTGTCGTTTTTACCGCAAAGGATCCAGCGCCCGGGAAATATGAACTCCGACTGGCTTATGCGCCCGGCCCGAACAGAAACCCGACTGTGCCGGTGGAGGTCAATGTGGGCGGTGAAAAGACGACCGTGGTAGTGAATCAAAAACTCACCCCGGAGAACGATAAGCTGACCCAGACTCTCGGCGTTTTTCAAATTGCGGCTGGCGTGAGTCCCGTGGTTACAGTTTCCAACAACAGCAGGAATGCCGGCGTCGTCATTGCCAATGCGGTTCAGTGGATTTCTTTAGATGAGACGCCAGAGGAAAGAGAAAAAGTTGAGGACGATGCAACGAAAAAACTCATAACCAAACTCGAGGCGGGATTGGTCAAATCAGAGAAGAACTTGAAGTCTCTGAAGTCGTCCGCACCGGACATTCCCGTGGCGATGTCGGTTGTCGATCGTGCGGCGAAGGATATCGATGATATTGAAATTCGAATCCGTGGAGTTGAAGCAAATCGCGGTCCCAAAGTTCCAAGACGCTTCCTTCAGGTCGCGATGTGGGATGACGCGGAGATTTCGAAGAAAGCATCCGGCCGACTCGAGTTTGCCCAATGGGTTACCGATCCTAAAAATCCTCTGACAGCCCGCGTTCTGGCCAATCGGGTTTGGTTGAAGCTGATGGGTGAGGGGATTGTGAAGACACCGGACAATTTCGGAATCACAGGTCAGGCACCGACTCATCCGGAGCTTCTCGACTTTCTGGCGGGCCGTCTCATTAAATCCGGCTGGTCCAACAAGGCATTAGTGAAAGAAATTCTGCTTTCAGATGTTTACAGCATTGCTGCGGACAATCCGAAATCCAAAGGACCTGAACTGGATGTGGAAAACGATTTGTATTGGCGCGCTCACCGGCGCTCCCTCGATGCGGAGACAATGAGGGATGCCATTCTGACGCTTTCGGAATCGTTGGATAGTGCTGCGGGAGGGCCATCATTGCCCAAGGGGTTCAAGAGCGAGTTCGGACATCAGTTCACCACGAAGAAACGCAGCGTTTATGTGCCGGTTTTCCGAAATTCCGGTTACGAGATGTTCGGCGTTTTTGACTTTGCGAATCCGAATTTCACCGTGGGAAAACGCTTCCGAAGCACCATTCCAACGCAGTCCCTTTTCCTGACGAACAGCCCTTTTGTGCATCAGCACGCGGACGCTGCAGCAAGCCTTCTGCTGCAGGAACCTGCAGTGAGTGATGAGGCAAGAGTTGAACTCGCCTTTCGGAAAACTCTGGGAAGACGACCTTCGGCGAACGAATTAAAAGTGAGCTTGGACTTTCTGCGTAATGGAGGAGACACCGCAGACAAGGATGAGGCGAAAGCGTGGGCGGCATTGCAACGCTCTTTGTTTGCTTGTGTGGACTTTCGATTTTTGAGATAAGAAAAGAAGCCGCTGAAGAATGACGATGAACTGGAATACCAATACTGCTTCCCGCCGCGAATTGCTGAAGGCCTCTGCCTGTGGTTTCGGGAGTCTTGCCTTTTCCGCAATGGCTTCACCCACTCTCCCGGTCATGCCGAGAGCCAAACGGGTGATCTTCATTTATATGCAGGGTGGCCCCAGTCAGGTCGACACCTACGATTACAAGCCGGAGTTGATTAAGGCTCACGATCAGGAAGTGGAATTTCATGTGCCGCGCTCCCGTCAGGTGGAAAAGCGGAAGGTAATGAAGCCATTCTGGGATTTTCAACAATACGGGGAATGTGGGCACTATTCGTCGACGCTGTTTCCGGAAGTGGCGAAGCATATGGATGACCTCTGTTTCATTCACTCCATGCACACGGAAGGGGTCGCTCACGGTCCCGCGACACTTTTTATGCACACGGGTGCAACTAACCTTGTCCGCCCTTCGATGGGCGCCTGGATCAGTTACGGAATGGGAACGGAGAATGAGAACCTCCCCGCATTCGTGACAGTGAACCCTCCGGCGAACAAAGGCGGTCCCCGCAATTATGGAAATGCTTTTCTACCGGCCAGTCATCAGGGGACGGTGTTGGGAAAAGTGGGGAACCCGAATGCGCTGCCGGAGATCCGGAATCTGAAGAGCCCGGTTTCCGACGAAGAGGCTAAGCAACAACACGAGTTTTTGACCAAGCTGAACAGCATTCAGAAGGAGGATCAGTCGAGTCCGGCAGTGGAGGGCGCGATCAAATCTTTTGAACTTGGCTGGCGTATGCAGAATCACGCAGCTAATCTGGTAAATGTGGACCGGGAGGATAAGTCCACTCGGGAACTTTACGGGATCGGATCCGATGCGACCGACGGCTTTGGTCGCCAATGCCTAGCTGCACGACAGCTGGCCGAGTCAGGAGTTCGCTTTGTTCAAATCAGTCATTGCGACAATTCCTCAACACCAGTTTGGGATCAGCACAGCAATATGCCGAAACATGAGCAGCTGGCCAATCAGGTGGACAAGCCCATCGCGGGACTGCTCGAAGATTTGAAACGACGTGGTCTTCTGGAAGACACTCTCGTCTGGTGGGGAGCTGAATTCGGAAGGACTCCGTTTTCCCAGGGGAACAATGGTCGCGATCACAATCCGAAAGGCTTTACGACCTGGTTGGCAGGGGGCGGGGTGAAACCCGGGTTTTCCTATGGCTCGACCGACGAGTTCGGTTTTCAGGCGGTTGAGAACAAAGTTCATATGCATGACTTGCATGCCACAGTTCTGCATTTGTTGGGAATGGATCACGAGAAGCTGACCTTCAAATATGCGGGTCGGGATTTCCGCCTGACCGATGTCCATGGGCGGGTGGTGAATGAGATCTTCGCCTAAGACCTGAAGTATCTCCAAAGTCACAAGTTTTTTCACATGTTCGAGCCTGCGTCGTCGCGGGGATGTTTTTTTCCTTTAGACCGATTTGGAACTTGCGCCCGATTGGCCAACTGCTAGCATCTAAACACTATGGGAATGTTTTCAAACTTGATGGGCCGTATTTTCGGCAAAGACGAAGAAGAAGTTGCTGAAGAAGCAGCTCCAACACCAGCTCCAGAGCCAGGTGTTGAAGGTGAAGTTGCCGCAGGTGGTGAAGCCGCTGCTGCAGGAGATGCTGCACCGGAGCCTATTGAGGCGGTAGACGTTGAAGCTAAGTTGACTGAGATGGCTGCTGCCAATTCGGAAGACCTCGACTGGAGAAAATCCATTGTCGATCTGATGAAGCTTGTCGACATGGACAGCAGTTACGGTGCACGGAAAGAACTCGCTCTTGAGCTCGGCTACAGCCAGGCTGATATCGATTCCAAAGGCTCCGCTGAAATGAACATGTGGCTCCATAAAGAAGTCATGAAGCAGCTTGCAGCAAACGGCGGAAATGTTCCAGCCGACCTGCTTGACTGATTTTGCATTCGCAGAACAAATATACTATTTACCCCCCAAGCGGCTTCCTGGAAACAGGGAGCCGTTTTTTTGTAGGTCTCTCTAAAATGTAGCTGGGCGACTGCAAGTCCCCGGAGGGCGAGTGCGTACCTGGAGGCCTCACAGGGGACCCGTCAAAGAGGCCCCTATGATTGTGACAAGAGGGTTGGAAATCACCCTTTCTCATACTCTTTCAAGAATCCGATAAATTCCCGACGGTGATCTTCTTCGCCGGATAGCAGTCCAATCGCCATGTCCTGGGTGACGTAGTCCCGACCGTCGCTGATTTGAATGATCTTGTTGTATTGGGCAATCGCTCCGTTCTCAGCGTCGATGACTCCTTTGATGACGGCGACGATGTCCGTGGTATCCTCGAGTGGTTGGAGGGTCTTTTGGCCGCGTTCGAGATCGAAACTACCCGGAACCTGGCCGCCGATGGTCTTGATTCGGTTCGCCAGGGTCTGGGCGTGGGTGAGTTCTTCCACAACATCAGCAGCGAGAGCCTTCTTGATCACGTCGGACCGAACCCCGTCCAGATTTATGGATGCGGCAATGTAGTTTTGGACCGTTTCCAGCTCCATGGCATAGGCGATTTTCAAGTTGTCGATAATGTCCTGATTGGATTCATTCATAATGATATTGGGTTTGTTGGTAGTGTTGAATTCTTAGACGAAGGACTCAGCAATGGTTTACGATTTATCCTCAGGAATTGAACCTTATTTCTGGAGGGAAGGCATGTTTCCTTTTGGTTGCGTCACCAGCGGTCTCGGACGAATCTCCACGCACCTGCTAAATTGAACTTATGAAACGTCTCGACATCAAATGGGGGATCATCCTCGGCCTCGTTTACCTGGTCTGGTTACTCGCATCCTACTACCTGGGAATGCACACGGATGGAATTGTGAAAATTTGGATCGTAGTGCTGGTGAGCTTCATTTTGATTCTCTGCACTTTGATTCTTGCATTGCAGGACATCAAAACCCGGGAGGAGGCTTTAAATTTCAGAGAAGGTCTCAAGTCCGGTGCAGTAATTTCGGTGATAGGAGGTGTGATCGCAGCCTTGTCTCAGGTCATCTATTTCCAGTGGGTTCATCCGGAGTTTACGGATTTAATGGTGGAGCAGACCCGTGTTCACTATCAGAACCTGGGCGTTGCGGACGAGTTTATGTCCGAGATTCTCGAGGGGGCACGCCAGAGTTTTGGTCTGAAAAATTACATGATTCAAGCATTCGGATTTCAGTTCGTTTTCGGCACGATTTTCTCAGCGATGATCATGATCTTTCTAAGAAGCCGGCGATAAAATCCGTTCTGCCTTTCTAGAAACTCATGAGCAGACGTAGAAAAAAGGTCATCGCCGCAGTTGCGATTGTCACCCTGGTCCCGATTCTGGCCTGGTGGGGGCTTTATCACTTTGGCTTTGTTTCCCTTCCGGGTGAACCGCTGGAGCCTCCCTTCAATCTCTCCGACCGGATTGTGACGATCGATGTGGAGAAAAATTCAGACGGAGAACTGGTGGCTACTTTCGATGGATGGGAAGAGGGAGATGAAACCCTGACTGCCGAGCAATTCTACAAGGAGATCTACAATAGAAAGCGGGGGCAATCTGCTTTGTATCGATGGCTCGATGTGACTTCAACGGCCGGACTTCTCTGGATCCTTTTCGGGTTCGCCGGACAGGCGGTATTCATGGGGCGAATGATCGTCCAGTGGCAGGCAAGCGAGAAAGCAAAACGCTCCGTGGTTCCCCCTGTATTTTGGTGGATGAGCCTTCTTGGTTCCACCATGCTGATGATTTACTTCGTCTGGCGAAAAGAACCTGTCGGGTTCCTCGGGCAGAGCACCGGGTGGTTTATCTACATCCGTAACCTCTGGCTGATCCACGGTCAAAAATAGCAGGGCAGGGGCCTCCGCATTTTTCCGCGGAAAAAGGTTGTCTATTCTCTGCCTGATAGCGCAGTATTCCCAGCATGAAGCGATTTTTCCTGCTGCTGTCTGCTATTACGTTTTTAAGTCTGTTTACCACCGGGTGCCAGAGCCCCTGGAAGTGGTATTCCGATCATGAGGGCCCCTCTTACGGACCGCCGCCACATCGTCATCCCAGTCATGGATACGGAGTCTATGGGAATCGTAAGCAGCTGAGGAAAGAAGCAGGTGGCTTGTATAAAAATCCACGACATCATCAGCGGGGATAGACTGGGTTTTTCCAGAATCTGAAATGCCAGTGGCGTCAGGATGTTTTCGATGAAACATCCGCCCGCGCTGAGCATTAAGGAGAACGGTCCGTGAATCCGGACCGGTTTGAGACAAGATCGGCTCGCAATGGATCGGTGGTTTCGGCTACCGTTCTGATATGCGGGCCTTTTTGTTTTTAGTTCTGATAGTCTCCACGGGAGTTACCTTTGCAGCACCTTTAAAATCCGGATTCGCCGAACGCGATATCTCCCCTGATATTGGAATGGAACGCCCCGGCGGTTATTCCAAAGGCTATCATCAGAAGTTTCACGACGCCTGCAAAGCGCGAGTGGCTGTCTTTGACGACGGCGAGAATGCAACGGCTCTTGTCGGTCTCGATGCTCTGTTCGTGATGGAGGCGGAAGTGGCTGAGGTCCGGAAGCGTGTGGCCGCAGCAACAGGGATTCCGGAAAACGCTATCATGATCGGCGCTTCTCATTCCCATTCATCGGGTCCAACCGGAATGGTGAAGCAGGGAGAATATGATCATGCCAGTAAATTGATCCAGGAATTGGCCTACGAGGAATCCTCTGCTGCCGATCCCGTCTATTTGAAGCGCATGGTCGACGGGATTGTCGAAGGCATTACCGAGGCCTGGGAGAAGCGTAGCGAATTGAAGGTTGGGTTTGGAAGAGGTGAGGAAGGGGATGTCAGCTTCAATCGTCGCTGGAGGATGAAGAATGGGCTGACATACACTCATCCGCGATATGGAAATCCCGATACGATTGAACCAGCCGGTCCCATCGATCCGGAAGTGGGAGTGATCGGAGCGTGGAATGAAGAGGGAACGCTTGAAGGCGTAGTCGTAAATTTTGCCTGCCATGCGACGACAAGTCCCCGGGGCATATCGGCAAACTGGCCCTGGGCGCTGGAAAAAGTGATCCGGGGAACTTTCGGTGAAGATGTCGTGGTCGTATTTCTGAACGGGAACTCAGGCGACGTGACGCAGGTGGACAATGCCTCTCCTTTTCGTCGAATGTCAGGGGAAACCGATGCGCTACGCGTAGGCGGAAGCGTCGGCGCAGAGGCGGTGAAAGTTTTGCTGAACATTCCGCCCGCTGCTCGAAAGAGCGATTTCTCGGTCGGAGTGCAGCAGGAGTTCTTAAAAATCCCCAGAAGAAAACCATCCGCTGAACGGCTCAAAGAGTCGCTTGAAATGGTAAAAGAGAAACCGAAGGAGGCGACCGCGATTGCAGACTGGGTTTGGGCGAAAGAAATCGTGATGCTGGATGCTTTGATTCAAAAAGAACCAGTGCGCGATGTTGAGGTGCAGGCGATCAAGGTGGGGCCCGCGGTATTTATCAGTAACCCGGCTGAGTATTTCTGTGAATTCGGATTGCAGCAAAAGGAAGGTGCTGAATTTCCATTTACCTGGCCGGTCAGTCTGGCGAATGGTTGTGTTGGATATGTTCCCACCAGTGAAGCCTTAGGCCCCAAGGGAGGCGGATACGAAACCCGCCTCACTGCATACAGCAATCTGATTCCGGAGGCTGGTGATCAGATTCGGGACAAGGGAATTCAGCTCGCCAATAAGATGAAACCGGATCCAGTGCCAGAGGGAACACCGGCGGGGGAGTTCACTGGACAGGGTTGGATCTACGGCAGCAATCCTCCCGAGCTCGAGTGATAGCAGTAGGAGATCTCCAATTTTCACCAATCGTCTGGCAATTTTGAAAGGCTCAATGTTCGAGTCAGTAGGAACCAAGGTAGAGTCGATCTTCAGTCGACTCCGGGCGGAGTTTAGAATATCCTGGCACTCCACCCGTATGAGTTCGCGCTTCAAATCTGTTCTGTGTTTCACTGCGACGCTGTTCTTGGCAACGACAGTGGGGTATAGCGAAAAGCAATATGGGTGGCTGTTTTCAGTGACTGATGAAGGCAAGCCGGTGCTTCAATTTAAAGTGGATCGCAAAGCCTCCGCTGAGGAACGAGATTATTCGCTCGAAAGCCTGAAAACCGCTCTGGCGGAATACCGGGAGGCTGACACCCAGGAGCATCTGAAGGGATTGAGTCTGTTCGAGTTCTTGAAGAGCCCCAAAATTCAAAAGGAATTATTCCAGCATTACAAAAAGAATCACCCTGAGTTATTGGCGGCAGCGATGAAGTCAGGAGGGAACATGCACAATCCCAAAGTAATCCCCTTGAGAAAAGAATTACTGACCGCGCTTCGAAATACTCCCACTTTCCTCGAAATGAAGCGATTGCTCTCGGAAGTTGATCTTCAAATCAAAGACACCTCTTTTGAGAAATTTTGGATTGAGAAGGACGATAAGGGGGCGTTTTTGCGATTCTTCTTCTTCCTGTGGGTCGAGTTGGAAGAGTCAGAAGCAGAGGCCAAGGATGATGAGTAAGAATCTGTCCAGGCCGGAGCCCATCGACAAATCTTACCGTTGGGAAGGACTCATCTTCAACGGAGTCTGTATTCTCTATTTCATTTTCCTTTCTCCAAAAATCGCAAAGGTCGCTTCATCTGCGATGAGGGATCCGGATGCCCGGCCAATCTGGCTCGGGATAATCCTGATTGTCATTACTCTGCTCGAAATCTACGCGCTACCTGTGAAAATGCGCTTTGTGCGATGGGCCATTCGGAAACATGGGGACAAAGGGAACAGCGGAATGGTGCTTTGGATGTTCCACGCCGTATTATCCATCATCATCCTGTTCACGATTGCCGGCTCGTTCGGGCTGAAAATCGGAAGCGGAGAAGGGGAGACGGACATTCCCTGGTGGATGAGTCTGTTGCTGGTCGCGACCGTCATCAAGGAACTCGCATTCCTGATGTTCATGCTGGGGTCGGGAGACGATCTACCTAAAGGAAAATATGAACGACCGAGCGTAAAGGAAAGACTGATCGACCTCGTTCTGGTGATCTACGCCTGTCTCGGCTACACCGTGATCTGGGGATCCATCACCATTGGACTGTCGATGGAGCGTCAGAATACCCCGATGTACATTATCAATCTGTTCGTGGCGGGGCTTCTTTTCCTGGTTTTCTACCTGCCGCTGCGGATTCCCTACCTGATCGAGGAGAGAGCGCAGATCAAATCCGGCTCTGACGAACTGAGATTCTGCGGATCGATTCTTGCTGTGATGATTCCGGCGATCTGGGTGCTGAGTTAGAATGCGATTCGTCGGATTTTGCGGAAAAATCCAGTTGCCCGTGATGGGAACCTGTACTACAATCCCGCTCGCCCGGTAGTCGGGCGCATACATTGGAATGGGGCATTAGCTCAGTTGGTAGAGCACCTGCATGGCATGCAGGGGGTCAACGGTTCAAATCCGTTATGCTCCACCATTCCTTTGAACAGAAGGTCAGCGCTCAGGCAGCATCCCATTTCCGGCTGACTTCGGGGGTCTCCACCAAAGATTGGGGACAGTTCTATTTTTAACGGGTCTCCACCAAAGATTGGGGACAGTTCTATTTTTAACCGCATTCGGCGATGA
>OJCB01000473.1_pt1 | contig 15135 bp, 7 predicted proteins | sample 1591501 | NCBI WGS metagenome assembly OJCB01 (sample SAMN05416813, study PRJEB24817) | seawater metagenome | isolation source: Sea water | place: Canada:Atlantic | collected 2013-07 | reverse complement strand
CTACACTATCCTCTTCGTCGGCAGCGTCAGATGTGTATAAGAGACAGATGTTGTGTTTCGCGTTCACCGCTTCGCGAAAACCCGGGCGTGCCACCTGAGCCGATGCCGGTTGGAAAAACACAACATCCGCAGTGATTGCCGTGCCCGTTTTTCCTCCCCGAACCAAAAGGGTGTCTTGTGGATTGAGTTCATGAACACCCGCATCATAGAGCCCACTCCAAAGTGATTTTTCTTCCACTTTCCCGGTACCATCTGCCAGCAATTGTTGATTCACTTTCGCGATCTCGACTTCACCAGTCTTCCGGCGCAACACATAGCGGGCGTCTTCCGTGTGCGAGCTGTGGCCCGCGCCCCAGCTCAGCCATACCCGGTAGCTACCTGAAACATTCGGGTGATAAATCAGATTGTCTTTGCCCTCAGTTCGCGTCCACCAAGTATAACCTTCACCGCTGAGATTCGGTTCCGGCCCGCCGGGTTTGAGGCCGTGACCGCGCTTTTCTTCCAGCAGCTCAGCCTCAGCGTCATCAATCGCTACAACAGCTCCGCTGGAAACGGGAATGAATTTCGCGAGACGGAGCTTCAGATCATTTTCTTCGGCCTTCACTGAAGTGAGCCGCTTCCGGGCCGGTTCGGCGAGTGGCATTTTGGTGTCGCCGTGATTAACCCCTGCAAAAATCGCCTGCATGGCATAGTAATCCTTCTGCGAAATGGGATCGAATTTGTGATTGTGGCATCGGGCGCAGCCGGTTGTGAGTCCGAGAAAAGCGGTGCCGGTGGTGTTGATCATGTCATCGAGCTCATTCATTCGTTGCATGATCCGGAGCGCCGGATCCTGGCCTTTCACCTGGTCCCATGGGCCTGCTACGAGAAAGCCGGGACCCACCGGAGATTCCAAGGAATCACCGGCGATCTGCTCGCGGACAAATTCGTCATACGGTTTGTCAGAGTTGAACGCCTCAATAACCCAATCGCGATAAGGCCACGCCGTGGGGCGTTCGCGATTCATTTCAAAGCCGTGTGTTTCGCCGAATCGCACCAAATCCAACCAGTGACTCGCCCAACGCTCACCGTAGTGTTGGCTGTCGAGAGTTTTTTCCACAAGCCGCGCCCAGCCATCCGGTTTTTTGTCCGCAAGAAAAACGTCGACCTCTTCTGGTGTCGGCGGCAAGCCTAACATGACCAAATACAGTCTCCGAATCAAGGTGCGGCGGTCTGCACCCGGCGATTGAGCGAGTCCGTTCTCTGTGAGTTTATTTAGAATGAACCCATCAATCGAATCCGCGGCATCCGATTTTTTTACCGGAAGGAACGACCAATGTTTTAACTCCACTTTCTCTTTTGCCGGGCCATAGCTTTCGGGAGTTTTGGCGCCTTCGCGAATCCACGTTTCCAGAAGCTCGATTTCACTTGTCGACAGCTTCTCTGCTTTCGGTGGCATTTCGTAGCCGGACTCTTCATGTTTGATCGCTTTGATCAAAAAGCTTTCGGCCGGCTTTCCGGGCACGACCGCTACTTCGCCGATGTCTCCGCCATTCAAGAGAGATGACAAGCGATCCAGCCGGAGTTTGCCCTTCTGCTTATTCTCTCCATGGCATTCAAAGCAATTCGATTTAAGAATAGGCTCGATCTCCGATTCAAAGTCGACGGCGAATGAACGCACGTAGGGGAGCGCGAATAATAGGAAGACGATAAGCCTGAAAAAATACTTCATCAACAACTGCCGAAGTGCGGAGGGTATTCTGTTAACATGCAGACGTCCGGAATGCACGCTACGCAAAAGAGGTGATTAATCCCCGGCTCATGGTCGTTTCATGGAAAACGGTAGACTATCGCGATCCGGGTCAAATCTCCTGTACCCGAATTTTCTACTTCCTTCCGGTTCAAGCCAAAATATTTTTCGGCCGGTTTCATTTCTGAAAGGCGAAGATTAAAACCCGGTGTTCGGATACCAGCGGCTGTAGTGATTTTCGCCCATGCGGGTCAGCGGGATTTGAACCGGTTTGAATAGGAGCGATCCATCCATAACTTTCTCGCGGTGCCCCAGCTTTGAAACCAATGGCCAGTAGGGTGCTTTTCCTTTCGCCCAGTTTACGAACTGATTTGGATCCCATACGGCAATTCCGTCAGCTCCCTGTTCATAGTCGCGTGCCACGCTTTTCAACAGCTCCGCTGCGCTGTTCATCTTCCAACCGACGTAGAATGGATGGATTTTCACATCCTTTCCCTCGGTGATCTTCGCGTAGTAGGAAGTGTCCCCCGATTTTGTTTTTTGACCACTGGTGTAGTAGGCAAACCAGGCAATTCCGATTTGATCGATCAGTTGTTCCTCAATCCACTTCCTCACGTCGAGACCGAATTTTTGATTGTCGGCTTCGGTGGCGAATGTGGTCACGGCAAATTTCGATCTCTGATTCGGATTCTTCTTTTTAGAATCGAATTCATTCAAAAGTTCCCGGACCTTTCTAAAGAACCCTGTAATGATCTCCCCTCGCATCTCGAAAACGCGATGATCGTCCTCAGGAAGCTCTCGCGGGTCGACTCCGAATTTTTCGATGAATCGTTTGCTGAATGGTTCTTCCCAAAGCATCAGCGGCAGCCCCCTGTGAAACATGAACCCCAGCCCGTCAGGATCTCTCTCTAACACTTCGCGATATACTTCGATGAGATGGTCCTGCACCTCTTCCGCCGCATAGCTAAGGTGCATCGTCGGTGTTCCGTCGTAGTCGACACAACGCCACTCGGGATGCGCCTCGTAGAAATCGCTCATGAAAAATTCTTCCCAGGGCGGAGCGCCTTTCCAGCCTGCGGCACGGAGGCAGATCAATATTTCAGCATCCTGGGCATGGGCCTCTTCGACTGCGACTTTCAGCGGGTCGATCCCCTGCGAATGCAGATGCCTGACGGATTCAACATATTCGCGATCCACTGATCTCGGAAAGGTATCGAGATGACCACCCATCAAATTGCCAACCTTGCCCGGATGATGCACCAGATCCGCGCCGCCCACCTGGAACCACCAGGTTTTGAAGTCGCTGTTCCGGTAGTTGGCAAATGTCGCCGCCAGGTCAGCGCGATTCTGTGGCCGAAATGGGTGAATCCAGGTGTAGCCATCGAAAGTCGCCACCGAGGTTCTGCTTTTCTTTTGCGCTCGATCCATTTTTACTGAAGCGATTTCCTCCTCAGTCAGCGGAATGGTTTTTACGAAATGAAGCCGGGCTGGCATTTCATAGACAGTTGAGAATTCCAGGTCGTTCCCGGTCAGGTCAGCCACACCGAGGAAGACCTCCTCAAGCACATCCCTCCGTCGCGGTGATGCGAGATCGAGTCGGTTCGTCATCCGGGTGAAGGCAGGATCACCGGAAAATTTTGCTTCGATCAGATTCGGGGCCGGACGCACCAGGTCGGTAATCGTGCTGATCCCGAGATAAACGGCATGCCAGCCTTCTTGGTCCAGTTTCAAAGTCAGATCAGGGGCCGAAGACTCGCGCCCGACGGAAAGGCAATTGCCGGAAAAATTTGCTGTTTCGTAATCGAATACCTTCCATTTGTCATGCTCACGGCGCTGTGACAGAGCGCTGGCAGGAGTGCAGAGTGTCATGTCGGTGACGAGCTTTGCATCCGGAAAGTTCTGCCATTGCTCGGCGTGGACTCGCGGTATCTGTTCCCCCGGAGGACGTTTCACGGCTTGCGTGCTGACTGTAAAGCCATCGAATCCGATGTCTGCTTCCTTGCTCCGGATGACACCGCCGACGACGAAGTAGCCCGGACCGGAGTGCTCGACGATGAGTTTGTGAATAAGGGGAACCCTCTTGCCGTCAACCAGTGCAGTGACATCGATCTCCGCCTCTGCCCGCTTCGAGCCGGCCGCCACTTTGGGAACACCTGCCCCCAATCTCCTTCCCGCGATATCATAAAAACTGAAGCGAACTTTTCCGTTGATCACGGAAGTTCCAGTCACTCGGAATACCACCCTCGAAACTTTCGCAGCAAGAGTTGTATTGTCAGGGTCGACGAAACGGAAAATCAATTGATCGGCCCGCGCGTCGGCACAATCGACAATCGAACTGGGATCGTAGAAATCCACAGACCCCGCCGGACTCTCAATCAAAAGTCCGACTGATTCCGGAAGCGGCGCCACAGTCGTATCCGCTGCCAGAGGCGTCACAAATCCCGTGAAGGGAACAGGGAATTGAGCAACCCGCCCCTGTATCCCAGCGCTCGTCCCGGGAGGCGGATTGGAAACGTAGTCTTCAAAACGGATTCTCGTAATCTCTTTCCCGGTGCCACTCAAAGGCGAGGCGGAAGGGTTCATGGCAACCTTCAACTCAAGTTTGGACTTCGGATTGGCGGCCCTCTGCCCGACTTCTTTTTTCAGCAATGGGATCAAATTGTCGGCGACGATTTTTTGACCGCGCTCATTTGGGTGAATCCCGTCGAGAAGTAGCTCATCGACACTTTGCCCCCCTTTTGAGCCGTGTGATTCGAACAATTGATAAACATCCACGAGAGGCAGGTTTTTCTCTTTTGCCAGATCACGCACTTTCCCGGCATAGTTTTTCAAAAAAGTATTGAAGCCGTCTTCATCGCCGGGGTCATACGGCGGTTTGCCATAGATCTCGCGCATCTTCTTGTTCCAGCGCAGAGGATTCGGTGTCATTAAGATGGTTACGGCTCCGTCTCTGCTTAGCGTTTCGACGAAATGCCTCAGGTTCAATTCATAATCCGCCAACGATACCCGGGATTCCTTTGCCGGCGGATTCTTCCAAACATCGATCGCAGCGTCGTTGATGCCGAACTGGATGATGACAAGGTCCGGGTTGTGCGCCCGGACATCAGATTCAAAACGCGCCTTTGCGTGGTCTGTATTGTGACCACCGACACCTGCATTGATCACCTCAATACCAGCGATCCCTTCTTCCAGAATTTTCGAATAGACCCGCAACTCCCCCCGGGTCGCCGTAGTCGAATCACCAAAGGTCACGACTACATTTTTACTATCAGCGCTCGTTGCGGTACTCGCCAAAAATGACAGAGCGGCAAGGACTCGTAGGAATGTCAGGTCCAATTTCCTCATATTGTTTAAAGTCCGTTTCCCTTCAGCGGATAGCCCGTCTCTTTAGCCCAACGCAACCACGCTTGCTCCATACGCCGGGCTTGATTGGGGTGCTTTTTGATGACATCCATCGTTTCGGTTCGGTCTACTTTGAGATTGTAAAGTTCCCACTTTCGCGCCGTCGTTCCCCATACCATTTTCCACTTCCCCTGACGCACCGCGCGGTTGCCGTAGAGTCCCCAAAAGTGATATCGGGAATTGCTCGCTTCCGATGGAGCTTCTCCCTTCAGCACCGAAACAAAACTCTCGCCTTCCGGCTTCAGAACATCCACGCCGTTCCGCTGATTTGGGTATTCGGCTCCACTCAGCTCGGTAAATGTCGGCATGAAATCAACGACATGCCCGATCGCCGGGGTGATCTTTCCAGCGTCGATATGCCCCGGCCAGTGGGCAATCATTGGGGTAGCGATTCCGCCTTCGTAGGTCCACACCTTGTAACGTCGGAAAGGTGAATTCTGAACCCATCCCCATTCGGGGCCAACATAGTCGAAGGTATCGACACTTCCGGGCAACTCCTGATTGTATTCCGCGTGTTTTCGACGCTGATCTTCGTCTGAGTATCCGGCATGGGAAGCGCAGCCGCCATTGTCTGAAAGGAAAATGACGAGCGTGTTGTCAGCCACCTCGTTCCTCTCCAGCGCCGACATGACCTTGCCAATTCCTTGGTCCATTGAGTCGACCATCGCGGCATAGACTTCCATCCGCCGTTTTTCGCGATCCAGGTTTTCGACATTTTCCCAGGCTGTCATCGCGTAGTCGTAGCGGAAATCGCCGAGTTGAGGATCGTCTTCCGACAGCTTCGTAGCCGTGTCGATTAGTCCCAAATCAATCAGTCGTTTGTGCCGAGTCTTCCGAATCGCCTCATAGCCAGCGTCATAGTGCCCCTTATATTTTGCAATATCTTCCGGCTTCGCATGCAGCGGATAGTGCGGTGCCGTGTAGCAGAGGTGGATGAAAAACGGGGCATCGCCAGTCTTAGCGCCTGGAGAAAAGGCATCGATTTGTTCGATGGCATGATTCGTAAATGCATCGGTCGCGTAGAAGTCATCCGGAAATTCTGTAAGCTCACTCTGGTTGTGCAAAAATGGCAAGGGCGGTAATCCCTTGTCGAAATTGGGAAATGCTTTTGCCGGATTAAAATAATTGCAGCAGCCATTGGCGATTCCAAAATACTCGTCAAATCCGCGATCCGTCGGGCGATACACAGGGAATCCGATGTCATTCTGAGGGAAGTGCCACTTCCCGGTGAGACTGGTCTGGTATCCTACTGTTTTAAGAACCTCTGCAGTGGTGAGCATGTCAGGATGCAGGAGGCGCGCCCGGTTTCGACGTCGAGGGTGCACCCCGGTGAGCAATGTAGCCCGCGTCGTTCGACAGACTCCGCCGTTGTAAAACTGCGTGAACCGCATTCCCTCCGCGGCCAATCGATCCAAATTTGGAGTGTCAATCTCGCCACCGTAGCAACCGATATCCGAAAACCCCAAATCGTCGGCTAAGATCAGAATGATGTTCGGCCTGAGTGGAACATCCCCCTTATTCTTCGTTCCTTCTGAATCTGCTGCGGATACGTAAACGCTCAGAGCTACCTGAAAGAGAAGGGGGCAGAGCAGCCAACTGATTGGGAATTGCTTTATCAAGGGATTTGTCGGCTCGTCGGTTGTTCCGGGACTGAGGGGGGATTGATCCCTTTGCTGCAAATGAATCACCAGCATACGCCGCCAACGGCCTCTGAACAAGCGACCCGCATGCCTTTTTACAAGGCTCAAAACAGCCCCTGTTCCTTCGAAAAAATGTGCTAGAATTTTCCCATGAAAACCAATGCCGTTTTGCTGTCTGTTTTCGCAATCTTTGCTGTCTCTCTTTCCCGGGCTGAGCCGGAAAGCGTTTATTTTGGAACGGGCGGCAAGGGTGCAAAAGGTATCTACAGCGCCACGTTCAATGCAGAGAACGGAAAGTTCACACCGTCAAAACTTGCGGCCGAAATAAAAAGCCCCGGCTTTCTCGCCATTCATCCGGATGGTGACAAACTTTACGCCGTCGCTGGTCTGGAAGGCGGATCCGGAGTTGCTGGATATAAAATTCAAGCCGACGGCTCGCTCGAAAAATGCTGTGAGATGGTGAATCCGGACGGAGGAGGCGCGCATATCGCCATTCATCCTTCGGGCAAATTTTTACTGACTGCTCAATACGGCGGAGGATCCACTGCGCTGTTTCCGCTCGATGCTAATGGCAAGCTTGGCGAACCAACAGTGACAGAGCACGAAGGCGGTTCGGGTGTGGTCGACAAACGTCAGGACTCTCCTCATCCTCACTACTGCGGCTTTTCGCCAGATGGAAAATTCGCTTTGGTGCCGGATTTGGGATTGGACCAATTCGTGATCTACAAAATCGATCTCGATAAACCGGCTATCACCAAACACGGCGTCGGACAATCCATCGCCGGTGGCGGCCCGCGTCACATGAAGTTTTCTCCGGATGGCAAATTCATCTATTTGCTCAACGAGCTCTCCCTTTCTGTGACCACCTTCGCGTGGGATGCTGAAGCAGGAACAGCGACGGCTTTGACGACGACTCAGGCGATCAGCGATGAAACGAAAGCCGCGGAGACCTTCAACTCATCGGCGGAGATCCTGGTTTCACCTGACGGGAAGTTCGTTTATTCGTCGAACCGCGGGCACGACTCCGTTTCCGTTTACCAGGCTGATCTTGCGACTGGAAAGCTTGAGGTGGTTCAAGTGCAGCCCATCCGCGGGGCGTTCCCACGCAATATTAATTTCGATCTGACATCGACCTGGTTGCTCGCAGCCGGGGCTGATTCCCATACGGTCGCGGCTCACAAAATCGATCCTGAAACGGGCAAGCTGACCTATCACCGTGGCGCGGTGATTCAAGTGCCCGCTCCGATCTGTATCTTGTTCAAGAAGTGATTGCTCAAAATGCCGGGAGGCTGCCGGACTTGAGTTTCCGGCGCCTTGGTTTTTGAGTTTTATCGATTCATCTTGTCTCTGGCTCTTCTTCGTTGGTCTCACTAGCAGTTCTCGTATGAACCCGGAATTGTCCGATTGCCTGCGTTTTGGTGCTTTCCACAGTTCCTCATCAGCTTCTGAAGCTCTTGCACAGCTTGTGCAGTCCTTTTGATCGAATCGCAGTCAACAAAATGCAGCTTTGACGGTCACTAAAATTCTCATCACCCCACTTCTGTTTGCAAAACCCTCGTGCCACCTATAAGGTAAGGTGACGATTCCGACTCATTATAGGTCTAGAGTTCTGGGATTCGTAATGCTCTGAGGTGAGAGCATTTTTCGTAGGTTGCGACGATCAGTGCAACATTTTTTCATGCGTCCGGCATGCAGAGATCGATGTCACCGGACTCTGAAACTATGAAATCCAGTACCCTTTCGGGAGCTGAGTCTTCGCGACTCGTCACCTCCGCCCCTAATTTAAACGTATCCTCTGGAGTATTGCCGGAGATTTTTGAGATCCCTGAAAAGCCTCCCATCAAAAGGGGTGAAACCAAAATTACGACGGCTCTTTTGCTGGCTGCTGGAACCGGATCACGGCTGCAACCTTTGACCAAATCGGCGCCAAAATGCCTCACTGAGGTGAATGAGATTTCCATTCTGGAAAGACTCGTCGTGAATCTCAAAAAGCAGGGTTTTAAACGGCTCATTGTTGTCATCGGACACCTGGGAAGTCAGATTCAAGAGTTCTTAAATTCCCATGCCGCTGATTTGAAAATCGATTATGTTTTGAATCCCGTCTACGCAACAACGAACAATCTGTATTCATTGTGGTTGGCTCGACAGGAAATTACAGAGCCGTTTATTCTCGTGGAGAGCGATTTGGTCTTCAATGATGAGCTGCTCGAAGGCATGCTCTACCCTGACCGCATGGCCATCTCGATAATGCTCCCCTGGATGAACGGGACCACTGTTGAACTTGATTCTACCAACAGGGTGACGGCGTTTCGGGAAGGTAGCTACACTTCGAACACGGAAAGTCAGTACAAAACCGTTAATATTTATAGTCTGTCGGTCGCCTCCTGGAAGAAAGTGGAGAAAAGGTTGAGCCACTATGTGACTGCCGACAAACTGGGCGATTACTACGAAGTCGTATTCGCCGAAATGATTGCCGAGGGCACTCTTTCATTCAATGGAATCTTCTTCGACAATGATCTCTGGTATGAAATCGATACGGGTGAAGATTTGATCGAAGCCGAGAATCTCTTCTCACAGACACCCGGTCGCCATTCTGATTGCTCGACCAATCTTTACGCCATTCAGAACTAAAAGGATGGCTACTCCTGCAGGAAACGTCGTTTACCGCAATCTGGCCAATGCGGCTTCGATTCTCGGCGTCCTTCCGATGGCTTTCATTTTCATAGAGGACGGATATCGATTTTTGATTCCGTTTCTCCTCTTTAATAACATTATGGACGACCTCGATGGCGTTCTCGCAGGGAAATTGAAGATTCGCAGCCTCCTTGGTGCGAATCTGGACAATGTCTGCGACACTGTTGTCCATGTGACTCTGATTCTGGTTGTCTGTGCACGTTATGAAGGATTTGTCCTCGGTGCGGGAATGGTTGCCGCGACCGCCATTATCATCCGGCTGACCTCCAGGCTCGACCCGGCTGCAACGAAGGGGATTGGCTCCCCAACCAATGAACTGATCCGACATGTTCTGTTCGTCCTCCTGTTGACAGGTCATTTCGAAGTCTCGCCCGGAATCTATTTGATCATTCTTTCGATTCTTCACGCGGTCTCCATGTTGGCTCCCTTCACCTTGCCATTTTTGATCCGTGGAATGGCGAAATCCGTCACCGCAGTGGCCCTGGTCAATGTCGCTCTGATAACGGCATGGCTGGTACCAGCGCTCACCCCGTATATTGCAGCCGCTTTCTTTTCCACTTACTTGTATTCATTCGCAGTGGGTGTCTATCGATGGCCGAGGCAGGGTTCGGCGGCGTAGGGAAAGAGCCTCATTGACCACTTTATCCCGTCAGGGCACTCGAGCGATTGCACGAACGGATAGGGTTGGTTTGGTAAAGCGCCCTGTTGCTTCGTTTCATTCCGTTTCGATCCACACGGCCATATTTCGGGAGACATGAAGCGATTCTACCTTGGGCCCCTATGATGCATCCAAACCTTCTACTGGATGAACGAGGCTGGAATGGAACTGCCCAACTCATTCCTGCAAAATAACGAAACTTAACCAACTCAGAAGATTCCGGATCCACCTTTTCCAGGGCCTCCAGTGATTCATCAGTTGTTGAGGGTCCACTCAAAAATTCACATCTCAAACTCCAGTGCGATTTTCCCCTGAAAAACTGACCAGAAAACTTTCAGAAAGTGGCAAGTCGTCCGCTTCAATTAGAATCGTTTCCGCATTTGGCCCGATCGCTGGATGCCTGCTACAGCAAAGATAAGAGATATCGCACCTCCTCTTCCAACTCATCGGGATGGCTCACCGTCTCGAGGACGAGCTTTTCCAGATTGTCGCGAAGCGATTTTCGCATCCGAAATACCCGGACGCGAACGGAGGATTCCTGGAGCTCGAGCTTCGTGGCGGCTTCGCCGTAGCTCAGCCCGGTGTCGTCGGTTTGAGTGATGAAAGGCTTCAAGAGGGTGTAAATCTGCCCCCGTCCCTTTTTCTCGTGATCGTGGCCTACCTGATCCATGGCCTGATCAAAGAGTTGCCGTGCCCAGACGCGGTCGAACCCCGTATCAGATTCATCGGAACCAGAGTCATTGGTATGTAGATGGAAGCGCTCTTCGGCCTTTGGGTGATCGAAGGATAGATTGGGTACACCGCTACCACGTTTTTGAGCCTGACGCCGACGCGTATCGTCGATGATCACTTCTTTGAGTGCGATGAGGAGAAAGGAACGTAGTTTTCCTCTGGCCTGGTCGACGCTTTGCAGCAGATTGCGCCGCAAGAGTTGTTCGAAAAAAGTCTGCGTCAGATCTTCGGCATCGGTCTGGTCGTGCCCGTTCGCGCGAAGATAGAAATACAAAGGAAACCAGTAATTTCTGCAGAATTCAGCGATGGCTTTTTGAGCGTGTTCCGGCTCGGTGGCATTTCCGCGAGCAGCGGCGATGAGTGACCAGGAGGTAGGCGGGAAAGGTTGTGCTCCGGGCTTCAGTGAATCTTCGCTATCGCAGGACATGATGATGAGATTTGAGGGGGCTTTACCGCTACTTAGGCCAGACGAAAGGTTCCGGGGCCAGGTCTTCCGAGGGAAGATCCCAGACGCGGACGGTTTGAGTTTTGGAATTAGCACTGAGGCGGGAGCCTGCGCCTAGGCGGGTGCCCGCGGGATTGAAATGCAGGTAGTTCACTGGCGTAACCGGGCCGATGAGTTCATGGACCGGTTTTCGCGAATCCAGATCCCAGAGTTTGATGCGCAGATCTTCGGATCCAGTCCCGAGAATGGCCCGGGTTGGGTGATATTCGAGAGCGGTGACGGCGGCGTCGTGCCCGCGGAAGGTAGCCACCTCTTCCAGAGTGGAGGAGTCGTGGATCCGAATGCGTCCGTCGCCGCAGCCCAAGGCAAAAGTCGCGCCGTCGGGCGCCGCATCCAGACTCGTGATACCGTGAGGCGAGAGGATCGAAATCAGCTGATTGCCGTCGAAATCCCGCACGGTGATGTGGTGCTGTTTGCCTCCTTTCGTATTTGTTTCATGGATAGTGAGAAACCGGTCGTCATTGGGGCCGATAAAGGCGAGTTCGATGATTTTCCCGCCCAGGGGGCGCATGTTGAATTTGTGCAGTATCCGGCCGGAATCAAAGTCGTAGATTCGGCTGGAGAAATCGAAGTGCGCCAGTAGCTGCTGGCCATCTTCAGAGAAATCCATGGGGGCGGTACTTCCCTTCCGGAGGGCTGATTCTTCGGCGGTGACGCTGGAGAAGGCACCGTCCTGATCCCGAAAAAAGAGCAGTTGGGGATTGAGCATGACCACCCGGGTTCCGTCGCGGTTCGCTTCGATAGTCGACTCCCCGGGGCCGGGGAATTTCTGCTGCTCCTCAAGCAGTGGTGTCTGAGGCAGGGCGAACTGCGTTTGCCCCAATGCCGGCAACCAAACCCGGTCGCGAACCGAGAACGCGAAATCCAGGGGGCGAACGCTTTTCCGCCATTCCGCGTGAACTTTGGCAGGGAAGGCCTGCCAGACTTTGGCGCCAGTCATTTTCCCGCGTGGCGAGCTGTCGAGCGCGACAAGGAGTCCTGTCTCCTGCGAGTATGCTGATTCGACAGAAACGCCAGCCATGCCCTGAAATGACTTTTGGACGATGCGTCGTTCCGAATCGATCTGGCTTCCGATTGCGATACCCAGGAACTCCCCCAGGGCGTTTTGGCCAAAGGCGATGACCGTTTCATGCGGCGCAGCGGACAAGAACACCCTGCCCCTGAGCAACTCAGTCTCCAGGCTCCAGAGCCGCTTCGAATCGGAGATTCGAAATTGATGAATCGCGCCGTCTTCGCTCATTGAGACAAAGCGATCTTCCTGATCGGAAAAAGCGGCGCTTTGGCCGAAACCCTTCGCGGAGTATACCGTTGGCTTCCCGTTGAGCGAATCCATCAAGAGGGTTAGCCCGCCATATCGCTCGGCAAAGATTGTCTTTCCGGATGGAGAAAAATTGGCATTTTTCAGCGGAGGCCAGTCCTTGAAATGTTCCACAATCTGCCCACCCGGAATGGCACGAAGTTCGACCCGGTTTCCGGAGAGGCCGAGCATAATCTGACTCCCATCCGCAGAGAAAGAGACGGAGCTCCATTTGAAGCGTCGGCCGGGATTTAAATTCCAGGTTTCACGGATTTCGCCCGAAGGCACGTCACAAAGAACCAGTTTTGAAGCATCCGCCAGAGCCAACAAGGTGCCGTCGTTGGAGAAGGCCATTCCCCCGGCCACTTGCGGCCCAAGCCCCGCGATGAAGTGCTTCAATTTTTCCCCGGTACGGGCATCCAGCAGAGTGACGCCGCCCTCTGAGTCCGTCAGAGCAAAGAGACCCGGCATTGCGCGACTGGCCGCCACCGCGATGAACCGCCCATGATCGGCGTGAATCGTCGCGATCGAGTTGTCGGCTTTGGAATTGAGGTAATCCCACTCCTGATTGCGAAACTCTTTCGGGCAGGCTTCAAGATGCGCAGACATCTCAGTGAAACGGCGTTGCCGATAGCTTGAGTCAGCCAGGGTCAGTTTTGCTTCCGCAAGATTGGTGACCGCTACTTGTTCCTTTTCCTTGAGATTGATCGTAAATCCTACCCACAAGGCGAGGATGATCGCCATCAGTGCCGATGCGGTGATTGAGATCCCTTTGTTGCGCAACATCCAGAGCCAGAGTTGACCAAAGGCGCCTACGTTCTGAACGCTGGTGGCGAATCCTCCCTGGTGGGCCGCGATATCCGCCACCAGTTCCGGGACGGTTTGGTAGCGTGAGCTTTTTTCGAAAGCCAATGCTTTCATCACCACAGACGAAAGCGCTGGCGGAATTCGTCCTCCCGGACAATGCGGCAAAGTTACCATTTCCCCCGGGTCAGCCAAGCCCTTCTCTTTCTCTTTCTTCGATCTGCTCTTCCTCGAATTTCTTGAATTTCTCGAGTTACGGCTATTGAGAGCCGCGGGTGCGGTGATCGACCCGCTCCGAATTTTCACGAGCAATTCTTCCACGGTGAGCCCTTCAACGGGTGGGGCGAGGGTGAGGATCGTGTAAAGAATGCCACCGAGACTGAACACGTCAGAAAGTTCATCAATTTCAGCAATGGCTCCTTCCGCTTGCTCGGGCGACATGTAGTGAGGTGAGCCCATCACATCGCCTTCCAAAGTGAGCATCGGTGAGCTGCCCTCGCTTTCAGAGGGCTTGTGCCAGGCGAGAGGGGTGGCCACAATTTCCTCTTCTTCACCTAAGAGTTTGGCCAGTCCCCAATCCATGACCAGGACCTCCCCGAATTCGCCGATCATGATGTTCTCCGGCTTTAAATCACGGTGAATGATGCTTCGCGAATGCGCAAAGGCGACTGCATCGCAAATCTTGCGGTAGATGGAGAGAAGCTGGCTCAGGGGGTATTCCTCAACAATAGCTGGATTGCCGCTTTTCAGGCCGTTGATGACGTCCTGGAGGGTGTGGCCCTCCACTTTCTTCATGGTGTAAAAGGGGATGCCCTCGCTGTCTTCCCCGAGTTCGTGAATTGGGACAATGTTGGGGTGCTCCAACTTTCCTAAAACTTTGGCCTCACGCAAAAAGCGCTCCCGGGCTCCTTCCATGCCTGTTGCGGTTGCCTGAAGGATCCGCTTCATCGCCACAGTGCGTTCGAGGGAAGTTTCCTCGGCTTCGATGACCACGCCCATACCGCCGCGGGCGATTTCAGGTCCCAACTGGTAGCGATCATTGGTTCCGGCCGGTGGGGCGGTGGAGTCGGCGCCAACATTTTGATCGGAGCTCAGAGTCGCATCCGATGCCTCATCCAGATGGAGGCTGATGGGACCCAAATCGATGGTTTGAGGAAAGGGAAACGTTTGTGGCTCGCTGATCGTCTGTCCACCGACTAGCAGGGTGTTCACCGACTCCCCGGCAGGTTCGATTGCGACCCGTCCCCCGGAAACGGTCAGTTGAAGTTGTTGCGGGGCGATAAAGGGGGAGTCGATTACGACGTCACAAGAAGGATCACTGCCAATGAGATGCGTTCCCGCTTTGAGGGAAACGCTACGTGTCCGGTCGGATTCGGCATTTGTAATTACCAGGATGGCGAGGTCGAGCATGAAGGGAGTGGGGACCAAACGGTAGTGGAGAAATTTGATCGGCTCGATTTCAAAAGACGGATCGCCATTTGAAAAATGTTAGTGGGTTCGAGAATCGGTCGCAAGGCTTTTGTTCTTGGGTTCTGATCGATTTCGGGCGGCTTTGTTCCTGAGTAGAGCCGGCTGTTTCAAGGTGGCCCCAGCTCTCACATCGGGCCTTGAAACGCTCATTCGCGATCATTCCTGTCTCTTATACACATCTCCGAGCCCACGAGACCGAGGCTG
>OJCB01000471.1_pt1 | contig 15170 bp, 14 predicted proteins | sample 1591501 | NCBI WGS metagenome assembly OJCB01 (sample SAMN05416813, study PRJEB24817) | seawater metagenome | isolation source: Sea water | place: Canada:Atlantic | collected 2013-07 | reverse complement strand
CGAGATCAGCCTCGGTCTCGTGGGCTCGGAGATGTGTATAAGAGACAGCTTGATATGTATTTCAATTCACAAGGAAAAGAGGAAGTTACCTATGATGCCATAGTGATTGGCTCTGGTATCAGTGGCGGCTGGGCCGCTAAGGAGCTTGCTGAAAAAGGGCTTAAAACACTAGTCCTTGAACGTGGTCGGATGGTCAAACACATAGAAGACTATCCGACGGCTCACCTAGAACCCTGGCAACTCCCGCGTCGCGATAGAGTTTCTCAAGAAGAACTAAAAGATTATCCAAAACAAAATCGAACGGGCTATACGGTCAAAGAATCTACCAAGCATTGGTGGGTGAAGGATACCGAACATCCTTATACGGAGGTCAAGCGATTTGACTGGATGAGAGGCTATCATGTCGGAGGCCGATCGTTGCTCTGGGGCCGGCAGTCTTATCGTTGGAGCCCCATGGATTTTGAATCTAATGCGAAAGATGGGCATGGGGTGGATTGGCCGATTCGCTATGAAGACTTGGCACCTTGGTATGATCATGTAGAAAAGCATGTAGGGATATCGGGTCGTAAGGAAGGGCTGTCGCAATTGCCAGATAGTAATTTCCTACCTGCCATGGACATGAATTGTGTCGAAGATCACATGAGCAAAAAAGTGGCCGAGAATTTTGGCGGCCGAGTCATGACCATTGGCCGAGTTGCCAACTTGACTAAAGATCACAATGGCAGAACCAAATGTCAATTCCGAAACCGTTGTATCCGAGGCTGTCCTTATGGCGCTTACTTCAGTAGCCAATCTTCTACTTTACCCGCCGCAGAATTGACGGGTAATTTAACCCTTCGACCTAATTCGATTGTGAATTCAATCATTTATGATGCCGACCAGAAAAAAGCTACAGGCGTTCGGATTATTGATGGGGAAACGAATGAAACGAAAGAGTTTTACGCCAAGGTGATTTTTACTTGTGCTTCTGCCTTAGGTAGTACTTTCATTTTGATGAATTCTACTTCCGATCGTTTCCCTAATGGCTTAGGTAATGACAGCGGAGAGTTGGGCCATAACCTAATGGATCATCACTTTCGTTGTGGTGCACGAGGTAAAATCGATGGTTTTGGAGATAAATACTATAAAGGCCGACGTCCCAATGGTATTTATATTCCTAGGTTCAGAAATATCGATAAGGACAGTACCATGAAAGACTTCGTACGGGGGTATGGTTATCAAGGAAGAGCGAGTCGAACGAATTGGATGCGTGGTGTTCGAGAGATGGATTATTCCATCGGTGCTGAATTAAAAGACCAATTGATCGAGCCAGGGCCATGGCAAATGGGCTTGACCGGTTTTGGTGAATGCTTGCCTTATCACGAGAATAAAGTAATGCTCAATCAGGAGGTTCGTGATATCCATGGTCAGCCTACTTTGACGATCGACTGCGAGTTCAAGGAGAACGAAAAGAATATGCGACCAGATATGATGAATGCGGCGGCTGAAATGTTGGAAGCCTCTGGATTCAAAGATGTGAAAACATACGATTCTAAATCGTGGCCTGGCTTGGGTATCCATGAAATGGGAACGGCTAGAATGGGACGTGATCCTAAGACATCAGTGCTGAATAAGTGGAACCAAGTACACGCTGTACCCAATGTATATGTAACGGATGGTGCTGCAATGACTTCTGCAGCCTGCCAGAACCCTTCTCTCACTTATATGGCCCTTACTGCCCGAGCAGTAGATCATGCTGTGAGCGAATTGAAGAAAATGAACCTGTAGGAGGAGCATTAGCTTAGTGTTAAATCAAACTGTAAAAATTTAAAAATCAATAAAGATGAATAGACGGGAAGCACTTCAAAAAGCAGCCTTGTTGACAGGGATTGCGGTGAGTGGCTCCGTAACATCGGCCATATTGCAAGGCTGCCAAGCTGAGCATATACCTAATTACGAGCCTGTCTTTTTTACAAAAGAACAAATGAAGGAAATTGCTGCTATGGCAGAAACAATCCTTCCTAATACAGCAGATAGTCCAGGAGCAATTGATGTGGGGGTGCCTGAGTTTATTGATATCATGGCAAAGGATACGTTGAAACCAGAACAGCAAGAAAAAGCCAAAGCAGGTATTGACGGACTCATCGAAGCAGGTAAAACTGAAAATGGGAAACTCTTTTCTCAATTATCTGCGGAAGACCAGTTGACTTACTTGACAAAGGTAGATCAAGCCGCCAAATCGGAGGGAGGCAATTCCTATTATTTGCAAATGAAACAACTTGTTATTTTAGGCTACTATACCTCTGAAGCTGTTGGGACAGAAGTATTGGCCTATGATCCGATACCGGGAGAGTATGTAGGGTGTGTCGATTTGTCGGAAAATGGAGGCATAGTCTGGTCGCTTTAAATTATTACCTTCTTTTCCCATTCCTAAGCTTAGGTTTAGTAATGGTTAGAGAACCAATTTTATAGACATGGCTGAAAAAATTTCTCGCCGAGAAGTGATACGGCAAACTACCTTAGGGGCAGGTGCACTAGCGTTGGGTGTACCTTTGTCTTGCACTTCTCCGGCCACAAACGAAGAATCAACCAACGAAATGAAGAAAATGCCTCAACAAACTGCTGCTTATCAGCACTCCGTTTGCAAATGGTGCTATGGGGATATTCCTCTCGAGCAATTTTGCGAACAAGTCCAAGACCTGGGTATCAAATCTATCGAATTGCTAGGGCCTGATGATTGGGCTACCGTGCAAAAGTATGGCTTAACCTGTGCACTAGGGACGGATAGCTTTTTTAGTATTCCTAAAGGTTTCAATAATCCAGAAACCCACGAAGGTTTTTTAAAGGAGTATACCCGACTCATTGATCAGGCGGCCGATGCGGGTATTCCCAGCGTCATTTGCTTTTCTGGCAATCGCGATGGGATGGATGATAGCGTAGGTTTGGAAAACTGCGCTGTTGGTCTGGATAAAATTGCCAAGCATGCCGAGAAGAAAGGAGTGATGGTGGTCATGGAATTGCTCAACAGTAAGGTCAATCACAAAGATTATATGTGCGATCATACGGTTTGGGGAGCGGCCTTAGTGGATAAGGTAGCGTCACCCAATTTCAAACTGCTATACGATATCTACCACATGCAAATCATGGAAGGAGATATCATTGCTACGATCAAGGAATACCAGGATTATATCGGACATTACCACACGGGTGGTGTTCCCGGTCGAAACGAAATAAATGATACTCAGGAACTATACTATCCTGCGATCATGAAGGCGATTAAAGATACGGGCTATGACCGCTTTGTCGCACAAGAGTACATTCCTTCTTGGGATGATCAGATTGCAGCACTAGCAGAAGGGATTAGAATTTGTACCATATAGCTAGTGGTAAGGGTGATTCTGTAAAGATCTTTTAGAAGAAATAATACCATAAATATTGAAGCACGGAGTCACAGAGACGGGAATATCCGCTGTGACTCCGTGACTCTGTATTAAATCACTGGCGCTAATGTAAGCCAGCATATCTAGTACTTCACTAGTTGGGCTATTTCCCGAATTTGGCACTCACCAAATCCTGGGCTACCAACCATTTCCCATCTACCTTGACGAGGCTCAGTAGGTTCCAGAAGTCTCCTTTTTCTCCATCTAAGGTCACTCGAACACTGGCATTGATCCCTTCTGAAATGTCAATCGATTCTATGATGACTTTTCTTTTGTCACCGCCAATTTTCTTGGCCTCGATCAATTGCATATAATCAGCCTTGGAAATTAGACTAACCGTTTTCTTGGCTGGATCATTCCAAACCACTCTAAAGCCTTCATGTAATACCTTTCCCATCTTACTGGCATCTTGCATATCTCCAGCCTTGGCATAGATTTCTACCACTTCTCTAATGGAGTTGATTTCAGAGGGAGTGAAGGCAATCAACGTAAGGAGACCAATCGGGACTAACAATAATAATTTTTTCATTGTGTTATTTTTTATTCAAATATAGACTTGCTGCATCCGCTTGGCCAGGGAGGTGTTGCGAGTGGAGTAGCAGTGTTGTGAATAGGGGCGTATTTCACTTGTATATATTAATTGGCTAAGCGACAATTTCGATAGCTTCAAAAGCTTAATACAATCGCTCAAGTCTATTTTGTTAATTTTGTAGGCATTGTACTTCCTAAACTCGAAGAAATGAAAAAGAATACTGGCCTTGCTACCCTTCTCTTTTTATTATTATTTGTCATCAATTGGTCCTGCCAAACAGCTCCTACAAAAGTTGACTCGGCCTATCTCACAGAAGTCGAGGACTGGCGAACCGAAAGAATAGATGCATTGACTACTCCTACCGGTTGGCTTAGTTTGGCTGGTTTGTTTTGGTTGAAAGAAGGGCCCAATTCCTTTGGGGCGAGTAATGAAAATTCGATGGTTTACCCGGCTAAGGCTTCGGCTAAAATGGGACAATTTGTGCTAGCCGCAGATTCAGTTTGGCTAGAAGCCGAGGAAGGCGTAGGTATAAAAGCCAATGGAGAAGTAACGGATAAGATCGGCTTGACTGGCGTGACCGAACCAGTAATCATGGAATACGAAAACCTAAGCTGGTTTTTATTAAAAAGAGGCGGTAAATACGGTATCCGATTGCGAGATAGCCTACATGAGGCCAGAGCTCACTTTGAGACGATCGAACACTATCCGGTAGATCCTATTGCTCGCATACCCGCCAAATTGAGGGCCTTCGAAAAGCCAGAAACCCTCCTCATGCGCAACGTCCTCGAAATGGATATCCCATATCCCACCGAAGGTAAGCTCGTCTTCGAATGGGAAGGGCAAGAACAGGCGATCACGGTCCTCGATGGAGGAGCCGATGAATACTTTCTCATCTTTGCTGACGAAACAACGGGCGAAGAAACCTACCCGAGTGGTCGCTATCTCTACGCTCCTAAAGCCGATGAAAATGGTGACACCTATATTGATTTCAATAAGGCCTACAATCCCCCCTGCGCCTTCACTGAATATGCCACCTGTCTCCTGCCTCCCGCTGAAAACAGACTAGCCGTTGCTATTCGCTTTGGGGAGAAGAATTATGGGACGCATTGAGAGTAAGTCCGTAAGTCGAAAGTCAAGCTTATAATTTCCGCATAATCGATTATAAATGATGGACTTTCGACCTACAACGAATAGACGCTTAGCCAAAAGACTTACAGTTTGACTTTGACATGCTGTCGCATCATGCTATGATGACCAAAATCATCCGATCGGCTGTATGCACATATCAACCAGCGTTCCTTCCCGGCCTCCAAGTTATAATGATACTTGTCTATCGCTACTTTAGGGATATGAAAACGGATAATGGTTTGTCCGTCTTTCTCGTCTCCCTCCATTGCTGTTATCGCTAATTCTCCCCCGAGCTTCTTTACCGGCTGCGGATTTCCAAAGCCGACAACATAAAAATCCTCCATTTTCAGTTGTCCTTGCTCCACTGCGCCCATAATCAAATTGGTGTGTACAATATCATTTTTCCGGTTAAAACCCAAGGCAACCCAACCCGTGGTCGGTGCTTTAAGCTCAAAAGCCCAGTGGTCATCATGCTCCATCCAGTTGACCTGCATATCTTTTACGGTAATGGAGGAAGTGCTACAATTCATCATAAGTGATAAGACTACAAATGAGATTACTTTCATTTTCTTTTTGGATAAAAATAGGGTAGGTTCTCCGCGTTTGAAAGTGGATTGTTGTGAATGGAGGTGGGGTGTTGTGGAGCGGTGATTTGTGTTGGCCACAAGCTCATGCTTGTTGGCCGACTTACGAAGCGGGCTCCTGGCCGCCGTCAATATTACTGTGGGCAGGAGCCCGCTTCGTAGAACTGCGAACGAGCATGAGCTCGTCGCGGACATCCAAAAATGAAGTCAATACAAGGTTGATTTTTTGGTTGTTGTGGGTTGGGCAGGGGTACGGGGAAGACTTCAGAAGTTTCCCCGGTCACACCTTAGAAAACTTCAGAAGTCTATAGTCGGAGTTTTTATTTTTGGATGTTCGCTACTAGTTTCACTAGTATGCGGGCTTTGGTTGCGAGCTCCTGCTCGCCGGATAAATAAGGGCGAGCAGGAGCTCCTTCAGGCAGGTGCAGCTTGACCCGCAACTCCACTCCCAACACCAAAACCCCTCTCTACAACATCAGGGACCACCTTATTCCAAAAAAACACCACTTTTACCTACATTATAGCTTCAATACTCGCTTATGACCATTTTTACCTCGCCCCAACCGGATCACCTGTTTTTGCAGCGCCGCTGGCTGGTGTTTTTTTGGCTGACGATCGCCTTGATCTCTACGCAGACCTTGTACATTCAACTCAAAATGGAAGTACCCTGGGGGGAGATTTTTGTGGTAAAATTGGCCATTTGGCTCTTTTGGGGGCTCTACACTTCGGTTATCCTTTGGGCGGGGCGAGTGGTGCGGATTGAGCGGAGTAATCATTTTAAAGGGCTAGTTTTTCATTTGCCTTTTAGTGTGTTTTCCATTGCATTGAATGCTTTTTTCTATGCCTTTTTTGCTTGGCTGGTAGGGGTGGATTCTTTTGAAGGCGTGCCCTTATGGGATATATTTATCGGCTTATTTATCGCCTTGTTTGAATGGTACTTTATTATTTACTGGGCGATCATTATTCTAAGTTACGCCTTTGCCTTTTACCAAAGTTTGAAAAGCCGAGAACTGGAAGCCGTGCAGCTGGAAGCTCAGTTGGTGACAGCTCAATTACAGGCTTTGAAAATGCAATTACAGCCTCATTTCTTATTCAATACCCTCAATACGGTAGCCTCTCTAGTGCGGCAGGATCAGAAACCGATGGCAGTAGAGATGTTATCGGACTTGAGTAGTTTACTACGCACCACCTTATTGAAAAAAGACGAACAACAAGTTAGCCTGACCGAAGAAGTGGCCTTTTTGAAAAACTACCTGGCATTGGAAAAGAAGCGATTCAATGATCGGGTTAAGGTAGAATGGGAGCTTGCCTCGGATACCTTAAAGGCTAATATTCCCGTGTATTTATTACAACCAGTGGTGGAAAATGCGATTTATCACGGATTGTCCAAACAACTCGCAGCAACGCGTTTATTGATCCAAGCCCAAAGGCAGGGAGATGTCTTACGCCTGAGTGTTTACAATGATGGCCCAGCTTTGCCAGTTGATTTTGACTTGACCTTTTCTACAGGCATTGGCTTGACGAATATTGTAGAACGCTTGAGTCAGTTTTATCCGGACCGCTTTGACTTTTCCATCCACAATAAGGATAAAGGGGTGGAAGTTGTGATTGAATTGCCATTTGTTTCTTAATATTTTCAGAAACTTGCAATAAAAAAATAAAAAGTTGCGAGCAGAGGGAGAGATATGCTGATTTTCGAAGACAATAGATTAAGCAAGGGGAGGTAAAAGGCTTTAGCTGCACAATAGCAGAGCGCTTTAGTCCTACCTAAGCAGCTTAATTGTTACTAAAAAGGCATATCATGAGAACAACACAAATTACAGGTCTACTCTTACTCCTCACTACTACTTTATCAGCACAAATGATGACTTATGATTGGGCTCGGCAAATGGGAGGCGCAGGCTTTAATAATGGATCTTCGATCGTACTTGATGCAGCGGGAAATGTTTATACAACTGGAGGTTTTCAAGGTACAGCAGATTTTGATCCAGGGGGGGGCGTTTTCAATTTAACCGCAGCAGGATCAGGAGATATTTTCATTAGTAAATTAGATGCTGCTGGCAATTTTGTCTGGGCGAAACAAATGGGAGGGGCAACGACAGATGACGGTAGATCTATTACCGTGGATGCCGCTGGCAATGTCTATACCACAGGGCAATTCACTGGCACAGCAGATTTCGATCCTGGAATGGGCAGCTACAATTTAACAGCAGCAGCAGATATGGATGTTTTCATTAGCAAACTAGATGCGATGGGCAATTTTGTCTGGGCCAAGCAAATGGGCGCTTCGTCATTTGATATAGGACAAGCTATTGAAGTAGATGCCGCTGGCAATGTCTATACCACTGGATTTTTCTTCAATACGGTAGATTTTGATCCAGGCGTAGGAACCTATAACCTCTCTGCTCTTAGTGGGCACGATATGTTCGTTTTGAAGTTAGATACCGCTGGCAATTTTGTGTGGGCTAGGCGCATGGGAGGTTCGACTATTCAGTTTGGCCTCGACTTAAAAGTAGATGCGCTGGGGAATATATATACCACGGGTCATTTTAGAGAAACGGTAGACTTTGATCCCGGTACGGGCATCTATAACCTGACTTCAGCGGGAGACCAAGATATATTCGTTCATAAATTAGATCCTTCCGGTAATTTTGTCTGGGCCAAACAATTCAGTGGCGCATCTTTTGGCGTAGGATCTGCCATTACGGTGGATGCCGCTGGAGATGTGTATGTATCAGGTGCTTTTATGGATACTGTTGATTTTGATGCTGGAACTGGCGTATTTAACCTAACTGCCACAGGAGGAATTGATGCTTTTATCCATAAGATGGATGCCGCAGGTAGCTTTGAATGGGCGGTGCAATTGGGATCAACAGATTTTGATGAAGCACTTTCAATTGCCGTCGATGTTGTTGGCAACGTGTATACGACGGGCTATTTTCAGGGGGTGGTAGATTTTGATCCTGGTACAGGAACCGCCAATATGACCTCAGTTGGGACGCGTGACATATTTGTACATAAGATGAGCATGATGCCGGTAGGTATAGCAGAGAATACGCTATTTGAGGCGGTGAAAATTTATCCAAACCCTAGCGAGGGAGATGTGACAGTAGACCTAAGCGGGATAAATCATGCATTAATTAGAGTCGTGACAACAGCAGGTCGAGTGATCTACGAAAATAAGGTGGAGAATGATAGGGATCGATTTCAAATCAATGGTACACCCGGTATGTACTATGTACAAATAGTAACACCCAGCAGTAAAAAAATATTTAAATTGGTGAAACGGTGAAACTAGGAACATTGCGGCAAAATTAATGATCTATATGGAAAAAATAAGCGTAATTATCGTAGATGATGAAGAGCCAGCAAGGACCAATCTACGCCTATTATTGCAGAAAGATGCTGACTTGGAACTCGTCGCCGAGTGTGGAGATGGTCAATCCGCTATTGCAGCAGTGGAGGAGCATCAGCCCGATTTACTATTACTAGATATCCAGATGCCAGAAGTTTCAGGTTTTGAAGTGATAAAGGCTATTCCTCCAGCTAAGCAACCCCATGTCATTTTCGTTACCGCTTATGATCAATATGCGATAAAAGCTTTCGAAGTTAATGCGATAGATTACCTGCTCAAACCCTTTGCTGATAAACGATTTTATGAAGCCATTGAAAAAGCGAAGGGCTTCTATCGACAACAAACGCATCAATCCTTACAGGATAAATTGCAGCATTTACTACAGCACTTAGAACAAACGCAGACCAAACAATTCTTGCGAAAATTAAGTGTTCGGAATGGCGCTAAAATCTCTTTTTTAAAGGTAGAAGATATTATTTGGATAGAAGCCGATAACCAATACATCAAAGTGCATTTGGCTACGACTACTCATCTCATGCGACAATCTTTAGGTTACCTGGAAGAGCACTTAGACCCCTCTTCCTTTTACCGTACCCATCGATCTGCTATCGTCAATATCCACCGTATCCAATCTCTTGAACCCTATTTTAAAGGAGATTATACGATTAAGCTAGACAATGGTAAAACCGTTAAGCTTTCTCGCCATCGAACGGTTGGCTTGAAGGCTTTATTGAATTGGTAGGTTTAGATATCTACACTAATCGACTCGCAAATATAATCCGGTATAATCCCCATGTTTCTGATCAGCGAATTAGCGTTTTTTCGTTGTGTATTACCCGATAGCACCAGGGCGGTATCGATACCAAATTTATTACCACCAATGATATCGGTATACAGGGTATCACCCACCATTAAGATGTCATTCTTATCAATATCTTGACGTTTCAACATTTCCTGATAGGCATAAATAAACATCTGTCCATCTGGTTTTCCAAAATGGATGAAGTTTTTATTGACGATTTTCTCAATCATTTCCGCCAAGCCACCGATCGCTACGGCAATTTCGTCTTTTGCCACAGGATAAGCTTCATCAGTATTGGCTACAATAACAGATATATTCTTTTTGCGTAATAGGTTGATGCTCTTATTAATGGCTAGGCGCCAATCATAGCCTTCATCATCTAAAAAAACGAGCGCATTGATATCATCTAGCTCATTGAGATCTAGGTCTTGGATAGATACGGTGTGAAGACCTGTTTCTTCGATATAATGGGCCGACTTCTCCGTGCCTATATACACGGCTCTTCCATTTTTGACCTTGTATCGTAAATAATCTTGTGCCATCATACCTGATGAAATAATTCGATCAGCGGTAATATCGACCAGACCCATTTTACTAAAACCATCGGCCATCTGTAGTGGACTACGTGACGCTACATTCGTTAAGACCAAGTAATCAATATCATTTGTCTTTAAGAAATCTATGGTGTTGATGGCACCAGGAATGATTCCCTTGTAATGTTTAAGCACGCCAAAGGAATCAAAAAAAATGGCTTTGTATTGTTTGGCTATTTCTGCAAATGGTTTGATCTTCATTCGTTCGTTTTTTGAACTTCTTTATAAATCCAGGGCGCGAATAAGTTTTTCCGCATCGAAATCTCTATCTATCGACGGGAAATAACTTTGATACGCTTCCTGTTGTAGTTTTGTGGCATATATTTCATGAAAGAAATAGCGTCCATCTTTAATGACATAATTCAATATGAAAAAGCGATACACCTCTTTTAGAAAATGAATCTCTGTTGCGCTTAAAGGACTGACCTTATGATAGGCTTTTAAGAATAAAATAAACCGATCTTCCATCATCGGCCCTACGTTGTAAGTGAATACGGTACGATCACCCACATCCGATACAACCCTGCTTAAAAAGTAAAAGTCCATAACTCTCGAAGCCATGCGAAACCAGTCATAATCCCAACGAGAGTAAAGCTTTGTACTGCGGGTAACTGAAAAATTGCCAATATTCCAGTCCACAAAAACAGGTATACGTTCCAATGACTGGCTCCCCAATTTTGCCGTATTTTCAAAAAATAGATTGCACTGTTTTTTAATCTCCTCACCAAAAGAACGGTGCTCATATTTACCGAAGTCGGAAGCTAGAATTTCTAGCAAATGTTCGAGATCTGAGTTGAGTGTTTTGGAGGCGGGGGGCAGTGTGTTTTTGACTTGAGCGCAGGCTTTGTGAAATAGCGCCATTTGTCCACCTAAAACCGTAATTTGTTTTTCATCCAATCGGCGAGGAAGCTGTTTATTGATCTTAACAGGTTTGTAGAAAACGACCCAGGCATCAATCAAATTGTTAGTGAAGCGATGCACAAAAAGTTCGTTTCCTCGGATGAGTGATCGAGCCAAGAAATTCTCAAATGGATCGGGCAGATTATTTGCCAGAACATTGATAATCGTATGGTCTTCTACGAAATGCTCATAACGACCAAAATAGGATAGTTTGGCAATCACAAAAGAGTCATTGGCAAAGACGACTTTGTAAACATGATTAGTCGATACTTTGGCACTGATGTCTGAAATAGACTTAATTTCCCGGCTGCCATCATAGGCCATCCAGGCGTCCTTCACAATGGTGGTAAAATCAATAAAATGCATAGGTGGTTGCTGCTATTTATAACTCGCCGTGTATAAACTAGCGGCGAATTTTTTAGGTTAGGTTGTTGAGAACAAATGTACGAGATCGTATTAAATTTCCTATTTTAAAGGAAAGATCTTCATTATTTTATGAATTTGACGGCTGGCTAAACTATTTGATCGGCAAATAGACTCAGATTAGGGCTTTCAAATAAGCACTAACCATACAATAAGTGATGTAGCTAGTTCAACTCAGAAAAAATACCATCTAGAAGAAAAAGTCAACTATTGGATCTTTTTTTATACAACTTGATAAAAAATAAATATGAAAAACGATCAGATACATACCGTTCTTGGGGCAGCCGGTGCGGTTGGGCAAGCGGTGATTACGGAACTGCAAGCGAAGGGCCTCTCGGTGAGGGGCGTTGGGCGATCATTGAAAAGATCAGATATAGCCGTCGTACAAGCGGATTTATTGCAAATCACTGAAGCAAAAGCGGCCATCGAAGGCTCCTCTTATGTGTATTTATGCGTGGGATTACCCTATGAATCAAAAGTGTGGCGTCGCGATTGGCCGATTTTGATGCAGCATGTCATTGAGGCTTGTAGGACGACCGATGCTTGTCTGGTTTTTCTAGATAATGTCTATCTATATGGCCCCAGCCCTTTGTCAGTCCCTTTTGATGAGACCCACTCGCAGCAGCCTACAACCGAAAAAGGTAAAGCCCGTAAGCAAACCAGGGATATCCTCTGGAATGCGATAGAGAGCAATGCGATCAAAGCCGTGGTTGGTCGAGCGGCTGATTTCTACGGCCCCAAAGCCACTTATAGTCCGTTTTATATTTCTTTCCTAGAACGCATGCTACAAGGTAAAAATCCACAATCTGTCGCCACGCCTGGCAAACTACATACCTATGCCAATGTGAGCGATCTCGGCCGAGCCCTAGTGGCCTTGGCTTTAGATCCTAGCACCTATGGACAAGCCTGGCACCTGCCGGTAGGTGAACCGATTACAGTAACCGATATGCTAAGCATTTTCAATCAAGAAATGGGAACCAGCTTCAAGGTGTCGTTCTTGCCTCCTTTTATGCGTAAACTACTGGCCTTTTTTATGCCGCCCCTAAAAGAAGTAGGAGAAATGATGTACCAATTTGAAAGCGATTATGTAATGTCTTTCGATAAGTTTAAAACCCATTTTCCCGACTTTAAGGTCTCTACTTATCAGGAAGGGGTGAAGGATATGGTGGCTTCTTTTAAATAGAAGCCAGTAAGATGTTCTTAAACAACTTCATAGAGAGAATTACTAGATCAATACATAAAAATGGAACTTTTAACCTTAGCCAAAGCAGAATTACGGCGTAGTAATGCCGATCGGAAACACCCTTTCCGCTATTTCTATTTTGCAACACTAGGTGAATTCCCAGAGGTGAGAACGGTGATAAATCGAAAAGTAGACTTAGACCTAACACTGACTTTTTTCACCGATGCGAGAAGCCCCAAAGTGCAGCAAATCAGAAAAAATAAGCAAGTGTCCGCGCTGTTTTATCACCCCGATAAAAAGCTACAGATTAGAATGAATGGCTTGGCAGAGCTGGTCGATAAAAATCATGGCGATTTTGATCGATTATTGAATGAGGTCAAGCAGACCTCTTCCTTAAAAGATTACACGACACTACAAGCACCAGGCAGTTCCGTGCCGGATGAAGCTGAGTTGCTATTTGGCGATGAAGTATATTTTTTAGCCATTAAAATTAAACCGATTAAATTTGATATACTGCAGCTAGGGAGAGAAGGACATCGCCGGAGTGCTTATGCAAAGAATGAGCGTGGAGAATGGGAGGAGATGGTCTTAGTTCCCTGAGAATGTCAATGATAATTGGTGTCGAAACCCAAACAACTTCTACATAACAAAATATGCAAGCCCATAGCGCCATTCCGCTCTATAGACTCTACGGACAACAAGAAGCGAAATCTCTTGCCCTCTCCTTTAATGTGCAAAGGATTGAAACCTTCATTGATAAAACCGGGACCTACCACCACCCTCATCGCCATCCGAATCTCTATCAATTTGTCTGGACAAATCGAGGAACGGGTACTCATAACATAGACCTGCAGTCGTATCAAATGCGTCCCAATTCACTTTTTGCACTCAGTCCGGGTATCGTCCATGACTGTAAAAGTGAATTAGATTTGGGAGGATATATTTTACATTTTTCGCCTTCCTTTTTGCTGTCCGAAGATAGCATGAGAGGCGATTCCTTATTGGGGGATAATTACTATGAAGTGGCAGAAGCAACGGTAGAAGAGGGGCATGAAATTGATTTGCTATTCGAAAAAATATTGGCGGAGGCATTGGCGAAACGAAAGGGATATCTCCAAGTTATTCGTGCACTAATCCATATCCTGCTCATTTATACGCATCGGATGCGGGTTAAAACGAAATCCGATTGGCACGATTCCAATACCTTGAGGCGTCAATTTGATCAATTGGTGGATCGTCATTACCTCCAAGAAAGAGAGGTACAATATTACGCTACCCAACTGCATATCAGTGTGAGTCACTTGAATAATACCATCAAGGCCAGTACAGGGATCAGTGCAAGCGAGCATATCCGTCAAAGAATTATATTGGAGGCCAAACGTCAACTAAGCTTTTCGAAAGCTAGTACTTCTGAGATTGCTTTCCAGCTAGGCTTTGATGATCCCAATTACTTTTGGAAGTATTTCAAGCGATACACGGGCTTTACGCCAGGTCAATTCAAGCAAAAAACGGAAAGTGACAGAAAAGCAGTGAGTTCCTCCAGTGCATAAAACCTAAGATTTAGCTTTTTTTGCCCTAAAAAAAATGATGAAAAACAAACAGCTAGCCCAAGTCAATATCGCTAAAATGAAAGCGCCCTTGGACGATCCGATGATGAAAGAATTTGTCGATTTTTTGGAGCCTATCAACAAATTGGCGGAGGAAAGTCCAGGCTTTATCTGGCGGCTCAAAGATGAAGAAGGAGGCCCTTCTTCCAATATAGAATCACCTTTGGAAGACGATGCAATCCTAGTCAATATGTCGGTCTGGGAAGACCTAGCTACGCTAAAAGCATTCTCCTATCAAACGGTACATACCTATTTTATCCGCAATGGAAAGCAATGGTTTGAAAAGATGGACAAACCCCATATGGTACTGTGGTGGGTCGATGCAGGGCATCAGCCGACGCTAGCTGAAGCAGCCGAAAAGTTGGAGCTATTAGCCCGAAATGGCCCCACTGCTGAAGCTTTCCTCTTTAGTAGGGCCTTTGATGCCCATGGAGAGAAATATTCAAAATGAATAAGTATAAAATATAATCATACTATCTCGATCCCACTCGCTTCATTGATTCCCATGGGGTGATTGAGTAGCTATAGCATCCACCATTTGTGAGTTGTGGAGCATCTAGCTTTGGAAGGGGGGGATAAGGTCAAGTACATGTTGGCGACAAGCTCTTGCTTGTTTGCCGACCTGGGTTGCGAGCTCCAGCTCG
>OJCB01000470.1_pt1 | contig 15194 bp, 6 predicted proteins | sample 1591501 | NCBI WGS metagenome assembly OJCB01 (sample SAMN05416813, study PRJEB24817) | seawater metagenome | isolation source: Sea water | place: Canada:Atlantic | collected 2013-07 | reverse complement strand
AGATCAGCCTCGGTCTCGTGGGCTCGGAGATGTGTATAAGAGACAGATTCAGGATAGGTATGGCCGCTGCAGGAGGAAGTCGCTTTGCGGTGGAAGCCAATTGTCCAAGTACCTCCAGCTGTTGTTCTGAGGCAGCGAGAGCAGATAAATTATTAGCCACTAGGGAGCTTACTTTTCGGGTATCGCCAAGCAGGCGGGTACTCCAAAGCCTGACATAAGGATCGGAATGATTCAGGGCCTCCAAGGCTATTTCATCGGAGAATCCACCACCTAGATGAATCGCCCATAGGGCTTCTAAGGCGGTTTGTCCATCGGTCTGTCGAAGTAAGGTCAATAATTCAGGTAATATTGTGGCATCTTTCCGGTCTCCTAAAAGTCTAAGGGCTTGCTGCCTAAGCCATTTATTGTCATCTGCTAGTAAGGCTATTAATTCTTCATTACTATAGGTACTTAAATCAAAGCTGGCTTGAGGAGCTTGATTTTTCTTTTTTAGCCGATAGATCCGTCCCGAGCTTTTGTTCCAAGTATCAATCGGACTGACATGAGAAAGCCGGCTGTCACTCCAATCGGCTATGTAGACGGCCCCATCTGGCCCCGCTTTAATATCAACGGGCCTAAACCATTGGTCCGTAGAGGTGAGAACCTTCTCCTCATCTACGCATAGGAAAGTGGAGCCCACCGGGTCTGGGCGGGAGAGCTGAATAAAATTATGAAGCGGATTCAAGGCCATAATTTTGTCCTGGTATTTTGCAGGTAAACTACCTCCTTCATATTTTATCCAGGCATGAGTGAATCTTATTTTATCCCCCTCCACCTGCAAGCCAGGTAAATAACCAAAGGCATAGGGATTGGTCAAGGCGCCATGCTTCCCCCAGTTCTTTCGGTAGTACCCTCCTTGTTTGTAATAAAAGCCACGAGTCGTCCCATTGTCTCCCGAATACATTCTCCCTTTGGCATCAAATTCGGTGTCAAAGGTATTGCCACCGCCCTCCCCGAAAATCTCAAACACAGTCGTTTCAGGATGATAACGCCAAATCGCTTGCCCTTTAAAATGGACATCTTTCGAGGCCCCTGAATTGATATTGGCAATCGTCGTACTTCCTTGCGCGCCATACAGCCAGCCATCTGGGCCCCATCGCAGGCTGTTAGCCACAGCATGGGTGTCTTCTAGCCCAAATCCGGCTAAGTGTACTTCTGATTCCCCATTGGGAATGCCATCACCATCAGGGTCGGGATAAGCGACTAAGTAAGGAGGCGTAAGTACCCATATCTTACCTCTGCCCAAGGTAACACCCGTTGTTATATTGAGTCCGGTAATCGCATCTGTCGATTTATCATAACTTCCGTCTCCATCTGTATCTTCATAAATGGTAATCTTGTCCGCCCCTTTTGCGCCATTGGCCGGAGGATTGGGAATTTTATCAAAAACTGCCCGCACGTGGTTATCGATGTCTACAATCTTCACGCCGGCTGGATAAGGGTATTGATTATACTGCACCACCCAGAGTCGCCCTCGATGATCAAAATTCACCTCTACTGGCTGATTCACCTGAGGCTCTGACAGCAGCAATTCGATCTCCAAATCTGCTGGTATAGAAAAGCTTTGCAATGTGGCTTCCGGGCTAGGTAGGTTAGAGCTATCAGACATGACTCCCATCCCCTTGAAAGCCGCCATATAGGCTTTCACCTCCTCATTCCCTGCTATTTCTTCCAGCGGGACATTCCTAGCTGGCTTTTCTTGCTCATTGCAACTCAACAGGAGGAGGCTGCTTATCGCCAGATATAAGTATTTCTTTGAGATCGACATAGATAGACTAGTATTTAGGTAGATGCGAATTACAAATTTAAATTACTCAAAATTCCAGGATTTCCCTATCCCAAGTCTAAGATAACAGGGTGGGGATCTATTCTGGATCAAAAAGACAAACTTGGCCTATTTTGGCTCATTAGTGGTAGTCGAGACAAAAAATTGCACCTATACTTGTACATGATTATGCCGTTTTGATGAAGAAGTGATTTAAAAATGTTTTTTTGAAGTGAAATTCGAAAAACCAGGTTTTTAAACGACTTCAAACCACTTAAAGATGTTTAGATATTCCTTTTTACTTCTTTTACTGATCTATTCCTGTAGCCCGTCTTCATCCGAGACAGGCCAAGAAAAAGCCCCCCCAAATGTATTATTGATCGTTGCTGACGATCACGGTTATGCCGATATGAGTATCAATGGCTTAGCCCCTGATGTTCATACCCCCAATCTAGATAATCTAGCTAAAAGTGGGACAAGATTTACCAATGCCTTCGCGAGTAGTCCTATTTGTAGCCCTTCTAGAATTGGCCTATTGACTGGCGCATACCATCAACGACAGCAAGTATTTTGGTACGGAGGCAATGGCCTTTCCAATCCCGACATTCCAACGCTGGCAGAATTGCTATTGGAAAAAGGTTATGCAACAGGGATGATCGGCAAGTTTCATTATGGCAGCAAAGATGCCAACACGGAACACCGGAGTTTTCCCTTGAATCATGGCTTCCAAGAATTATTCGGTTTCAATGGTGGACGAAAGCATTACCTCATCCACGATAGCGAAAAAGAGGCAGATTTTAGGAAATTGATGGAGAATGCCCCCTCCCCAAAGCAAAGCTTAAAAATGGAGAGCTTCTTCCGCCAAGACCAAAGGGAAAAAGCAGAAGGATTTTCCACGGAGTTGTTGAGTGCGGAAGCCATTGATTTTATCAAAAATAAACAAAGTGGTGACCAGCCTTATTTTCTCACGCTTTCCTTTAATGCGGTGCATAATTTCACGCATCAATTACCACAAGCCTATCTAGACGAGCATAATCTCCAAGGTATGGCAGACTGGGATCCCACCCAAGAAACCTACTATGAATGGTATGAAAGGGGAAGAAAACCTAATAATCCCGAAGGCCGCGCTCATTACTTAGGTCAATTGTATTATTTGGATAAAGAAGTAGGTCGAGTGATGGACTACTTGAAGGCCAGTCAGCAATTGGAAAACACGATCGTCGTATATGTCGGAGACAATGGCGGCTCGACCCAAATTTATGCCAACAATGGAGAATTTGCCGGCGGAAAATATACCATGTATGATGGTGGCCTGCGCATTCCGTTACTCATTTCCTGGAAGGGGCAGTACCAGCAAGGGGGAGTATCCGGCAATATGGTCAGTGCACTGGATATATTGCCGACAATGGTAGAAGCCACGGAAGCTCGCTTACCCGAAATGATCGATGGCATTAGTCTGCATCCACTACTAAAAGGCGAAGATCCCAATATTGAACATGACATCCTTTTTTGGTATGGTGGGCAGCAGGCTGCGGTTCGTTCTGGCAAATGGAAATATCGCTGGGCCAATGATGCGGAGGATAGTTTTGCCAAAACCTCCACTCAATATGAAGGTGTGACACTAGAATTGGGCGCTTTTTTACACGATACAGAAGCTGATATAGGCGAAAAGATAGATATCAAAGAGAGCGAACAAGCCATTTTTCAAGATTTACAAAATCGCCTAAATCGTTGGAAAAAAGAGGTGATGGGTGAAATTTTAGATTAGGAGCAGGGAGAGATGTTGGTGGGCAACCAAGCTGTCTAGCTAGACAGGCACGCCACATCGGGGATGTGGATTAGCGCTTGTAGCAAAGCATAAACACCTGAAGTCATCCCAGCGCTGAACGCGGGAAACTTCAGATGTTTGCTACACTTTCAATCAGTACTTTATCTTGCTAATGGTCACAGCTCAATCTCTATGAGGTATGAGTAGACTATCATTTTTTTTTGAAGAGCAAGGCCGATCAAGACCTATGCTTACTTAGCCATTTTCTATTCTTTCACTACTTTAGCCGAATACACCTCAGTACCCTCTTCTATTCTCAGTAGATAGAAGCCAGCTGGAAGGGCTGAAATATTCAATTCGGTAGTAGGCTGCTGATCAGACAATACGAGCTTTCCTGTATAATCAAATACCTGTACCCGTTCAGGGTTGATATTTTGCCAGTGCAGTATGCCCGTCGTTGGATTAGGGAAAAGCTGAATAGCGGTCTCTTCAATGTTTGTTACATTCACTACCATGAGTTGGGTGACTTCTACTTGAAAAGCACCCTTTCCATTTCCAAGTGAACTTACCACACCATCTATCAATACACTATAAACTACGCCTGCTTCAGTGTCTAGCTCTAAGCTAGCATTGTACAGACTTGCCCCCTCATCTTCATCCTCATTACAAGCCAATGGAGTCAGGCCTCCGCAAGCTCCTGTATAAATAGCCAGCTGAGTATCACCTGCGGGGATGGGGTTATCAAGACTATCTGTAGTTGTTTTTATCCGGTAACGATTCCCATCACCCGTAAAGGTGAACCAAATGGGATTTTGCGAGGTATCAAAAAAACAATCCGTGCCTGTTGCGGGATCACTTGGATCAACTGTATAGGTAGTATTGTCCCATATACTTGAACGTTGGGGTACATCAACCGCTTGTCCAAACAGGGCATTGAGGTCATTGGCATCAATACAACTATTCCCAGGAGGTGCCTGCATAGTCACCTCAACGTCATCACTGGCAGAAGCAGAGCAGCCATTGGCATCCGTATACATATAGGTAATGGTATGCATGCCTACGCCTGCCGCTACTGGATCAAAGCTATACGTCATCCCATTGCCATCATCGGTCACACCAGGGCCACTATAGACGCCCTTATCTCCCGTTGCTGTCCCCTGCGCTGGCGTACCGCCACCAAGGCCCGTTTGTACGCCTGCATCTTCATCCAGGTCGGCAGGAGCGGTGAAAGCAACTGTAGGCACTGCGAAGACTTCGAAGGTTAAGACCTCCGTGAAGGTACAAGACTCTCCGGTAGTAAAGGTATAAGTGAGTTCATGCGTGCCTGTGCCAGCAGTAGCGGGGTCCAGGCTGTAGGTGGAGCCATTGCCATCATCCGTAATGCCAGGACCAGAGAATACGCCTCCACTTGGCACCACATTACCCAAGCTCGTTTGTAGGCCTGCATCCAGGCAGAGGTTGCCGGGTGTGGCTAGTTGAACGAACGGCTTGGAGTTAACTTGCCTATCAGTGGTTGAAAAGGGGCGACATTCAGCATCTGCGGGTGTTGCATCGAGTATGGCAATGATCAGTGGGTTCACATCAACATAACCTATAAGATTTTCAGGTACAGACAAGGTCGCACTTGCTCCGCCATCACCTAGTTCTGAGAAAGGCACCATGCCAATTCTCCCAAAATCGGGGTCACTGTAACGATCTTCTGGAACTGCTGAGAGGAGTGCATAAAAACTAATTCCATAATCTTGCTCCCCATTATCCGCCTGGGCCATATTTCCCAAGCCACTTACGGTAATGGAAAAGGGTTGTCCTGCGCAAGTGGAGGAAAAGCTAAGCTCACCGATTGTAGGACAAACCGCAGCCGGCATAGTCACCTCGATCACATCACTAGCCGTACCTTCACAACCAATGATCGTCGTATAAGTATAGGTAATGGTATGCATGCCGACACCAGCTGCTGCCGGATCAAAGCTATACGTCATCCCATTACCATCATCAGTCACACCGGGGCCACTATAGATGCCCTTATCTCCCTCCGCTGTGCCTTGGGCAGGCGTACCGCCACCTAGTCCCGACTGCACCCCTGCATTAAGGCTTAGGTCAGCAGGAGCTGCAAAACTCACAAAAGGTGCGGTGAAGATTTCTCTGTTTAGCGTGAGCACTGGCCGGCAATCAGCAGCAGCAGGTACGGCATCAAGCCTAGCAACAATTAAGGTGTTAAAATTATCAATATTTGTAGGCGTAAAAGTTGCGGTTGTTCCTCCATTAGTGAGTGCTGAAAAAGGAACCGTGCCAATAACAAAAAAATCTGGGTCATCATAAATACTACCACCTAATGAGAGAATAGAGTGGAAAGTAATCCCATAATCTCGTTCCCCGTTGTCAGCTTGCGCCATATTTTCCAGGCCAGTTACGGTAATGGTAAAAGGTTCACTTGCACAAGCAGGCGTAACCGTTAACTCACCGATGGTAGGACAAACCATGGCCGGCGTTCCACCAATTACACGTGCAAAAAAGTCATCTTTATTACCATTAGTTTCCTCATCGCGATACATCACGACAAAATCGCCATTATCCAGTGCCTGTACAAAAACCGGACGCTCTTCTTCTCCTTCACTACCGGCATTGGTCTTCTTAGTGGTACAAAGTGCAGCACCATTATTGTCATACACTCGATGATAGACGTCATAGTCTCGGTTATTCCCCGGGCCTACATCCGTAGGGCCATCCGCAGATTCCCAGACGATTGCAAAGCCATCAGGTAGTGCTTCAATTAAAGGGCCGTTCGTAGATTGTGGACCTGTTCCGCTTGGGTTAATATCTGTATAAGGTGCTGCTATCGAGCTAAGTGCGTTGCCAGAGGCATCAAAAACTCGAAAATAAGCGGATGTGCTATCCCCATCTGCACTCCGATCTGGTGACCAGCCTAGCACGAAATTGCCATTACTGAGGGCAGCATAACTGCGATTACCCTGGGTGCGTACAAATGAGTTAAGGTGTGCTCCAGCACTTAACTCGATACTGGCACCTAGTGCCATTCCGGTCGGAGAAAAAGTGCGCACAAAGTAGTCATCGGTATTGCCCGTCTCATCCTCATCTCTTCGATAAATCATGGAGAAGTTACCTCCTTCTAATGCGATCAAACCATCTAAAGATTCTTCGTCAGCTGCGTTGTCACTATTGGCTTTGGTCGAACCAGTCACCGGCGTACCATCAGCTTGGTAAATCCGGAAGTAAACGTCTTGATCATCGTTAAAATCACCGCCAGGTCCTACGTCCCCAGGTCCTTGCTCCGAGACCCATGCCATTACAAAATTGCCATTCTTTAGGTTGAGCAGTCGGGGCTCTGGCAATCCTTGATCCCCTGTTCCTGTGGGATTGATATCGGCATAAGGAACAATAATGCCCGTTACAGCAGTACCATCAGATTTAAAGATTCGTAAAAATGAGCCTTTATCATCTCCATCCACATCATCCCAGGTGTCCCAGGCAATGGCAAAATTGCCACCGCCCAGATCAATGATGGGCTGATCTGCATCTACGGTCTGATAGGCTGCATCATGGGCATTGCCACTAATATTAACCAAGCCGCCGGATAAAGAAGTACCAGCTGCATTGAAAACTTGGAAATAGTAGTCATCCTTATTCCCTGTATTGTCCTCATCCGTCCCGGTGATGATGACGAAATTGCCATTGTCCAATGCTAGTACTGTACGTAGGAGATCCTCTTCTCCTGCCACACTAATCCTAATGGGGTCTGAAACGGCTACTCCTGCATTGTCATAAGTCCGAACAAAAACATCCTGTTGCTCATCACCAGCAGGGCCGGTATCACCAGGGCCATCTTCGGATGTCCAGGCAATCACAAAACCGGAATTCAAAGCCACCACCTTGGGGCCAAATATGCCTTGATCGCCAGTACCGCTAGGGTTGATTCCTGCGTAGGGAACAGCGGGTGAGGTTATTGCTGTGCCATTTTCGCTAAAAACCTGGAAATAGGCTCCCGCTTGATCTCCATCGACACCATCATCCGTAGACCAGCCGATGACGAAACTGCCATTGCTCAAGGTGGCGATGGCGTTATTTTGGTCATTCCGCCCAAATCCAGGGTCATGACTGGCCCCTCCTAAGCTAATCACATCACTTTTGAAGTCACAAGCTTGTGCTTGGAGTAAAGGTGTATAGCCTACGGCTAGAATAAAAAGTAGTAAAAAATTGCGCACCATATTTTTTGGGTTTAAAGGAAGTTGTGAAGAATGATTTTCACACAACTTCGATATTACATGATATAGTTAGAAAATAAATTTAGCTCTTTTCTTATTTATGCCTCAAATATGCCACAAATACCTGCTTACTGCCAAAGACATTTTAAGGCCACTACCATAAAAATAACTACAAAAATGATGTAAAAAAATAACATTAAATACTAATAATCAATCTATTAAATAGACATCAACTACCACAATAAACAACAAACCTTATTGAATACAAAAAGGCCATTACAACCAAATTTCTGGACCTTTGGTTGAAAAAATTAAGATTTGAAAAGGTTTAAGCCAGGAATAGGAGGCTAAACTGCTCAACTTTTAAGCTCCTCAACAGGATAGTAGTATGATTAGAATACAAACAGCTGTCTGACCATTTGATAATCAGCCGTACTGATCTTCAGGAAGTAATGACCGCTTAAGTTTTTATCTATTTTCAGCTGAATGCTTGCTTGTGGCTGATAAGCGTGGTCCGATAGGACTTTCCCTGCCTTGTCTATGAGTTGAACAGAGACACGATCAGCCGTGACCGCGCTTGGAATCTCGATAGAAATGCTATGCCCAGCCATAACTGGATTGGGAAAAAACGTAAAATATTTTTCCATGACCTCAGTGCTAAAAGTCATAACATCCCCATACACTGCACCGATAGAAGGTGGCCCAGTATCTACCAGTACATTTCCGAAATAGTCTTTGCCCCCACTGTTAGAAAAGTAATCGTGGGGGTTAGGGTTGTTGGTCGGAGATATAATCTTACCGCTACCGATGGCCGGACTATTTGCTTGCAAAACAAACCCATTCTCATCTATTATTGGGGTCGTTACGAATAGCGGATCAGTAGTCACGGCATTTGCTCCACGATAAGTTTCGCCATCTGTATCGGTCGTAGAAATAGCCCCAAACCAAAGATTATGATCAAAATCATTGAAACTTGGATCGTTCTTTATGAACACTTCCGCTAGTCCATTGGGGGCATAAACAATGTTGTTATAAATCCGGGTATTTTCAGTTACTGCTTCAATCCAGATTCTTGGCTGAATGGTATCCCGAACATAGACAGAATTATGGTAAATAAAAACACTATCCGATCCGATTGGGTTTTGCGGATTCCCTGACCATCCTCCCACCCAAAACACTCTCCCCAATTGGTTTCCTCGACTTCGCCAGCCATCTCCAACGCTGAGGTTGTAGCGATAGCCTACATTCACGTTGGCGCCCAATATTTCTGCAAAACCGCCCTCATTATCTTCACTGTAATTGTATTGATAAACCACATTCTGATTGCCAATGTCGATGTGCATGCCAAAAGAATCTTTGATGCCTCGGGCGTGCATGAATTTGTTGTGTTGTACAACGAGATTTTTAGTTCGGAAGGCCCAGATTCCACTTCCCCTTCCTGCCATCCGACTATCGAGGCTAGATCCCGTGTAGTTGGTGATATTTTTTTCGACTAAGATGTTAGTACTATTATTACCAATAACCATCCCTGCCCCTCCAACATGCTCAAAAAGATTATTTCTTATTTCCAGCTCATTGATGGCCGTCAATAAGACCGCATGTCTACCTGTTCTCGTAAAAAAGCAGTTTTCGATACGAAAATCATTGAAGCGGGTGGGGTTGATATTATCTCCCCAAGAGCCACTTGTTCTTATCGCATAAGCATTTACGCCGGTTTGATCATCATCTGTAATTTGATCGGTAGGATAAATGTTTCTGAACGTCAAATTATCCAAATAGTAGTGATCAAAAGTGGTCCCATCCGTGAAGGTGTTTTCAATATATATCCCTTGACGTAGCTGGGTGGATTCACCAGCTTGCGGAGGCCCGCCATCATTTTTAATCTCTAGTTGGGACAGATGGAGATAGCCACTATTTTGGATATGAATGCTAGCCGTGTAACCTATCCCATCAATGATCGGCTTTTCCCCCTCCCCGTATTGGCTGATCAGTATGGGTGATGATTCGCTCCCGCCTTCATTCATAATAGATAACTTCCCTGAGAAAGTATCTCCAGCTTGGAAAAGCAAAGAATCTCCTGGGAGCAAAGACAGCGAATTGGCCTTCGATAGGGTTTGCCAAGCGGTGCTGGGAGACAAGCCATCATTAGTATCATTACCCGCAGACGCACTGAGGTAAAAAGCAGCGGCTTGACGGGCCGAGGTGTCCGACAAAATTTCGATCTTATCAATGATCGGAGCATTATAAAATAGAAGGGTATTATTCCCCTCTTCAAACTGTTCCTCAAAGATAAAATCAGCGGTTCCCCCGCCTTCAAAACACCAGGCTCCTGAAGCCCAAATGTCGTATTGCTGAGCGACGGTATTGTTGATCCGATAGGTAAATGATCGATCACTAATATGCAAATAGCTGAGCTTAATGAAGTAAGTGCCTGGCTCAGGAATCGGAATGTTCTGAAATTCCAGGGTATTCGCTGCTCCTCCTTCAACACCTCTTACCATTTTCCCTCCCGAAGCTTGATTACAATTGACGATGTTCGCCTCCCCCGACAATTTAGCCTCCTCTGCTTCCAGCACTATGGGTGCTTGTGCGACCACCTCATTCCAATTACTCATCATCAAAATAAGGCTAAAAAATAGTATGATCTTTGTACCGTAAAATCTTAGCATTCCTGGCTTGTTAAAGAAGTTTTCTGCCGCGAGCCCTTTTAGGGCAAAATATCGGTAAAAAGAGGTCAAAATGTTCAAAGCCGTGCCGTTAGGTACGAAATGTGTCCCAGATTTAAAGGGGCTATTACACACCTAACGGCATACTATACTATGGGCTTTTCTTCCCCTTTTCTACTTGTATTTGATCCCTAGGCTTAGCTGGACGGCTATGGCATAAACCTTAAACCTTAAACTTAATAAATACTCTTACAAGCTCCAGCTATTCCCCACATCTGAAAGCGGAATACACCCCTGGTACATCGCCGGAATGGGATCATAATTGAGGACGTTTTTGCCGATCTCTTCCGAGGAGAGATACGCCCAGAGTGCCATTGACTTAATGGATCGATAAAAGCCGACCGGCTCCTGCTCCCCTACTGCTGTTCCCCATACACTTCCATTAAAAGTACCCGAATTCGCTTCCGCTGCTTTTAATACAGCTACTCGATCTTCTTTATTTAAATCAATGAATACCTTACCAAAGTTTTGCTTACAGTCTTCATTGAATTGAGCGATGTCGGCTCTGATTTTTTGTTGCCCCCCCTCATCATAGGTCTTGGCAAATACCTTGTCCATAAACATATCTGCCTTCACATCCAGCGCCCCTGGCGTGTCAGTCCGCGGTAAGATCGTATCCACTAGTGTGGATATGAATTGGGCTTCCTCCGCTGTAAAAAATATCGGCTGCCAATCCAAGCGCGGTTCCTCATTGCAAGATTGAAGCAAAGTAAGCAAGGAAGGTAACATCACGCTAGCTCCAGCTATCAAGCCTGTTTTTTGTATTGCTGTTCTTCTATTCATGAGATCAGAGATTTTGTTTGTTCAGTTCAGCCACTGCATGATTAGCCGCTCTAGCAGTGATGGCCATATAAGTTAAGGAAGGATTGACACAAGAGTTAGAAGTCATGCATGCCCCATCGGTCACGAAAACATTTTTAGCGGCATGTACTTGATTGAATCCGTTTAGGACCGAAGTTTTAGGATCGCGTCCCATCCTTGCCGTCCCCATCTCGTGGATACCGTAACCCGGTTCGTGTTCATTATCAAATCCTACGATATCTTTTACACCGGCCTTTTCAAGCATTACCACTGCATCTTCCCGGATTTGCTTGTTCAATGCTAGTTCATTTTCCTTGTATTCGCAGTCAATAGACAAGGTAGGCTGTCCCCATTTGTCCAATACATCTTTGTTCAAGGTCACTTTATTTTCATGGTAGGGTAAACACTCGGCAAATCCGGTAATGAAAAACTCCCAGGGCCCCGGTTTGAGGATACTGTCTTTGAAATCCGCACCAAATTCGGGGCGATTGGCAGCAGCCTGTGCACCTGCACGTCCCGCTCCGCCTTGAAATCCAAAGCCACGGACAAATTTATCGGACTTACTTTGCTCGTCAATATTGACATATCGTGGGATATAGATTCCGTTAGGTCGTCGGCCTTTGTAGTATTTATCATCAAAACCTTCCACTCTGCCCATGGCACCTACTCGATAAGTGTGGTCCATCAAATTATGGCCCAATTCGCCGCTGTCATTTCCAAATCCATTTTCAAATCGACTTGAAGTAGAATTCAAAAGAATCTGTGTGGTACTTAGCGTGGAAGCATTGCAGAAAATGATTTTTGCTGAATAGTCAATGGCCTCATTCGTTTCGGCATCAATAATCCGTACTCCTGTAGCCTTGCCTTTCTTCTCATCATAGATAATCGATTGAGCTATAGAATAGGGACGTATAGTCAGGTTTCCAGTAGCACTAGCCGCTGGTAAAGTCACGGCATTACTACTAAAATAAGCGCCATATGGACATCCCCGACTACATCGGTTTCGGTATTGGCATTTTCCTCTTCCATTGAGTGGCTCCGTGAGGTGCGCTACCCGACCGATGATCATATGTCTTCCCGCAAATTCTTTTTCAATTCTTTGCTTGACATGTTTCTCCACGCAATTCAACTCCATCGGCGGAAGAAAATGACTATCGGGCAATTGAGGCAAGCCAAGGGCTTCACCACTGATTCCAGCAAACTTCTCAACATGGGTATACCAAGGGGCCATGTCTTTGTATCGAATGGGCCAGTCTACACCATAGCCATCTTTGGCATTGGCTTCAAAGTCAATTTCGCTCCATCGGTAGGTTTGCTTACCCCATAAGAGCGATCGTCCACCCATCTGATGAGCACGTATCCAGAGGAAGGGTTTGACTTCCGTGTAAGGATTCTCTTCATCATTGGCATGAAAATGCTCGGTATCCATACCTATAAATCCGGATCTAATGCTCTTGTAATGCTTCTTGCGCAATGCTGGTGTAAGGGAGCCTCGGAGTTCCTTATCCCAGGGATCGTCATTCATGGTAGGATAATCTTTGATATGTTCCACTATCCTTCCGCGCTCAAGAACTAAGGTCTTTAGTCCTTTTTCACACAGCTCTTTCGCCGCCCATCCCCCACTGATACCCGACCCAATAACGATCGCATCATAGGTCATGTCTTTTTTTGCATCAATATTAAAGTTGGCCATGTAGTAGTCTAGATTTTAAGAAAAAGTGATAATAAGTTGGAATGCCGAATATAAGGCGTTTTGCTGACTTGATAAACATACTCTCAGAGAAAGCTATTTATCCAAATGATCAGTCTGAAATACTCGATTCCAATACCTGACCATCGTTTTCCTTAAATGCAAAGAGGTATTGTCTCGTTCCCTGATGCCATGAGATCGCATGGGATAAGACATCATATCAAACATCTTGTTATGCTTGATCAGCTCATTGGCTAATCGTTCAAAACTCTGATAGTGCACATTATCATCTGCGGTACCATGGATAATCATGAGGTTGCCCTCCAATTTTTCCGCATGACTGATCGGTGATCCGGCGATATAATTAGCTTCATTGTCCGTTAATAATCCCATATATCGCTCTTGGTAAATGTTGTCGTACAATCGTTGATCCGCTACAAATGCCACGGCTAATCCCGACTTATAAATATCCGGATACCTAAACAAACAATTCATGGTCATTTGTCCGCCGCCACTCCAGCCCCAGATTCCCACTCTGTCGGTATCTATGAAGCTAAATTTCTTGAATAACACCTTGGCGGCCGCAGCTTGATCATGTGCCGCCAATATTCCGATTTGGCCGTATATCGACTTCCTCCAATCCCTTCCTCGCGGCGTCCGCGTTCCTCTATTATCAATACTGGCTACCACATAGCCTTGCTGCGCCAGAAACTGATGCCAAAGGTCTCCGCCTTGCCAAGCATCTTGCACCGTGGAGCCGGCAGGTTCGCCATACACATAAAACACAATCGGATATTTTTTGGAGGGATCAAAATTTGGAGGCCTTATTACCCAGGCATCTAAGGCCACTTCACCTATATCCAGTTTGATAAATTCTTTTGGCGTCAACTGTAAAGCCGCTACTTTTTCAGACAGTTCCTTATTGTCCTCCAATACCCTAATGGTTTGGTGCTTTTGAAGGTTAATAAGCGCTATTTTATTCGGTGTCGTCGTGTTCTGAAAGGTATGAATGGCATATTCTGCATCGGCAGATATTTGATACGCGTGTTGCCCGGCTTGGTCTTGCGGACTCACTCGCTCCGGGTCAGAACTACCGTCTATTTTGCTTCGATATAGATAACGTTGGGTGAAATTCTCAGGGGAAGCAATATAATACACATAGCCACCTTTCGGGTCGATACAGTTGATTCTAACCACATCAATATTTCCCTTCGTGATGGTCGTCATTTTTTTTCCATCCCTTGATACCTTGTATAAGTGCATCCAGCCATCCTTCTCACTGGTCCAGGTAAAGTAATTCTCATTCTCCAACCACATGATGTTGTCATGTACATCCAAGAAAGCGTCATCCTTGTCCGTGAAAATCTTATTTAAGGACAAGGTATTGGTATTGCCGATCCAGACCGTATTGGCGTTTTGTTTTCTATTCAATTGCTGGATCATTACCTCGTTTGAATTCGGGATAAATTCCATCCTCGCAAGATAGTTATTTCGAGGATCCCCGGGTACATCAAACCATTTGGTATCGCCTCCTGCAGCGCTTACTACCCCAACTTTGACCGCTGAATTATCGGTACCTACTTTTGGGTAAGGAAGTGGGATGAGTTGTGAATAAATGGAATCGACATTATTAATCATGTAAAACGTGCCAATCCCTTCCGTATTGGATTGCCAATAGGCAATTTGCGTTCCATCCGGGCTCCATCGGAAGCCATCCCGACAGGACAATTCCTCCTCGTATACCCAGTCGAACGTTCCATTTACAATGACCTCACTACCATCAGAAGTTAACTGGGCAATAGCACCAGATTTTATATTTTCAACATAGATGTTGTTTTTGCTCACGTAGCCTACCCTTGATGCATCAGGGGAAAACTTGGCAAACATCATCGTAGTACGCTCAACCGATTTGCCTAATTGGGTCAATTGACCAGACGCCATGTCCAGCACCCAATAATCCCCTCTGGTATGATAGCGCCAGACTCTACGTGTATTAGTAAAGACCAGCAACTTAGAATTATCTACAGACCATTCGTAATTTGAAATAGAGAGCGGCTTTGTTTCACCCTCTGGGATCAGCAGATCAGCGGAAACCAAGACAGACCTGGCACCTGACTTTGCTTCGTATCGAACAATATCTGTCTCTTATACACATCTCCGAGCCCACGAGACCGAGGCTGATCTC
>OJCB01000469.1_pt1 | contig 15206 bp, 8 predicted proteins | sample 1591501 | NCBI WGS metagenome assembly OJCB01 (sample SAMN05416813, study PRJEB24817) | seawater metagenome | isolation source: Sea water | place: Canada:Atlantic | collected 2013-07 | reverse complement strand
ATCTACACTATCCTCTTCGTCGGCAGCGTCAGATGTGTATAAGAGACAGTTTTTGGAATCGACAATCAAATTGGCAAGACGCATCGCAGAATCAGGAGCCCGGCTGCGCCAGACAATATCGGGATGCATCTCATCCTTCTTATCGACTGCATTGAGGCGATCGAGCCAGTTGAGATCGGCCGCGATTCCCAGTGCTTCTACATACCAGCGGTCCCCGCCCTCATATTGTTTGGCCATCTCGACCCAGAGGCTGTTGGCTTCCGTGGTGAAATTATGGCGGATAGCGAGCAGGACTTCACGGCGGACCTGAGGATTGGGATCTTTGGCGAATTTCAGTAGCGCTTCAAGACCGAGATCAGGATTTTTGCTTCGCAATTTGCGAATCGCAACAATGCGGGAATCTGCGTCGCTTGCTGTCGATACAAGCCCTGCCGAAAATGATTCTTTCCACGCCAGAAAACGGGTAGCTTCATTCGGACTATTCACGTCCCCCTGCCCATTGCTTTTCACCGCATACTTTTCGCTCTTCGCCGACCCTTTTGGAATCACCCGGAAGATTCGTCCTTTTTCAATATCCCCCATCGCATGTCCGCCGACGCCCGGGTCATACCAGTCGGCGACGAAGAGAGAGCCATCGGGGGCGACACAAACATCGCTGGGACGGAACCAGCGGTCCTTCGTGCTTCTAATTAGATCAACGGTTTCGGTGACTTTGTATCCGGCACCATCGGGCTCAGTAATGTAGCTGCGGACGACATTGGGGCCTGCATCACAATGGATGACCTGTCCCTGGAATAGCTCAGGAAGCAGCTTCCCCTCATACACACAAATTCCGGTGGGTGATCCTGCTCCGGTAACGATTAAATTCGGCACGACTCCCGGATCATTCTGATGCCAATGCTGCTGTGGAATCTCGTCCTCCATTCCTGCACGAGGTTCGCGCCAACCGGATCCGGTAATCTCGTCTTTGTAACCGTAATTACCAAATTCCATGACGTAATTGATCCGCACCCCTTTATTCCCGTCGTCATCATTGTCGGATTGCCAGATCGTTCCGAAAGAATCGACGGCGACCTCCCAGTTATTGCGGAAATTCCAGCCAAGCATCTCCACATTTTTCCCGTCAAGATCACAGCGAAAGACCATTCCTTCCTGGTAGGGGCGATTCCCCTGGTTGGTGCATTTCACTCCGTGGATATCAGTGATGAGATTGCCCTCGGGATCACAGAGTTGTTTCCCGGCGTTTCCGAAATTGAAATACAACTTCCCATCGGGCCCGAAATGGAAGGCATGGATGCCATGGTCGTGCTGTGCGCCGCCGATCTTGGTGAACATCAGCTCCTTACTGCCTTCGTCAGCCTTTCCATCATCGTTGCGATCATAGAGTGAAAAAACGTCGTCGCCGCAACTGATAATGACCCGATCCCCCAACACACAGATGCCATGGGCGGAATCGACATCGTGCCCTTGATAAAAGACGGTGGACTTGTCCGCTTTGGCATCGCCATCCGTGTCCTCGAGAATCATGATTCTGTCTCCGTCAGGACGCTTCCCCTGATTGCGTCGATAATTCACCACATCACAAACCCAGATACGACCGCGTGCATCGATATCGATAGAGCTCGGCGAGCCAATCATCGGTTCACTGGCGAAAAGCTGCACTTCGAGGTCCGGATGAACCTCCAGGGAATCAATAGCCTCGGAGGCATCACGTCCCGGCTCGGATGTCTTTTTGACATATTCATTCGCCGTCTGGCTCCCTTTATATTTTTGATCAAAGACCAGGAACTGAACAGAAGTCTGACTTCCGTCCTGCTGATCAGTCCCACCATTGTCCAGACCACCACGAGCGAGGAATTGTTTTGCCCTCTTCGGCACATCGAAAGTGATGATCGAATTGGCGTGAGCTCCGATCCCATAGGATACAGGTTTCCCTGCGATCCTCATTTCTCTGCCACCGGCATTTTTGTTCTTCTTGACCTCGCCCCATTGAGAGGAAGCGCTCTTCCAATCAAGGTCGGTGAGCTTCTTCTCCGATCCATCAGCCATCACGAAACGCGGCTCAGCCCAGTCTCCCCAATCGCAGGAATAGCCATTCCCGCCATCTGTCATCACCAGATTCAACTGGCTGGTTCCTTTGGGGAGATCAATCTTGATATCGACGGCAAGGCCGGGCGTCTTCGTCGTAATAACATCCGAGCTAAAGAGCGGCTTCGCTGATGAATTCACCGGCGATACGCTTGCCTGTTTTGGAGCAGCCTTCTTCTTACTCCCCTGATCTCCTCCATACTTCAGCGCATTGGCGTCGAGAAATTCCTGGCTAGGTTTTTCCGTTTCGATTCCGCCTTCCGAAATCTCGAGACCGGAAGTCCAGGCTACGCCATTCAGAACCGTTTTTCGAAAGCTGTCATCCAGCCAGTTGGCGTGATAGTGAAGCCCGGTAAACCCGAACCCACGCCCATTATTATAATCGTCCGTCCTCTCATAGGTCCAGGCGACATGTTGAGGTTCTCCTGCAGCGACTGCTTTTCGTACTGCGGGATTCCCGGAGTGAGCTCCGTCAGGGCGCTTCATCGTTTCAGCCGGCGCGACTGCGCTAAGGATCGGGGTGACGCCCTTCATCCCCTCGACAAAACGCATGTGAAAATACCATTCATCATCGCTCTTGAAGGGCTTTACTCCATTGGATACAGGATGCTCCTTAAACTGTTTGAACTCAGCGACCCAGTGGGGATTAACCGACCAGTTGGCTTCAAAATAGCCGCCCATCCAGTTGAGCATTCCCTTTGCCGACGGACCGATGGGAACTTCAACTCCGTAGTGGAGGCAGGATAGTCCGGCGCCTGTCCGCATCACTCTATCGAACTCGGGAACGTGCTTGTTTACGACATGCCCCCCGCCGCCTGAACAGAAAAAGACAACGCCGTCTGCATCTTTGAAAAACTCCTCCTCGTTCTCCGGCCAGGGAATGGCATGACGACCTTCGATGTTCGCTTCAGGATACTTCGCCTTGAGCCAGTCTTCGATGAGATGGTTTCCCGCGGAGTATTCGTGTTTCCCGAAACCGTGCGAAGTTTTGTGGCCAACAAAGCAGATCACTGTTTTGCCGTCACCGTTGATATCTGCACGGACAGGGATTGCCGCAAAGCCGATCAGAAAAATAAGAAGCCATCGAAATCCAACAGGGGTGAATCGATGAGGGAAGAGGGTTGAGTCGAACAAACTAACAAAACGAAGAATCATTACGCATTCTGAAATTCAGAGAAAAAAGATCAAGTTCAAGATTCCGCATTAAGGGACGAATACGCGTCCTTCTGAATAGAATCAGTTGCAGTTCCTTTCTTCTCTAACATATTCCCAACGCAATGCTGTCAATGCATTATGGAACACTCTCACCCTCCTATTCTGAAAGCATGTATACTGGCGATATTCATAAGTGCGACAGCCTGTGGAGCTTACATTGGCCCGGCGCAGGGCGCAAATGCTCCCGTCTCTTTGGCACCGCCCTTAACTTCAGGTAAGATTAGCGGTACCGAATTTGGAGAGCTTGAGTACGTTCCGATCATTCTGGAACCAACAGACTTCTATCTCTCTCTTTCCAAAGATCTGGGAAATTGGAAATTGAGCACGGTCTGGAGCTTTGAGGCGATGGATCCGGAGGAGGTCAGTTCTATTCTCATGAGCGCAGGTCTAGGCTCGGAACAGGCCGGCCACCTGACAAAGCCGCCGTTTCTTACGCTGAATAATTCCACCAAACTTTTTGAGATCCGCCCTGATGAGGAAGCCATTTTGAATTTGAGTCCCGGGCAGCGAGCGAAACTTTATCCTCTGATTCTCCCGAAGTCTCCCCACAATCCCTTTTCCGAACCTTTTGCTTTGGGCCCCGGGGGTGTCGTCGGGAAGAATAAGATCCATTCGCGAGTTTCGCCCGGTCTGATCGAAGCCATCGACCACATGTCTTTCCGTCAGGGACATACCGTCCGGTTTTCTGATATCCGCTATATTCTAGAAAAGGCACAGGACGATCAGGAGCGTTGGAATCTCATGAAGATTATTTCGCGTGAGGAATCTCTATCTGTGCGTCTTCGAGTTACCAATGAATCCGATGTGGATAGCCTCGTAAAATTCTGGTCGGCTGGTGGTCGGAACAAGGAAATTTTGCCTCTCCTGACTTCCGTAATTTCAACTCCGGGTGTCGACACATTGGATATCGTTCATCTTCTACCTCCAACGCCTAGAAAACACATACACACCTTCCCCTCCCCACGAGGTGAAGGCCTGGGTGATGCTCTGCCTGACTGTTTCTGGACAGCTTACAGTTTCTTCAGCGAAAATCCTCCGGACAGGCATCTGGATGGCGTAGCTCATGTCGAGAGTGAACGGTATGAAGCCGCCGCCCCCCCATACCAACTGGGCGATGTTGTCACTATCTCTGACGACGAAAACAAGAAAACACTTCATTGCTGCAACATCCTGGCGGGCGACCTAGTCTTCACAAAGAACGGACACAGTATGGGGCGGCCATGGAGTGTTACCAAACTGGATCGAGTCATAGAAACTTACCGCCGTTCCGACCGGATTCGTGTGACCTTTTCGCGTTTAAAACCAGAATTTCAAAAATGAAACACAAGGTTCTGTGGACAATTTTTCCGGCTTTTGTTGCCTTGATCAGTTCCTACGCTCAGGAGAAAAGAGAAGAGGACTCCATCGTGATGTCCCCTTCGTTTACGACCGAATCGAAGCGGCTCTTTCAATGCAAGCCGGGCCCCTGGGGTGATCTCGAATACTACTACACCTATCTTGAGGCGCCGGATGAAATCATGGAATACGTCAACACGCCTTCTCAAAAGACGGTGTGGAACCTGCCGGACAAGGATATTGCCGGCCTCCGCTATTTCCTTACGGTGTCGGGAGTTTCAAAAGTTGATCAAGAAAAGATCTTCCAGAATTCGCTCCCCTTTCAGCTGGGCCCTCCTTTTCGGCTTTATCCACCGAGTGAGGTTTTGATCAAGCTGTCCCCTATGACCCGTGCAGCCCTCTCCAGAGAACTTCGAAAATGGCCCGCAAACCGGTTTCATCGTTCCCCGGTAGTCATCGAATCCGGCAATGTGAAGGAATGGTTCAAAGGAAGCAAATTGAGCAGTCAAACCGTCGCGCTGATTGAGCGCTTGTCGTATCCTATGGCCAATACCATGGCTTTCTCGGATATCCCGCTCGTGCTCTCGCAGATCAAGAGTGATAGAGAGGATAGACTTCTGCTCAAAGCACTGACCAGAACCAGAAGCCTGATTCTAAGACTTCGCGTTACAAAGGACTCAGACTTTGCCCGCTTGAAGGACTACTGGACAGCGGGAAACAAGAATAAGGACATTCTTCCTTTCATGGAATCCATCGCCATATCAACGGAACTTGACCATATCGATGCGGCCCATCTTCTGCCTCCTCTCGCCCGCAAATACATGAACACCTATCCGTCTTTCGGACTCGGTGTGGATGGAACCTTTCCAGATAGTCTTTGGACTTCGCTAAACTTTTTCAATCACCTGCCCGAAAACGGATTTGCAGATTTAGAAACAGCCATGAGATACGTCGAGGGTAATTTTGTTCGCAATAATCTACCGTTTCAATTTGGCGACCTACTTATGGTTCGTGATTCCGTAACGGGAAAATTTATCCATTCGTGTATTTTTATTGCGGACGATATTATTTACACAAAAAACGGAAGGTCTCTGATGAGCCCCTTCATGCTGATAAAACTGAATGATCTCATCGCCAGGTATGGAGGAAGCGGCAAGTTAAACTTGGAAATCCTGCGAAAGCCCGAATCTCCTGACCGTTAGGTTTTGGTCCTTATTCGAATCTTTCAGACTCATCTTCGGTCTGGTCCCACCGCCCACGCTCCTGCGAAACCAGTAAGCGGTAACAATCGTTACCCTCCAGCAAGTTTCCAGACGCACTGAGAAATTGCAAAAGGCATTGCCCCCCCTCGCTGGCTTGCAAGACTATGACGATGAATACCTTACTCCCAATCGAGGCTATGAGAACCGAGGCCTAGTATTGACTGATTCAATACAAGTCGCTTGCAAATCGCACAAGACCGAACTAAAGCAAGTGACTTGCATTAAGATCCTCGATGCCTATGAACCTGAGACAGCCAATACTGATTATTCTTATCGCCTTCGCGGTGACCTCGACTTCATCTTCAAACGCTGAGGATTTGCATGAGCACGACCCTGTTGATGATCACGGTCATGCAAACGACGGGAGCATCGGCGGGTTCCTCTTTCCGTCGATGTTTGCCTTTGGAACGTTTGGGGCTTTTGAGCCGGGGGCGAATCCCGAAGACTTTGCCACCACAGAGCACGACCCTCTCAACGAGGCAGGCATCCAGGCAGTCGAATTTGATTTGGAAATCAACATCAATGATCGCATCACGGGACTGGTGGCAGGATTTGTATATCAGGATACGGATCACAAATTCACAGGAGAATTCGAAGAAAGCTTTTTGCACTATCAGCTGGATCAGAACCTGGCATTTGGAGGCGGACAGTTCCTGAACACATTCGGTTTTCAGAACAGCCGCCACACTCACGAGTGGGAATTCGTGAATCAGAATCTCGTACAGTCGCGTGCACTCAACGAAGGGCACTTGACCACTCATGGAGGCGAAATTCTTTTGAATACGCCGAAAAACGGCGGGCTTCTCACCTTGGCGGGAGGAGGCGTGCAAAATCACGAAGAGGATCACGGGCATTCGGACGAGATACATGGTGAAGATCATCACGACGAATTCGAAACACATGGAGCCAACCTGAGTTCCTATGTTTTTTCGGTCGATTACCGCTTTCAACTTCCACAGAACCCCGCCGGGACCGTGTCTTTATCTTATGCCCGTGGTGGCAATCAGTCTGGAGGGACAAATGATATTTACGGTCTCGGTTATCAGCAAATATGGAACCCGCATCACGATGACGATGAACAGGAGTTCGGCGCAGGAGCGTTGATGCTTCGTTCAGAATTTGTTGGAAGAAGTGCAGAAGTCTTTCTCGAAGACGGAAATGACGCCGAGTTCGACGACTATGGCATCACAGCTTCCGCTCACTACGGAATATCAGATCGTGCCGTCTTATCGCTGAGACATGATTGGATATCAAAGATCGACCTTGCCGACGAGGGGGAAACCCATCGCACATCTCCTGCATTGAGCTATTTCCTCGGGAAACAAAAGCGGGGCATGATCCGGTTTCAATATGATCATGTGAATGACAAGCAAATTGGAAGCGAGCATGTCGGCTGGTTACAATTTCGTCTGCAGATGGGCGGATCGACCCGCAGTCACGATCATTAGATAAATCTCACAGCTTCAGTAAATGGCTAACTCAAGCGCTTACTCTTTCTTCACTGAGGAAGACTGCCCAAAGAGATTGTTTCGAGCGTTTTCAGTGATCTTCATCACTGAGGGATGCTTCACTTTACGCTCGATGGTGATGGCGTAAAAAGACTCCCTGACGGCATCGGTAGTTCCCAGAGCCTTGACTCCAAACTCCCGGCAGATTTCATTGGCGATAACCGAGGGACCGGGAAAGATTCCTTCTCCATCGCGCCCGAATACTTTCATCAGGGCGCTATCGTTGAACTCCGCTACGATCCGCGGACGGATTGAGCACGAAGCGAACCAGCGCTCCAGAGAACGCCGGATAATGGTATCATCGGTTGGAGCCAGCATACGCGCACCATCGAGATTGGCAGGGAAATCCCCTTTCAGTTTTTTGATTACCGAGGGTTTCGCAAAAAAAGTCACTCCACACTCTCCCAGAAAGTGATTGAATGCCTTTACTTTTACGGAGCCGGCGATGGGAGCATCTGTCAGGACAAGATCGAGGCGTTGGATCGATAGATCGGCAAGCAGCCTTTCTGTAGTGTCTTCTTCACAAATAAGGTGGGTGTTGCTGTCATCCGAAAGAACCGGCGCGAGAATCCGGTGCGAAATGAGCTTTGGCAGAACATCGGATGCCCCAACGCGAAGCTTTTTGGGGCGTTGAGAGCTTACGCCCTTCATGCTTTCGATAAACTCCTGTCCCAGAGAGAAAATCTCCTCAGCGTAATCGAACGCCACCTGCCCCGCTTCGGTCAGCTCCAGCCCGGAGGATTTCCGATCAAAAAGCGGTTCACCCAATTGATCTTCGAGCAATTTTATCTGTTTTGAGACCGTGGGCTGCGTTAAATTGAGCGCGACACCTGCCTTGCCGATGCCTCCTTCCTTCGCTGCCGTCCAGAAATATCGTAGATGATGATAGTTGAGCCAATCCATGTCACGGGACAGTAGCATAGAAAAAATCTATGGGTGACACGCAATTTATATAATGATGCTAAATTTCAAATTTGACTGATGATAGTCATTGGATAAATAAATGCCTCGACAGCGTAAAATATGAATAAGTTAGGTTTTGATTTCAAGCACCTCAAAGGTGATATCTTTGGCGGAATTACCGCGGGAATCGTAGCATTGCCCCTCGCGCTTGCCTTTGGATTGCAATCGGGAATGGGAGCTGCCTCCGGTCTCTACGGGGCCATTTTCATTGGTTTCTTCGCCGCTTTTTTCGGTGGAACCAACACCCAGATTTCAGGCCCCACCGCACCAATGACTGCCGTCAGCATGGTGGTTATTGCAGGAATTGTGGCTGCCAACGAAGGCGATTTAGCCAAAGCGATTCCGGCGATTCTTTTCGTATTTATCCTGAGCGGTTTGTTCCAGATCGTGTTTGGAGTGGTCAAGGTCGGGGGCTACATCCGATACATTCCGTATCCCGTAGTCAGCGGGTTTATGACGGGAATTGGTGTCATTATTCTTGCGACACAAATCCTGCCGATGGTGGGCTATTATCCAAAAGAGGACACGCAATTCGTCGGTAAATTCATTCCCCAGGCGGAAGAGGTTATTCTGGAAAACATTCTTAAAGACGAGGCGAAAGAAGATATCCTCGTCCTCGAGGACTTCGAGGAAACCATCAAGCGAGCCGGTGAAATAACCAAAGATGACATCAACCGAGAGGCGGCGACTTTGGCCTCCAACAAATCCGGAGGTGTCATCAACTCACTGCTATTGCTTCCGCGCGCATTCAAAAACATCAACTTCACCGCACTGGCCCTTTCAGTCCTGACCCTTCTTATCATCTATAATTTTGGTCGAATCACGAAAGCGGTGCCGAGTGCTCTTGTCGCATTGTTAGCTCTCACAACTGGCGCCTTCTTTATCCTGGGCAGCGAGGGATACCGAAACATTGGAGAGATCCCTTCGGGATTTCCCAAACTGAATCTCGATATTATTACCAAATTTAACTTTGGACAGGTCAGTCCTTATATTTTTACCGCTCTGACCCTGGCAATTCTGGGTGCGATTGATTCACTGCTGACTGCGGTGGTAGCAGACAACAAGACCAAAACCCGACACAACCCGAACAAGGAACTCGTGGGACAGGGAATCGGAAACACGATCGCCGGATTCTTTGGTGGCATTCCCGGGGCCGGTGCAACCATCCGGACTGTCATCAATATTGATTCCGGAGGAAAGACGAGACTCTCCGGGATGATTGCAGGAATACTGCTGCTTTTGGTCTTACTGGTGTTCGGGCCATTCGCATCAAAAATTCCAGCTGCAGTGCTCGCCGGAATCCTGGTTACGGTCGGAATCGGCGTCATGGACTTCAAAGGCCTGAAAGCCATCAAAACCATGCCCAAGTCAGAGGTAATTGTGATGCTCCTCGTCCTTGGGCTGACGGTATTTGTCGGATTGATCGAAGCTGTGATCGTAGGCCTCGTATTGGCCTGTATCCTCTTTATGAAAAAGATCTCCGATGTCGTTGAAGATCGCACTCAGTTTGTGCCTCTGAAATCATTCTCGCGGGAGATCACTTGGGAAGATGAGGGCGACACACTGGAGCGACTGGGAGATCAGGTTTATATCAATCACCTTGATGGACCGCTTTTCTTCGGTTTTGCGAGCCGATTTCAAGAGATGAGTAAAGCTCTCCCGAACATCAAGGTGGTTGTCATCCGGATGGATAAAGTTCCCTACGTTGACCAGTCAGGACTCTATGCCATGGAGGACGCGGTTTTTGATCTCAGGGCGGAAGATAAGAGAGTTGTTTTCACCGGCCTTCATGGTCAGCCGAAGGATATGTTTGAAAAAATGAAGCTGGTTCCTGACCGGGTTAGTGAAGAATTTTGTTTCCCGGATTTCGAGAGCTGTCTCGAATGGTTGGAAGGCTATTTGATTGATGCAGATAAAAACGGCTCAGAGAAGGTGCCTCAGTTATCCTGATCAAAAACTACCAGAATCGCCTCCTCCGAATCGAAGTTAAGAGCAATGGAAGAATCAAGGTAAAGCTACCCCTTGCCGAGGAAGCCACCTATTTGAAAAGTAAGGAGATCTTCAATCAACTGGATAAGCGCCCGGAAGATGCTATATGGCCTCAAGTATTCAGAAAACACGCTGCCTTGATGACTATCTTGTCGAGCCCCCTCTAAGATTTGTCCAAGAATCCCGAAACAAGGGCGTCGACACCAAGAGTCTCTCCAAGAGGCGTGTAATTGGACACCCGGCTAGCTTTTAACAATTTTTAAAACCGAGACCAGAAATCTAAATTCTGTCAAAGCAACAAGCTTAAAACGAAAACAATATGAAGGCACATACTCAAGAAACTCAGTCTACGATGACTCCCGAGAAGGCTCTCAATTTCTTAAAGGAGGGAAATGATCGCTTTCAACGAAACCTGAAGGCCAACCGTAACCTGCTCGAACAAGTCAACGACACAAAAGAAGGGCAGTTTCCTTTCGCCACAATTCTTAGTTGTATCGATTCAAGAGTTTCAGCCGAGCTCGTATTCGACCAGGGTTTGGGTGACGTATTCAGCATTCGTATCGCAGGGAATTTTGTGAACGAAGACATCCTTGGAAGCATGGAATTCGCAAGTAAGATTGCGGGAACAAAGCTAGTTGTCGTATTGGGCCATACCGGATGCGGAGCTATAAAAGGAGCCTGTGATCACGCTCGTCTTGGTAACTTAACCGCTCTGCTCAACAAGATTGAACCAGCTGTGGATATGGTTTTGGAGCCTCGGGATGAAAGTTTGCGAAACTCGGAGAACAATGAGTTTGTCGATGCTGTTGCCGCAAAAAACGTTCAGATGACCATCGATAATGTTTATACGCGAAGCGATGTTTTGCGGGAAATGGAAGAGAATGGCGAAATCCGGATTGTAGGGGGCATGTATGACCTTGCTAACGGAGCGGTCAAATTCATTGAATAAGCGAATCACCAGGCTTTAAGGAAGGAATTGGATTTAAGAATTTCACTTCCAAAAATGGACTGCTATCTGAGCGGTCACAAATTAAAATGGCAGAACGGTGTCGAATACACCACTGCCACCGCCAATGACAGCGGCGACTAGAAAGGATGGGGTTAAACTTCCGGTTTTCGCGTCAGTTGGTAATCGATTCAGGGAGAGCTGCCCGGCCTTCGGAAGTCCGAAAAACCAGAAGATGAGGGAAGTCCATCGGGCTCCTTTTGATTTGACTTAGAGAGCCCAACCTCCTATGCATTGCCCCTGCCTGTCCGCGCTCGAATGGCGTCCACGGTGATCATCTGATAATGCAAAAGATAACGAACTTCCGGCTGCCAAAGGCCACTCTATGCGCTGTCGCACTCTGGATTTCGCCAATTTTTGTTCAAGCTCAGGCCCCGCCGACGAGCGTTTCCACTTTTTCCATCGAAAAAGGGCCGGTGGTTCGGAGCACAAGCCAACCGGCTTCGGTTCACCCATTTTTCGAAGCAAACCTCGCTTCGCGCGTTTCCGGTTACGTAAAAACTGTTGAAGTCGACATCGGAGGCCAGGTTAAGGAAGGCGATATTCTGGCCCTTATCGATACCCCTGAGCTAGTCACGCAGGCAGAACGCAAGGAAGCAGAAATTGAACTGCTTCGATCGAAAACGAAGGAACTGGAAGCAGGCACTCTCGCTGTAAAGGCGGAAACCCACGCCGAAGAGCTTGAGTATGAACGAGTCAGCCGGCTGGCCGCCAGCGGCACCATCACCAAGAGCGCCGGTGACGAAGCCCTCAGTCGGCTCGAAAGTGCCCGTGCTAAAATGGCCGTCGTGACGGCCGAAGTGGAAGGTTCCCGGGCTGCCGTAAAGGTGGCAACAAAAGAGCTCGAAGAGCTCCGAACGAAGATTGGATTCGCCAGTTTGAAGGCGCCCTTTGCAGGAACTGTCACCCATAGGTCGCTCGACCCGGGCGACCTGGTAAAATCGGCGGATGCAGCCGGCCAGGAAGGACCGCTCTTCCGAATTGCAAGGCTGGACAAGGTTCGCATCAAAACTTCGATTCCCGAACTCGACTCTGTTTACGTTAACGCCGGAGACATTGCCAAATTCGAATGTCGTGCCCTCAAGGGAAAGGTCTTCGATGGAACTGTAGCAAGGACCGCCGGCTCGATTGAGATGAATTCCGGATCCATGTCGATCGAAATTGATTTGGAAAACGCCGACGGGACCCTGATTCCCGGACTCTTCGGAACGGCAACCATCGAATTGGAGCGATTCGAAAATGCCATCACTCTTCCCGCCAATTCTGTCCGCTTCGATGAAAAGGGAGGGAATCCCACTGTCTATCTGGTGGAGGGGGGCACTGTCAAAGTAGTTCCGGTAGAGACCGGATACGACGACGGCAATCAGATCCAGATTTTAAAGGGGCTGACGGGTTCCGAGCAGGTGATTTCCGGAATGCTGGGACGCTTCGCCGGCGGTGAAAGCGTCACGGTGCGAACTCCTGAGAAAACCGGCAAATGAATCTTGTCCGTTTTTCTCTTCGCAATCCGTTTGCGGTTCTAGCCATTGTCCTGGGAATGTCCTTTCTCGGACTGGCCGTTTTTCGTCAGATTCCGACTGATATTCTGCCTGATTTCCGCAAGCCGGTCATCATGAGCTTTTTCTCCTACCAGGGCTTACCGACTCTGGAGATGGAGAAGTCCGTGACCTCCCGGGTGGAGCGTGCTCTCACTCTCGCCGGAAACCGCGAAAGAATCGAGTCCCGGACGATGCCGGGTGCTGCTTTGTTGAAAGTGACGTTTAAGGCGGGGACCGATCCCTCGTCGGCGATGAACGACATTTTCAACTACGAGCTCAGCGATATGTTCCACCTGCCGCCGGGAATCGAATTCCCGTTTACGATGCGAAGTGAGCCCTCAAACATGCCGGTTCTCCTCGGGGCGATTTCCGGGGAAGGGCTCAGCGAGTCAGAGCTCTATACGATTGGCTACTATGCCGTTCGGAACAAAATGGGAGGACTCCAGGGAGTGCAGATCCCCCACCCTTTTGGAGGAAAATTTCGCCAGATCATGACCTATGTCGATCCGGACAAGCTTGCCGCCCATGACCTGACTCTGACAGATGTACTGGATGCTCTTACCGGGGCCAATGTCGTTCTTGCGGGTGGCACAATTGAAATTGGTGAGACCGATTACCAATTGCATCCGATCAACACGCTCAAGGATATCGAAGAGATCGACAACGTAGTGGTTGCCATGCGCGACGGCACTCCCGTCTTCATCAAAGACATCGGCAAGACTAAAGACGATGCCTCATTGCAGTATAATATCGTCCGGGTAAACGGGAATCGCTCAGTGTATGTGCCTCTCCTCAGGGAACCGGGCGAAAACACGATCCAGGTCGTCGACCGGATCCGTGAGGGAATTGCCGACGAAATCCCCAAAATGAAAATCAGGGGGGACATCCCCGAAGCGGTTCAGATCGATCTGGTCAGCGATCAATCCACCTACATCCGCCAGGCTCTCTCAAACCTGCAAATGCAGTTGGGTATCGGTGCCCTGCTGGTCGTTCTCATTGTGATCCTTTTTCTACGCAAGATCCGGCCGGCGATTGCGATCCTGGCAATGTTGCCCCTCGCTCTCCTGATCGGTATTCTCGGATTCTTTTTCACGGGAGAAACCATCAACGTCATGACTCTTGGCGGACTTGCTCTCGCAGTGGGAACCGTGGTGGATACCGGGATTGTAGTTGTCGAAAATATTATTCGTCACCGCAACATGGGCAAGGGAGATGAAGAAGCTGCCATCGATGGAGCCAGCGAAGTTTCCGCCCCGGTCCTTGCCGGCACCATTACCACCCTGGTCGTTTTTATTCCCGCGGTATTCCTCACCGGCATGGTGAAATTTCTCTTTGTGCCTCTTGCTCTTGCTGCCGCCATCACGATTGCTGCATCTTACTTTATTGCGATGACTGTGGCCCCCGCTTTCTGTGCACGATTCCTCGGAAAGAACAAGGTTGAGAAACCGTCTCCCGATTCCAAATCAGAGGACAAATCTCCCGGTGCCTATTCAGGTCTGCTGAAATTGGCGATGAAGGCGGCTCCCCTGACAATCATCCTTATCGCCGGGGCTTCGGCGCTCTGTTTTTTCCTGTTTCCGGCTCTGGGGCAGGAACTGTTCCCTGAGGTCGATGCGGGAACTTTTGAAGTTCGCATTAAAACTGTTCCCGGCACAAAACTAACCGCCACGGAGAAAACCATCATTCGGATCGAGGATTCTATCCATGCTGAAATCCCTGAATCGGAAGTAAAATCGATCATTTCGAATATCGGAATGCCTGTGGGAAAAGGCGCCGGATTCTCCACTATTCTAAGTACGAATTCCGGTCCTGACACGGCCACTATCATCGTAAACCTGAATTCAGAAGGGCGTAAAACTTCGACCGCCGCATACGTGCAGAAGCTGCGGAAAAAGTGGGCCGGGGAATTTCCGCAGGAGAAATTTCTCTTTGTTACCGGCGGAATTGTCAACGCAGCGCTCAACGAAGGGGCACCTACGCCGATCGATGTCGAGATCAAGGCAGGAGACCTGGCCATTGCCCGGAAGGCCGCTGAAATCATCGAAAAATCGCTCAAGGAAATACCGGGCACTGCCGATGTTCAAATCGCTCAGATGCTCGACTATCCCCAGTTGGATATCAAAGTGGACCGAACCCGCGCGGCCTACTACGGGCTCTCCCAGGAAGAAGTAGCCAGGAACGTTCTTACCGCCTACGGGTCCAGTCTCGGTATTGCCTCGATGATCTGGATCGGCCCGGACGGAAAAGACTTTTTCATGGGTGTCCAGCTGTCTCTTATACACATCTGACGCTGCCGACGAAG
>OJCB01000468.1_pt1 | contig 15207 bp, 9 predicted proteins | sample 1591501 | NCBI WGS metagenome assembly OJCB01 (sample SAMN05416813, study PRJEB24817) | seawater metagenome | isolation source: Sea water | place: Canada:Atlantic | collected 2013-07 | reverse complement strand
GAGATCAGCCTCGGTCTCGTGGGCTCGGAGATGTGTATAAGAGACAGGACCAATGCCGGTCACCACTGATGAAAATCACATGATCAGCCTGCGTCTCCCCAATCAACTTGAGCATCCGCTCACGCTCCGCCGGTAAATTCGCCCAGGTCTCCTGCCCTGCCGCCGATGCCACAAACTGGATACTGGATACAATCACCCGCAAGTCAGCCGGCTTCGTCAATTCATCCTCCAACCAGGCCCATTGCTCGTCTCCCAACATGGTCACCTCCGGATCGATTTCAGGATAATACTTTCCTCCGGTGCGCTTTTCCCCAACCTTCAAAGGCCCCCGAAAATATCGAGTATCCATGAGAATAACTTGAACATGCTTCCCTTGCGGCCCAATACTTACGGAGTCATAAACACCCTTGCGGGTTCGGCGTGGCGAATCTTCAGAGTCTCCCCAGAAATCGAGAAACAGCTTCTGAGACTCGTCCTTCTCCGGGTACTCGAAACCTGCATCGTTCAGCCCGTAATCATGATCATCCCAGGTTGCGAGAATCGGACAACTCTTCTTCAATTTCTGAAATAGAGGGATCGCAGCGAGTTGATCATACTTCACCTGCATTTCGGCCATGTCATGAGTGTCTGCGTAGATGTTGTCACCTACCATCAGGAACAATTCCGGATTCTCTTTCAGGATTGTTCCAAAAATGGGGACAGGCTCAGCCTGCTTGATGCACGATCCAAAATGGATCCGGCTCAAGGCCTCCGTCCTCTGTTGAGCCCGGGCGTTCCAAGCAAAAAACAGGGACAGCCCGACGAAAATAATCAAACACTTCATCCCCACTTCTACTGAAGGACGGAAGTAGTGCCAAGTTCAATCAGTTATTGGAAATGTTATTTCCGAGATCGTCAACTCCAAGGGCGGTCCGCTGACCAAACCCGTTTCCGTTCTGAGTGTTTCCTGAATCAATGATCCCCGCATCTTCGTTCAGATCCGAACCGACTCCGAAAAAGCCATTGTTGTTGGTAGTGTTATTGGAAAAAGAGCTGCCATCCTGAAAGTCATTCCCGAAGAGGTCTAATACGATTCCGAATGTATCATTTCCATTGGCGATATTGCTATTGAAACTACTCCCTTCAAAATCACCGTCTACGAGAAAGAGAATTCCGATTTCATTTCCGTTTGCGACATTCCCATTAATGGAGACACCATCATTGACCTTGTCATTGAAGAGATCAATGTGGAGACCGTGTTCGACGTTTTCATTCACAAGGTTATTACTGAAAGACGCGCCCGCGTCCAGTCTTCCATCCTCCAGAAAGAATGCTATCCCGTCGATCCCATTACCATTGGCCACGTTCCCATCCACCCGACTGGTGAAATCGATTCCAAAGAAGTCCAAAAACATTCCATCACCGGCATTGTTGCTGGTTCGATTGGAGAGAATATTCCCGCTCCAGGCTGTGACAAATGAATCGATCCAGATACCGTCGCCGTTATTTTCTGAAAAGTTGTTTCCTTTGATATTCCCTGTCCAATTCGCGAACCCCATTTGAAGAACCAGCCCCTCTTCATCATTGAACTGCGCCGTATTATTCACAAGGGAACCGTCGAAAGAATCCCCCGGGTCCAGATCGATATCGAATCCATCGTCGTCGTTTCCGTTGGAAACGTTATTGGCAATTCGCCCCTGAAAGTCAGTCACTCGCTCCAGGTGAAACCCATCGTCACCATTACCGAAAAATCCGTTACCCAGAATATTACCAGTTAAGGAGGCTCCTGGTCCCTCGATGTGCAATCCGTCATTTCCGTTGTCCACAAATGCATTTCCCGTAAACGATCCGCGACCTCTCCATCCAGCTTCACCTATGAGCCCGAAACCATATCCACGATTCTCTTCGAGGAGATTGTCTGAAATCGTGAGCTCAGTATTCCTGCCTGACACTCCGACAATACTGACCCCGTAATTCGCTGTACCGCTGACAAGGTTCGATGACAAAATCACCTTCTTTACTCCTTCCAGATAAATCCCATCCCCGCGTCCACGATTCAGATTGGGATCAAGAGTGGATTGATTCGATGCTCCCCCAAGTACTCCCCGATTTCCATTCACAATACTGTAACCTTCAATCTCAACGGAATCGACATTCGCAGCTTGAAACCCGCCATCAACAACAGGAAAGTCGCCCGTGCCAAAAAACCGGCCTCCCCTTCCAACAATTGGAATCGCACTTCCCGTAAAACGCATACTCTCCCGGATTTTGACATCCTCGCGATACACTATTCCGTCAACGCCCTGAGTATAGACAGTCCAGATGCGACCAGTCCGCTGATTTCTTCTCGCTGCCAGATTGGCACCACTTTGAATGGACCTGAATGGAAGCCCCGCCCGCCCCCGGCTCTGACTCACTCCGGCACCGATTCCGTTACCTACCGCCGATCCTTTATTCACGAAAATAATATCCGATGCAACAAGCTCTTCCCTTTTCAGAGTCTCGCTGTGAAAAATTCGATGCTCACGACGCACCGGCTCTACCATTCTCAAGCGGGCTGCTTCTTTGGATCCGCGGGGGGCAGATCTTACCCCTGCAAATTTCAAGCGATCGCCTGAAGCATCGACGGTGAAAGCCGCCTTCAAGCCAACATAGGAATTTGCTCCCAGTAATTCTTCGTCATCGTAGTAAACGGCCTCCAGAGACAAAAACTCGTTCAAGCCAATCTCGACTCCGGCTTTATAGCCATAAAAGCTCTCATCATCCGGAGAGAAATAGCCGTAGGCTCCCGCATACACTTCCATCCAGAATGGGATACTGTCGGGCAAGTTCAGGCGACGGCCGATTTCCAGTTCAACGCCGTCGTAGGCTTCCGATCCCCCCACGATCAGGTTTTGAAAAACACTGTGATCCTGAGCAAATAAACTTCCAAAGCTAGCGACGCCACCGGTGACATATTGCTCGTTGCTTGCAAAATGGCCATTGAAATGAACATCGAAGGCATCGGACAACCTCTCAATATTCACTCCGAAACGATCGAAATGAACGCCGCCATCCAGCTGAGCACGGTCGTAATAAAATCCGAATCCCAGAATCGAATCATCCGCATTCAGCTTTCGATATCCAAGGCCGACTGAAAAATATTCACGACCGCCTTCATCACCAGCTGTGTAGGAATTTAAGAACACCAGTTCATTACCTTCATGCCAAATCGGTGAGAGAATAGAGCCGCCAGCACTGAAGCGATCTTCGTATCCACCAATGGATGCCGAAACACTCCACGGATACTCATAAAAAGTCGCCGGAGCTTCCTCGGAATTCCCTCGGAAAGGGAAAAAGGAAACGATGCATAGAAACAGGATTAAAAAACGGTTCATTGAAAGCTCCGGTCGGACCGGATTTCTTAAGAGTTTGGCAGGGGAACCGCGCTTAGTTAACTTATCCAGAGGAAAGGTGCAAATTACAGTTTCATTACTTTTTCTGAAAACTCGAACGCCCCTGCCTGGACGCTTAAGGCTTCAGCTTGCGCATTCTCTCCAAGACCTCCCCTGAATCTTCCTTTTCAGCAAGATTCGTAAACTGTCCGGGATCCGCCTTCATGTCATAAAGCTCCTCCGAACCGTCTTTGTAGCGCATGTAAGCCCAATCATCGAAACGCCATCCTTTCCCTTTCTGAACAAATGAAACCGCTGTCTCATTCACTTTCTCAGAAGGATCTTTCAGAATTGAAACCAGACTGCTGCCTTCGACCGCTTTGGGAATTGGCTTTCCCGTCAGTTCACAGAGAGTTGGATAAATATCCACCAGTTCGGCCAGGGATCCGCTTCGGCCAGCTTCAAATCCCGGCGCTGAAATGATCAAAGGAACACGCGTCGATTCCTCGTGCAGATTCGATTTCTGCCAGAAAGTGTGCTCACCGAGATGATACCCATGATCACTGGTGAAAACCACGACCGTACTTTCGCGCAAACCGAGCCGGTCGAGTTCATCGAGGACTTTGCCGACCTGTTCGTCCATATAGGTCACGGTCGCGTAATAAGCCGACCACATTCTTTGAATGTTTTCAGGGTATTTGCCGATTCCGCTGCTCGCATTGGTTAAACCCGGAATCCCCGCTTTCGGAATGTCATCCAAGTCCCCTTCCGGCATTTCAGGAAGAGGCATGTTCGCGAAGGGATAGGGCGCAAAATACTGGGTCGGTGCCACGCTGGGGTAATGCGGACGGACAAAACCCGTAGCGAGAAAGAACGGTTCCGCCTTCTTTTGATTCAAAAGCGAAACCGTCATTTTCGCCGCCTGAAAATCCGGCTGATCTGAGCCATCACCTTCGTATTCCACCGAAACAAACATCCGGTGAGGCATTCGCGTCGACTGTCGATTCTCCTCGTCTCTGGTGAAAATGTTCAGATTGAGGCAGGAATAATCACCCACTGTGTGAGCTTCACGGCCCTGGGTGTTGAACCTCTCCGTCCAGCAGGCCTCGACATCCTCGCCATTGGTCCCTGCGATGATGTCCCCCGGTACTCGCATATGGAAAATTTTCCCGACTCGACCAGTGTAGACACCGTTGTTCTGAAAGTGTTCTCCAAGCGTGAGATTATCCTTGTCCCTGTAGCGGCTTCTCATGAAGGAGCGGCGCGAGGGACCACACGAAGTACCCTGGCAATAGGCCCGATCAAAAACCATCCCCTGAGATGCCAGTTTATCGATATTTGGCGTCTTGCAGATTTCGTTTCCATAGCAGCCGAGAGCGCTGGCCTTGAGATCGTCAGAGATCAGGAAGAGCACATTTTTGACAGGAGTTTCAGCCTCAACTGAACTGACAAGACAGGAACAAAACAACAGGCCGATGAAAACAAAAAAACGATGCATAGGAGCCACAACCTTGGCGCGATAGCAGTCGACATTCAACTCCCCAATGGCGCAGAACCATGCGCCGAACAGGATACATTCAATCGCAACACCCTGTTCAATCGGCCAATTGTAAGAATTGTGTCAAAGCGCCGCGCGGCTATCGACAATCCGGACTGATTCCTCTACTTTTTCAACCATGCGATTTTTTCCTACAGCACTGCTTCTTGTGCTCACTTTCAGTTTTCTGATGGGAAAAGGACTGAGCTATTTGGTTCAGGGACAACAGGAAACCGCCGGAGCCCTCCTAGCAAAACCACAACCTGATCAAGAAGCAGTCCTTGATTGGGAGAATCCCTATCTCGAAAAAGTCGAAACCGCAAAACTGGATGAGTATCCGGCTCTATTGAGTGAGTTTTTGAAGCTTGAGGAAACCAATTTGGCGGCATTTCTGGCAAGGAGAGAACTGATCCAGAAATGGTTGATGCAAGATCCTGAGAAACTGTTCCAGGCGATCGGTGAAGAGGCATTCCGTCATGACAAATTAATTCTCAGCGAGTGGGCTTATTTCGACCCGCACGGACTCTATTCATTTGCCCTTGCAAAGGAAAACCTCAATTTCCTCCGATCCAGCTGCAGACAACTGGCATCAGTCATGCCGGCGAAAATCATCAAGCTCTATCAACAGCGCCCTGATATGTATCAGGGGAGAGACTCTTCAGTCACCTGGGCAATCAAACATCTTGCAAAAGCTGATCCGGAAGCAGCTGCCAAGCTCTGGCGAAATCACTTCCTCGGTAAAGTGAAAGAAACCGTTGCTGATCCTCATGGCCTGATTGTTTCGGGAAGCAGACAGGCCAACTCAACGGTTCAACAATCGATAATCGAAGAGTGGATCAGGACATCGCCGGACCAGGCATTGCAATGGGCCGAAGGCGTGAAAGATCCAATTGCCCGCCGGGAATGTATCGTCACTGCGTTCGCCTTGTGGGCGGGCAGGAATCCTGAAGCGGCAGGCACAGCATATATTGAGCGATCCGAATACGAAGACTCTTCGCTTGGAGGAATTGCCCTGCAAATGGCTGAGACGAATGCTGCAAACGCCATTCTCTGGGCAAACAAATTTGGATCCCCCGATGAGACGAGCAAAGTCATTGTTCAACTCGCCAGTGGCATTGGCATCAGCAGTCCAGGGGAAATCAAAGGAGTTTCCGATCAGCTCGAAAATCTCGAATTGAAGCAGAAACTCCTGAGCAACCATTTCATCAACTGGAATGATCGTGACTTGGTCGAGGGCATAGAACTCGCAAGCACTTCATCGAAGGATCCGGATCAAGTCCTGCAAAACCTCAGAAATCTCGCTCATGGTTCAGTGGGCCAATATCGTTCGGCACTGGCATCCGCAGAAAAGGTGATTCCCGATCCGGAGATGAGAATAGAATTCCGCAATGCATTGATCGAAGGGCTCACCGATACTCGACCCGAATTTGCAATCGAAGAGGCTGCTAAAATCGGTGATCCGGAATTGAGAGCAGAAGTGCTGCGGCTCGTTATTGACCGTCACTCCAACTCCCGCAAATGGGCCCCTTCGAAGATTGCAAAGCTGATTGATCAGATGCCGCCGGACTATGTCGCTGGAACAGGGGCCCGGAACCTGGCCAAACGGTGGTATGACCAGGAACCAGAACAAGCAATCGCAGGAATACTCAAAATAGAACACGCCGGAAATCGGCGCGCCGCCATCGCAAAACTCACCGAATCTATGGATGAGGACAATCCTGACTCCACTTTCAACTGGGCTCAAAATCTGGAGGACCCGCAGGACCGGAATGAGGCGATCTTCAGCCTGATAGACCGACGCCGGGATTCCGATCCCGGCCTTTCTTTCGCACTGGCAACAGGACTGGATTCTTCTCTACGCCGTCAGGTTCAGTTAAAACAAACCGTAAAACTTTGGGCAAAGCGTTCTTCGATCAGTGCCATGACCGCGATCCAGAACTCCTCCGGATTGAGCGCCCGCGAAAAAGAGAGTTTGTTGGCTGCCATCTACCGATGAAAAACCGTCCACCCAAGCGAATCCTCATCCAGGCGGGCGTAGCTATCACAGGGCTTCTCGCAGGATGGTTTACAGGCGGAAATAATGATGACCTTTCGAACTTAGAGAAGCAAGAGCCTGCGGCCGTCACTCTTATTTCTGACCCGGCGACAGATTCATTTGATTCAGGTTCATCCTCTCTCAATTTTTCAAATCAGTCGGCAGGACCCTATTCAAAAACGCACTTGCTCGACCTGCTCATCGAAGCCTCCGGCCGAAACAATCGCGATCTACGGAATGCCTGCCTGAAGGAATGGGTCAGAACTGAAGACGGCAGCGGAATCCGACAACTTATTGCCGCCGGTCATCGGGAGATAGCCATGTCCCTCCTTATTCGATGGACCGCCGACAATCCGAAAGCAGCAGCCTATCTGGCTTTGGAGTTAACACCAAAAACGCAAACCGAGCAGGGCCACGTGAACCGGATTCTTTCTGCTTCAATTAAATTCCTTTTACATGAAGACCCGGATTCGGCAGCTGCGCTGGAAAAACAATTCCTCCAATCCTCGGCATATTGGAAAGGGGTAATTGCTGTTAACGGATTAGAACCGCTCACTCCTCGAAACGCGCGGCTCGCCCTTGAGGCGATCGCGGGATTCAAGAATCCAGAATTCAGATACGAAGCGGCAAAATCATCCTTTATCATATTGGCAAGATCGAATCCGGCGAATGCGATTGAATGGGCAGCCAACAATCTTGCCGAGGAACATCAACAACATGTCCTGCGATCTGTCATCTCGAAATGGTTGGATGAAGATCCAAACAAAGCCGCGGCCTACGTCGAGAAGAATTTGGACTCCACTATGGGCCGGCACCGGCTTCTAGACACATTCATTTATGCCTCTGGCGAGCATGACATGAAGTCTCTCGTTTCATGGATGAAGAATCAGCCGCTGGAAACTTTGAAACTCGCCAGCCCGTTTCAAATTCACCGGGTTAGCGATCCCTTTGGTGGATTCGACCCGCGCGACCTCGAAAAAGAAATGGGTCCCGGCTATGAATTCCTGTTCCTTCAACCGGAACCTTCCAACGCGCCTCCTCTCGCATCATCACCGAGGCCTTTTAACTTTCAGCGTCCCGAACGTGCCACCAATTTAGATCCGTCGATCAAAGCCTATCGGGCACTTGTCGGCAATCGGAGAAAGGCCGAATGGAATCTCAATTCCGTCAATGAAGCGGTGAATCAAAACATAGGAGACTTCTCTGCAGAAGATGCCCGGGCCATCGCTCGAAACTGGGCTTACAAAGATCCCAAAACTGCAATCACCTGGGCGTCCGGCCTTCCCGAAGACAAACAGATCGAAGCCGCCGAAACCGCACTCGGCGTCTGGTTCCGTCAGGATAGGGAAAAAGCATTGGCTTACTTTGAGTCTTTACCCGACATCGAATTCCGCCGGTTCGCAATCGAGCGCATCGCGGTAGACTGGCTGGCTCGCAGCCCGGAACAAGCCATTAAGTGGTTCAGCCAAATGCCCCGGGGAATCGACAAAGACATCGGTCGCAGGGAAATAGCATCGACCTTCCGTTTCCAGAATCCAAATCGTGCATTCGCCCACGCGGTTGAGATCGATCACCCTGTCATCCGGAGAGATACGATTGCATCCGTGCTGAACGCCTGGGAGAAAAAAGATCCTGCAGGAGCTGCTGCTGCGAGAGATCGACTGAACCAGTGATTACCCCCACTGACATCCCCTGGTGAAAGTGGGGACACCCTCGACAATCCTCCTTCGGCTCTCTATCCGCCACATTAGGAAGAGCGGGATCTCACCCGAGAATAGCGTCAGGCACTACCCCGTGAACATCCGTCAGTCGAAAATCCCTGCCTGCGTAACGGTAGGTCAGTTTCTCGTGATCGACTCCTAACTGATGCAAAATTGTCGCGTGGATATCGTGGACATTCATTTTTCCTGTCTCCGCTTTGAAACCAAACTCGTCCGTGCTCCCGTAGGCGGTTCCGCCTTTGATTCCCCCACCGGCCATCCACATGCAAAATCCATGCGGATTGTGATCCCTTCCGCTTCCGTTTTCACTGACTGGTGTCCTCCCGAATTCCCCACCCCAGACAATAAGAGTATCTTCCAATAAGCCTCGCTGCTTCAAATCACCTAACAATGCCGCAATCGGCTTATCTATATCCGCAGCAAGTGTTTCCGTCTTCTTATCGTGACCGCTGTGGGTATCCCAGGGCTGGCCGTTTCCGTAATAGAGCTGCACAAAACGAACACCCCTTTCGCTGAGTCGGCGCGCTAGCAAACACCCGTTGGCGAAATGACCTTTGCCGTAATTTTCACGTGTCTGCTTTGATTCTCTTTCAAGATCAAAAGCATCGGTCGCCTCAAACTGCATCCGGTACGCCGTCTCCATTGCCTCAATACGACCTTCGAGCGCCAGATCCTGACCGCCCCGCTTTTCGAGATGCTCGCGGTTGAAGGCAGTGAGGAAATCCAGTTGCCGACGCTGATCCTTCGGATTGATCGACTGATTATTCAGCCAGGGGATCATCGACTTTGGATCGATCTTGGAGTGATTGATGTAGGTCCCCTGGTGTTTCGACGGTAGAAAAGCGTTGTTCCATAGAATGGAGAAACGAACCGGTTTCCCGGGACAGAGAACGACATACGACGGCAAGTTTCGATTTTCCGTTCCCAACCCGTAAGACATCCACGCCCCCATGCTTGGAACGCGCGGTGTCATGGTCCCGTTGTTCATCAGGAGAAGGGCCGGGCCATGATTCGGATTCTTCGTATGGCATCCACGGAGGATGCAAAGGTCGTCTGCGAACTTCGCCGTTTCCGGCAACAGGTTTCCAATCGGTAATCCACTTTCCCCATGCTGCTGGTATCCCCAGGGAACATCGAGTAGTCCCCCGGTAGGACGCTCGGTGCGGAGATCGGCACCGGGAGGTTTTTTACCGGCGTATTTTTTAAGGGCAGGTTTTGGATCGAAAAAATCGGGGCCGAAAGGGCCGCCGTTCATAAACAGGTGGATCACCCGTTTCGCTTTGGCGGGGAAGTGGACACCTCCCGGCGATCCGTCTGCACCAAAAAGTGTTGAACTTAAACCGAATGCTCCCATTCCCCCACCGAGGCGGGCCAGAGACTCGCGTCTGGAAATGGATGAGAATGGATTCATGGCCCAAGCTATCCCTCCAGGACTTGGTACACAAATCACGCAATAGAGGTGATGTCGTCACCTTTTCTACAAAAGGTGACAACTCACAAGCTTCTTAAAAACAGTTGCGCCGGCGGATCAGCCAAGCACTTCGAAGATCGCTTCGATCTCAACAGAAACACCTGTGGGGAGAGCAGCAAATCCAACCGCGCTGCGAGCATGGTAACCGTTGCCGTCTTTTCCATACAATTCGTGAAGAAGGTCGGAAGCACCATTGATCACTAAATGCTGATCCGTGTAAGTCTGATCCGAATACACACATCCAAGAAGCTTCACCACCTTGAGACCGTCGAGCGATCCATGGGTATTAAAAACGGAACGCAAAATTTTCTGAGCACAGTCTTTAGCCGCTTCGTAGGCCTGCTCGGTGGTGACATCTTTTCCGACGATCCCTTTGAGATCACTGACATGCCCCGACGTAATGAGCTGATTCCCGCTGCGAACGCAGAGATTGAGGTATCCTGCTTCTTGAGGAGAGAGATCGATTCCGAGGTCTTTGGCTTTTTGTTCTGCTGACATGATGCACTGCTTGTAAACGCGCGCGCTCGAAAATTCCAGTACCGTTTTCGAGGAGAAGTCCAAGTTAGCCCTACGCCTTCGCGTTCTCGCCATTTTCAATCTGCTCCCCTACCTTGTCCGCCAATGAACACACCGTTCAGAATTCTGTTTTTCCTCGCTCTTGCCTGCAGTCCCCTTGCTGCAGAGGAATGGAAGAAACCTGTTCCCTGGTCCTTTCTCCCTTTGGTGAAAATGGATTCGCCTGAGGTGACGGCTTCAACGAAATCCTTTTCCCAAACCCGGATGGACTGGTTTATTCTTTCAGAACTGGAAAAGCGGAAGCTGAAACCGGCCCCGCGCGCCGATAAGCGAACCCTGGTGAGGCGACTCTATTTTGATCTGATCGGACTCCCGCCCACTCCGGAACAAGTTTCTGACTTCGACGGAAATGTTGCAGCGCTCGTGGATGAACTCCTCGACTCATCACAATACGGCGAGCGCTGGGGCAGGCACTGGCTCGACTTGGCCCGCTACACGGACACTACTGCTTCCTGGTTGAATTCCGCATCCTCCGCCTGGCTCTATCGCGACTGGGTCGTTGCGGCTTTTAACGACGACATGCCCTACGATCAATTTGTAATACGGCAGCTCGCCACGGATCAGATCGAATCAACCGGACCGGAAGATCATGCCGCTCTCGGTTTTCTCGGGCTGAGCCCCAAGTATTGGAAGGAACTGCAACTTCCACCCGAGATCATCAAGACCACCGTTGCCGATGAGTGGGAGGAACATGTCGACGCGCTCGGCAAGACTTTTCTCGGACTCACGCTCGGATGCGCCCGTTGTCACGATCACAAGAACGACCCTGTCAGCACGAAAGACTACTATGCAATCGCCGGCGTCTTTGCCTCCGTAAAATTTTCAGACCGTCCCACGATGGATGAAGAAACCTGGGCACCTGTCGCCGCCGCTATGAAAGAGGTGGCTGCCCTTCAGAAAAAGATCACTGATTTGAAAAAGAAGAAACCGAAGGATCTCAAGGAGCAGACCGCTGCGATCCAGAAACAGATTAGTCAGATCAAAGCCGACACCGAACACTATAGCGTCCCAATGGCCAGCGGAGTGATCGATGCGGCCCTCTTCGTAAACCCAAAGTCGGATGGAAAACACGGCACGGCCCTCGACTACAAAGAGGGCGAAGCACGCAATCTTAAAGTGCACCAGCGGGGGGATCCCAACACTCTCGGTGATCTTGTTCCACGCGGTTTCCTAAGCGCCTTTCCCTCGGGAGAAAACAGCAACAACCCCCGTGAATTCACTAAGGGAAGCGGTCGACTCGAACTGGCAAAAGCAATCGTCGAAGATGCCACCCCCCTCACCGCCCGGGTCATCGTCAACCGGGTCTGGCGTCATCATTTTGGACGCGGCTTCGTTGAGACACCAAGCGATTTTGGAAACGGCGGCGAAGCCCCTACCCTACCCGGCCTGCTTGATGACCTCGCCAAACGGTTTGTGGAAAATGGCTGGTCGATCAAGTGGCTCCACCGCGAAATCCTGAATTCGTCGACTTGGCAGCAGTCCGCCCAACTTGCGGAAAACCAATCAAAGGATCCAGAGAATCATTTATATTCAGGAATGGCTCCCCGGCGACTCGATATTGAAGCGTGGCGCGACTCTCTTCTCTTTGTGTCAGGAAAACTCGACACTACTCTTGGAGGAACGCCTCTCGACCTGAACAGCGAATCCAATTTCCGGCGGACAATTTATGGAAAAATCAATCGCCGCGACCTCAACAACATGCTGCGGCTTCACGATTTTCCCGATCCTGCAGCGCACAGCCCCAAGCGCGTCGAAACGACAACTCCGTTACAGCTTCTCTTTTCACTGAACGGCCCGTTTTTTGACAAACAAACCGAGGCCCTGGCAATCAAATCAAACGAGGGAAGCCCGGAATCAGGTATCAGGGTTGAACGATTGTTTAACCGGCTTTTTCAACGCTCCCCTTCGAAGGAGGAACAGGAGTTGATTTCAAAATTGCTGACCGATGGAACTCCTGAAAACTGGAAACTATTCACGCACGCACTTCTCGCCAGCAACGAGTTCCTATTTGTGGATTGAACTGATGAGTCGCCAACTTCTCACCGCTACCCTCTCTCTCACTCTTCTCCTGTCTTCAGCATCGGCTCAGTTCGCTCCCGGGCCCATCGTGATAGAACCGGGCGTTCCTCAATTCGTCCACGACGACATGCTCGTCGACAGCCATTGGGGATTGAAAACGAAATCACAGCCTGTCACGCGGGTTTTCCATCATCCGGAGAAGCATCCGGAAAATCCTTTCAAGAATTTCACGTCGGACAAACCCGGATACATGACCTTCGCGGTCGATGAAGACGAATCCGGCGCTCCGCTCTACCGGATGTACTACCAGGCGAATTTCCTGATCCCCAATCCGCCGGAGAACAGCGCAAAATACCGAACCGACGTCGCCTACGCAGAATCAAAAGACGGCGTTCACTGGATCAAGCCGGATCTAAATCTGTTTCCTGAGAAAACCTGGGCAAAACCAAACAACATCGTCATTAGCACTCCCGACAGACCGAATGCCCAGTCCAACGGTCCATTCATCCTCGAAAACATCCCTGACAAAGACAAAAGAGGATACAAGCACATTCTACTTTACCGCGCCGGTGGGAATGGTAACGGCGATATTGCCGGGATTCACCTGATTGGCACCAGAGATGGAATTCATTTCGATCCGGAAAGCGATATGCAGATCGCGCATCTCCACAGCGATACTTCAAATTCGATCTGCTACGATCCGGCAAGGGAGACTTATCAGCTCTTCTGTCGGGCCAAGCAAATGTATCGCGCCTTCGGTGACACGATGATTGACACGGGTGCCTCGCGCAGAGTTGCGTCCATGCGTAGCGCAGAACTGTGGACAGACTGGATGAAAGACGACGCACCACAAACGCTTCTCGTTCCAGACGAAGTCGACTCCGCAAAGCGCTATCACTATTTCTACGGAATGCCAACAGTGAACCGTCATGGGATTTACTGGGGATTCCTTCAATGCTTTATGCTCAACGATTTCATTCACACCGAAGTCGTCACCAGCCGGGACGGACGAAACTGGACGCGACTGCATGACCGTCCTCCCATCATTGATTACGGAGCCGATGGCACCTGGGATGACAACATGATTTTCGCCAGTCCCAACTGGATTGAAGCCGGCAACGAATGGCGTTTTTACTACAACGGATGGGACGGAGCACACGGCGGAACGAACCGGGAAAGCGCTCTGGGCCTGGCCACCTGCCTACGGGAGCGACTTTTCTCACGGCGTGGACCTCCCGGCGGAGGAGTCGTTTGCACTCGCGAAATCCTCTGGCCCGGTGGTGATCTTTGGATCAATACAGGATCGATTGAAGAAAGAGCCGGAGAAGTCTCAATCCGGATCAGCGGCCCTCGAAGAAAGGTATTCCCCGAATTCGATCATCAGAATTCCGAAATTGCAGCGGGAAAGGATCCGACGCGTCAACTCGTCCAATGGGGCGGGAAGTCTCTCGACTTGCTCAAGGGTAAAAGCATTCGCATTGAATTCTTTCTCAAGGACTTTGACCTTTTCAGCTTTGGCGCATTCGGGAAAGATCAGGAAAACTGACGACTCAGAAGGAAAGAGATATCTCGATGGCAGAATTGAACAAACGCTCCACCAGATTATTTTCCGACTGACCGATTGCTTGAGTAAAAATCATGATCGATGGAAATCGAAGTTGAGCAGAGCCGCGTTTTCGCCAAGGTGAAGGAAGCATGAGCGATTTCACCTACCACAAGCCCTTTCCTCTCGGCGAAGACAAAACCAATTACCGGCTCGTTACCAAAGATCACGTCGAAGTGGTCGAGTTCGAGGGCCGCGAAATTCTCAAGGTCGATCCGGAAGGGCTCACGCTTCTTGCCAACGAAGCGATTCGTGACATTTCCTTCATGCTGCGCCCGTCGCACCTGAAGCAAGTTGCGGAAATCCTCGATGACGAAGATGGAGCCACCGACAATGATCGTATGGTCGCTCTCACTCTTTTGAGAAACGCCGAGATCGCCGCGCGCGGAATTTTACCGATGTGTCAGGATACCGGCACCGCGATTGTCATGGGAAAAAAAGGCCAGCAGGTCTGGACCGGCGGCGGAGATGAAAAGGCACTCGCCGAGGGAATCTGGAAAACCTATCAGGAGGAAAACCTGCGCTATTCGCAAATGGCTCCCCTCACCTTTTTCGAAGAAAAGAATACCCGGGACAATCTTCCCTGCCAGCTCGATCTCTATTCCACTGATGGCGACGAGTATGAGTTTCTTTTCATCACCAAAGGTGGCGGATCGGCCAACAAAACCTTTCTCTATCAGGAGACCAAAGCGATCCTCACTCCGGAACGCTTCGTCGAGTTTGCCATTGAGAAAATGAAAACTCTCGGCACGTCTGCCTGCCCCCCTTATCATCTCGCCTGGGTCGTCGGCGGAACCAGCGCCGAAGCCACGACCAAAGCGGTTAAGCTCGCCACGACTCGCTATTACGACTGTCTCTTATACACATCTGACGCTGCCGACGAAGAGGATAG
>OJCB01000467.1_pt1 | contig 15262 bp, 15 predicted proteins | sample 1591501 | NCBI WGS metagenome assembly OJCB01 (sample SAMN05416813, study PRJEB24817) | seawater metagenome | isolation source: Sea water | place: Canada:Atlantic | collected 2013-07 | reverse complement strand
GAGATCAGCCTCGGTCTCGTGGGCTCGGAGATGTGTATAAGAGACAGATGCTGCGGTGTTCGGAACTACCACGACTCCATCGTTGTCGACTACGAGCATGACTGGACCAGCTTTTGCATCAAGAACCAACTCAATATCACTGGACTTCACTGAAGGAATCCGGCTTTTGATCCGCAATTTAAAACTCTCAGCCTCTTTCTTATTCTTTGAATCGCTTTGCGCGATCTTGATCAACTGCTGATAGGGCAAGCGCGCAAGATCATTGAAATCCAGTGACTTTTGTCCCGGTGCATCAGCCGGCTTATCGCCGCCTTCCCCTTCCCTGGGTTTATCCTGACCGAGTCCTGTCGTCACGAGGACCGCAGCCGTGATCAATGCCGAAAATGTCTGGATCAGTGTCTTCATTGTAATTATGAACTATGCAATGGGACCGTCCATGCGTCGAGGGGGAAATCAAGCGCCTCCATTGGCTTCTCTTTCCCAGTACATCCGAATTCCATCTGCACACATGTCCGTTCCGTTAATGATCTGGTATGCCTCCCAACGGGAAGAATCAAGGCCTGCGCGAAAACTTTGTTCCATATTAAAAGCCTGATAAGCAACGCGCAATGAGTCTTCGTCCATTCCCTCACGAAGCCTGTCCCGAACAAATTGAACATTCAACTCCACTGCATCCCGATAGGAATTGAGGTGTTCTTCAACATCTTCGACCGCTCCGAAATGGGTCGGGTATATCGCAGTGGGCTTCAGAGCTCGAATTTTCTCCAGCGTTTCCAGCGTATGAGAAAGGTGAAACTGAGGTGGCGCCGCAGTGACTGACAAATAGTCGACATGGGACAACTTCGCCCCCACTGCATCCCCGGCAAAAATGACGGATCCGATCTGATAGCAATGATGATGAAACGCGTGGCCGGGGCTGTCGATCGCAGTCACTTCAATCCCTGCCACAGTGATTGCCTCCCCGTCTTCAATCACATTGACCAAATCCTTCGGAGAAGCCGTCATTTCACCCCACAGCCGATCGAATGCATCGCCGTAAACCATCCGCGCACTCTCGACCAACCTTTCCGGGTCAATGATGTGTTTGACCGCTTTGGGATGCGCATAAACAGGAACTCCCTGCCCGGTCCACCATCCTATGGCTCCGGCGTGATCAAGATGAACATGAGTTACAAAGACGGCAGCAAAATCCTTAGCCGAAACCCCCAGCTCACCAAGTTTACTGACAAGGCACTCGCGGGTTGATCCCGGGCCTGTTTCAATCAGAACATTGCCTTCTTCTCCCCGTATCAAATACGCGGCGATGACACCGGTTTTTCCCTGAAACTCGAGGTCAATAGTCACTATCTCCATAGGCTCACAAACTCGACGGCTTCAGGAGTCTTGCCAACTTCAAAATTGTTCAGTTGATTCTTCCGCTAGTCCCGCCAGATTGGGCGATAGACTTGCGCCCGGCACCACAAAGCGGGTCACCTGAAAGCTGATTGATTATGGATGTGAGAGATGTTGCCCACCTTGCCCGAATAGAACTGACTGACGACGAAGCAAAGCGTTATCAAGGTCAGATCGAGGACATTCTTAAATATGTCGAGCAACTCAACGCCATCGATGTTGAAGGAATCGAGGCAACAGCACACGCGGCTCCCGTTTTTGACGTAATCCGCGAAGATATAGCAACCGGTCAGAGCATTTCCCAGGAAGCAGTGCTCGCCAACGCACCGGCGACCGCTCACGATCAAATCAAGATGCCCAAGGTCGTAGACTAAATCCTCTTTTTTCACCTCCAACAGACTTTCATTCGTGAACGCTGCAGACTTCTCAATTTCTCAACTCCGGGACGCCTATACCAAAGGTGATTTAACGCCCGCTGACGCACTCAAATCCATCGCTTCCTCCATAGAGGAAAAGGACGGTGACATAGGGGGCTATCTTTCCCACGATCTTGATCTCGCCCTCGCTGAAGCTGGCGACGTCGATCTTTCGCTTCCTTTGGGCGGCGTTCCCGTGGCCATCAAAGACCTCATCAATGCGAAAGGCCAACCCTGCGGTTGTGCTTCAAAGATTCTAACCGGGAAATACACATCTCCCTACGACTCCACGGTTGTCCGCAAATTACGCGAAGCCGGGGCGATCCCTTTCGGCCGGACCAACATGGATGAGTTCGCAATGGGATCTTCGAATGAAAATTCGGGAATCAAACCTTGCCGGAACCCTCATGATCTTGACCGGATCCCCGGAGGGTCTTCCGGTGGATCCGCTGCGGTGGTCGCTGCAAACACAGCCGTTGCTGCTCTCGGAACAGATACTGGTGGATCCATTCGGCAACCTGCCAGCCACTGCGGCGTTGTCGGATTAAAACCCAGTTACGGTCGGGTTTCCCGATTTGGTCTCGTTGCTTTTGCCTCCTCATTGGATCAGGCGGGTCCACTTACAAAAACCGTTGCCGACGCAGCGCTGCTTCTGCAAACGATCTCGGGAAGCTGTGAACGTGATTCCACTTGCCTACCCAATCCTGTTCCTGATTTCACTGCTGCTATCGGTCAGGATGTCAAAGGGCTGAAAATCGGTCTTCCAAAAGAGTATTTTGCCGAAGGCCTCGATCCGAAGGTAAAAGAGAATGTGGAAGCAGCCATCAAGAAGTTGTCTGATCTTGGCGCTGAAACCGTGGAAATTTCGCTTCCCAACACCGAGCATGCTGTGGCCACCTACTACATCATCGCAACGGCAGAGGCATCCGCCAACCTCGCCCGATTCGATGGTGTGCGATACGGTCATCGTGCCGAAGCAGACGATTTGATTACCCACTACAAGAAATCCCGGGCTGAAGGCTTTGGAGACGAAGTGAAGCGCCGCATCATTCTTGGAACCTACGTGCTCAGCTCGGGATATTACGATGCCTATTATCTTCGCGCCCAGAAAGTCAGGACTCTGATCCGCAACGATTTCGAAGAAGCCTTTAAGAAGGTCGACGTGATTGCCTCTCCTGTAAGTCCCACTCCGGCTTTCAAGATTGGAGAAAAATCGAGCGATCCATTGGCTATGTATCTCGCCGATATTTATACCATTTCCGCCAATCTCGCGGGAATCTGCGGGATCAGCGTTCCCTGCGGAACTGTTTCAGAAGGAGGCAGCGACTTGCCCGTCGGGCTGCAGCTATTGGGGAAATCACTCGGCGAAGAGGATATTATCAAAGCAGCTCATGCGGTGGAAGCCGGGTGAGAGGTGTCAGAAGCCTCTTGTGAATGGAACTCAAATACGACGCCAGCCTCGATGAGTTGACCGAAACTTCTGTTCGGCATTTACTCCGAAGCAAGGCCGGCAAGTCTTATCGTGTCCGAACAATCTGGAGCGGATCCATTCTTTGCGGATTCGCTATTGCGTTCATATTCAGGAACTCACACCCCCTTCTTATCCTTTCCCTATGCGTTCTTGGAGCCCTTCTCGGAGGAGCGATTAACTTTTTTACTTATCGATGGACCATTCGACGGCGAATCCGGGGCGGAATCAAAAAGGATCTGGGTGAGAAGCTTCCGCTGGAAACCGTTTTTCGAATCGACAAGAAGTCGCTTCACTGTGACTGCCACGGAGTAACGACGACGCTGCGATTGGCAGATCAAGAGTTGATCTGCGAGGACCCCGAATATCTGGAAGTGAGCTTCGGTGAAAAGGGAACCTGCCTGGTCCCGCTCCGTGTTTTTGAAGATGAAGGTCACAAGGAGCGCTTCCTGTCCGCGTTTCCTAACATCATTTCAGAGAAGAAGTGAAGCCTCATCAATCAACTTCCGGGTGTTCACTCCGCCGGGGATCCCTTTTCAGAAACGACTCGATACTCTGCAGAGTCCCATCATATTCGACCTTTCCGATTTTCCGTTTTTCCAACTGAATGGAGAGTGCTTGCCTCATGTCCTCCTCGTCGAGGGATACCCATTCCCAAAGCATCAGATCCTAATTCATCCAGCCGGCTGTCTTCCAGGCAAGGCTGCGCATCCCATCGATTTCATCCGGCGAAAATCCTCTCCAGATCAATTCTGCGTAAATCGCATCGTAGGCTTTCGCTTCATGATCAGTATCGAGCACTTCCTCGCAGACGATAGACCAGCACGACTTCGTCGCAAAATTCCAATCGCTTGGATTCCCTTCACCCGCATCAAAACGAAGACGGGCCTCAGTGAGGCGTCCGCTGCGGATAATCCCCTTGATGAAACCGGAAGTAACGGTGGGAAGCATGATTCAAGCAAACACTGTCGAATCGACCATGCAAGCCTATTGAATCAAAAGAAACCGGGCAAAGACGCGCCGCGCTCTTCGAAAAAGCAATCTACGGCTGAATGACGCAGTAATCGCCGACCTTCATCTTGTAAAACAAGGTTTTCGCTCCGTCCCACGGACAACGAATACAGCCGTGAGATGCCGGGTAATTTGGAACATAGCCCTGATGCAAACCAAAGGCACCACAGCTGAAGCGCTGAAAGTAAGGCATACTTGATCCGTAAATACTGGAATTATGATGGCGATGTTTATCAGTGATCACATACTCACCCGCAGGGGTTCTGTAACCACCTTTCCCTGTTGAAACCCGGGTCGAATAAACCGCAACCCCGTTTTCATAGAGCGTCGCGCGCTGACTGGAAAGATCGATCACGCATTTTCTCGGCTGGACTTTCGGGGCTTCCCCCAAAAGGACAATCTGCATCATTTTCACATCCTTATACCAGGAACCGATTCCGACCGGGAACAGATACTTCCTCGAGTATACGTTTCCTTTCGCACCCGCATCCATGAGCGCCTGTGCGATATCGTGGTTCCGCTGAGCAGCAGCCATCATCAGAGCCCGAATCCGACTGTCTGATGTGAGGTGATACTTGAAAGTCGTGCTGTCGAATTTCTCCTTAAATGAGCTTCGGGCAGGATTTCTCTCATACGCTTCCACGTCTACTCCTGCGTTGATCAAGCCAGTTGCGACATCCGTCATGTTGTGAGCAATCGCCCACCCGAGCAAAGTATGCCCATCTCTGGCCAATGCTCCTGCTATCGGCTTTGCGCCGAAATCGAGAAGCGCGTCAGCCAGCGGAGCATTCCCCTCGTAAACCGCTTTCGCCAGCCAGCTCTCCCTTTCATCGTATCGGGCATTCGGATCTGCACCGGCATCCAGTAGCATCCTTGCCGCACGATAGCGCTCACGATTGAGGCAATAGGCCAAAGGATCTTCGCCATCCGGCCCTGCTTGTTGAGGGCTTGCTCCTCCATCGAGAATCAAGGAAACAAGATCATCCTGTCCGGTAAGTAAAGCAGCCCACAAGTTATCGCCAATATCAGCGCCTGCCGTCAGAAGACTGCGGACAGCACTGGTGGCCCCCTCCTCAACTGCGATATCAAATACGCGCCGATCCGTTCCCGGAAGCTTAGACTCAGGGCTTCCACCTGAATTCAAAAGCAAATTCAAAAGCGGATCGTCTCTGGATTCAAATGATTTCGCCAACATACCCGGACCATCGAAATCAGCCCCCTCTTCAATCAGACGCTTCGCGATTGCAATATTCCCGGCTCCGATTGCCGTGAGTAAAGGAGGATCCTCTTTCTCCAATGCAAAATTTGGATCTGCTCCGCCAGCGAGAAGCAACTCGACCATTTGAAGGTCTTCCATCCTCACGGCACAGCCTAAAACGCTTTCACCGGTCGACCCTTGAGAGTCAGGAAGTGCTCCTTTTTTCAAAAACAAGTCAGCCAGGTCGTAGCGATGATCCTCCACTGCCTCATAAAGGAGCGCATCACCTTGTGGTCCGATGTGATTGGTATCGAATCCCGCTTCCAGAAGAGCATCAATGATCCAGCCATCCTGCTGAGAGACTGCAAAACTCATCGCGGTTAGACCCGCTCCACTCGTTTCGCTCGTGCGAATATTGACGTCCGCTCCCTTGGCGAGAAGAAACTCAATCTTCTCGTAAGAATTCTCTTTCACCGCTTCGATAAGAAGCGGATTACCCGTCACCCCTATAGTATTGAGATCGGCTCCCGCATCCGACAGGGATTTCATGAGCGCCTTATCACCTGCATTCATTGCGATGGCAAAAGCGGTGTGCGGAGTTGCGCCCTGGTAGGAAACATCAACATTGTGCTTCATCAGGAAATCAATCATCTCACGGTCATCCGTTTTCACCGCATCGATCAGGAAAGGAACGCCAGCTATTTTTTCAATATTGATTGAAGCTCCCAGCTGGATCAGGGTCTCCGCCATCGCAAAATCACCTTCTCGCAAGGCATACGCGAGCGGAGTGTCGCGATCCGGAGTAGTGGTTTGATTCACCGTTTGAATAACCGCTTCTTTTCCGATCAGAAAATCTACCACCTCTGGACGTTCGGCCCGCATCGCCTCCAGTAAAGGTGTTGTACCGTTTTCCAGAGGGGCACCCGGACTGACACCAGCCAGTTCCAGTTGTTCCAAAATTGCGATATCACCTTCTCTGGCGCTTTGAACGACACTCTCGACAGTAATAGGAATATTCTCGCTACGGAGAAACCGTTTCGCTTTGCGCGAAAGCTCATGGCGGAAATAATAGTCCGTGAAGATCCCTCCTCCGACGAGCGTCAGAGTGATAAAGGCTAGCAATGTTGTACGTACGCAAGCCCCCATGGCTTAATGTGTTTAGGAATTATGGCAGATACGGAAAAGCCAGCTATTGGCCTCCAAAGAAGGCATATTCTATCACAATTTTGTAATCCTAAAAGAAGAATCCCCCAAAGATCTTGATTAGGCTATGCCGGGCCATCGACTCAATCCTGACACTCTGAAACAGAATCGATCTGTCGACGGTCGCTTTTCGCCCATCCCGACGGAAATCGGTGACAGACAGGGAGTTTCACCAGAAACTATTCTTCATTGGGGGCAATCTTTCTTCTTTTCCCGGACGACACTTCAAAAACAGCCATCTCTGACAACAACCCCTTCCTCTTCGAGGGCAAATTCTGCCAACAATCTCTCCAATTTCACAGCCTGCTGGAATAGATTCAAGTTCAGGCAGAGAATCCGAAAAAAAGGGGCTAATCAAATCATTTTCAAGCCTCAGGATCCAGCTCAGGCTTGAAATCTGCAGCATGATAGGAGCTCCTTACGAGGGGCCCGGATGCGACATGGCGGAATCCTTTTTCCTGTGCAATCTCCTTGAGTCGATCAAAGGCTTCGGGTTCGACATATTCCACCACGGGAAGATGCTTCTCCGACGGGCGTAGGTACTGCCCCATGGTCAAAACGGTCACATTGTGATCGCGGAGATCATCCATCGCCTGAATAACCTCCTCTTCTTTCTCACCGAGTCCCAACATGATACCACTCTTGGTAGCACAACGGTTTCCCATTTTTTCGGCCATCTCGCGTGCTTGCTTCAGCACTTGCAGGGAACGCTGATATTCCGCATTAGAACGCACGATCGGAGTCAGTCGCTCCACCGTTTCCAGATTGTGATTAAAAATCGCCGGAGCAGCTTCCATCACAACCCAGAGCGAATCATCTCTCCCCACAAAATCGGGCACTAACACTTCGATCGTGGTGTCTGGATTCACCTCACGAGTTCTGTAAATTGTATCTGCGAAATGACAGGCTCCGCCATCTGGTAAATCATCCCTCGCCACTGCTGTAATCACGACATGGTTGAGCTTGAGCCGTTTCACAGCTTCTGCAACTCGCTCAGGTTCATCCGCTTCCAAGGCCATCGGACGCCGTGTGTCAACCGCACAGAACCCACAGGCACGGGTGCATCGGTCGCCGGCGATCATAAAGGTCGCAGTCCCCTGCCCCCAGCATTCCCAGCGATTCGGACATTGGGCCTCTTCGCAAACAGTGACGAGACTCAAGTCCTCAATGAGCCCCTTCGTGTCCCAAAACACGGGGTTACTGGGAAGTCGCACCCGTATCCAGGGCGGCTTCTTCTCTCTGTGCAGTTGCGGATCTATTTTGACAGGCATGTTTGTCTCAGGCTCGTTCTGGAAATAATTGGAGAATGGACTTCTCGTTTGCGTCGCAAATTCCTCGTTCGGTGATTAATCCGCTAACAAGTCGTCGCGGAGTCACATCAAAGGCATAGTTCGTCACAGCGCTGCCCGGCGCAACCAGATTTACGTCAACTTCGCTGCAATCTCCTTTAGCGAGAATTCCGCTCACAATCGCGACTTCTTCGCCTCCGCGCTGCTCAATGGGAATATCTGCAACTCCATCCTTTGTCTCCCAATCGAAAGTCGACGAAGGGAGCGCGACATAAAAAGGGACATCATTGTCCTTTGCTGCGAGAGCCTTCAGATAGGTTCCTATCTTGTTGGCCACATCGCCAGTGTGGGTGGTCCGGTCAGTTCCTGTGATCACAAGATCAACCATTCCGTGCTGCATCAGGTGCCCGCCAACATTGTCGACAATGACCGTGTGGGGAACACCATGTTGACCGAGTTCCCATGCGGTCAAACGAGCGCCCTGATTACGCGGGCGTGTCTCGTCCACCCAGACATGGACAGGAATCCCAGCATCATGAGCTGCATAAATCGGGGCCGTTGCTGAGCCGAAATCGACAAATGCCAACCAACCCGCATTGCAATGAGTAAGAACGTTTACCGGTTCATTTTTACCCTTTTGTTCATATGCTTCCCGAATCAGAGAAACGCCATGCTCCCCAATACTCCGGCACCACTCCGAATCCTCATCCGCGACCTCCTGTGCGACTTCTCTGGTCTTGGCGATTCTATCTGCATCGCTTGAAATGCCGGCGACTTCTGCCCATTGCCTTTCCACCGCCCAGCGCAGATTCATGGCAGTCGGACGCGTGGAACAGAGAAACTCTCCTTTCTCTTGAAAAACGGTATCAAAATCCCGATCCGCCGCCGAACTCTCGATCGCGGCCAAATACATTCCGTGGGCTGCTACGGCACCGATACATCCGGCGCCTCTCACATACATGTCACGAATCGCGACAGCACTGTCTTCCGTCGTTTTTAGAATGACCGTCTCGAAAGAAAAGGGCAGCTTTCGTTGATCAATGATCCCAACTTCGCCCTCATTCTCTTCCAGCCAAACAGTTCGATAAGGTGTTCCGTTTACCAACATTCCCTTAACTTCAGCTAAAAGCAGAACGGAACAAGCCCATATACCAAAACCAAACCAGTGGACCGGTAAATAGCCAGATGATTGCTCCCAGCGCGAGGTAGGGACCAAACGGCAGTGGCCGCGACCAGTCTTCACGACCGGAAAATTTCTGAAGCAAGCCGATAACCGCCCCGATGATCGATGCGGCAAAGACAGTGAATATGACGGCCTGCCACCCGAGGAATGCCCCTATCATTGCGATAAATTTCACATCGCCAAACCCCATCGCCTCCCGGGGGACAACGGCCTTTGTGCACTTGCCGGAGACTTTGAGAATTCCACCCAGCTCGATCTTTTCTCCATCCAGCTCGAATCCGTCTCCGACGACGCGAAAGGAGTCTTTCATATCCTGCTTCTTATCGTCAAAGTAGACTTCCTGGACATCCATTTCCAAACGGTCCCAGGTCCTGAAAAATACCTCGTGCCACTCATACCGGTGTTCACCAAGCTGAATAACAATCGTTTCCTCTTCCCCTCCAGGCTGCGAAATCTCAAATTGAGTCGGCTCTTCAAAGACGTGGGAAATCTTCCCGAACATCATTTTGCCCATCAAAACAATCATCCAGAGCATCATGTAACCAACTCCGGCACCGAGTGCACTCTGGGCAAGCCCGCGCCACATCACCTCGTGCTTGTGGAGTTCCGGGATAAAGAAACTAAAGATCAATCCGGCGACGAGCCCACCGAGCGTAATTGAATCCGGGATGATAAAATGGTCAAAATCGATGAAGGTTGCCGAGATCAAAAGCGCCAGAAAAACCCACAGGGCAATCACACCAAAAATCCCCAGAGTGGGAAAAGAGTGCTTCCAGATTGCGAGGAAACAAATGGCGGTCAGCAACTCAACGAGAAAGTACCGAAAGGCAATCCCCTTACCGCACCATTTGCATTTCCCTTTGAGCATGACCCAACTCACCAGGGGGATATTCAAATAGAACGGAATCTGTGTTTTACAGGAAGGGCAGAAAGAACGCTTCGGCTCATTGACCTTCAGGTCATTAGGCAATCGGTAAATCACCACATTGAGAAACGATCCAATGCAAGCCCCCATCACAAACGCGATGGCGGGAAGAAAATAAGTGAAAGCGATTACGGGAGACATGAGCAAAGAGCCTGAGTCTCCAAAGATCGCTTAACATTCCAGAAATGTCTACTTTTTCTGGAATTTCTAGAAAATGAACCAAGCGCCGCGTATTAGCGCGTTCCTTGGTTCCTCTTACTTTAGTAAGCCAGTTGGCGGAATGTCCGGTCCTGCATTTCGTAGATCGACTGACGGTTGAATCCGGTATCTTCACCTGAGATACCACCTGAGCCACCTTCAGCTCGGTTCTGGGTAGTCTGACAACCAACGGTCATCGAACTGAGGACAACAAGAGCGAGAAGGATGGAAGGAATTTTTTTCATGAGTTGATTCTGGGTTGGTCCCTCATGATAAGCCTCGAATTCAGTGATCGTCGACAGAAAAAATTGAAGGAATTCCGTGATGACCGCGATCCGATTCCGACTTTTTCGGCCTCCCAATGCGCAGACTTGGGAATCAGTTTTGTTTAAAATACTTAAAATTAAAGGTTTACAAATAGTTAACTTTACTTAAGGATTTTTGCGGAGGCGTTTGTCTCCGTCACCAATCAACGTCCAACTCTTCAATGTGCTATGACCTCATCAAACAAAATCAAGCATGCGTTTTTCTGGCTCTCCGGTGCGGGAGCTGACACTCTCGAGGAGTGCCCCGGCTGGGAACAACGCAAATATGTCGCCTTTGGTGCGACAGTACTCGTTCCCGCAGTGTTCGCGTTCATCGCGTGTTCCTACGCACTCTCTACCTTAACAGACAACTGGTATATCATCCTTCCAGTCGCTCTCGCCTGGTCCTTTATCATTCTCACGATTGACCGGGCCCTGCTCGCAATCTATCGCTCCTACCAGTCGTTCTTTCGAAAGGTAAGCCAGTTTTTCCTCAGGATCGTAGTCGCTGCGCTCATGGGGATTACGATTTCGCACCCACTGACTCTACTCCTGTTTCAAGACACCATCTCCGGAGTAGTCGAAGGAGAACGGCAGACAGAGATCGAAGAAGTCCGGGTAGTTGCCAACGAAGATAAAGCGCAAGTCGAAACTAAAATTGCGGATATTGAAACGCAGATCGCGGAACAGCGAAGCAATTTTGAATCAACATTTACAGCGGATTTCCTCATCGCTGACGACTCGGTTGGTCTATCAGACCCGACTTCAGAACTGGATCCTGAACTTCGCGCCGAAATGGATACAAGGATCAAAACAGACACGGCCATCGACACGGCCCGCGTCGAAGCGATCGACGGAGAGTTCGAAGAGTTGCAAACCAAATACGCAACTCTCCAGATGGAACTGGACCAATGGCAACGTGATTTTGAACGTGAAGTAAATGGTCAACGTAGCGGAATCGTTGGACTCGGGCCAAGGGCTAAGAGCATCCGCGATGATCAACTCGCCTGGCGTCGCGAAGAAGCAAAAAGAATCAGCCAGTCTCTCGAATACCTTACCGAACAGAGGAAAGACGTCAGTTCATCCATCGACCGTACAACTGAGATGGTGAAAGAGGAATTCCTCGCAATCGCAGCCGGCAAAGCCGAGAGGCTCAAGGATGAGCGCTCCCGGATTGCGCAACTGAAACAACAAGTTCAGCAACAACAGGCGGATCAGTTTGTAGATCAACAGAATACAATCCGCGCAACAATCACCGCCCAAATCGATACCCGCCTTTCCGAGCTGGAGCGTCTTCAAGGCGAGCTTGCTGCCATTGGCGCTCAGGAGCAGGAGCGCATTGCTTCCATCACTGCAGAGCCACGTCGTGACATCCTGACTCAAACGCTTGCTCTTCACAGTCTCTTTGATTCCGGTGCTGAAGGTGGACAGTTCGCCCTGATCGCCTATCTCGTTCTCGCCAGCCTCTTCATGCTGATTGATACGATCCCATTGGTTGTGAAATTTTTCTCTCAACCCGGCCCATACGATTCCCTTGTCGACTGCGAAGACGTCCGCTTCGCTCGCGAGCGTCAGGCTTACCTCAAGAGCTACAACAAATATATGGATGAGTTATCCGAAGGGCGACTCTTACATCTCACTAGGAACAAGCCTTTGGAAAACGCCTTGATTGATGGTGTCGACAGCTCCCGAGCTGCAAAAGAATTCCTCGAAAACTTGATCGACCTCGAAGCCTCTTTTGATGACAAAATCGAAACAGAGCGTCAGCGTCTGAAGAGCGAGAAGAGTGCCAAACTCAAGGATCGCTCAAAACGACTCGAGAAGTTTGCCGAAACATTCTATGATGATCTGAATGGTCGAATGGAAAGTTTCTTCGATCAATCGGCAGCTCGAAGGGAAGCGGCAAAGGGATTCGCCTAGCCTCCTGATTTTAGGGAATTTGGATCGCTTTTTTCAAGTGATCCAAATCCTCTTCAAACAAATTGCTCCGTGCAACGGGCTTAAAGAGTCCGTGCCGCTGTCTCCGTTTTCAGGAATGAATGAAAGCGTTCGGCGATGAGCCGGGCGGATAATGGAGTGTAAATCCGGGACGGCAAAGGAAGCGATTCGATTCTTTATCCTGCCAAAAGACCCGGAAAGGAAATCACATACCCAGACCGGACTGTGAAGAGTTGAAGACGTTCTGATTCAATCGAATCTCCGGGATCTCTCCATCACTTAATAAAATTTCCACGACATCGAATCGGAAAAGCACATCCGGCAGCATCAATTCCCGCAACCAGGCATTCGCTCCTCGAATGATAAGAGCCTGTTTATCCCGGTCAACCGCCCGTCCCGGTCTCCCGAACTGCTCGCTGGTTCTCGTCTTCACCTCACAAAACACTAAGGTGTCTCCATCCCGGAATACGATATCTACCTCTCCTCCCCCGGGGGCTCGGTAGTTGCGATAGAGCACCTTTTTTCCCTCACTTCGTAGAAACTTGCTCGCCAGATCTTCCCCTATTGAGCCCACCAGGCGGTTCCATTCGCCCGACTCCATCTCTGAACGATCTCCGAGCTTCACAGGATCGACCAAGGATCTATCAATCGATCGATAATACCAACGCAGAAGAAATCCTTTCATCTCAAATTCTCAATTTCCTTTCAGAGCAATTCTGCCACCGGAGCAAAGCTTTTTCGATGAATGGGACAGGGCCCGAGTTTCCGAAGCGCCTCAAGATGAGCCTTTGTCCCGTAGCCTTTGTGCCTTTCAAATCCGTAGCCGGGATATTTCTTTGCGTAGCGGACCATAATTCGATCACGCTCCACTTTTGCAACAATACTGGCGGCGGCAATCGAAAGACTAAGCGAATCCCCTTTCACGATGGCTTGATGCTCTGCGGGAAAATGCAATACGGGCTTTCCGTCAATCAGCGCGATATCAGGATCCACTGACAGAGCCTCGAACGCCTTTCTCATCGCCAGGTATGTGGCCTGAAGGATGTTGATTTGATCGATCTTCTTTGGCTCAACCCTGGCTGAAGCGAAAATCACAGAATCATCCGCCTTCAACTCTTCATAAATCTCTTCACGACGCTTTTCGGAAAGCTTTTTTGAATCATCCAGAAGTGAATGACTATATCCGACCGGGAGAACCGCAGCCCCTGTCATTACAGGTCCGGCTAAAGGTCCTCTTCCTGCTTCGTCAATTCCCGCGACCAGAAGATACCCTTTGGCGCGAAGCTCATCTTCAAACCTGAGATCGGGCATATCGCTTTCTACAAACCACTGTTGAGTCGATTAATCAGCTGACGCAAGCGTCCGGCCTTGCCACGTTTGATCGTGAAAGAGAGCCGACTCAATTCAGCAAGATGCGGCTCGTTTTCCTCTTCAGGTAAAGGCTCACAGCATGCGAATTTTCCTTTTTTCAACAAGTCACTAAACTCGTGATTTAACACATCCTGAAGTGTCTGTGAGACGGGTTTAAGCAGTCGGATAACCATCTTATCCTTCACATACCGGTAACTGTGGAAGTTGCTGTAAAAGTGCGTGATCTCCTCCACCGCTTCGTCGAGATCGTCAGTGACAAGGAAAAGATCGAGATCTTCCTCCGAAATCAATCCGAGTCGCAAGAGGTGATCCTTCACAAACTGAAGCCAGGTCTTCCAATAGGTTCCTCCTGGCGCATCGATCAAGGTGACGGGAAAAACCAGGGCCTTGTCGGTCTGCATCAGAGTCAGAGTTTCAAAGATCTCGTCCATTGTCCCGAAACCACCCGGAAACGCCGAAACCGCATCACTCTCTTTGACGAATGCGAGCTTTCTCGTGAAAAAGTAATTGTAGTTCACCAACTTATGATCGCCATCAATCGTAATATTCGCCCCCTGCTCAAAGGGTAGATTGATATTCAATCCGAAGCTGTAATCCCTGCCCGCTCCTGCCTGGGCGGCCCCCATAATCCCGTCGCCTGCGCCGGTAATCGCCATGAATCCCGCTTCGCGCATCTTCTTTGCAAACTCCACAGCCGCTTTAAACTCCGGTTCTTCCGGTTTGGTCCGGGCACTACCGAAAATCGAAATTTTGCGCTCCGCGGCAAAGGGCCCGAACACTTTACTGGACGCTCGCATCTCTTTCAGAGCCCGGTTGTAGAGCTTGAGATCGGAATCCGCCATCTCATCTCTCCCCATGATGAGAGCGGTCGTAATCATTTCCTGGATCAAAGGTTTGGAAAGTCCGCAGCCCCACTCTTCCACCAGTGCCTCGATCTTTTCATCGATCTCCTTATTGCCCGTTGAACCATGGGAACGGGGTAGCCCGGTTATTCCTCCGGCGGTGAAATCTCTGGGGTCTTTCCTTAGTCGTGATCGCTTGCTCATGGTCAGCTTGATCCTAGGACCTGATCGGAAGTTGCTCAAACGTTAACTAGGAAACTGCTCGTGTTTGAAAAATCAGCATTTTTCACTTTCAACCCGCCCCATTCAACGGCTTATTCCCGCCCCATGTCTATTTCTACCACCGACGATGTCCGAATCGAAAGAATCCAACAGTTGATCGCCCCAACGATCCTGATGGAGCAGGTCGCAATCACTCCGAAAGCAAGCGAGGTTGTAGCGGAAGCGCGCAGAGATTCTGAGGCTATCCTCAAACTGTCTCTTATACACATCTGACGCTGCCGACGAAGAGGATAGTGTAGAT
>OJCB01000466.1_pt1 | contig 15266 bp, 13 predicted proteins | sample 1591501 | NCBI WGS metagenome assembly OJCB01 (sample SAMN05416813, study PRJEB24817) | seawater metagenome | isolation source: Sea water | place: Canada:Atlantic | collected 2013-07 | reverse complement strand
CTACACTATCCTCTTCGTCGGCAGCGTCAGATGTGTATAAGAGACAGCTCCGGAATCGTCACGATTAATTCGTTCATCACTCCTCTTGAGGAATTGCGGACAATGGCCCGGGAAATCATCGGCAGCGAAGATCTCCTCGAAGTTTACGTAAAGGCCTCTTTCGAAGCCTGCGCCGAACGCGACCCTAAGGGGCTCTACGCGAAGGTGAAAGCCGGCGAAGTAAAGCACTTCACGGGAAAAGACTCTGCATTTGAAGAACCGCAAAACGCTGATCTGATCATTGACACCGAAACACTGAGCGAGCAAGAATCGCTGGCCGTGCTAATCGAAGCATCCCGTTCACGGATCAAGACATCCTGAAAAGGCACCCCTTTTAAAACAAAAGAAACATGGAAGAAGAAAGACATTCATACCAGGTCAATCACCTGGCCCAACTGGAGTCCGAAGCGATCTTTATCCTTCGCGAGACAGCAGCGCAGTTCGAGCGTCCAGCCCTGTTGTTCTCCGGTGGTAAAGACTCGATCGTGATGGCCCACCTTGCACGGAAAGCATTTCACCCGGCCAAATTGCCCTTTCCACTATTGCACGTCGACACGGGTCACAACTTTCCTGAGACCATGGAATACCGCGACCGCTACGTTGCAGAGTTGAAAGCAGATCTCAAAGTCGGCCTGGTTCAGGACTCGATTGATCAGGGACGCGTTCAAGAAGAAAAAGGCCCCTTGGCCAGCCGGAATGCTCTTCAAACAGTGACCCTTCTCGATTCCATCGAAGAGCATCAATATGATGCCTGCCTTGGTGGTGGTCGCCGCGATGAAGAAAAAGCCCGCGCCAAAGAGCGGTTCTTTTCCCACCGGGACGATTTTGGTCAATGGGATCCGAAGAAGCAGCGCCCCGAGCTCTGGAATATTTTCAACGGACGGAAACACCATGGTGAGAACTTCCGCGTTTTTCCTCTTTCCAACTGGACAGAGATGGACGTCTGGCAATACATCAAAGCAGAGGAAATCCCGCTCCCGAATCTTTATTTTTCTCACGACCGCGAGATCGTTCATCGCAATGGAGCCATGCTGGCCACTTCGGATGTGGTCGTGCCTCAGCCCGGTGAAAAAGTGGAAACCCGCACCGTTCGTTTTCGAACCATCGGCGATATGACCTGCACCGGCGCCGTCGACTCGGACGCCAGCGATCTCGATTCAATCATCCAGGAAGTTGCCACAGCAAGACAAACCGAGCGCGGAACAAGATCCGACGACAAGCGATCCGAAACCGCCATGGAAGACCGCAAAAAAGAGGGCTATTTCTAGGCCCTCGTTTCCCGAACCTTTTTCATTTAAAATCTTTTTTAGTTATGTCTCACGAAATTCCAATCGACGACGGTTATCTCGACATGGACCTTCTCCGCTTCACCACTGCCGGCAGTGTTGATGACGGGAAATCCACCTTAATCGGACGTCTCCTCTACGACTCAAAGAACACCTTTGAGGATCAGATTGAAGCTGTCGAAGCGACCTCCAAAAAGCGAGGCGACGAACACGTCAATCTCGCCCTTCTTACCGACGGCCTCCGTGCCGAGCGGGAACAGGGAATTACCATTGATGTTGCCTACCGCTATTTCGCCACACCCAAGCGGAAATTCATCATCGCGGATACTCCCGGTCACATCCAGTACACCCGGAACATGGTGACCGGAGCTTCCACAGCGAACCTGGCCATCATTCTGATCGACGCCCGGACCGGCGTAATCGAACAAACCTGCCGTCACGCGTTTATCGCCGACCTGCTACGGATTCGTCACGTCATCGTAGCGGTCAACAAGATGGATCTCGTTGAACACAGCGAAGAGCGATTCAATGAGATTGTGGCTCAGTTTAAGGAGTTCGCGTCCCGATTGAACAACATCGTCGACATGACTCCGATTCCGATCAGCGCCCTGCATGGAGACAACGTGGTTGATAAGTCTACCAACATGGATTGGTACGAAGGACCAACACTGCTCTACCATCTGGAAAACGTCTACATTGGCTCGGATCAAAACCATGTCGATGCCCGTTTCCCCGTTCAGTGGGTCATTCGCCCTCATTCTGACGAACATCACGATTTTCGCGGATACGCAGGTCGCGTTGCCGGCGGAGTCTTCAAACCCGGCGACGACGTCATCGTTCAGCCCTCCGGATTTACCACCAAGATCAAAGCGATCGAAGGTTTCAAGGGGCAGGAGTCCGAGGCCTTTGCTCCCCTCTCCTGCACTATTACGCTGGAAGACGAGATCGATATCAGTCGTGGGGACATGATCTCGAAGCCAAACAATCCCCCGAAAAAAGACCAGCTAATTGAAGCAATGATCTGCTGGTTTTCAGAAGACAGTCAGCTTTCTCCGCGGAGCAAATATATTCTGAGACACACCACCAACGAGGTCAAAGCCGTTGTTCAGGAGGTTCGCTACAAGGTGAACATCAATACGCTTCACAAAATCGAAGACGACAAGACCTTCACGCTCAATGAAATTGGTCGCGTTTCCATCCGGACATCCGCACCGCTTCTCTTCGATTCTTATCGGAGAAACCGCACCACCGGCAGTTTTGTTCTCATCGATGCGCAGACCAATGAAACGGTCGCCGCAGGAATGATCGTCTGATTTTGAAGTGGCTATCCTAAGCGATTGACAGCCACTTCGATTGCGCTTTATATACGGCCCGTCCGAAATTCGGTCGGTGCCGTCAATTCAATGTGATGGCGAGGTAGCCAAGTGGTAAGGCCGGGCTCTGCAAAAGCTCTATCGCGGGTTCGATTCCCGCCCTCGCCTCCATCATTCTGCGAAGCTGAATGCAAAGAGGACTCCCGGGCGGGAAGCGAAGATTCACTGCGTAGCAGATCGTGCACACCGTGCAGGATAATTCCCGCCCTCGCCTCCATCATTTTCAGAAGGTATCAATCGTTAACGCCCCCCGGTTTTTAAAATGAGGCACAGGTCTGAGATGGTACCTAGTCCAACTTGGTTTACTCTAGGCCTCCTCGTTACAAGACCGGCCGATCTACTTTTTCTTTTTTCGAGGTGTCGCCCAGTGATCTACACTGCTATCGACTAGAAAATCGCCGGAAAGTGCTTCACGCCCCAGCAGCATGCGGTGGATCATTCGCTTGCGGCAAGTCAGACTGACAAGGATGCGCTTTTCGCGCCCACCAAGTTGCAGGATGGTTTCTACAAACAGGCGGTCGCGCCCGTCCCCAGTGCTGCTCCGGACACGCTTACGTAGTGCGATGGGTGCCTCAAGAGTGAGATTACGACTGGTCTTTCGTGACAACCGCACCGTGAATCGCACCCGATCGCCGGGAAGCTCCTCAATACTGGAACAGTCAATCGCACTGCTTTTGGCACCGGTGTCAGCTTTGGCTTTAAGCTTTAGATTCCACTCGGGAAGGGACACCCATTCTCTCCATCCGATGATCGCTGCTTTGGTCATAGGTCGTCAATATTATCTATTCCGATCTCGTCGTCCTCTTCCATTACGCTGTGCTCCTCCACGGTAATACTGGTAGCCAAGTCATCCCGCAGCTGATTTTCAAGCGAGTCGCCATCCAATTTGTCGACGCTTTTTTCAAGGGAACGGAATTGCTTCCGGGTATCCGTCAGGGCTATGTGGACGATGGGGTCTCCCGGCGATACGGCGGGCATAGTGGTCATGCCAAGCACGATGCCTTGATGCGGACTGAGAATTGTTCCTTGTGCTTCTCCTAACAGACCGGTGTTGGTCGCGAGGGGTTGATCCTTTTGCACGGTTTCTCCCGGCGCGACGTGAAACTTCAAGAATCCGCCATTGTCGGCCCTTACCCAGCTGGAACTATTGACCACCATTTGATGAGGTGAGGTGTCAGGGCGCACCGCATCCGTCATATCGATCATGTTCAATTCCTCCATGATGTGGTGGATCCCTCTCAGGGTCATGTCCTGGACTGAAGGCTCAACTTTCAAGGCTTCACCAGCTTCGAGAATGATTGTTGGGCATCCCGCTTTACAAGCCTCACGCCGGAGAGATCCATCTGGCCCCGTGTTGTTCACAATAACTTCGGCCCCAAAGGCATTGGCGAGCCTTTCGCAACCCGGATCTTCCATATCCGCGCGAACATTTGGAAAATTGGTCCGCCGAACTGCTGCGGTGTGAAGATCAACCAGATAGTCGCACCGTTTGACGACCTCATTCATAATCAAATGCGCAAGACGTCCTGTCAAGCTGCCGCCTCTGCTCCCGGGAAAGGTTCGATTCAAATCCCGGCGATCAGGAGTGTAGCGACTGTGGCGCTCGAAACCCATGATGTTGATCACCGGGACAAGAATTAGAGCGCCTCGTTTCAGTTCGAAGGGCGGCTCTTCAATCAGTTTTCGGATGGCGCCTGTGCCATTGATTTCATCACCGTGAACTGCAGCCGTTACTCCCAACACCGGACCATCTTCTTCTCCGCGCCACACCATAACCGGCAAACGAACGCCGACACCGGTAAAGTTTTCCCCGGCTTCAAGCCTGAAACGCTCACGCCCGCCAGGATTTACGCGCCTTTTCCCCCAACTACCGACAAGGCGCCTCCTTTTCTTAGTAGGCTTGCTCATTCCGTTGCAACCTCATCCATGGTGGTGCCTTCGGTTACCGGGGTAGAAGGCAAAGGCTTGAGCTTGCGCCGACGCTTCGGCTTGTCCGAGATCATGGACTTCATCGTCTGGAGTTTTCCGTAGCAAAGCAGAGAGTCGCCCGCCTGAAGCTCACGCGACGATTTTGGATTCGAAATCACCGACTCTCCGCGCTTAAGCGTGAGTACCACAACGTCCTGGTCTCGAAGGCCGGTCTGCTCAATCGTCTGACCGACAAAAATACTGCCTTCCGGGATATGAATATCGGTTACTCCGTAGCCGCGGCTTACCGTGAGCCGCTGCCGCAGGTCGATTTCAGGCATGTTGGCTTGATCACATATAAAGTCGATAACTTCGCCGGCAATATCAAGACCGGTTGCCCCTTCGATACCTTCCAAGCCGGGCGACGAATTGATTTCCATAATTTGGGGGCCATCTTTTCCTTCGAGCATGTCGACCCCACACACTTTGAGTCCCATGATCTGAGCTGCACGCACGGCCGCTTTTGTATAATCGGGATCCAATTCAATTGCCGTCGCCACACCGCCCCGATGCACATTGCTGCGAAATTCCTGCCCTTGAGCAGTACGCCGAATCGCCCCGACAACTCGATCGTTAATCACAAAAGCCCTTACATCCTTGCCTTTACTTTCGGCGACAAATTTCTGAATCAACACGTTTTGATTTGCACTATGTAGCGTCTCAATAATGGCCTTGGCGATTTCCGGCTTGTCCGCCAGAATCACCCCAACACCTTGCGTTCCTTCGATCAATTTGATGATAACAGGAGTCCCGCCTACTCGATCAATTGCGCCCTCAACATCTCCTTTTTCACTCACATAGGCGGTGCGGGGAATCCCAATGTCGTGGCGAGACAATATTTGCAAACTCCTTAATTTGTCCCGCGAATTACCGATACCATTAGCGGTGTTCGGCGTGTAAACATCCATCTGCTCAAATTGACGCACCACCGTCGTTCCATACCTGGTGATCGAAGTCCCGATACGAGGTAGGATCGCATCCGGAACATGGATCGCCTTGCCCTTGTAGTAAAGATCCGGTTCCCCCTCTTCCATGTCTATTGAGAAACGTAAGGGATCTCTTACAAGCACCTTGTGGTCCCGGTTTTTAGCAGCTTCAACGAGACGTCGAGTGGAATAGCACTCGGGTGCCCTGGAGAGAATAGTTAATTTCATGGAATAGAAAAATTTGGACCCATCAGAGAATTCCGACCGAGATTAAGAGACGCGATTGAAAGGGCGAACACAAGAATTGATTTTTTGTCAATACTCGCGTCTTCCAACTCTCACTGACATCGCTCAAGATCGCCTTCAGCCATCCCCACTTAGAAGCAAAAGTGCGGTTCAAACTGAACCTTCGCCTCCATCATTTCAGATAAGCTCTGTCACTATCTGCGCAGCTTTTTCACCTTCGAGCGTAGAACATCGATCAGGCCCGGGTCTGCTCCGGAGCGCAATTTGATCGAGAAAGTTCTCGCTGCTCTTTTCCCCTTCACTCTCCGGGTCGGACTCACCTTTAATTGATATCGCCGGTTATCCCCCGTGCCGACTCCGGCAACACGATGTCGGCCTGTTATCGTAGCCGCTGTATAGTTCTTTCTACCGCCGCTGAGTCGATAGTACCCGGCCTTCAATTTTACGGATCCCCTTGCTCCTTTCAGCAATAGAGTATCGGGCGCGCCGCCGTCATTCTCCAGATAGAAGGAGAAGTGCAGGGAACGATTTCGTTTCAAACGATGAATACTCGTCTGCCCTGCTCCGCTGGACGTGTAGTAGTCATTCCCCCGAGCCGAACCAGTTTTTAAATCCGGTCGTTGTAGCGGCCCCCACCAGACTTCAGCGAAATTTTCGAGCTCGTTGTAGTTGTCTTCAAAAGTGGTAAACATCACTCCTCGAAGCGTATCCAGGACGGCTGCCGATTCGACTGCGGTGATCCAGGCATTGTAGTTGGCAAGCACATCTTCATCGTAATAAGCGGCAATCATTTGCCTGTTTCCCAGCCCGTCAAAAAACTGAAGACTGGCTGATGCCTCGAACAGATTCCAGTTCATGACCGTTACATCGGTGTTCAATCCCGCCCAGGATCCGGCCATCGAATTATTCACCTGAAAGTAGTCGCTCACCGCGTTGTGATTTGGATCAAACATATCACTCCAGGTAAAAACAGGTTTTCCTCCCCCGTGGCTGAGAGTGAGATTGTAGGAGCGCTGAAAGTGGTCGGCGAGAACTTCACCGCTTAAATTAAAACTGGCAGCATCCGCCGGTTCATATCCCCCACTCCGTACCTCATCGTATTGCAGGAATAAGGCATCGGGGTTCAATTGAGTCGCCACTTCATCGATCAGAGACTGAAGCAAGGTATCCATTTCGGGAGCGGTCAGACTGCACATCACAGCGCCGTATGCGCCAATGTGAGCGTGATATCCCGAAATCAGGAATCGCTCGCCGTCCACTGCCGGATACGAAGCCTTGAGAGTCAATTTGGGAGACACATGAGCCGTGTCGAAATCGCCCTGATACCGATAATCCCCGACCTTTAAGTCCGCGATCTTTTCGTAATCCGTATCCTCAACAAGAGTCTGTCCCCCTGCTTCCTTCTTGAGTTCGAACGGCAGATCCTGACGCCGGACCAAATTGAGCAAAGGATCGGATTCAACTCGCAGCTCATCGATCCAGAACTTTCCTGAAGTTGCTCCCCAAATACCAATGGCGATCTCCACTTCTGTGTGGTTGAGGCTGTTGAACGCCACGCTTTGCTTCGTCCATCCGAGCGTCAATTGATCGGGCTTACCAATTCGAGTATTAGATCCTTCTCCGTCCGGTTCTTCCAACTCCCGGCGGAGCAACTCCTTCTCCTCAGCCCCACCTGTGACGAAGACCTCCGTGTATCTTGCCGAAAGGCTCTCCATTTTTGTCCAGAAACAAACCCGGTATTGTTGATAGGGCTGAACCTGAAATGCCTGAAAAACTCGACGATCATCGAAACCCGATTCCGGATCGGCCTCGAATCGAAGGGAAGCTGCTCCCTCGTGGAATTCGGTCTGGTCGACAAAAGAAACCTCGCCGGGACCGTCGGTGAAATATCCGTCGAAGGTTTGGTCGCCGATGTCGAAAGTCTCGAAATCCCCGTTCACAAACTGAGCTGTATTGACCGGGCGAAGAGTGTCACTTACCACCTCCATTGGAGCATTTACAACGGGATACCCAGCTGCCAGATTCGGATCGTGAACCAGCAAACTGGATGAGTATCCAATCGGCACGCATTCGATAATGACTTCCAGCCCAAGTTCACGGGCTCGCTGTGAAGGTTTCCGGAACTCCTCGATCCAGTTATCAATCTTCCAGAAAAAATTCGTCTTGGTGTCGGAAAGGATCACTCCGTTGTATCCGGCAGCGGCGGCTCGCTCGACCACAGAAACGGCGCGGGTTACTTCTTCCGGCAAATATGCATTCAGCCCAACGCGAACCCATTTTTTCTCCCAGGAATGCGGAGAATCTGCGGCTCTTCCCTGCTCCAGTATAAGAACAGCCGCCGCGCAAAGTATCCAGGCCACAAAATCACGAAGCCGCTCCAGGAAAAAGAGCGGTGCTGAAAAGGCAAAGAAGTTTCGCGGCGATTCCAAAGCTAGAGAGATCAGAAGACCTCGGAGGATATCTCTTTGAATCGCATAAAACAACGATAATTATCATTTTTATCAAATGTATCATTTTTGAGGCGCAATACTGATAAATTGCTCGTTTCGAATCCGGTTCTCTCCCTCGTATCTATAGGCGACGAGGGGGCCTCCTTTGGCACAGCCGAAATCCAGACAGGCAAAATTCGAAGAGATTCTTTCAGGACGATTTCCTTCCAATGCGTAGTGACCAAAAAAGGTGAGAAAGTCATCGCCGGTCTTCCCCATAAAACTGGACACTTCCATCAGGTTCGCAAATCCTGCGGCATTTTCTACATCGTTTCCAATCGCGACCTCACTCCACTTCCACTTTCTGTGGGGATCCAGCCACCATCCGATTCTTGCTTTGGTCCGTCGAACTCCATTGTGATCATGAAAAAATGATCCGTCCGGTAGTTTTGCTTCGATCCCTTTCAAAACCCGCTCCACCATCGCAAACTCTTCAGTCGATTTCGACCCTGCCCTCTGCAGGAAATTTGGATCTGTCAGAGTCGCCCCTCCCAATTTTTCGATGTCCGACTCGATCCAGGCGGCATGAACCAAACGAAGGTTTCCTAACTCCAAAGTAAAAGGCAGAGTTTTTACCCATTCCACGAATTCACCGATATCAGCGCCATGCTCCCGGAAACTGTCGAGAGTCTCTTTGTGCTGACAACAGTTGGCGTCGGTGTGTCGCCGCAGGTAGTCCCTGGAACCCTCCGAGCGGGTATGATAAAAAACCGCATTCAACTCATGATTTCCCATGACTGCGACGGCACTCCCTCTCTCCACCATCTTACGAACCAGTCGATACACCTCATAACTGTCCGGCCCGCGATCAATCAGGTCTCCGATGAACCCCGCAATCCGCCCCTCCGGATGGCCCCATCCATCCGGGCTGTCCATATATCCCATTTCGAGAAGAAGGGATTCCAGCATGGAAAACTCGCCATGCACATCCCCAATCAAGTCGAGCCCCTTGCTGATATTGAGTGTTCCTGTTACCTTGTCTGATGGTTTGCTTTCTTTCACAATGAGAGAGTAAACGACAAAACTGACTGTGAAATTTCCTATTTTGCATATAACATGACTATGCAGTCAGTAATGAATAAGCTTTTTCTAAAGAAAGGTCTCTCTCTCGACCGACTAAATTCCCTTATTCAAGTCGTCGATTCGGGAGGGATTGCCGCCGCCGCTCCCGGAGATCCTGTGAGACAAAGTCAATTCAGTCGACAAATTTCCCAGCTGGAAACCTTCTTTGGAGCCAACTTGACGGAACGTTCCGGAAAAGGAATACGCATCACCCGGGAAGGGCGGGAACTCGCACGGATTTCGAGACGCTTTGTGGCATCTCTGGAAGAATTTCACGGGAGGGCAAGCACCCGAAATTTCGAGATTCGAATCGCAGCGTCCGGGACCGTTCTCGACTGGCTGGTGATACCCGTAATCGTAGACCTGCGGCTCAAATTTCCCGAGTTGCAGATTCAGTTGATCGGGATGAAAACCAAAGACACCGCAGAAGCCGTTCGTGATGGGCTCGCCGACATCGGCGTCATTCGAAAAAGCGCTGTAATTTCCTCTTTTCGTCTGGAGGCAAATGGAGAGATCCCCGTACGATATCAGCTTTTCTGTTCCAGCGAGTTAGCAAGAAAACATCACTACGAAACAACGAGAATCCTGGAAGAGATCCCACTTGTTACAAACATGGGTGGTGAGTTCCGGGATCGCATGGAAAGCATTCTGTTTTCCGGCGAGAAATTGAGCAAAAATCCCGTGCGAATTGAGTGCAGTAGTTTTCGGGAAGCGATGGGAATACTGAAACGGGACAGAGGTGTCTGCGCGATACTTCCAACCTGGGCACGGACAGAGCTTTTACTGGATAATCAGTATGCCGGAATTGATCTTCCAACTCTGGAGAATTATGACCGCTCACTGACCGTCATCATTGATTCAAAACAGTTAGAAAACCGGCCGTTCCTGAGGAAATTCTCACGTCAGTTCAATGCCCGCTTGTGCGATGATTCGGAGAACTGAGCTCCTGTTCGAATCACAGAAAACGTGAATCCTGTACAGAGCACAGCCCCACCAGACACAAGTGCTTGGTGAGGCTGTTATTCCCCCCCCAAATTAATGGGGACTTAGTATCTCTTTATCAGGCTAAAAATGCAAGTGAAATACAGGGCACTATTAATATTTTTTTTAGAAGCATCGAAATCCCGAAGGCAATCATCATCAGCGCAAAAACTCTCGCCAACGTGAGATTGCATAGTTGTTTAACCCAAGCCCTTGCAAAGGTGGCCCCAATAACAATTGGCCAGAAGATGTTCCACTGGACCCATCCTGTGGCGGAAAACTGCGAAATCCCCTGCTTCTGCCCCCTGCCTGGCAGATAGACAAATGCGGGCACAATCACCTTTCCTCCACCATCCCCGCGGAGTCCTTCCATGATTCCGGCGAACACTCCAATTCCCGGACCGATTAAGAGAATTTTCATGCCTGCCGATTGAACTCTCGATCAACGAGCAGCAAGAACAGATCAAGATTTCGGAGCCAATCCGGCCACACGTTATTACGGCGAGCTTATTTCCCTCGATAAAGGGTTTCCACCTTGACCTGTGAAGTCGCCACCGTAAGTTGCCGCCCCCGATTACGGGCCCTTGTTGCAAGCGATGAATATCCACGAATACCAGGCTAAAGACTTATTTGAAAAATTCGGTGTCGCGACACCGAAAGGCAGTGTCGCCAACACTGCGGACGAAGCGAAAAGCGCAGCGGAATCGCTCGGCTCGGACCAGATCATGGTAAAAGCTCAGGTTCATGCAGGTGGACGCGGAAAAGGAACTTTTAAGAATGGTTTTCAGGGCGGGGTTCACATGGCCAGAACGCCTGCTGAGGCGGGAGAGTTTGCTGAAAAAATGATCGGTCAGACTTTGGTCACTCACCAGACCGGTGAAGAAGGTAAGTTCGTCAGCAAAGTGATGATCGCCGATGCGGTCGACATTGAGAAAGAGTATTACCTGGCCATCCTCATGGATCGCGAAAGTTGTGCGCCGGTCATCGTTGCTTCCACCGAGGGCGGAGTGAATATCGAGGAAGTCGCCGAAAGCACACCGGAGCTAATTCATCGCGAAGTGATCAACCCGCTGCTTGGATTGCAGGCTTACGAAGTGCGTAAACTCGCTGCAAAACTCGGCCTTTCGGGTGACACCGCCAAGCAATTCGGAAAACTTCTCGCCGGCGTCTACCGCCTTTTCATGGAATGCGATTGCTCCATGGTGGAAATCAACCCGCTCGTAACAACACCGGACGGTCAGGTTCTGGCTCTTGATGCGAAATTCGATTTCGACGACAACGCTCTCTACCGTCATCCTGATATCCAGGAGCTTCACGATCCCACCGAAGAGGATCCCCGCGAAGTGGAAGCCGCTAAGTATGACCTCAACTACATTGGTCTCGACGGCAACATTGCCTGCCTCGTGAATGGTGCCGGCCTCGCCATGGCGACCATGGACATTATCAAACATTACGGCGGAGATCCCGCCAACTTCCTTGATGTTGGCGGTGGTGCGACTCAGGAGCAGGTAAGAAATGCTTTCAAAATCATTCTGGGAGATCCCAACGTAAAAGGCATCCTCGTGAATATCTTCGGAGGCATCATGGATTGCGACGTAATCGCGAAAGGAATCGTCGCTGCTTGTGGCGAAGTGAATTTGAATATCCCATTGGTTGTTCGCCTCGAGGGCAACAATGTCGCGGCAGGAAAAGCCACTCTTGCAGGATCCGATGTGGATCTCATCGCCGGTGACGACCTCGCCGATGCAGCAGAAAAAATCGTGAAGGCCATCGCGGCTTAATTTCAAAACATTTGAAACTGAACACTTTATAAAACGATGGCTATTTTAGTAGACGAAAACACCAAAGTTCTGATTCAGGGGATCACTGGTTCCTTTGGAGGACGCCACACCCAGCTCAGCCTCGACTATGGCACCCAGATTGTTGCCGGTGTCACACCGGGAAAAGGCGGGCAAAAATTTGCAGACACGGTTCCTATTTTTAACACCGTTGAAGAAGCGGTCGCCGAAACCGGTGCCACGGTATCCGCAATCTTCGTTCCTCCGCCTTTTGCGGCCGACGCGATTCTTGAATCAGTAGATGCCGGTCTCGAACTCGCCGTTGCCATTACCGAAGGAATTCCGGTGATGGACATGATGAGAGTCCGCGCTGCCATGGAAGGCTCCAAAACCCGCCTCATCGGGCCGAACTGTCCTGGAATCGTAACTCCCGGCACCGGCGAAAATTCTCATGGCGGTTGCCGTATCGGCATCGCTCCCGGATACATTCACAAACGCGGGAATGTTGGAGTTGTATCCCGAAGCGGAACACTCACCTACGAAGCGGTCTGGCAACTTTCCGCTGTCGGCCTGGGGCAAAGCACCTGCGTTGGTATCGGCGGAGATCCGATCAACGGAACTTCTCACCTCGACGTCTTGAAGATGTTCAATGACGATCCCGAAACCGAATCGATTATTATGATTGGTGAAATCGGCGGAACCGCGGAAGAGGAAGCTGCTGCGTGGGCAAAAGATAACTGCAACAAACCAATCGCCGGATTCATCGCCGGAGCCACTGCTCCTCCCGGACGCCGCATGGGTCATGCCGGTGCGATTATTTCCGGAGGACAAGGTACCGCTGAAGCCAAGAAAGAGGCAATGCGCGATGCAGGGATCGAAGTCGCTGAGACGCCTGCCGAAATGGGTACAGCTTTGCTGAAGGCTTTAGGTTGATCTTTGATACGGAATCGTTATAAATTCGAACAAGATCATGTCGGAAGCACCAGAATACGCCAAGGGACTCGCAGGAGTCATCGCCAACGAATCTAAACTGTCGCAGGTTCGCGGCGAAGAGGGGGTTCTTCGTTATCTGGGTTATAACATCAGCGATCTAGTGGAGCACACCACCTTCGAAGAGGTGATGCACCTTTTGCATCGGGGGAAACTCCCGACGCAGAACGAGCTCGACGCCTTTACCGAGAAATTAAGATCCTATCGTGAACTCCCTGAAGGGGTGATTGAGTTTTTGAGAAATGCCCCTAAAGAGGCAGGCCCCATGGATATCATCCGGACCGGAGTTAGCATGCTGGGTCTTTATGACACCGACGGCGACTACCAGAATCGTGAGCTGAACGAGCAGCGTTCACTTGCTATTTGTGCCAAAATCCCTCTGATCGTTGCGTTCTTTCACCGTCTCCGTCAGGGACAGGATCTTCCTCAAGTCCGTAAAGACCTTCCAGAAGCGGCCCATTTCCTCTACCTCATCAACGGTGAGGAGCCCGGCCCTGAAGCGGCTAAGACTCTCGACGTCGCCTACATTATTCATGCGGACCATAGCATGAACGCCTCGACATTCTCCGCTCGTGTGACTATCGCGACCTTGTCTGATATTTATTCTGCGATCACTTCAGCTGTGGGAACCTTGAAAGGACCTCTTCACGGCGGCGCTAATGAAGGAGTCATTCAAATGCTCCACGAAATCGGAAGCCTCGACAAAGTCGATGCCTATGTCGAGGACTGCCTTACCAATAAGAAGAAGATCATGGGAATTGGTCACCGGGTCTACAAAGTACTCGATCCCCGTGCCCCTCATCTTCAAAAAATGGCGAAGAAGCTTACGGAAGAACTCGGTGAATCCAAGTGGCTGGCAATGTCCGAACGGATTGCTGAAATCATGCGGGAACGCAAAGGCCTGAATGCCAATGTCGATTTTTATTCGGCGACAGTTTACTACTCGCTGGGGATTCCTACGGATTTGTTCACACCTATTTTTGCTATTTCCCGTGCTGCCGGATGGACAGCGCAAGTTCTTGAGCAACTCGACGACAACCGTCTCTATCGTCCCTTGACGTACTACTCCGGTCCGACGGAAGATCAGCCAATCGTTCCGATTGCTGAAAGGTCGTAGTTCCTATTTCGGTGTGCAAAGAGGATGGCATTCTTCTTTACCACTCCAACCGTGATTTTAACGAAGGAATATTCGGGTGAATCTTTACAGCCTTGGCGAAGCACCTAGAGTGTAGCGATGCCCGCCAAGCAGAAATGGATCGTTAAGGATTCGCCAGACCCCGATCTCGTTAGAGAGAATTGTGAACGTTTTTCACTGGCTGCTTCGGTAATCTCAATCGCCCTTCAGCGCGGCTTCGAAAACCCCGAAGATCTCGAGCAATTTCTTTACCCCCGACTCAAGGATCTGGGCGACCCTTTCAGTCTTCCAGGTGTTTCCAGTGCCGTTCAGAGAATCTTTGAAGCGGTCGACAATAACGAGTCCGTAGTGCTTTACGGAGACTACGATGTGGATGGCGTCAGCTCGATTGCCCTGCTCCATCATTTCCTTGCCGCTTACGGTCTGAAGCCCCGCTGTTTTCTTCCCACCCGACTCGAAGAAGGGTACGGACTCAGCATCCAGGGAATCGAACACAGCTTCGGAGACGATCCACCAACCCTCTTGATCGCGGCCGACTGCGGAACCAACTCCCGGGATGAAGCTCAGTTCCTCAAAGAACTGGGAATCGACCTCATCATTCTGGATCATCACGAACCTTCAACGGATGGCGTTGCGCAATGCGTTGCTCTTGTGAATCCGAAAGTCGGAAAGGATTTTCACTACCTTTGCACCGGCGGAGTGGTTTTCAAAGTAGGCCACGCCCTCTTGAAAACCCGCCCTCTCCCGGACTTTGATCTAAAGGAATATCTCGATCTCGTAGCCCTCGCAACCATCGCCGATATCGTTCCGCTGGAGGATGAAAACCGAATCTATTCGCGCCGCGGTCTCATGCAACTCGACCGCACCATCCATCCCGGACTGGTTGCTCTGAAATCTATTGCAGGAGTAAGCTCTCAGGCCGGGGCTCACGACGTTGGTTTTAAGCCTGTCTCTTATACACATCTGACGCTGCCGACGAAGAGGATAGTGTAG
>OJCB01000465.1_pt1 | contig 15307 bp, 14 predicted proteins | sample 1591501 | NCBI WGS metagenome assembly OJCB01 (sample SAMN05416813, study PRJEB24817) | seawater metagenome | isolation source: Sea water | place: Canada:Atlantic | collected 2013-07 | reverse complement strand
GCCTCGGTCTCGTGGGCTCGGAGATGTGTATAAGAGACAGTGCTTGATAACATTCATCAACAATTTATTACCGTTGTTAAAGAAGGTCGCGGTGAACGCCTTAAAGGTAATGACGAGTTATTCTCTGGTCTGTTCTGGTCCGGTGAACAAGCTTTAGAGCTGGGCCTTATCGATGGGCTTGCCAGTAGCAGTAAAGTGGCTCGTGAGCTAATCGGTGCTGAAGACATCATTGATTACACGCCAAGACCTAACTATCTGGATCGTTTTGCTGGCAAGCTCGGCGCTGTCATGGCAAGTACAATCACAGAAAAATTAACCTGGAGCCTTCAGTAATGAGTGAACCAACTACGACTGATGCACAACAAGCAGAAAAAGAAGAGCGCTTTCGTTACGTTGATTTGAATCATCCTCTGATGCAAGTATTGTTTAACCTAGAGCTCAAAACCGCCCAACAACAGGAATCAGATGTATGAGCTTGACCCCGGAATCATTGGTAAATCGGTCACTCGAGCTGGTCTCTCCCCCAAACACCTATCTGCAGTTAAATGCGCTGATTCAAGACCCTAACAGCGCGATTGATGATATCAGTGCGGTGATCAATACCGATCCAGCATTAGCAACACGACTGCTTAAAATCGTTAACAGTCCGTTTTATGGTTTCCCTTCTCAGATTAATACCATTTCCCGCGCCATCACGATTGTCGGTACCCGTGAACTCACCCACTTAGTGCTGGCAACGTCGGTCTTAAACTCATTCAAAGGTATTCCAGATTCGATCATCAATATGGATCAGTTCTGGAAGCACTGCTTTGCCTGTGCTATCACCAGTAAACTGCTGGCTGAAGAGGCTGGCCAACGTGCTACTGAACGTTTTTTTATTGCCGGCTTGTTACACAATATCGGCAGTTTAGTGTTGTATAAATCAATGCCCGAACTCGCCGGTGAGGCAATCCGCAGTGCTGAATTTGGTCATGAGGTATTGTTCAAGGCTGAACAACGTGTCATTGGCTTTGATCACACTGAAGTCGGTCAAGCACTGGTAAAAGCATGGCGTTTACCTCATTCGCTGGAAGAAGTGGCGCGATATCATCATGCGCCCTCCGAGGCTGAAAATTTTCCACTTGATGTGGCTATTGTTCACATCGCTGACATCTTGGTATCAGCGGTCCCGTTTGGGCATAGTGGTGATAATCATGTGCCACCACTGGATCCTGCTGCATGGGAATTACTGGGATTGGATGAAAATCAAATCCCTGATTTGCTACAACAAGTAGCCGTTCAGATAGAGCAACTGACCTCGGTCATGCTGTCTGGCGATTAATCCTTTATGATCTCGCTTTAATTGATAACTTTAAGAGGCTAACAATGAGAACCGTTCTACTTGGTGCCCCTGGCTCCGGTAAAGGCACACAAGGTGTCGTGCTATCCAAAAAATTCAATATTCCTCAAATTTCAACGGGTGACTTGCTGCGTGCGGCAGTCAAAGCTGGAACGGAATTAGGTAAACAAGCCAAAACAGCCATGGATGCGGGTGCATTGGTCTCAGACGATATCGTCATTGGCCTTATTCGTGAGCGTCTGTCACAAGAAGATGCACAAAACGGTTACATTCTGGATGGTTTTCCACGCAATATTCCGCAAGCCGAAGCCTTAGACGCAATGCTCGACCAATTAGGTCAACCACTGCAAGGTGTCGTACTCCTCGATGTCCCTTTCGAAGAGCTGATGCAGCGCCTCACTGGTCGCCGTACCTGTAAAGATTGTGGCGCGATTTACAACATTCATTTGTCTCCGCCTAAAAGTGAAGACCATTGTGATCGCTGTGGTGGGGAGTTATTCCAGCGCGAAGATGATAATGAAGAAACCATCGGCAATCGTCTAAAAGTGTATGAAGAGCAGACTGCGCCACTGATTGGCTTTTATCAAAAACAAGCCAAACTACACAGCATTGCAGGTACTGGCGATATCGATCATATTACCGACCAAGTCGGCGCTGTTTTCGACGAAATCTAAGATGAATCGATCCAGCTCCATGTTGGAGCTGGATTCTTTCTATGGCTACTATTCTCGCTGTCGGTATTGCGACACTCGATATCATCAATACTGTTGCCTGCTATCCCGCAGAAAATGACGAGGTCAGAGCGTTATCACAACAACAGGTCAGAGGTGGTAATGCCACCAATACACTGACTGTGCTGAGTCAGCTTGGCCATCAAAGTCACTGGGCCGGGGTTCTGATTGATGAACCTGATGCCGACATTATCAAACAAGCACTGCATCGTTATCAGATCGACTTCAGCCACTGCCAGTATCTCACTGAAGGTAAGGTTCCCACATCCTACATCACGCTGAATGAGGCAACGGCAAGCCGCACAATTGTCCACCATCGTGATTGCCCAGAGCTTAGTTTCGATCACTTTAAAACACTAAAGCTGGAGCAGTTTGATTGGGTTCACTTCGAAGGACGTAATATCAGTGAGTTGAAAAAAATGTTGGTCTGGCTGAAACAGCAGTATCCGGCACTGCCTTGCTCCTTAGAAATTGAAAAGCCACGCAATGGCATTGAAGCCTTATTTGAGCTGCCAGACGTGCTTATGTTTTCAAAACCTTATGCCCAAAGTCGAGGCTATGATGATGCGGCGACGTTCTTAGGCAGTCTCGCTGAGACCGCAATAATGAGCTGCAGTTGGGGCGAATCGGGTGCATGGCTGAAACATAACAATGCCATTGTGCATAGTCCCGCCTTTCCCCCTGAGCGAGTCATTGATACCCTAGGTGCTGGTGATACTTTTAACGCCGGTCTGATTTCGGCCTTAGTTCAAAAGCAGACAGCACAACAGGCCTTAACCTACGCTTGCCAACTGGCCGGCAAAAAGTGTGGTCAAACTGGTTTCGATAACTTACTCGCATCCTCATGAAAAAAATTTATTTGTGTCAAAAAAACGAGCTCAAAGAATATCAAACTCGCGGCTTTACCGTAGAGGTTGGAGATGATTCAGTGGACTTCTTTCTGCTCAAGCAAGATGGTGGAATCAGCGCTTATTTGAACTACTGTCCGCACCTGGGTATTCCACTTAACTGGCAGCCGGATGAGTTTATGTCGATGGAAGGCACGCATATTCAGTGCTCGACTCATGGTGCCTTGTTTCAACTTGAAGATGGTTACTGCTTTTCAGGCCCCTGCCGCGGCGAAAGTCTGACCAAACTTAACGTCGAAATCGCTGATGACGATAAGGTTTATTTAGTATCGACGGGTGAAGCCGCTGATAACGCTTCAGAAACCGCCTGACGGAGCACAGCAAGCAGTTCACCACGACCATTAAACCCCAAACTAGTCACAACATCACTGATATCACGTTGCTGCATTAGCACAAGCATTAGCGCAGTCTTGGCTTTTGATTCAACTTTTTCTAAAGCTTGTTTTCCTATGGCGCCGCTCAACCACTTCCATAATGCAATCTCTGTCGATTCTAAGCTTCGCTGAGCATAAGCGAAGCACTCAATTTGTAACTGTTCGCTGTCTGTTACATGCTGTTCAAACGCTAAAACAGCCTGATTCAGACAAATCAGCTGATTGACTGGCAGCCACTTCAGCTGACGTTGTAGTAAATACGGCCATTGCTCACTGAGTGATTGTTCGGCTTTATCGAATAATACCTTCCCTCGGCCTGAAATAGGCAGCAACATGAGTACAGAAACACTGCCCGTCACCTGATCCAGATGCTGCCCCAGACGTACTGGCTTGAGACCGTTTTTCAGCCAGAACTCACAGACACGTTCATCCATCGCATAGCTGGTGCCAATCAGATCCGTTTTTCCCCGCATTGCTTGTTTTAATTGTGTGAGTAAGAGACTCCCTAAACCTTTGGAGTGAAGCTCAGGATGTACGGCAATACGAATGATACGTTTGTAATGATAGTCTCCAGCATCTGGCAAGCCGGCATGCGCTAATAAAGATTGTGGTAATAACTGGCCTTTTAAACGACGTTCACCAGCAAATACCTTGCTTGCCAGATCGGCATCAAGCGCTGGCTCATCGACTAACCATACGGTCGCAACAACGTTATCCTGATAGCGCAGCACTGCGATGCTGATATCGTCACGGTCCAGCATCATCTGTAAATCAGAAGGTCGAGTGCGATAATGCGCCAACACCATGAGTCCGAACACTTGTCTTAGCAAGGCTTCATTTGCTAACAGCTGCTCTCGCGATAACCACTCAAATTGAACGTTTTGCATGTTAGCTTCAGCCACGGACTCAGCCGCAACAGGTTCGGCATTGAGTAGTAAGGCATCGAAACTAAACTTTTCCAGACGATCATTATCAGCCCAGCGTATCGGCTGGGTAAGAGATAGAGATCGCCAGCCGGGTGTATGCGTATCCAAGGTTTTTTTAAACGCTAAAGCAAAGCCGCGACCGGTGCCTTCATAACCATGTAAGGTGGAGGAAAAGACGACTCGAGCGTAACTTTGTAAAAGCTGTTCCAACATGTGCAGGGGTATAGCTGCGGCTTCATCGACAATCAGTAAATCAGCGGCAGGTTTGGTTTTGAGCAATAAGTCAGGGGCGACAAATTCAATTTTACCATCCTGCCATTGCAAACCTCGTGGCGTTTTTACTGCCGCTGGCAGTGCAAGGTTAGCATGCTCAAACAAAGCGTCACTATTGGCTTTTGCCGGGCCGGTAACGAGGAGTTTCGTTTTACCCAGATTTAACAATGCTGCAGCAGCCATACCCAGCAAAGCTGTTTTGCCACGCCCGCGATCAGATGAAATCAGTAACGGGCGACGACGATGCCCAGATACCACTTTTAATACCGCTTCGATCGCTTGCTCTTGCTCAACACTGGGCTGCACAGAAGTAGGTTTTGACGTATCGATATCCAACGCCAACATAGGTAACGTTTCAGATTGCTTAACATGATGAATACTTTCTGTGTAATCTGCAGCAACCTCAATTAAACGTGCTAACCACAAGCCGTTAAAGGTATTCGAAAGTAGCAAAACCAATGCACCACCAGCTTTCAGGCTACCGATGATTGCACCGAGCGCGTCGGCGGAAAATGGCTGACAACAATCAAACACGACCAAGACCAGTTCACGGCCCAAATACTGTGTTGCTTGTTTTATTGGAACGGCAACACTGCTCGCTTGGTCTGCATCAGAAAGATACAAACGCTGGGTGTCTGAAGCCTTATGATAAAGCGCTAAAGCCTGCTCATTTAGCCAGAGGCTTTCACCTTGCAATATCAGACATTGGCGCTGTTGCATGGAGTGTTAGTCCAGGTTAATAGTGTGGTGGCGGTTCATCACTCTGAGCAATCATTTGGGTATGTTGAACCGTCTCTAACTGGGCTTTTAATGCCGCTAACATCAACTCCAAGCGATCAATTTGTTTTTGTTGATCCGTCACTACTTGATTCAGCTCTTCGAGCAAGCCATCCTGAAATGCGAGACGGGTTTGTAAATCCACAATATCGTCATTCATTAGATATCTCCATCATAGGACAGAGCAGGTCCTAACCAGCGTTCAGCCGTTGGCTTATCCCAGCCTTTACGTTGGGCATAATCTTCAACTTGATCCTGATCGATCTTACCCAATCCAAAGTAGCGTGATTCAGGATGAGCGAAATAAAAACCACTGACAGCCGCCGTGGGTAACATCGCATAAGATTCAGTAATCGTCATGCCCGCATTGTTGATGGGATCAATCAAATCCCACAGTAAGCCTTTTTCAGTATGGTCAGGACACGCAGGATAACCTGGCGCCGGACGGATACCCTGATACTTTTCGTCAATCAAGGCATCATTATCGAGCTGTTCCGTTTTGGCATAGCCCCAAAATTCTTTACGAACTCGCTCATGCATGCGCTCAGCAAACGCTTCAGCTAAACGATCCGCCAACGCTTTGAGCATGATGCTGTGATAGTCGTCATGATCTTCATCAAAGCGCTCGACATGCTCATCAATGCCAATCCCGGCAGTGACCGCAAAGGCACCGATATAATCATCCACACCGCTGTCTTTAGGCGCAATAAAGTCAGCCAGGGCAGCATTCGGACGTCCAGGTGGACGTTCGGTCTGTTGACGCAGGCTATGTAACGTCATCAATACCTCGTTACGACTATCGTCGGTGTAGACTTCGATATCGTCATCATTAATGCTGTTGGCAGCAAACAAACCAATGACCGCTCTGGCTTTTAACCATTTTTCATCAACGATCTGTTTGAGCATTTTTTTGGCATCTTCAAACAGGTGTTTGGCATGCTCACCGACTATTTCATCTTCCAAAATACGCGGGAATTTACCGGCCAGTTCCCATGATTGGAAAAATGGCGTCCAGTCAATACGTTCAACCAGTTCATCCAATGGATAGTCGTCAAACACCTCTAAGCCTAACTTGGCGGGTTTTGTCGGCTGATAAGCCTGCCAGTCGATCTTGGTTTTATTAGCGCGAGCTTCTGCAATCGGTAATTGTCTGCGCGTACTCTTACGCCCTTTATGACGGGCGCGTTTTTCTTCGTAGTCTTTTTTCAGCTCAGCAATAAAGGGCACACTGGCCTCTTTACTCACCAGCTTTTGTGCCACACCAACAGCACGTGATGCATCTTTTACATAAATACTACAGCCGTGATAATTGGGCTCAATCTTAACGGCTGTATGGATCAATGAGGTAGTGGCACCACCAATCATCATGGGTGTTTCAAAGCCCAGACGTTCCATTTCTTTGGCAACATGCACCATTTCATCAAGCGAAGGCGTGATCAATCCTGACAGACCAATAATATCGACGTTTTCTTCTCTGGCCACATCCAAGATTTTCTGCGCTGGCACCATAACCCCAAGATCAATCACCTCAAAGTTATTACATTGCAATACAACACCGACGATGTTCTTACCAATGTCATGCACGTCACCTTTAACGGTAGCCATCAGAATTTTGCCATTGTTTTTGCTGGTATCACCCTCTTCTTTGGCAGCTTCAATATACGGCATCAGATAGGCAACGGCTTTTTTCATTACACGGGCTGATTTGACCACTTGGGGCAGGAACATTTTACCTTCACCAAACAAGTCCCCCACCACATTCATGCCATCCATCAATGGCCCTTCGATCACTTCCAAAGGTTTAGGAAATTGTTGTCTGGCCTCTTCAGTATCATCTTCAACAAAATCAGCAATGCCTTTGACCAAAGCATGTTCAAGTCGTTTACTGACAGGTAACTCACGCCAACTCAGATCTTCCTGCTTAGCGGCTGTACCCCCCTCACCCTTATATTTTTCTGCCAGTTCCAGCAGCCGGTCGGTTGAGTCGTCACGTCGATTAAGAATGACATCTTCCACCAGCTCACGCAGTTCATCTGGCAAATCATCATAAATCGCCAACTGTCCGGCATTGACGATCCCCATATCCATACCGGCTTTGATCGCGTGGTAAAGGAAAACGGCATGAATCGCTTCACGAACCACATTATTACCACGGAATGAAAATGACACATTCGATACACCGCCACTTATCATTGCATGTGGCAGGCTTTGCTTAATGTCATGTGTGGCTTCAATGAAATCAACAGCGTAGTTATTGTGTTCTTCAATACCGGTTGCAACTGCAAAAATATTAGGGTCGAAAATAATATCTTCCGGCGGGAAATGCACTTTTTCGGTTAACACTTCATAAGAACGGGTACAAATTTCACGTTTACGCTCGCGAGTATCGGCCTGTCCCGTTTCGTCAAATGCCATCACAATAACGGCTGCGCCATAACGACGAACCAGCTTGGCCTGTTCGATAAAGTTCTCTTCACCTTCTTTCAGACTGATCGAGTTGACGATGCCTTTGCCTTGAATGCATTTTAGACCCGCCTCAATAACTTCCCATTTGGATGAGTCGATCATCACTGGAACCCGACTGATATCCGGTTCAGCTGCCAGCAGATTAAGGAATGTGACCATCGCCTCTTTCGAGTCGAGCATGCCCTCATCCATATTGATATCAATGATCTGAGCGCCATTTTCAACTTGCTGCCGCGCCACTTCCAATGCGGTGTCGTAATCGCCTTCTTTGATTAAACGGGCAAAACGCAATGAGCCGGTGACATTGGTACGTTCACCGACATTCACAAACAAGCTATCTTCAGTGATATTGAGTGGTTCCAAACCACTTAAACGACAATGATGCAGGTTTTCTTTTGGTTTACGTGGTGGGATGCCCTCAACCGCTTCGGCAATCGCTTTGATATGCGCCGGCGCTGTACCACAACAACCACCAACGATATTCAAAAATCCAGCCTCGGCCCATTCCTTAATCTGCGCAGCCATCACTTCAGGCGATTCATCATACTCACCAAATTCATTCGGCAGCCCGGCATTAGGATGGGCACTGACGTACGTGGTTACCACATTGGAGAGTTCTTCAACATACTGGCGCAATTGCTCAGCACCTAAGGCACAGTTCAGGCCAATACTGATCGGTTGAATATGAGACAAGGAGTTCCAGAACGCTTCTGCAGTCTGACCTGATAAGGTGCGACCACTGGCATCGGTAATGGTGCCGGATATCATCACCGGCAGGTGGATATCATGATCTTCACAGAATTTATCAATGGCGAATAAAGCCGCTTTCGCATTTAAGGTATCAAATACCGTTTCCACCAGTAGTAAATCCGCTCCGCCATCTACCAGCCCGCGAATAGCTTCCGTGTAGGCAACCACCAGCTCATCAAAGTTCGTATTACGAAAACCAGGATTATTCACATCGGGTGAAATACTAGCGGTACGATTTGTCGGTCCTAATACACCAGTCACAAAACGCGGTTTCTCAGGATTTTTGGCAGTAAACTCATCAGCCACTTCCTTGGCTAATTCGGCCGAGACTTTATTGAGTTCATAAACCAGATCTTCCATCTGGTAATCCGCCATCGCGATTGAGGTGCCATTGAAGGTATTGGTTTCGACAATATCCGCACCGGCTTCGAAATAAGCGCGATGAATATCACGAATAATCTGTGGCTGAGTTAATGACAATAAATCGTTATTGCCTTTGACATCACAGGGGTGCTCTACAAATCGTTCGCCGCGAAAGTCTTTTTCTTCCAGCTGGTAGCTTTGAATAAGTGTTCCCATACCACCATCAAGGATCAGGATTCTTTGTTCTAGCTGGGTGCGAAGTTGGTGAAAAGCGGTCATTAAAACGATGTTCCTGTGTGCAGATTAATCTTTGAAAAACCGTGAATTATAACAAACTATCCCTCGCACTATCGCCTTATTCATATAAGCGCATACCCACCTTAAGGATCGTATCACCATCCACTTCATTCACGACCCAGTGAATGCCATGCCAATCAACTTCATCCCCTACCACGGCATGTCCACCGACGCGACGCGAGATAAAATCAGCCAAAGTCAGATGCTCCTGGCGCGCACTCATCGTCAATCCGTAGGCTTTGGCAACGTCTTTCAACATGGCATCGCCATTGAGTACAAAAGCGCCGAAGAACGCTTCAACTTTACGCAGCTGCATTTCGCCGTTGAACAGCTGATTCAAACTGTCCAAGTCTTCTTCACGGCTAATCACACACAAGACATCCCCCATTTTTAAAGTGGTATTGCCTTTAGGGTGAATCATCGCTTTGCCACGGAATAGGCCTGAAATTAAAGCACCAGATGGAAATTTCAGTAAACGGATAGGTTGTCCATCCAGACTATGATTTTCCACTTTATAGACAAACATTTCATAGTCCTGCTCCTGCAGAATACCCAGTGCGCCACGCTGTTTAGGGCTGACCGATTGAGGCACCTGAACCCGCATCCATTTTGCCATGACAGACAACGTCCCTCCTTGGATGAGTAATGACAGCAATACCACCACAAAAGCGACGTTGAAATAGAGTGTGGCATTCTCGACGCCACCAATAACGGGAAAAATGGCCAATACAATCGGCACGGCACCACGCAACCCTACCCAAGAAATAAAACTGATTTCACGCCAGCGAAATTTAAAGAAAGGTTTTATCGTCAGTAACACCGCCAGAGGACGGGCAATAAATATCAGTCCGAGTGCAATCACTAAGGAAGGCAGAGCATAATGAAGCAATTCATGGGGCGTCACTAATAAACCCAGCACCAAGAATAAGCCTATCTGGCTGAGCCATGCCAAACCATCGTGCACAGGCAAAATATGTTGTATATGTCGACCCGGCTGATTACCAATCAATACGCCACACAGGTAAATAGCCAAAAAGCCACTGCCACCAATCACACTCGCCAAACCAAACGTTGAAAAGCCCATTGCCAGCGCCAATAAAGAATACAACGCCGGAGCCAGTTCAACTTTACTGAGCATGCGGGCCGTTAACCAACCACCAGCCAGACCGACGGCAATACCCAGACCAAACTGTTGAATAAAAAAGAAGAAAGAATCCAGCGGCGTTGTAAAATCCCCAATCAGGATTTCAATTAACAGCAAGGTCAGAAAAATCGCCATCGGATCATTGGTACCCGACTCAATTTCAAGTGTCGCGCCAACCCGCTCGTTGATGCTGATACCTTGTCCGCGAAGCATTGAGAACACAGCCGCCGCATCTGTGGAGCCCACGATAGCGCCAATCAACATGCCCTCAAGCAAGCTCAACTCAAACACCCACATGGCAATGACACCGACCACACCACTGGTCAAGAACACGCCCAAGGTAGCTAATGATAACGCTGGTTTAAAGCCAACCCGAAACGTTTTCAACCGAGTTCTAAGACCACCATCGAGCAAAATCATCGCCAATGCCAGATGACCGATAATAAAAGCTTGTGAGTAATTATCGAAATGAATACCCAGCAGACCATCTTCGCCTGCAAGCATACCCAGCACTAAGAAAATAATGAGTAATGGCAGGCCAAACAATGAAGATAGTCGGCTGGCCAGAATACTGAGGGCGATAAGAAACCCACTGAGTAGAAATAATGTGTTAATTGAATCCATATAGAGGCTTTTAATTTGAGACCCCTCGATTATGCCATAACAGCCTTATTCCATCGCCTATTAACCTGCATTAATGGATTAAATCGTGGTGTCTTCGCTACCCGTTCCAAAGCTGATCACGCCCTCTTCTTCAACGGTAATAAATGGCAATAAACTGCCTACATCCAGACGTGCTTTAAAGCGGTATGCCAGCGAATCACGTTGGCCAGAGAGTAACTGATTTAACAAACGAGCACTTCCAAGTAAATCCGGACTTGCCTGAATAGAAATATCGGCTGTGCCATAGCCTGGAATATGGGGCAAATCAGGTTCGGCGCCACTGATAATACGCTGACCATCGACTTCCAACGAGTAACTCATCCCTTGTAAGGGTAGAGCTCGACGATTGGGATTAATCACCTGTAAACCAATCCGAAAGCTTGGGGTAGAAGATTCTGTCTGCGGTGCTAGGCTAATTGAGGTGATATTTACCTGTGGCGTTTCGTAACTAGACCACAAGCTCGCACATGCGGTAAGGCTGATAACCACCAAAAACATCAGAAACCGGCTTAAATAGGTCATAAACGTTTCTCTCTTTTGACTGGCACCAGTTTACCTAAGATAAACAAGGTGAGTCTGATTGAAGCGGATTGTGTAAACAAAAAAAAGCGCTGCATAAGCTAATGTAAGGCATATGCAGCGCTGATTATTTTGACGGGTTATTCAGTGATTATTTGAGATCAAATCATTCACCCATACTTGCTTATTCACCCATTTCATGAGCAGGATGTGGGGCATTGGCAGCATCTTCAGCCTGCTCCACATTCTCTTTATAGTCTTCACTCAAGGGAGCTTTCTTATCTGAATCAGACAATGCTGCCTCACCCATCTCATGGGCTGGATGCTCAGACCCTTTATGCGTATTTTCATGCCCCATTTTATGGGAAGGATGCGGCGCGTTAGCAGCCTCTTTTGCCTCTCTCAGATTTTGCTTATATTCATCACTGAGTTGCTCTTTTTTATCCGAGTCAGACAATGCTGCTTCACCCATTTCATGTGCTGGGTGTGACGCTCCTTCATGTGACTCATGATGTTCTGCGAATGCAGGCGTTGCTGCAAAAAGCAAAGCGAGCAGCGTGGTCATAAATCCTTGTTTCAACATGTTACCTCCTAGTTCGATAACTCAAACATTGTGGTAAGAAACTGATTAACTACTATCAATTAATCAGCATGTATCAGTATCCTAACGAAGACTTAAGTTGACTTCAAATTACACAAAAACATCACTTTTTTATTTATAAACAATAGTTTGAAATGTTTTTTAGCCTGAATTCAGAAATATCCTGACTCAATTCAAGCGGTGTTTCCCGTTCTCATGAGACAGCTTCCTGCTTAACTGTTGCCAACTCAGGAGCATGCCCCATGAGTAAGCGATTAACACCATTGATTAAGGCCTTAATCGCCGCTGTCGTAATGTTTTTATCTTGACCAACCCCAAACACCGTGTCGTTATCGCCTACTTTAACTTCAACATAACTGACTGCTGCCGCATCAGATCCGGCGCTCATACCATGCTCGTGATAATCCGCTACCGTCACGGTCACGCCCAAGTGCTGACTGATAGCTTTAGCAGCCGCATCCAGTGGCCCATTGCCCTGACCGTGCAGTTCAATACGCTGCCCATCATAATTGGCAACAATTTTGGTAATAACATTGCTGGTTTCCTCATCAATCACATGACTGCTCATGTAGTTGTAGGGCGCTTCAACGTGCAGGTATGACGATTCAAATAAACTGACGATGTTACTGCTGTTTACCTCTTTACTGGTTTCATCGCTGACCTTTTGCACGATTTTGCTGAACTCAATCTGCAAACGACGTGGCAACTCAAAGCCCGCAGCCTGTTGCAGTAAGAAACTGACACCGCCTTTACCAGACTGGCTATTGACTCTCACCACCGCATCGTAGCTACGGTTCAAGTCAGCAGGGTCTATGGGCAAATAAGGTACTTGCCAATAAATAGTGTTCGTCTGCACGGCAAAGCCTTTCTTGATCGCATCCTGATGTGAACCAGAAAATGCTGTAAACACTAATTCCCCAGCATAAGGGTGTCGGGGGTGAACAGGTAACTGCGTGGTTTCTTCATACATCTGACGAATTTGATCAATATGCGAGAAATCGAGTTCGGGATTAATGCCTTGTGAATAAAGGTTTAACGCCAACGTCACCAAATCAACATTGCCTGTTCGTTCGCCATTACCAAACAAACAACCTTCCACTCGGTCTGCGCCTGCCATGACGGCAAGCTCTGCCGCTGCCACGGCGGTGCCACGGTCATTGTGTGGGTGCACACTCAAAATAATGCTGTCACGGTTGTTTAGATTACGATGCATCCATTCAATCTGATCGGCATAGGTATTCGGTGTCGACATCTCTACGGTTGCCGGCAAGTTAAGGATCATTTTATGCTCCGGCGTCGGCTGCCACACCGCAGACACCGCATCACAAACTTCTTTAGCAAACTCAACTTCAGTACTGGAAAAGACTTCTGGTGAGTATTGATATACCCATTCGGTTTCAGGCTGCGCTGCTGTCATCTCTTTAACCCAGCGTGTACCGCGCTCGGCGATAGCTTTAACACCTACTTTGTCGCTCTTGTAAACCACCTCGCGAAAAGTGGGTGAAATCGGGTTATACATATGCAAAATCACACGCCGGGCACCTTTTAATGACGCCACGGTGCGTGCAATCAGATCTTCACGTGCCTGAGTAAGCACTTCAATAGTGACATCCTCAGGAATCCGATTTTCTTCGATCAAACGGCGTACAACGTTGAAATCAGTCTCTGAGGCAGAAGGGAATCCCACCTCAATTTCTTTAAACCCAATTTTTACCAATTCGTCAAAATAGCGCAGTTTGGTGTCCACTGACATCGGATCAATCAAGGCCTGATTACCATCTCGCAGATCTGTACTCATCCAAATGGGTGCTTTATCCAGAGTAGCATTTGGCCACTGTCGATCCGTTAATTGAATGGGCTCAAAACGGCGGTACTTCTGAGCAGGATTAGTAATCATGGTTGACTCCTGATTGTCATCATCAATGGTTAGCTGAGAAACCTTTCGCGAGTTACTGACATTTCCTGTCGGGTTAACAGGAGGGCTACGAAAATCGACCATCACTTGTGGTGATGTGAGAGTTATCGTGCCAGCGAGAGCTTGTGACTCATTCGCTACCGGTTTCAGGCATGGAGAATAGTATAAAGATGTTCTACTGGAATTAAATTGCTAACATTCTATAAAATTCAATTATTAAGGCATAATGTTTCTATAAAATCACTTTTTTTGATATAAAACACCTTGCAACCCTGTTAATGGAGAATATCATGTCAGATAAACTGGATCGTTATGACCAGATGATTCTGGATACCTTGCAAAAACAAGGGCGAATTACCAATCAAGAATTAGCAGAAGCAATTAAATTATCGCCCTCCCCCTGCCTGCGTAGGGTCAGACAAATGGAAGAGGAAGGCTTGATTGATGGTTACGTCGCTTTACTCAATGCCAAAAAGCTGGGGCTGACTCTGATGGCATTTATCGGCATCAGCATGGATAAACACACACCCGAACGCTTTGAAGCGTTGGAATCAACGCTTGCCGACTATCCTGAGGTACTTGAGTGCCACCTGATAACTGGTCAATCTGCGGATTACTTACTCAAAGTGATCGTGAAAGATATGGATGCCTACCAGCAGTTTTTACTGAATAAACTGACCCGTATAGAGGGCGTCACCGGTGTACATACTTCATTTGTGATGAAGTCGCCCATCAACAGTACGGCGTTACCTGTCACTTAACTGCTTAGTGAAGACTGCTTTTGCCGCTGCATTTGCCATAAACCGGACACGAACAACATCAGGGCTAACCAAACCAGAATAAAAGTGACTAAACGCGCTTCTGGAAAGTGCTCATCCAACACGAACACACCGATTAAGAACTGAATAGTGGGATTGATATACATTATGAATCCGACAATCGATAAATTGATGCGGCGCGTCGCCATTGCAAATAACACTAACGGCAGCGCCGTTAGAAAGCCTGAGCAAATAAGTAAGAGCGTTGTTTGATTATCTAAACCAAACCCCATCTGGCTATCCGATGTGAAAAGCTGCCAGGCAATAAAGCCCAGCGCAAAAGGTAATAACCAGAGCGTTTCAATGGTAAGGCCATTCAGTCCATCAATCGGATGAACTTTTCGCACCAGCCCATAAAAACCAAATGCAAACGCCAATACGACACCCACCCAGGGCCTGTCTCTTATACACATCTCCGAGCCCACGAGACCGAGGCTGATCTC
>OJCB01000459.1_pt1 | contig 15363 bp, 10 predicted proteins | sample 1591501 | NCBI WGS metagenome assembly OJCB01 (sample SAMN05416813, study PRJEB24817) | seawater metagenome | isolation source: Sea water | place: Canada:Atlantic | collected 2013-07 | reverse complement strand
GTCATCGCCGAATGCGGTTAAAAATAGAACTGTCCCCAATCTTTGGTGGAGACCCTGGAGACCCGCTAAAAGTGGTCGGGATGACTGGATTCGAACCAGCGACCTCCTGGTCCCAAACCAGGCGCACTACCAAGCTGTGCTACATCCCGCTAACTTTGCGAGGGCGCGAATATCAATCATTTCGTTCGTGTTTCAAGCGGGAATTGCGCAAATTCCCGATTCCTTTCTCTCCTGCTCTTTTTTGAATCTTCTCTCTCACGAGAAGAGCGGTATTTCCGAAAACTGCGAGCCTTGAAAAAAGACTGCGAATACCGACGCTACGAATCCGTCGAAACCAGTTGGTGATTCCCCGAAAAGAGATACCTTGTCAGCCAACTTTTTAAAGCCATGCCCGAAACAGAAGACACGCAGCGCAAGACTCTCGATCAACGGAACCAGATGTCCGATCTGGAACGATTGCGTCATTCCACCGCCCACGTCATGGCAACCGCAATTGCCCGACTCTGGCCCGATGCTCAGTTCGCTGCAGGTCCTCCGGTCGAGGGTGGTTTTTATTACGATGTTGATCTGGAACACCGCGTCAGCCCCGATGATTTCGAGGCCATCGAAGCGGAGATGAAAAAAGTGGTGAAAGAGAATCAAGTCTTTGAGCGGGCAATCGTCTCCCGCGACGAAGCACTCGATATGGCAAAGAGCGGACGTCTCGCTGCCCTCGGGGAACGCGACACTCCCAGCACTTTCAAAATTGATCTGCTGAATGACATTCCTGAAGACGAGGAAATTTCCCTGTTTAAGAACGGCGACTTCTGGGATCTCTGTGCCGGACCTCATGTGGGCCGGACCGGTAACTGCAAAGCCTACAAACTGATGTCAGTTGCCAGCGCCTTCTACAAGGGCGATGCCGCTAATCCCCAATTGCAGCGAATTTACGGAACGGCTTTCAAAAATAAGACCCAACTGGGAGAGCACCTCGAGCGTTTGGAAGAAGCCAAACAACGCGATCACCGCAAACTCGGAAAGGAACTCGATCTGTTTCATATCGACGAGATGGTCGGTCAGGGTCTCGTTCTCTGGAAACCGAATGGAGCTATCATTCGCCAGGAATTGCAGAACTTTATTTCCTCACACCTCGAAAGGCAGGGATACAGCCAGGTGTTTACTCCTCACATTGGGAAACTCGATCTCTATCGGACTTCGGGTCACTTTCCTTATTATCAGGATTCGCAGTATCCGCCTATCGTCGAGCGGGATAACCTTCAGACAATGGCTGAAGATGGCTGCAGCTGTGGCGAACTCGCAAACCGACTCGAGAAAGGTGAGATTGAAGGCTTTTTGTTGAAGCCGATGAATTGTCCGCACCACATCAAGGTGTATCAGAGCAATCACCACAGCTATCGCGATCTTCCGGTTCGCCTCGCCGAATTCGGAACCGTCTATCGCTACGAACAATCCGGGGAGCTCGGCGGAATGACCCGTGTCCGGGGATTTACCCAGGATGACGCCCACCTTTTCTGCACCGAGGAGCAGGTTCGCGATGAAATCCTCGGCTGTCTTGAGTTGGTGAAAATCGTTCTCGGCACGCTGGGAATGGAAGACTACCGGGTCAGAGTTGGCCTGCGGGATCCCGATTCCACGAAGTATGTCGGAGATCCGGAAAAATGGCAGAAAGCGGAAGATGCTCTTCGTGATGCAGCGAAGAGCCTCGGAACCGATTTTACAGAGGAGCCCGGCGAGGCTGCCTTTTACGGTCCGAAAATTGACTTCGTGGTCAAAGATGTGATCGGCCGTGAGTGGCAGCTCGGGACCGTTCAGGTGGATTACAATCTGCCGGTGCGCTTCGGACTCGAATACATCGGCGCTGACAACACAAGCCACACTCCGGTCATGATTCACCGGGCACCGTTCGGATCGATGGAACGTTTTGTCGGCGTTCTAATCGAGCATTTCGCGGGCAAATTCCCGATCTGGCTTTCCCCTCAGCAGGTTCGCGTTTTGCCCATCTCTGAAAAATTCAACGACGACGCGGATGCGATCGTCAAAACTCTGAAGGAAAACGGAATTCGGGTCTCTGCCGACAAAGCGGACGAGAAAGTTGGGGCAAAGATAAGACTTGCTCAACTCGACCGGATTCCTTATATGTTAATTATAGGAGCGAAAGAACAGGAAGCTAAACAGGTATCCGTTCGTCACCGGGATCGTGGTGATGAAGGAGCAATCGGCGTCGATATTTTTCTATCGAATGTTCTTGAAGAAATCCGCTCTCGAAGTCTGTGATGGGTGGTTTTTCAAAATCCACTTTCACGACCGGCATCCCATCGCTCTTAAGAAAAGCAGGGGAAGCCAGAAAGAATTCATTTTTCCCGCATAAAGGGACAACTGTAGACATCATACAAAAACACAAAGAAATACTGGAGGTAACCTGCTATCGCTAAAAGACCCATGAGAAAAAGGCCGCGTGTTCCACGCACGCGGGTGAACGAAAGAATTCGCGCTTCGGAGATCCGTGTGATCTACGGGGAACACAACGCGGTTCTTCCGACATATAAAGCGCTCGCCAAAGCGAAAGAACTTGGTTTAGACCTGGTTGAAATCGCTCCCAATGCGAGACCTCCGGTTTGTCAGATCGTTGATTACGGCAAGTGGAAATACAAGCAGAAGAAGCAGAAGAAGGCTGAGAAGCCTAAGAAGCGCGAGAAGGAAGTGAAATTCCGCGTGAATATTGATCCGCATGATTACGGGATCAAAATGACTCGTGCCGAAGATTTCCTCAGTGGCGGTTTCAAAGTCAGAATTCAGCTCCAGTTTCGCGGTCGCCAAATGGCCCACAAAGAACTCGGGTTTGTACTGATGGAGCGAGTCAAAGTTGACCTCGAAGGCGTTGCCCATGTCGACCTTGAGCCAAAGCTCAACAATCGGAATATTTTGATGATGTTGTCCCCTCTTCCTCCGGAGAAGCAGGTGAGAAAATATCGTCAGGATGACGAAGAGGTGGATCTCGATGCTCACGACGAAGCGGAAGCTGCGGAAGATGATCACGACGACAACGAAGGTGACGACGACGGAGGTATTCAGGATGAAGATTCCGCTGTTGATGAAGAAACTTCGGAGGATTCCGCCAAGGAAGAAGAAAAAGACTGATTCCTTGAAGCATTCTTTTTCGAATCAATTGCTGTATTGAGTGGAAAGCTCCTTTTATTCGACATCGACGGAACTCTGATCGATTCCGCCGGTGTCGGTTTACTCTCGCTTCGGGAAGGTTTTTTCGGAGCTTTTCCGGAGCTCGAAGGTCGAGCGGAGAATTTTCCTGAACTTCAGCTGGGTGGAGCCACCGACGGAGGTGTCGCCATGCAGATTTTCGAAGCCTTCGGCATCGAGGACACCGGGAATCACCGACGAACCTTCTATGAACTTTACTCGTTCAGACTGTTGGATAATCTGAGGTTCAGCAAACCACGCAGCGCCAGAATTCTCTCCGGAGTAGAAAAACTTCTCGACCATATTGCAGAGGATACCGATCACCAATCAGCTCTCCTCACAGGAAATGCAGAGAGAGGCGCCAAAATAAAGACCGCTCATTTCGGGATCGATCATCATTTTCCTTTCGGAGCCTATGGTGACGATCATCATGACCGAAATGAGCTAGGTCCCATCGCCATCAAGCGCGCTGAGCAGCACTCCGGAGTCCGGTTTTCGGGGGATCAGGTAGTAGTAATCGGCGATACCCCCCGTGATATCGAGTGCGCCAGGGCCTGCGGCGCCTCAGTAATTGCGGTCACAACCGGTTCAGCCAGCCGCGAAGTTTTGGCAGAATGCGAACCTGATTATCTTTTTGATGACTTGTCGGATACAGAGGCAATAGTATGCGCCCTGAAAAAGTAAGCCTGTAACCCTTATTCCTTTACAAAAACTCCAATATCTGGTGTCTTTACCATTCCGAATCCTTGATTCGCACAAACCTACCTTTTTATGAAAAACACGATTATTACCCTCCTCGTAGCCATCCTTATCGTCGGCATTGTTAACCTGCTCTCAGCCTTCGGTGTTATTGGCGGATCCGGCGGTGGCAGCAGCAGTGGCGCTGAATACAAAGTCCTCAATGCTCTGCAAATGGACAATATCGGTTTTATTGCGATCGCAGAAGAAGAGGGAATCGAAGTCGGTGAAGACGGCAAAATCAATTTCCCTAAGGAAATGGTTGAAACGATTGCCAAGGTAAATCTTCTTCCACGCACGATCAGCGAAGTCGAAAAAGACGGTGGTTGGGAATTCGTCGGCGCGACCGGTGACAACCACTACATCTTCCGCAAGTAAGAACCGGACTTGAAGTCCGATACTATTTTAACGATTCAACCCTGTCAGGTCCTCGATCTGACAGGGTTATTTTTTTGGCGTGATGCCTTGAGGCATTTCCATAAACGTTTTGCTCCGACTCTTTCTAAAGACGGGAAAAGCTGATCACCGCGCCAGAGAATACCCAGCCCAGACCGCGCAAATCCCCACGACAACGCTGGCGATAACATTGAGTGCAGCCAGCCCTGTTTGGCCTGATCGAAGAAGGTCGAAGGTGTTCCACCCAAAGGTGGAAAAGGTCGTCAGACTCCCCAGGAAACCGGTAAAAATGCCGAGCCGGAGCGCTTCAGACAGAAGTTTCTTTTCTTCGATTGTTCCGTAAAGCCAGCCGAAAAGCAGGCAGCCCACGACATTGGCGACAAAAATCCCCAAGGGCAAACCGGAGTCACCGCGAAAGGAATCCAGCCATTTCGCCAGCCCCCATCGCGACAGCGCGCCAAGGGCACCGCCTGTCGCGATCATAAGAACGGCTTTCATCAATGGAAGGGTTCCGGCTCGATCAGTAGTTGAGCATTTCCAGGTTTTTCAAAACAAACTGACCGTTCTTCCGGATCAACTTGCCGTCGAAGTAAATTTCCCCACCGCCGTAATCCGGGCGCTGAATATTCACCAGGTCCCAGTGAACAGAACTGCGATTGCCATTGTCAGCGACTTCATAAGCCTGCCCTGGAGTGAAGTGAAAACTGCCGGCAATTTTCTCATCAAACAAGATATCGCGCATCGGCTGTTTGATCTCCGGATTAAAACCGATCGCAAACTCACCGATGTAGCGGGCGCCAGGATCGGTATCGAAAATTTTGTTGATCGCCTTGGTGTTGTTGGCGGACGCCTTGACGATTTTTCCTTTCTCAAATTCCAGCTTCACGTTGTCGAAAGCAATGCCCTGATAAATGGACGGAGCATTGTAAGAAATCACGCCCTCAACGGAATCCTTCACCGGTGCGGTAAAACACTCTCCGTCAGGAATGTTGTGATTTCCGCCACAGGCAATCGCCGGAATGTCTTTGATGCTGAATTTCAGATCTGTACCGGGGCCTTTGATATGAACGTTCTTTGTTTTCGTCATCAAGGTTTCCAAAGCATTCATCCCGCGCTTCAACTTGCCATAATCAAGCAAGCAGACACGGAAGTAGAAATCTTCGAATGCCTCGGTCGACATTCCTGCACTCTGCGCCATCGAAGCGTGAGGCCAACGGAGCACACACCAACGGGTTTTGTTGACACGTTGATTCAAAACCGGACGCATTTTCGTAGACAACATCTGCATCTTCTTCGCCGGGACATCCGCCATCTCGTTGACATTATGGCTGCCGCGAATCGCGATGTAGCAATCCATCGTTTTCATCTGGTGCATCGCGTTCTTCGCAATAATCGCATACTGATCTTCTGTCGCACCACGACCCATTTCCCGACTGATCTTTGCCTGGTGGACATTGACGAACGGAGTTCCTTTTGCAGCCCGAACTTCACGGATCAATGCGATGCCGACTGCTTCCGGGACGTCGAACAAATCGATGAGGACATTGTCTCCTTTTTTCGTTTGAGTGGAATAGCGGACGAGCTGCTTGGCGAGTTGGTCAATGCGAGGATCATGCATGGCAATACTGTCAGGCGAAAAGAGGGAAGTGAAAAGAGGAAATTGAGACATACAACCGTCAGGGCTGGAAATTCTGAATTTCTAAACTCAAATTCCCAACCCCGGTGCTCCCTTGATTCCTGAATTTTCGTGTTCCATTCTTTCACATTCGTGGTTTTCTCTTAACTGAACTCTCATGTCCGAAACGTTTCTATCCACCAATGCCGAAATCGCAGTCCTTCGAAACGAACTCGAAGCTCAGGGGAAAAAACTTGTCCTGACCAATGGCGTATTCGATCTGCTCCATGTGGGTCATGTTCGCTACCTCAACGAAGCAAAGGCTCTTGGCGATTGCCTCGTTGTAGCAATCAACGGAGACGAATCCGTTCGTGAGCTCAAAGGCCCCGGACGCCCTGTTCACACAGCAGAAGAACGCGCCGAAATCCTCTGCGGCCTTGAGTCAGTGGATCGCGTTGTCGTCTTTCATGAAAAACGGGCCAGCCGGGTGATTGAGGCAGTCGATCCTCACATTTACACCAAGGGCGGAGACTACACCCCTGACAGCCTGATCGATGAGGAGAAGCAACTGCTCGATCGACTTGGCGTTGAGATCCGAATCCTTTCTCTCGTTCCCGGTAAGTCGACCAGCGCGACTTTGAATCAGATCAGCGAAGAGGATCCGGATCGACAGAAGAAAATCGCCATCCTCGGTTCCGGGACTGGATCCAACTGTCTTGCGATATTGGAAGCCATCGAATCCGGAAAGCTCGAAACTGAAGTCGCCGTCATTCTGTCGGATGTTAGAGATGCAGGCATCCTCGACATTGCTCGCGATCACAATATTTCCGCGATCCACATCGATCCGGGCACGGAAAAGGGCGGTCAGTTAACTGACGCTGCCATCAAGGAAATCATGGATCGACTCATCGCTTCGAAAGTGGACCTGGTAGTATTGGCAGGCTTCATGCGGATCGTCCGCGAGCCACTGATGAGCCAGTTCCCCGGAAAGATCCTCAATATCCATCCCTCAATTCTCCCGAAATACCCGGGTCTTAATGCCTGCCGTCGGGCCATTGAAGCCGGCGAAAATGAATCCGGTTGCACGATACACCTGGTGGATGCCGGAGTGGACACCGGTGAGATTTTGCGCCAGGAAGCGGTTCCGATTTTGGAAGGTGATACGCCTGAGGCGCTGCAGGCTCGGATTCAGGAACAGGAACACCTTGCGTATCCGGAAGAAATCGCGGAGCAGCTGGCAAAGTAGCAGGAGCAAAAGCGCTCCTGCCTGTGCTAGCTCAAATCCACCGCAAAACTGTCGTCCGCTTTTACAGCGCGCACAAACGCGGCCATCAGTTTGATGACGTTTTCGACATCACCAAAATCAGCAAGCTCGACCACCGAATGCATGTAACGCAATGGCAGGGAAATCAGGGCACTGGGGATACCACCATTGAGATGGTAAATTGAATCGGTGTCCGTCCCGGTAAATCGAGAGGAAGCTTCGTGCTGGAGACTAATTCCGTTTTCCTCGGCGATTTCCATGAGCCTTGTCACCACGAGCGGATGATTGGCCGTACCATGAGTTAGACTTGGACCTCCGCCGAGAGTGATTTTCCCGTGCTGATTGTGATCAATGTCAGGACTGTCGGTTGCGTGAGTCACATCGAAGACGATACAAATGTCCGGCTTTAATCGCGTCGCCGCCATCGTCGCGCCGAAGCCTCCGATTTCTTCCTGCACAGCATTGAGAGCGACACAGCTGGCAGTGGGCTTTTCGGAATCGGCGGCAAGTTCGCGAATGACTTCCGAAATAATGAATCCACCGATCCGGTTATCGAGAGCCCGGCCCACGATCTGATTTTTCCCGAAAGGAACCGAGGACTCAGAATAAACCGCGGGATGGCCCACACGAATTCCCATCTCGGCGACTTCCTTTTCGTCCTTCGCGCCAATGTCGACAGCGAGTTGATGCATCTCAGGTGCTTTTTCACCATCCTTGCGATCACGAATGTGAATGGCGGTATTGCCGACGATTCCGGCCACCTCGCCTTTGTCGCCAAATAAAGTGATCCGTTTCCCACGAGCAGTCGCCCAATCCGATCCACCGATTCGGTCGATACGGAGAAAGCCCTTGTCGTCGATATGCTTCACCATGAATCCGATTTCGTCGGCATGGGCTTCGATCATGACCAGAGGCGCGGAATCGTCGCTCCCCTTCACCGTTCCCCAGGCACTGCCGTAGGCATCGTTGTCCACATCATCGGCGAATTGACGAACTCGCTTCGCCCACACTTTCTGCCCGCGGGATTCGAATCCGGTTGGGCTGGGCGTGTTGAGAAGCTCGTAAAGAAATTCTTTAGCGTCGTCGGTCATGTCGGAAGTTTTTGAGTACTCGGTTCGAAGTCTTCAGTTCAGAAAATGTGAATCACTCTTCACCGGAGGCTTCTTCACTGGCAGTGGGATCGCCATCACCTCCACCTTCGACTTCTTCAGTAGTCACTTCGCTTACCTCAGTTGCTTCGGTCGCTTCTGTCGCTTCGTCCCCGCCCTCTTCATCTTCCAAGTCGTCACTGACAACCCGGGCGATATCCTGAATGGACTCACCTTCTTTCGTTTTCATGAGAATCACTCCCTGTGCATTTCGACCTGTGAGTCGAGCGCTGGAAGCCTTGATACGAACGGACTGTCCTTTGTTCGTCATTAACATGATGTCGTCATCTTCAGAAACGCGGAGGGCTTTTACAACCCGTCCTGTTTTCTCAGTGACCTTCATCGTGATAACACCTTTTCCGCCGCGACCTTTGGTCGGGTAGTCTTCAAAGGGAGTTCGTTTTCCGAGTCCTTTTTCACTGACAACAAGAAGCTGTTCAGAATTGTCGACGACGGCGAGTGAGACGAGATAATCATCTTCACGAGGATTGATTCCTCGAACACCAGAGGAAGGCCGACCCATGAAGCGGATGTTGGATTCATTGGTACGAACGGCGTAACCTTTGCTCGTGATGAGTGAAATATCGTCGGTTCCATCGGTCATCTTCACGTCGATGAGCTCGTTGCCCTCTTCGATTTTGATGGCGATGATTCCGTCCTTCCGGAAATTGCGGAAGTCGGAGAGTTTCGTTTTCTTCACTTTACCGCTACGGGTCGCGAACAAAACAAACTGATCTTCTACAAAGGTGGCGTCTTTGTCCTCGTTGCCAACCGCAACAATACGGAGAACGGCCGCGATAGACTCCTCCGGCTTCAGATTAAGAAGGTTCTTAATCGATCGGCCTTTGGCGATACGACTGCCCTCGGGAATCTGGTAAACACGTTCGATGTAAACGCGTCCCGTATTCGTGAAGAACATGAGGTAATCGTGCGACGTTGCCGCGAACAAATGCTCGACGAAGTCGACTTCATCTTCTTCGTCGACGACCTCACGGGTTTCCATTCCCTTGAGACCTTTGCCTCCGCGGGCCTGGGTGCGGAATTCGGTGGAGAGAGTCCGCTTGATGTAACCACGATGGGAAATGGTGATCATGTTAGACTCATTCGCGATGAGATCTACATTCGCGATTTCACCTTCGTAAGCTGCGAAATCAGTCTTCCGGGGAGTCGCCCATTTTTCCTGAATCTCACGAAGCTCATCTTTGATGATCTGCAAAACACGTTCCTCGCGAGCGATGATATCGAGCAAGTCTTTGATCGTTTCGAGAAGCTCGTCGTAGTCGGCTTTGATCTTGTCACGCTCGAGTCCGACCAATTGATAAAGGCGGAGTTCCAGAATGTGGCTCACTTGAATGTCCGTTAAAACATAGCGTCCTTCGATGACGGTGAGACTCGGCTGACCACGAAGCAAGATGCCAAGTGCCTCGGCCTCTTCCGTAGAAAAGTTGTAAGCCTTGATTTTTTCACGGGCTTCATCTCGCGTTTTTGAATCGCGAATCATCTTGATGAAGTCATCAAGATTTCCAAGAGCAAGCAGATAAGCTTCCAGCTTCTCCGCGTTTTTCTCGGCCTGACGAAGCAGCCAGCGAGTCCGGCGCAGAATCACTTCGCGACGGTGTTCGATGTAACAAACGAGTGCGTCTTTTACTGAAAGCAGCTTGGGACGACGATCGTCGATCGCCAGCATATTGGCGGAATAGGAAGACTCAAGTGCCGTGTGTTTGTAGAGATTGTTCAGCACAACCTGTGCACGTGAATCACGCTTCAGATCAACCACGACACGGGTGTTTTCATCTGACTCATCCCGCACTGCAGAAATTTCGGGAAGAATCTTCTGGTTCGCCAGTTCAGCAATCCGCTCAACGAGACGCGCCCGGTTTACGACGTAGGGAATCTCGGTGATGATGATTTGCTCACGACCGGTTTTCGTTTCCTCAACCGTGGCCCGGCCTCGAACACGAATCGATCCGCGACCGGTTTTTGAGTAATCTTGAATCCCCTTTTGCCCGAGAATGGTACAGCCAGTAGGGAAATCAGGCCCCTTAATTAACTGCAACAACTGCTCGTGAGTGATCTCGGGATTATCGATCGTTGCGCACACGCCGTCGATGACTTCACCGAGGTTGTGCGGAGGAATGTTAGTGGCCATCCCCACCGCAATACCGGTTCCGCCATTCACGAGAAGATTGGGAACAGCTGCCGGGAAAACGACAGGCTCCTGACGGGTTTCGTCGTAGTTCTGGACGAAATCGACGGTGTCTTTCTCCATGTCCACCATCAGGACATGGCCCACGTGAGTGAGACGGGCCTCGGTATAACGCATTGCAGCGGGAGGGTCACCCTCAACTGATCCGAAGTTACCCTGACCTTGAATCAAAATCTCTCGCATCGTCCATGGCTGAGCCATGTTTACGAGAGTTGGGTAGATCGTCGCTTCACCGTGCGGGTGGTAGTTACCGGAGGTATCACCGCAAATTTTAGCGCATTTCCGGTAATGTTTCCCGGGTCCGAGGCCGAGATCATTCATCGCCAGGAGAATCCGTCGTTGCGACGGTTTCAAGCCATCCCGAGCATCAGGTAGTGCTCGCGAAATGATGACCGACATTGAATAGTCGAGGAACGAATTCGACATTTCATCGGCCACGGAAATGGGCTCGATGTCTCTGTCGTGAGGAGGGATTTCTGGAGTGTCGTCTGCCATGAAATTCTTAAGTAAAGTTGCAAAAAACGGGTGATAAAAAAATCAAACCCGGAAAAAAAGGAAGATGAATTAGATATCGAGATTCCGAACGCTTAAGGCATTGTCTTCAATGAATCGACGCCGTGGCTCCACGACATCCCCCATGAGAATGGTGAACATTTTGTCGGCTTCGACCATGTTGTCGTCATCCATTTTTACACGAAGAAGTTTGCGGTTACTCTTCTCCATCGTGGTGGTATAAAGCTCTTTCGCGTTCATCTCACCCAGACCCTTGAATCGTTGCAGTTGCATGCCGCGTTTTCCGATTTCAGTCACCGTATCGAGAATTTCAGGAACGCTGAACACAGGGTGGGATTTGGCACTGTCGCTTTCGCCTTCGAGCACTTCAAAGAGCGGGCTGTCCTGCGAAGAGAAATGTTCGATTGGCAGTCCCAATTCCGAAAGACGGGAGAGAACTTTTTGAATGGGCTTCGCTTCGTGAATTTCGATCAAGCGACCGCGGCGGGTGACCTCATGCTTTCCGGCCTTCGCAGCAGGAGCGGGAGCAGGAGTTTCTTCAGCCGCATCTTCAGCAGGCTCCTCAGTCTCAGCGTCGGTCACTTCTGCTTTTTCTTCACCGTCCTCAATCACTTCAGCGTCTTCAACCTCGATAACCTCGACTTCTTTTCTGCCGAAAAGGTGAAGGTCTCGATTCTCCGATGAGAAATCACGAAGCTCAGATTCGTCCACGAAATACTTCACGAAGATATTGTTCCCCTCGCGAATTTGAACCAGATATTCGGGTAGCCCCTCATCATTTCCTGCTGCCAGGTACTCTTCAAAATCACCCGAGTTACGCTCGATAATATCGTTGTACCGGCTGAGCTTTGAGAGCAATGTCAGGATCTCCCGCAAGGCCTCCGAACTGACTTCATCTTCTTTTCCGATGATTTTCAATCGCGCATCTTCCGAGCCCAGATCAATCAGAATTTTGCTCAAATCATCATCATCTGCGACATACTGCTCCTTTTTCTTCCTCGTGATTTTATACAGGGGCGGCTGAGCAATATAGACGTAACCCGCTTTCACGAGCGGCAACATCTGGCGACAGAAGAACGTCAACAAGAGCGTCCGAATGTGCGATCCGTCGACGTCCGCATCCGTCATGATGATCACTTTGTGGTAGCGAACCTTTTCGAGATTGAAGGCACCTTCCTGATCACCGTCACCGATTCCGGCTCCGAGCGCGGTGATCATCGTCTGAATCTCCTTGTTCTGAAGCACCTTATCGAGACGTGCTTTCTCTACGTTGATCAATTTACCTCGAATCGGCAAAATTGCCTGAGTGCGTCTATCCCGGCCCTGTTTGGCCGAGCCTCCAGCGGAATCTCCCTCCACAATATAGATTTCAGATTCTTTCGGATCGCGGGAAGAACAATCTGCCAGTTTCCCGGGCAAACCGCCCCCTGTCATCGCAGACTTCCGGACTGTTTCACGAGCTTTTCGAGCCGCTTCACGAGCACGGGCTGCATTGAGAACTTTCTCGACGAGCTTCTTGGCGAGGGCCGGATTCTCTTCGAAATACGAGGTCATTCCCTCGTAAACAATCGAGCCGACAACTCCTTCGACCTCGTTGTTCACGAGTTTCTCTTTCGTCTGCGAGCTGAAACGCGGGTTGGGGTGCTTGATCGAAATCACGCACATGATTCCTTCACGCGCATCTTCACCGGAAATGGCAGGATCCTTGTCCTTGAGGAGTTTATTTGCTTTGGCGTAGTTGTTCACCGCGCGGGTCAAGGCTCCGCGAAAACCGGAGAGGTGAGCACCTCCGTCGCCGTTGGGAATGGAGTTGGCGAAACAAAGGATGTTCTCGTGATAGTCGCCGGTGTACTGCATCACGACGTCTGCATAACACTCGTCTTCAAGCGTTTTCCCGTCGTCATCGATTTCGACCATTCGCTTCCCTTTAAGGACGATTGGCTGGTCGTGAGTGAGCTCTTTGTTTTCGCCCATCTGGCGGACGAACTCTACGATTCCCTCTTCGTAGTAAAATTCTTTCGTGCGCTCGGTTTCGCCGCGCTCGTCGGTGAGGTGGATTCTCACTCCCGGGTTCAAGAAAGCCAGTTCACGCAAACGAGCGAGCAGGTAATCGAAGTTGAATTCAATTCCGCCCGTAAAGATGGTCGTGTCTGGATAGAAGCTGATCTTCGTTCCGGTTTCGTTCGGATCATCCAACTCGCCAATTACCTCAAGCGGCTTCGTTGTTTTCCCCCGCTCAAACTCAATGAGGTAAACTTTCCCGTCGCGGCGGATTTCCGCTTTGAACCAATCGGAAAGTGCGTTCACACACTTGGCGCCCACTCCGTGGAGACCACCGGAGAACTTATAAGCCCCCTGGCCGAATTTACCGCCGGCATGCAAGCGCGTCAGAACGAGCTCAACGGCGGGAATACCGGACTTCTCGTGGATGTCTACCGGAATACCCCGGCCATCATCCTCAACCGTGAGCGATCCGTCAGAATTGAGAGAAATAAGAATGTTGTCACAATGACCGGCGAGATGCTCATCAATTGAGTTATCCAGCACCTCAAATACCGCGTGGTGGAGTCCACGTTCCGTTGCCGGGTCACCGATATACATACCGGGTCTTTTCCGCACCGCATCCAGTCCCTCAAGCTGGTTAATCTGACTGGCATCGTAATCACCGGTCGGCTTCGGAGGTTCGTTATTTTCGTCTTCTTCGGGCATGAGAATAGCTGGTGTCGAGGGGATTGAGATGATTGCCAAAAAGCGTCCGCAGCAGCCCTCGATTCAGGGTTGCAAACAAGCGGTTTCCAGCTCACCCCACTAAAGAGAGAAACGAAGAAATATCAACGGTTTGCGGCCTTTTTGGGAAGAAAAATGGCAGTTTTGTCACCCATTTTTCGCAAATGACTGGATCGAGTGGGGAAATCCAATCAGGAAGCAATTTTTTAGCATTTTTCAGCGCTCTGTATCCGACAAATTCAGGACGTGTGAATGGTGTTCCTGATCGTCAATATCGATGCATTTGAAGGTCACTTTCGGCATCTCTAAAGTCGTATCAAACTCCATCAAACCGAAGCTGCATTTTTCGCTGTAGCCCCAGATCAGTCCTTCCGTTTTCACCACGCTGTGCGTGTGACGATTCGTCAATCTGGAACTCTCGAACTCATAAAAAGCAGGACCGTTCGGACGCGAAGTCTTCCGTAAATCGGTCCGGTGCCGGTCCGCCGCAATCAGAAAGGCGCCGTCGATCTTATTGGACTCAATATGGGAGAAAATCTCCTCTCTCTCTTCCGGGTATCCATCCCAGGGATCTTTGCTGCCCGGTTTGATTTTGGCAGTAAAAGGAACCGGCGACGCGATCACTTTGAATGTGGCCTCCGATTTTGAAAGGCCATCGAGAAGCCATTTTTTCTGCACCGGTCCCAGCATGCTGCCACCTTTCAAATCCCGATAGTAGCGTCCATCGAGCATGAAAAACTGCACGTCACCGATGGAGAAATCATACCAACAGCCTGGATTCGCCTCTCCGCCGCCGTAGGAAGGGTTCACCCAGTTCTGGCGAAAGATATTCCAAACCTGCCGTTTCCACGCCGGAGATTCGATTTCCGGACCGGGAACACAGTCATTTTTACCGAAGTCGTGATCGTCATAGATGGAATACACCGGCGTCGTCGAGATGAGCTTCCGCCATTCGGGCCGGCTTTGACGACGTGAATAACAGTAATGATTCGTGACGGAATGGGTCGGATCGTCGATGTAGACATTGTCACCAAGCAATAGCAAAGCCGAAGGTTGGTGGTTTCCAATCGTGTCCCACATCCGCTCCCATTCAGGGACAAAGCCGGCCCCGCCGCCAAATGCGACGGAGAATTTGGAAGAATCTCCCGACGCCGGATAAGTGGTAAATCCGAACGATTCCCGGTCGATCAACTCCCCGTCGATGTATATATTGCCCTGATAGGGAAGCCCGGCGCTGAGATCACTCAGCTTCAGGACGACGGTAAAATCGTTTTCTGCGGTAGCATGAGCGACTGTTGACTCGTGAACTCTGGACATCATTGGAACGCTGGCTTTCGCCGAAATGTTCTTTATTTCCCCGCCCAATCGCAGCCAGATGGATGCACCTCCGTCAGTCACCGCCCCCACCATCGGACCATGGATAATTCGGGAAGGCTTCTTTTCGGCTCTCCATTCCGCAAATCCCGGCGCTTCGTGGAGCTTTACCAGTAGTTCGCGGGGACCGGCCAGAAGGCGCTCAAACGGAAGCCCCGCTGTAACCGCAGCGCGCGCTTTTTCCATC